>Ga0070729_10001077_pt1 | contig 45957 bp, 35 predicted proteins | sample tdDd472_FD_66725 | JGI IMG/M metagenome (GOLD analysis project Ga0070729, IMG submission 66725) | Marine sediment microbial communities from the Atlantic coast under amendment with organic carbon and nitrate - tdDd47.2 | ecosystem: Environmental > Aquatic > Marine > Coastal > Sediment | place... | reverse complement strand
ATTGAGGTGCTTTATAATAGCAGAAGAATTCACTCAGGAATTAATTATAATACGCCAATTGAATTTGAGCAGTTATGGTATAGGACTTAACTAAGTGTCCAGTTTTTTGTTGCAAATCCAACCTTTGATAACGATGAATTCATTAAAGGTATTACTGTTTGGTAATATTCTTATTATAATAAAACAAATCCAGATATAGAGATCGCATTTCCAGGCATTGATTATGATTCAGAAAAATATGGTTTTAGAGAAAATCAAATTCTTTATACCTACGATACAAAAAACAAAGATAAAAAAGTTAATAGTTTAAAAACCTCATCCTTTATCCAATATAAATATAAACCTATTAATAGTTTAGAACTCAATGGAGGTCTTAGATATTCATGGTTTGAGTATTCTAACCAATCTTATCTGTCTTCAAGAGCAGGAATCACTTATCATCTAAATGGTGCAACTTCTTTAAACTTTGGCTATGAAAGTCATTATCAGGAACCATCATTCAGTGACTTTACTCTAAACTATCAAAAAAATAAAAATTTGAAAAGTTACAATTCCAAACAAGAGGTTCTTGGGCTTGAACATTAATTCAATGAAAGTACAAAAGCAAGTGCAGAAGTATATTATAAAAACTACAATGGTTACCTGGTAAAAAAACAATGGATAGAAGGCGATTCCATTGATTATTATGACAACGAACTATTGAGTAAGCAGGATGGCAGATCAAAAGGGATTGAATTTTTTCTAAAGAAGAAACTTGTTAAAAATTTCCATTACACACTATCCTATTCAAACTATATTTCTGAATACAAAGATGTAAGAAAAAATAATACATGGTATACCTGCAATTATGATTTCAGAGATGTATTTACATTCATCGGTGGATATAAAACTGATAACAGAAATAAGCATTGGTATAAAAGCCTTAAATCAAACGGCTGGTGGAAATATGTCGATTGGTTGATATCTCCCGGTGATGAATTTGAAATTAGCACACGATTTCGCTACAGTCAGGGACGTCCTTATACAGAAAGATACTATGATCCCTACCTAAGAGATTAGTATATACAAAATGAAACTGAAATTAATACCAAGAGATTACAGTATATCATCGCCTTGATTTGATGATTAATAGACGATGGATCTACAAAAAATCATCAATAGTTGCCTATATAAATATTATGAATTTATATAACAGAAAAAATATTTGGGGACATACATACAATTCAAACGGTAACAAAGAGAAAATATATCAATTTGAGTTTATGCCTGTAGGAGGATTTATTTGGGAATTTTAAATAGACTATTAAATATTGCTATATTTTTTTCTTTAAATTTTGTTATGCCTAAATTTATCCTATCTTCATAAAACTGGTATATTTTTTTTTGACTATACATTATATTGTGTAAAAATCCTTGCATAATAAAATTTGTTTTTGTATTATAATTTTTGAGGGTTCATGGCGATATGAAAAATTTATTAACTCTTCATATAAAAATACATTACTTTTTTAATTCTTAATTAAAAAACCAGAGGGGGAACATGAATAGGAAATTGAAGAAAAACAGTGCAAATCGTGCCCTTGGTTCATATCTTGAAGAAATCTCTAAGTATGAACCGTTAAAACCTGAAGAAGAAGTTGAGTTGGCTCAAAAAATTCGGCAGGGGGATTGTTGTGCAAAACGCAAATTGACAGAAGCAAATCTCAGGTTTGTAGTAAGTGTAGCCAAAGAATATCAGGGAAACGGTCTTCCTTTGACAGATTTGATCAATGAAGGAAATCTTGGTTTGATCAAAGCTGCTGAAAGATTTGACGAAACCCGAGGATTCAAATTTATTTCCTATGCTGTCTGGTGGATCAGACAATCAATCTTACAAGCATTGGCAGAACATTCAAGAATTGTCAGACTACCACTAAACCGTGTTGGAACAATTAAAAAAATCACAAAAGAGTTAGAAAATTTGGAAATGCAATATGAAAGAGCTCCTAGTCAGGATGAACTTGCATTGGGATTAAAAATGGACACTGAAGATGTATCTAATTCTATTAAAATATCTAAACGCCACCACTCCTTAGATAAACCTTTCAAAGATGGTGAAGAAAACACGCTATCAGATATTTTGAATGATGATTCAATCCCAGAACCAGACAAACAACTGATGATGGACTCTCTAAAACGTGATATAAAAACAAGTTTGAATTCCCTGAAAGAAAAAGAACGTGACGTTCTCATGCTCTATTTTGGCATTGATAGCGAATATCCAAAAACCCTCAATGAAATTGGTGAAAAATTCAATCTCACTCGTGAAAGAATTCGCCAGATCAAAGATAAAGCAATCAATCGTCTCAGACACAAATCCAGAAGTTCTGTACTTCGTTCCTATTTAGGATAATTCCACATTAAATATAATAAGTCAAAAGCCCCGAAATATTTCGGGGCTTTTGAGACTATAACTAACTAAAAATAGAGATGTGGATTTAATATAATGTACATTACTCAATATTCACACTATTTTTCCATTCATTATGAAGTTTTTTTAAACGACCAACCACTTCTGGAAATTCAATAGTTAAATTAACTTTTTCTGATATATCCTTTTCTAGATCATATAAATATTCGCCAAGTTCAAGTTCAACCATTTCATAATCTTGACTTTTCTTTTCAGTTGCAATCCTTAATTTCCATTTTCCGTTTCTTACAGCAATTTGACTTCCAGTATCCCAAAAAAGAACATCATGTTCCAGTGAATTATTTTTTCCTAATAATAAATCGCTAATATCAATTCCATCAATATTATGTGGAATCTGTAAACCACATGCTGTGCAAATTGTTGGAAGTATATCCATCCCGCTAATAATATTATCACAAACCTGATTTTTTTTATATTTTTTATCCCATGCTATTATCATAGGCACTCTTATACCGCCTTCATAAAGAGTATACTTGCTTCCTCTTAAGGGAAAATTATTTGCATAAATCGGCGTTGAGCCACCATTGTCACTTATAAAAAATATTAACGTATTGTCAAAAACATCACATTTCTTTAGATGATTGATTACTTTCCCAATTGCTTTATCTAAATAATAAAGTTGACCTAAATACTGTTGCCTTCCCTCAGGATTGTTTGGATATCGACCTTTCTGATACCATTCATAATAATCTTCCGACGCTGGATCCCAATCATGATAACCTTGTAAATTATGTTTCTCTAAATAATCTTGAGGCAACTGATGTGTAAAATTATGAACAGCATTGAATGAAAGATGCAGATAAAATGGATTTTCTTTATTCCTAAATATAAAATCACATGCTTTCTCAGCAAACATTTCTGTAGTAAAACCCTCTACGTCTTCTTTATTTTTATTATGCCACATTGGTTCCTGCCTGAGACTTTGTCCCCATTTTCCACTTTCCTTTTTAACTCTTTGAAACTCCTCTTCTTTGGCAGCATTATGACTTAAGTAATGTTTTCTAGGTGATGTATGCCCATAATAATAATCAAATCCATGATTATTGGGAAAATTCCTATCATTAATATTCGAATCATTTGATCCATAGTGTACTTTTCCAACATATCCTGTTGAATATTCATTTTGTTTTAAAATTTCAGCAATAGTTTTGTATTCATTATTATGAATACCATTTCCGCCATACCAATAGGTTCCAAATCTTTGATTATAAGTTCCAGTCATAATCCCAATCCTTGAAGGTGAACATATTGGAGATGTTGCATAAGCATTTGTAAATCTTGTACCATTTTTTGCCAATGCATCGATATTTGGAGTACTCACATCATCTGTTAATCCCGAACAACCTATATCTGCATATCCTTGATCATCGGTGACAATTAACAGAACATTGGGTTTTCTTTTAATTTTAAAACAACCATTTAGACTCAAAGTTGCAGTTATCATTGCTGTTGAAGAAATACTTTTTAAAAATTCTCTTCTTTTCACATTCCCTCCATTTTTTCCTATTCCAACATAAAAATAATTAATTCAATGTAAAAACAATTTTATTCAACAAACTTTGAAGAATAAATATAAATAATTTCATTTTATAGAAAACAATTATTATTTTATTTCATGAAAAATACAAAATTAAAAAGTTACTTGAACATTTTCTTGATTTCTTGCACTGTATTATTCTTTTCACAGTGTGAAAATTACAATCTCAATCGAATTCAGAGAAAAGGCAAAATCAGATTTATCACCGACAACAATGCCAATTGTTATTACCTATACAAAGGTCAAGAAATGGGAATGGAATATGAATTGGCAATGGGATTTGCTGAATTTCTAAATGTGGAATTAGAAATAATTACTCCTGATTGGCAAGAGATGTATAGTATGCTTAAAAAAAATAAAGCTGATATTATCGCAGCCAACTTAACCATTACAGATCAGAGAAAAAGTTTCCTTGAGTTTTCTGATGAACTTATTCCAATTCAACAGTATATCATTACTCACAATAACCAACGAAAACTTAAAACAGAAGCTGACCTAAAAGGTCAAACAATACATTTACGTAAAAATACTTCCTACCATGAACGGTTACTTGCTCTAAAAGAAAATGGTCTTGATTTTAATATGGAATTGTATGATGACCTACCCAGTGAAGAATTTATACGGAGAGTTTCTGAAGGAGAAATTGAAATAACAGTTTCAGATTCACACATAGCACGTTTGAATAGAAGATATTATCCAAATATTCGTTTGGCTTTTCCTATAGAGGAAGAACAATCTCTTGGTTGGGCTGTGAAAAAAGGCAATAATGGACTTGTGGAAAAAATAAATGAATATTTCTCGATGATCCAGGAAAATGGTACTTATGACAAATTATTCAATAAATATTATGGCAGTTCGGAAATTTTTGATTATGTCGATTTGGTAAAATATCATGATCGGCTGGAAAGTCGCTTACCAAAATATGAAAAACAGATTAAGCAGGAATCTGAAAAATATGGTTTTGACTGGCGAATGATTGCTGCTACTATATACCAGGAATCACACTTCAATCCCAGGGCAAAAAGTTATACAGGCGTTCGCGGCCTTATGCAACTCACGCTTGTTACTGCTAAAGAAATGGGGATTAATAATCGACTTGATCCGGTTCAGAGCATAAGAGGTGGTGTAAAATATTTAAATAAAATTTACAAACGTTTAGGCGATATAGATGAACATGATCGAATGAAGTTCACATTAGCATCATATAATATTGGTTATGGACATATTCGAGACGCTCAAAAACTTGCAGAATTGCAAGGACTTGACAAAAACAAATGGGCATCTATGGAAATAACTCTCCCCTTATTACGCTACAGAAAATATTATAAACAGACAAAGTACGGATATGCTCGCGGGACTGAACCAGTTCGTTATGTTCAACGAATTATGTCTTATTATGAAATTTTAAGACGACAAGCATTAAATGTTGTTGAGAAGTGATATTATATGTAAATTTCTCTTCGTTTTTAAACATTAAAAAAGGTTATAATGAAGAAAAATAAAGAAGAAAGTAAATTGATTTATGAACTCAAATCCTGGGCAGTAGTAATTCTTATTGCTGTTGGATTGAAATCAACTGTAGTTGAAGCATATCAAATTCCAACTGGTTCTATGGAAAAAACAGTTATGATTGGTGATTTCATTCTTGGCAAAAAATTTACTTTCGGTACACGGACTCCATCCTGGATTGGAATTCCATTTACTCGAATAGGATTTAATATACCTTATATAAGACTCCCAAAATTTCGCACTCCACAAAGCGGAGATATTGTGATTTTCAAGTATCCAGAAGATACTCACCTTAACTATATAAAAAGATGTATTGGTGCTCCTGGACAAACTGTAGAAGTCCGTGAAGGCCAGGCTTATGTCGATGGAAAAATCTTTAAAAATCCAGAGCACTCTCAATTTATTGACACAATGTATCCAAAGACATTACGAGAACCTATGATTTTCCCTCCAACTGCAGGAAATCGTGATAATTATGGTCCTATATACGTTCCTGCCAAAGGTGATACATTAGAGATGAATAAAGAAAACATCTATATTATCAAAAATGTTGCAGAATTAGCTGGACATAAGTTTCAAATTCGCTTTAACAAGATGCTAATTGATGGCAAGGAAGCAGAATACTATGTAGTAGAACAGGATCATTATTTTATGATGGGCGATAACCGCCATAATAGTTCTGACAGTCGCTATTGGGGATTTGTACCCTTTGATTATGTTATGGGAAACCCCCTGATCACTTATCTTTCCTGGGACAAGCATGTAAAAATCATTGATGTTTTTCATAAAATCCGTTGGTGGAGAATCGGAAATATACCAAAATAAAAATTATGGAACCTCGCAAAGATCTCTATCTTTATTTTCATTTTCCCTTTTGTAAAAAGAAATGTGATTACTGCGATTTTTATTCTATCTGTGAACTGGATAAAATATCATCATTTTCGGATGCAATACTTATAGAAAGTGATCAACATTCAGAACTCATTTCACAAAGTAATATAAAAACAATTTATTTTGGTGGTGGCAGTCCAAATCTCCTCTCCACTAATAAACTATACAGGATAATATCCAAACTCGGAGAATACAATTCTCTGAATAAAATCGAAGAATTCACAATAGAAATCAATCCAGGTGAAATTTCAAAAGAAGTACTACTTCAATTTAGAGATTGTGGTGTTAATCGCATCAGCATCGGCTCGCAATCATTCAGTGATAAAGACCTTCAATTTCTCGGACGTATTCATGATTCCTCACAAATATTTAAAACTATTGAGATGGTAAACAATGCTGGAATAGATAATATCAGTCTAGATCTTATCTATGGCATTCCGCACCAGGATTTAAATGGATGGAAGGATAATCTGGAAAAAGCGGTATCAACAAATGTTAACCATTTTTCATTTTACAATCTCATCTATGAAGAAGGTACAAAGCTGACAAAGAAACGTAACCAGTTTTTGTTTGAAACTGTTAATGAAGATATTGAGTTTGAAATGTTCAAATTGGCACATGATCAACTCCGACAAAATAACTATCAACATTATGAAATATCTAATTGGTCAAAACCAGGGAAGCAATCCATACATAATTCGGCCTATTGGTCAGGTGATAATTATCTGGGTATTGGTCCTTCTGCACATTCTTTTATTAATGGAAAAAGATGGAGAAATTGCAGATCCGTTGACACTTACAACACTAAACTGAACCAAGGATTGACTGTTATAGAAAACATCGAAATCTTGGATGATCAAAAAATAATCGCAGAGACTTTAATGCTTGGATTAAGAACTTCAACGGGGTTGTCAATCTCAAAATTTGAGGAAGTTGCAGAGTTACCATTCAACGAAATTCTAGACAAAATCAACAGAAAATTTAACAATACTTTTGTCCCAAAATTTGCGGAACTAAACAATAACTATTTGGTATTATCACTTGATGGTTGGTTCATTTGTGACTACATTGTAGAACAAATATTTGAAATTACAAAGGAGATAAAATATGATTATAAAAAAGACTTCTAACGTAAATGAAGAAGAAATAAAAGTTGATGGTGTCAAAGGCATCACAAAACAGAGACTCATTGCACCACCTGATGGAGCTCCTACTTTCACAATGAGAAAATTTACAGTGCAATCTGGCGGATATACATTTCATCATACTCATGAATTTGAACATGAAATATACGTATTAAATGGAAAAGGTATTGCTAAATCAGCAGAAGGTGAAGTGGAATTTGAACAAGATGATGTGATTCTGGTTGAACCTGGAGAAATTCATCAGTTTGTCAACAATTCCGATGAAAAACTATCCTTCCTTTGCATTGTGCCAAATCAAGAATAATAAAAGAAAAATATCAATAAATCCAAAGCCTGGTAGTCTATATCAGGCTTTCTTTTTATCCGGGAAAAATAGCATTACAATAAATACAATTCCCATAATGACAGCGGGAACCATCCAGAATAATTTATACTCATTATCAATTACATAATGTTCTTTGATATGGCCAGCAACAAGATTTCCTAAAAGTGTACCAAATCCAAGGTAAACAATTCTAAAAAGTTGGTGAACGCCTGCACGGGATTCCTTTTCAGTTTGGAAGTCAAGTAAGATAAAAACTGTAGAAAAGAACAATGTATAAGCGACACCATGACAAGCAACGGCTAATAATGTCATTAATTTACTACTGAAAAATGTTAGTAATGCATACCTGAGCATATTAACTAGAATACCAGCAATCAATATCGTTTTTGCACGAAACTTTACCATGAAATGAGTCAGAGAAATCATTGCTCCAATCTCTAGAATCTGTCCAATAGATAAATAGGGCATAATGAATTTTTCAGGGAAACCCACACTTTTCAGATATGGACTACTTCCGAAGAAATAAAACCTATCAGCAAAAAATACCAGGAAAGTGCTCAAAACAAGTATCAGAACTTTCGGTTGGACTAATATTCTAAAGGCTTTAACAGGAAGAAATGATTTGTGTTTTGTTTCTGAAATATTCGTTTTTGGTATTGTAAAGGCAAAAAGGCCTAGAAAAAAAGATGCGATTGCAGATAAGATAAGTGCATTGGATAAATCGCCACCAGTTCTTTGCATTATGAAAAATCCAAAAAACAATGCCGTTGAAATCCATCCAAAAGTTCCCCAAACCCGGATGTTTCCATACTTTTTTCGATCAGACAAATGATGAAATATGATTGTATCAGCCAAGGGCATTGTGGGTCCGATAAAAGCCATATATAGCAAGTAAAGTATAAATACAGTTGTGAAACTTGCACTAAAGTATAAGGAGATCATTATAATACTACCAAACAAATGGGCGATTGCAAACATTCTTTCTGATGAGATAATTTTGTCTGCAATAAATGTAGATACCAAGGGTGATAAAATTGAGGATATAGATCCAGCTGCCAATATCATCCCAACTTGTGATCCTGCAAATCCAAGATTTTTAAGCAGATAAAGACTTAAAATTGGTATAACACTTCCAAAGGCAAAGAAGTGCAGAAAGACCATTATTGATAGTTTTTTAGTTATTATATTTTTCATTATTTCTTCTTTTCAAAATTAAGGGCAAACTTACTGTAAATTATATATATATAAAAACAATACTTCCTATATAGTTGAATTTGCTTGTTTTCTTATTCATCAAAGTTTATTTTTACAAAATGACAAATCAATATAAAAATAAAAACCATATTTACATGCTTCTTATATACATTCTTGTTGGCATAATTGTATTTATATTTTCAAGTAATTTCGATCTTTTGGAAAAATATTATGAATTTTCCAGAAACCACGAAAATTTAGAAATTGATGAATTTGTAATAATTTCAATTTACTCAACTATTTTTGTTTTGATAATATTTACAATGCAAAATATTTCATTAAAGAAGCTGAACAAAAAAAATAAAATGTTGATAGAAGAACAAGGGTTAATTCTCAGAGAAAGCAGACATAGAATTAAAAACCACTTATTAAATATTAGTAGTATGTTGTGTCTGGAATACAAGCACCATCCTAATATGGAAGTCCAGGAAATTTACCAAAAGGTTAAACATAGAATTACTGGTATTTCAGCCTTATATGAGCAACTAACTCACAGTATAGATAATGAAACAATTGAATTTTCTGATCACTTAAAGAAAATAGTCTCTTTAACTAAAGATTCTTATTACATCAATCAAGGATCTATCAATATTTCAAAATCTGCAAAAATTAATATTGATTCCAAAAGAATGTTTTATCTGAGCATAATTATAACGGAAATACTAACAAATTCTATAAAGTATGGTACATCTGAAGATGAGAAATTAATTATTGATATTCAAACAGTTGTTGATAATAAAAATATCCAGATAGTTATTTCAAATAATGGAAAACTACCAAAAGAATTTGATATTCATCATTCTAATGGTTTTGGATATGGATTGATAAAAATTCTGGCTGATCAGTTGAAAAGTAAGTATAGTCTTAAAGAATCAGATTTTGGAACAACCTTCTCATTAGATTTTCCAATAAAAAAGGCAGTTGAAAAATAAACTGCCTTTACCTTGTCGGAGCGAGAAGATTTGAACTTCCGACCCCTTGACCCCCAGTCAAGTGCGCTAACCGGGCTGCGCTACGCTCCGATTCTCAATTTTAGTGGGAAATATTAAGTAATTGTAAATTAATTTCCAACCTTATTCTGCATGCCTAAATAAATTCTTTCCAGATTAACTCCTATTAATACGATCCCAAAACCCATGATTTGATAAATTGTCAATGTCTCTTTTAAAAAGATAAATGCTAAAGTCCCAGCAATAACTGGTTTTAAATAAAAGAACATTGCTCCTTGAGAAGTAGAAATATTTTTCAATCCTTCAAAATATAGAAAATATCCGATACCTGTTATAATTATTCCAAGGTATGCCAATGAGAATAGATTGCCTTTTGTCAATTCAAAACTCATATCCAATCCAAGAATTCCACTGACACTAAAAAGTATTAATGCTCCAGATATAAATGCATAACTGTTGAGTTTAAAAGTACCGATTTCATTGACATAGATTTTTGAAAGTACTGTATAAATCCCGAAAACAATTCCGGAAGCAATACCAAAAACAATCCCCAAAAGCATATTGCTTGATCCTGAGAATAAATTTTTCTCTGCTAATGCAATAATACACAATCCAATCAATCCAATTAGAAGACCTAATATATTCAATTTGGATAATTTCTCCCTTTCAAAGAAAATGCTGAAAATGCCAACAAAGACAGGATTAGCACTAAATATAATTGCTGCTAAAACTGCTTTTCCATAAAACACTGATAATTGCAACAGCACCATACTAATTGCAACATTCAGAATTCCTACGGTCAAAATTTTTCGGATATTTGTTGGGGTGAAAGAAAACTTGTTACCCTTTTCCAATAATGCCATGGGCAGAAGTAAAAATCCACCAATTAAAAACCTGATTCCAGTCATACTTACTGTGGGAATATGATGACCAACCATCTTCCCTACTATCTCGTAAGTTGAAAAAAGTGCAACTCCTAAAAAGGCATATATATACGAACTTTTTTTACTCATTTACTTAACAAACTCCTAATTATTTTCAGCTGTGAAAGTTAACACAATCAAAAATATTAACCACTTTTTAATTTCAAATGGTTGTTCAATAAATTTTCAAACTCTTCGTTTTCACAATTTTATTTCTTAAAATTATATCATAACCATTTTTAAGGGGAATCCATGAAAAAGTTAATTACAATTTTACTTCTATTTTCATCATTGTTTGCAGAATTACCATTTAACAAAGGTGTCAATTTGACTCAATGGTTTGAGGTTGATAATATCCGCAAAGTGAATTTCACAAAATTTACTAAACAGGATTTTATAAATATCAAGTCTCTAGGCTGCGATGTTGTCAGGTTACCTATGAGGGTAAATGATTTTAGTGACGGCGCTCCTAATTACACACTTGATCCGCTTTATTTCTTTTTCCTGGATCAGGTTATTGATTGGGCAGAAGAACTCGAAATAAAACTAATATTGGATAACCATACATTCAGTGCTTCTGTTCCTACTGATTCAGAAACAACTGATCCTTTGATATCTGTCTGGCAACAAATTGCTGAAAGATACGCTTCCAGATCAGACTTGATATTTTACGAAGTATTGAATGAACCTCATGATATAGATGGAAATTTATGGTTATCTATTCAGGGAGATGTGTTAGATGCTATCCGTGAGAAGGATACAAAACACACTATTATTGTTGGTGGTCATAGTTGGAATACTTATCATACTCTTGATGACATTCCTGACTATGGAGATGACAATCTCATCTATACATTTCACTTTTATGATCCTTTCATATTCACTCATCAAGGCGCCGATTGGGGCGATCCATCTTTGGAAAACCTGGCAGGCATTCCATTTCCATATAATGAAGCATCAATGCCCGCTGTTCCTGCAGACTTAGTTGGTACATGGGTAGAAACCAATATTAATAATTATTTAAATGAAGGCACAGTAGAAAAAGTAAAGGAACTTCTTGATATTGCAGTAGATTTTCAGGACACTTCCGGTATCCAAACCTATTGTGGTGAACTTGGCGTATTGCTTTATAATGTCGATAGTGATGACAGAGTATTTTGGTATGAATATGTAACGGGATATTTAAGTCAAAATAACATTCCCTGGACTTCATGGGATTACAAAGGTATGTTTGGTTTATTTGAAAAAGGGTCAGGACAACTATTCGAACATGATCTGAATATTCCACTATTGGAAGCCATGGGACTAAATACACCAGAACAAACTGAATTTCAAATGTTACCAGATTCATCTGAATTCGAATTATATACAGATTATATAGGACAAAACATCGATTTCAACCCATGGGATTTCGAGGTGGAAAACCTTGATTTTTACTGGTTGGAGAATGTATACAGCGGCTCTCATTGTATAAAATATCATAATGCTCCCCGTTATCATAAAATTCTGTTTGACTTCAATCCTGATAAAGATCTCAGTTACCTGAAAGATGCCGGATATATGTTAGAATTTTATGTAAAAAGTTCTCATACTAACGTTCAATTTGATGTCCGGTTTCTTGATTCTGTTAGTGATGTTCCTGAAGATCGCCCCTGGAGAATGGGAACACGGATTGACAATTCCAAAGTAAATTGGAATGGTGAATGGCAAAAAATATCAATCCCTCTTTCCGATATGATCGAGTATGGTTCATGGCACAATGATTCCTGGCAGGATTCAAAAGGCCTGTTTGACTGGACTGAAATCAATTATATTGAATTCGCTCTGGAAAATGACGATTTAATAGGTAAAGAAGTCTATTTTGATGACATAAAAATTGTCAAACAACCGGTTGTTCTAATTGCTGATTTTAGTTATGATATTAATACTGGTACAGCACCTTTGATTGTGCAATTCACGGATAATTCTACCGGTGAAATCACGGACTGGTTATGGGACTTTAGCGATGGCGCTTCCAGCACAGAACAAAATCCAACACACACCTATGAAAATCCCGGATATTATTCAGTTTCACTTACTGTTCAGGGAGGTGGCATTAGTGATACGATCATATATGAAGATTTAATCAAGGTGGATCATCCTAAGCCTGAAGCTAATTTCTCTGCTGATATAACCGAAGGTACTGCACCTCTGACGGTTCAATTCAGTGATAGCACTGTGGGCGAAGTCACCAGTTGGCGGTGGAATTTTGGAGATGGAAATACCAGTAATGACCAAAATCCAATTCACACTTACGAATCTGCAGGAAATCATTCAGTCTCCCTCACTACAACCGGGCCAGGTGGAAGAGATACTGAAGTAAAAAGTGATTTCATCAAAGTTACAAGCGAGACAGCAATTTCAGAACAAACAAACATTCCGAAGGAATTCCATTTGTATGCAAATTATCCTAATCCGTTCAATCCTTCTACGATATTCAAATATTCAATACCCAAAAGTGCATCAGTAAAACTTCTAATTTTCAATAGTAAAGGCGAAATTATAGTAGAATTGGTAAATAAATATCAAAATCCAGGAAACTATACTATATTTTGGGACGCATCGAAACATTCGTCTGGCATTTACTTATATCAATTGATCACTTCTGAATTTACCGATGTCAAAAAATGTATCTTAATTAAATAAAAGGAGTTTATATGTTCCGAAAAGTCTTTGTAGCAGTTTTATTAATTTTGCTTTCTGTGCAATGTTTTGGACAGCGTGATTCAACAGCAGTAACAGACTCACTGCAAAGAGTAATGATTTACAAGCAGGCCTTTAAAACAGCTAGTTTTGACAAACGGATCAAAGATGATGAGAAAGCGATTCTGAAAAGTCTGCGAAAATCACTCTACCTATCTAAATTTGATGCAAAAAATATTGAGTATAATATTTCAATCTCTGAGGAAAATATCCTGGACCAAAGTGGGCGTTGGCCATTGGTTCTACAGAATATTGCCTGGGGTGCAGGACTTTATGGTTGGGGTCTTCCTTATATGCTAAATGTTGATGACGAAAAATGGTTTGTTGCATCAGAATTGATGTCCTTTGCCGGGTCATTTTATCTGACTTACAAATACACAGAAAATATGGACATACCTCATTCCCGTGCACAAATGATGCGATTGGGCTCAGGAATTGGTTATCATTACGGATATGCACTGGGCAAAATAGCCGGAGTAGATTTCGATTTTGATAGTGATGATCGTGGATATATTGCCTTATTAATGGCATCTGTACCTGCTGGAATCTGGGCAGGTGATAAACTATATCAACGTTGGCAGCCAACAAATGGACAATCCTGGGCAATTACACTTGCAACAGCCATGGGAGCAATGGCAACCAGCAATATTCATTATGTAGTCGAAAAAAGACCGGAAGAGCCAATGTATTTCTATGAATACGATCCCATAATAGGTGACCCAATTGTAGATGATCCGTATATTGATAATTTTGAAAAATCTGATAAATATAAAAAATATGAACAAGAACTTGAAGACTGGGAAAGGGTTCAAGGGATTTTGTATCTAGGTGCATATCCATTGAGTTTATACCTGGGTAATAAAATATTTGGCGAAAAAGACTACAGTTTTGGTGATGCCACAATACTGTATCAAGGTTGGGGAACCGGTATGATATATTCACTGATGTTTATGGATATGGCTCATATTGATGGTGATGATTCTTATCTAGTTGGAACAATGATAGGTGGTTTGGCTGGAGTTTATATTTATGATAAAAAACTACTTTCAGGATTTGACTATTCAATTGGTGAATCTATTTTACTTGGTCTAGGTACTATATCTGGTGGAACTTTTGGAGCAGGAATTGGAGTTATTGTTGAAGGAAAAAGAGAAGTAATTCAACTTGGTGGACTTGCTGGTGGAATTGTAGGTACATGGATTACCAGAAAAATCCTGAATCCGGAAAAAGATGGAATGGCATTTGGCAAAAATGATGACATAAAATTATCTATTTCTCCCGATTTAAAATATTTACCAAATTCATCCGTCTCATCATTTGTACCTGGTATAAATGTACAATTGAATTTCTAATATTATATATTGAGGAGAATATGGCCACACAAATTTTCTATTACACAGGAACAGGCAATTCGCTATGGATTGCAAAAAAACTTGCAGAAAAACTTGATGATACAGAATTACATTTTATTCCTAAAACTAAAGATCTATCAAATATAGATTTAACAAATGTTGGATTCATCTTTCCTGTCTATATTTGGGGAGTTCCTGCCCCAGTTTTGGAATTCATTGAAAATCTACAAAATTTCAATCCAGAATATTGCTTTGCAATTGCAGTCAATGGTGGACAAGTAGCAAATACATTGATACAGTTACGAAAAGTCCTCAAAACAAAAAGTGTCAAACTCAATTCCGGTTTCGAGATTAAAACCCCATCAAATTATATTCCCTGGGGTGGTCCTTGTGCTGAAAATAAACAACAGGAATTATTCAATGATGCACTTAAAAAACTGGACACTATCACATCAACTATTAAATCACAAAAAGACCAACCTGTAGAAAAAGGTCCGCTTTGGCAAAATGTCCTTTTCACTGGTTTCTACAACATGAGTAAAAACCATGTAACTGGAATGGACAGTAAATTCTGGGTGGATGATAAATGTAATGATTGTAAGATCTGCGAGCAGGTCTGCCCTGCCAATAATATTATGATGGTCAATGGAAAACCCGATTGGAACCAGAAATGCCATCAATGCTATGCTTGTCTACAATGGTGTCCACAGGAAGCAATTCAATATGGCAAGAAAACACCTAAGTATAAACGCTATCATCAACCGGAAATTAAATTGAAAGAAATACTTGATGCTTGAAACTGCTTGTTGATTGCTGGTTGCTGGAAATCTCAAATAACAAAAATCAAAATACAGATAAAAACCAATGATCTATATTTAAAATCTTGAACAAAACTAATCGCTGAAGTAAAGAGTTTGGTTATTTGAATTTGTTGGATTGAAGTTTATTTGATATTTGAAACTTGTAGATTGGAAATTTTATTTATAACAAATTGCGGATTACAAATCCGCGGTCCAGATTATCCCTTATTGACCAAATCCCATTTGACTTCTGTGATCCGCTTCTTAGCATCGATAATTTCCGGCAAATCCTGTTTAAACATATTCCAATATTCCAGAAATAAATTATATTGTTCTAATGCCTTATAATTGTCGCCTTTTGATTGGTAAACAATACCAAGTTCATAATGATAACTTGGATGAATGAGTCGAATATCATTGCGATCAGGATTCACATGTAGGATTTTTTCGTATTCAGTAATGGCTTTGTCAATTTCTCCATTTTTGTAGTAGGCGAGGGCTAGGTTATTTTTTCGTGTGAGGTTATAAATGATATATGTTTCAACTTCTGATGGCATCCGCAGATTGAGTTTACTCTTTTTCTCTAGAAATTTTATTGCCGATGTATGAGAACCAATTTCCACCATTTTGGATGCAAAGACATAGTCATAGTAGAACTTTGTCCACTTTTTACTCTGCATCAAACTGGAGATCATCTCAGGTGTTTCTTCTGCTTCCATCACCAAACTCTGGATATCCAAATCATCTTTATTGACAAGTAACTTGAACATCAAGTGAAGTGTATTGCCGGATTCAGAAGTATTAAAATATTCTTCCATCTTATGTAAGTAACTTTCGCTGACAGAAGTCTCCCCTTTTTCAGAGTAAACTGTATGGAAGAAGAAATTATTCACTGCTCTCTGATAATCATTGTCCATCCGTACAAAAATATTATCTGCTTGTTGAAAATTTTCAATAGCCTGTTGATATTCACCCAACCAGAGATGCATGAATCCCTGCAATTGGAGTCGCTCTGCTTTGACACCATCATTGGGTGACAGATCGATAGAACGTTTGATCCAGTAAAATGCCATATTGTATTCTTCAAGCAGAGCATAAGCATATCCAATGCGAAATTCTGAAAATCCTGCTTCGATATTGGAAGCATCCATATACTTTTCAATTGCTTTTTGTATTTCACCCTTAGCCATGTATATATCACCCATAGTATCATGAGGATTTGCTTCATTTGGATAAAGTTTCAAATAGCGGTTCAAATATTCAAGGGCTTTTTCAAAGTTCATAATTTCCGGTTTCAGATGAAGATAAGCCATGGCATTGAGTGCTGGTCCAAAGTCAGGATCAAGTTGCAATGCCTTTTCTAATTCATTATAAGTACGATCATCACCTAACTCAAAGTAAATAGTTCCAAGAATCAAATGTACTTGCTTGTCATCGGGAAATTCCTCAGCAATCTGTTCCAGGATTTCAATCCGCTTCAAGATATCATTTTCTATAGAATTTGCGTAAGCTGCTTCAATGTATAGTTGTTCTTTTTTGGATGAATGTTCAGAATATTCTTTGGCTTTTATAATTGCTTCATTTCGCTCAAGAATATTACCCATATCATCAAAAATTTTGGAAAGAACAAGGTAAGCCGACGCAAAAGTTGAATCAATATCAATGGCTCTATCAATATTCAATAATGCATTGGCATGATTGGCCAGATAATAATCTTCCAATCCTTTGATGTAATATTCGTATGCTTTGATGGATTGCGTTGTATTGTCAGATATATTTATTTCTTGTTGTTTTTCTTCAGTAATGCCTATTCTGGATGCGATTTTTTTGGTCAGTTCATCCACCATTGCAAACAATTCATCAATATTGTTTCCAGTCACCTGCTCCGAGAAAAGGTTTCTTCCGGTTTTTACATCGGCAATTTGAGCATTGATGCGGATGCGTTTACCAATTTCAATAATACTGCCATTGAGCATTGTACCAACTTTAGCCTGACGTGCTACTTCTGTTGCTACATCCTTATCGATTTTATCAAGGTTCTCATGTCCTGTTTTCTGCAAAATATCAAATAATCGCTGGCTACTTACCACTTCCAACTTATCTATTCTGGAAAGATTTGTAATAAGCATATCAACTACAATTTTACCCAGATCATCACTTGACGTCCGATTATCAAAATACATCACAGCCAGTGATGGGTTCTCTTCATCCAATCCAGCATAGGAATTACTAAATACGACTTTTGAAAAAAAAATAGTAGCAAGCACAAGTATAGACACTGTTGCTATAATACCGAGATATAAGTAACGACGTTTTTGTGGTGTTAAAATTATTGTTGTGGACTTATAGGTTTTGCTTTCATGTTTTGGAACCGGTTTTGTTTTCCACAATTTTGTTCTTGTTATTGTGGTAGTTAGGGAATCAGAAATATTGCATGCAAGATTCAAATCATCAATAAAATGAACAATATTTTTATATCGTTTATGGACATCTTTTTCTAACAATTTATTTAGAATTTCTTCTAAATCTTCTGGTAGGTTCTCAAGATAATTGCTCAATTTCTCCGGTTCATTATTTAGAATCGAGTAGATTAAAGCTTGTGGATATTCACCGGCAAAGGGCAATCTACCAGTCAGCATTTCATAAAACAAAATTCCTAATGCCCAAATATCAGACCGATGATCAACTTCACCTCCGGCAGCCTGTTCCGGTGACATGTAGGCAACTGTTCCGAGGGTTGATCCGTCCATAGTCATTGTGACACCAGCCATTTTCGCCAGTCCAAAATCCAAAATCTTTACAACACTATCACTGGTGATTATTATATTGCCAGGTTTGATATCTCTGTGAATAATACCTTTTTTATGTGCCTTAGCCAGACCTTTTGCAATTTGAAGTGTGATGTCCATTGCTTCTTTGCAATCCAGCGGTCCTTTTTTGATTTTATCTTTGAGAGTCTCACCATCATAATATCCCATTGTGATATAGAGTTCACCCTCTTCGGTTTCATTGATTTCATGGATTGTGCAAATATTGGGATGGTCAAGTGCTGAAGCAGCTTTGGCTTCGTGAATGAATCGTTCTTTTTTCTCGGTATCTTGTATATATCTGGAAGGTAAAAATTTGAGGGCAACTATTCGACCAAGTTTGGTATCCTCTGCTTTGTAGACAATTCCCATTCCTCCTTCGCCAAGTTGTTCATTGATTTTATAATGGGATACTACTTTTCCTACCACTTGATTGGCCTTTGAAAAATATCATTTATTTCGTTTAATAATTAATAGCGTCATGTCATCATTCTGATCACCGCCTTTAGAGAAATCCATAACTTCTTTGATAATCTCTTCAATGATTTGGTTACAGGTTTTTCCCAAGTTTTTTTTAATTACTTCGATCAATCTCCACTCCTCGAAGTATTCTTCATCATGATCACCTGCTTCGGTAATTCCATCAGAATAAATAGTCAGCACATCACCAATTTCCATATCCAGAGTTTCTTCTTCAAATTCCACATTTTCCAAAAAACCTAAAACGGTTCCCCCAGTCTCAAGCATTCTATAGGATCCATCACTTTTCATTAAAACCGGAGGATTATGACCTGCAACAGAATAACAAAGTTTATGTGTTTCAATATTAAGCGTTGAATAGAACAGAGTGGCGAATTTTGCAATATCAGTACTGTGATAAAGCATGGTATTGGATTTTTGCAGACAGGTTGAACAGGATGTTGTTGAATGTACCTGGCCACGTAATGTGGCTTGCAAATTTGCCATGATCAGAGAAGCAGGTACACCTTTTCCTGAAATATCTCCAAGACAAAAAGCCATTTCCTTCTCATCAATTGATATAAAATCATAATAATCTCCCCCAACCTCTTTGGCCGACAGCGAATATCCTGCAATATCATATCCTGGTAATTCAGGCGTTTTCTTGGGAAGTAACTGGCTTTGTATCTGACGGGCAACACGCAAATCTTCTTCGATTGCACGGAGAGTTTGTTCCTGTTTGTAAAGTCTGGCACTTTCAATCACCTGGGCAGATTGGGCAGCAATAATAGAGAGAATTCGTTGATCGTTTTCGTTGAAATCTTTTCCCTCTTTTTTGTTGAATAAATTTACAAGCCCTATCATATTGCCTTTAATGGTCAAAGGTACACTCAGCAATGATCTAATATTAAAATTGGCTTCATCGAATATTTTGAAGCGGTTGTCGGATTCAAAATCATTAACCATCAAAGGTTTTTTATTATGTAACATCCAACCCGACAACTGCACTCCAAAATGATAGGGTATCTGGGATTCTGTGTCGTCAATTTTGCGAACCATAGTCTGGAATGGAGTTTCAGAATCCAGATCTTCCAGAAGTGTGATTGTACTTTGTTCCACTTTTAAATGCTTCACACATTTGTGGACAATCAAATCAATAACTTCATCAATCTTCCAAACGCCGCTAATTGCAGTAGCAATTTCGTTGAGAATGGACAATTCATGTACTGATTCTCGAAGTCGTTGGACTTCCAATGATTCTTTTCTAAATGGCAAACCGACTAATCCCTTAAATCAATTTTATTTGAATGAATTTACTGCTTCATCAACAGTATCAAATGATTCGAAAATTTCCTGAAGCTTCATTTGATAGAATAATGTTTGAAGTTTTCCAGAAGGATTCGCAATTTTCATTTCACCTTCAGCAGCTTTTAGTGAAGAATATGATGCCATCATTGATCCGAGAGCAGTACTTCCAAACCATTTAACTTTACCAAGATCAACAACAACTTTCTTTTTACCTTCATCAATCAATTTTTTAACATATGGATGAATTTCCATTTTTACATTGATCAAATCACCAGATAGCACTAATACTGTTACTTCGCCTTGTTGTTTTTCACTAATTTTCATTATTTTCTCCTTTTAAAACATTTTTATTAGATTTTATAATTTTAGATAATACAATTTTATTTTTACCATTCTTCCGAGTAAATAACACATCATCTACAAGTGCCTTTATCATCGGAATTCCCAGTTTTCCATCTTTGTATTGCTGGAAATCCTGATTTTTATTGAATTTCTCAATTTCTTCAAAATTGATTTCATCACCTACATTCTCAATCTCAGCAACAATAGTTTCAGTTTGAAATTCCATAATCAATTCAGAATAATTATCAGGGCTATATTGGAGACCATTTCCATAAGCTTCTCCAACAGCAATTGCAAAAACATCAGCATTTTCCTCTCTCATACCATGTTGAATACATAAGAAATGAACCAAATCCCAGGTCTTTTGTTGATTTTTTAAATCACCTATTATTTTGACTTTATAACTCATTTCCTACCATACGTATTTTCACACTATAAGAACCATTAAAATTAATAAACAGTTAAGAGAAATTAAAGAGATAATTCTGTATAATAAATTTAAAATTTTTCTAAACATTAATACCTCTTATTTATATATCCCGATAATTGTTGAAATATTATCTTTTGAACCAAGATCATAAGCTCTGCTAATCAATATATTAACTATTTCTTTGGAATTCTTTCCTGTTTGTTTCATTTCACTAAAAAAATCAGAATCCAGTCCTAATTCATCAATAATCAAACCATCAGAGCAAAGAAGAATCAAATCGCCTTCCAGAAGTTTGAAAAAATGAGATTTAGTAGGAAAAATGTCGATTTGGTCTTCTCCACAAGTCACAGATTTTGTGATCACGCTACCCAATTGTTTTTTTACAATTTCAAGAATCTCTTCGTCTGGAAATTTCTCTTTATACTCCTGCAAATATGAATGATCACGGGACAATTGCTCTAGTTCATTATTTCTGATCAAAAAGGTTTTGCTATCACCAATATTACCCACAATAAACTGGTTCTTATATCCAATTACGATAGTTAGAGTTGTTCCCATATTTTTCAGTACTGGTTTTCTTTTTGAGACTTTGCAGAATACTTTCTGAGAAAAATCATAAATTTGGCGAACAAGATTTTTGATATTGTAGACATTTGGATGATCAGAAACCTGATGAAATATCTTTTTGCATTGAGTAATAACGATTTTACTGGCGATCTCACCGCCAAAATTCCCACCTATTCCATCAGCAACAGCCATGATAAAGCAATCATTATTCTTATCAAAATAAATTTTATCCTGATTACTATCTCTTCGACCTTTTATGGATTTCCCAAATAATTCCACTATTTTATCCTTTATTCGCCGATTACTTTAATCAAATATCGTTTCGGCCGCATTCCATCAAACTCACCATAAAATATCTGTTCCCAAGGTCCAAAATCTAGTCTACCATTCGATATTGCAACAACAACTTCTCGACCCATAATCTGACGTTTCATATGCGCATCAGCATTGTCTTCATAGCCATTATGTGCATATTGTGAATGTGGTTTTTCAGGAGCAAGTTTTTCCAACCATTTTTCATAATCAGCATGAAGTCCTGATTCATCATCATTAATAAAAACACTGGCAGTGATATGCATCGCATTCACAAGCACAAGTCCTTCCTGAACTCCGCTCTGTCTCACTACCTCCTCTACTTTATTGGTAATATTCACCAACATTCTACGTTTTGGTACAGTTATCGTGACATGTTCTGTAAGTGATTTCATTTATTCTTCCTGATTATTTTATAGTTGAAGTTAAAAGATGGAATAAATTATTACAAATAACAAGGCATCAAATTTTAAATTCATTCTCTTAATCTATTTTTAAAATTTTTTAATTAATTTTACTTAATAAAAAAAATTTGTTATTTATTATAAAAAAACTATATTTCATGTATCAATTACCGGGAGAAAAAATTGAAAAATTTAAATCAAATCTTATGCTTACTACTAGTTATTACTACCTTTATTTTTGCCAATGAGAAGAAGTTTACCAACATGAATCCTGATAAAAATGGAGAACCTTGGTATCTGGATTATTATCAACTTGATGAAAATCCAGACTTCCTTTCTACAATGGCAATAGAAAATATCCTGAAAAATCAAACTGATACATTACCATCAAAGATTGACCATTCCTTTTCCAAACACATGCGTCCGGTTTTCAATCAAATTGGTGGTTCTTGTGGTTCTGCATCCAGAATCTGTTATATGTTCGGATATGAACTAAACAATCACAGAAATTTGGAAGCAAAGGACAATAGGACAACTTATCCATCTCATTTTACATGGCTTTTGACAGGACAAAATTCCAGCAAAGATGAAATGGCTATATTCAATGGTGTTCCAAATGCACTTTATTATAATGGTGATACATATTCAACCAAATATGGTGGTTCAGAAATAGGCTGGCCAGATATGGAAGAGGCGCCGGATTATGGCTGGATGAATGGCTACAATCGCTGGGAAAACGCTCTCAATAACAGATTGCAAAAAGCAGTGCACATTACATTAAATACTCCTGAAAATCTGGAAGTACTCAAATCCTGGATGCTCAATCATCATGGCGATGAAGATTTTCAGACAGGTGGTGTTGCAGGAGCTGGTGTAGCATCAGGTGGAATGGTTACCATGCAGATTCCATCAGGTTTATATGAAAGTGGAAAGCATATTGTGAAAAATTGGGGGCCACAAGTTGATCACGGTACAACCTGGAGTGGATATGATGATGAAGTTGGTTATGACTTTAATGAGGATGGTCAAATTACCAATGATATTGACATAACAGGTGATGGAAAAGTTGATATGGCTGACTGGGAAAAAGGTGCATTAATCATGCTGAATTCATGGAGCAGTTCCTGGAAAAACCAAGGTACTGTCTATGTTCCTTATCGCCTATTAAAAATGAATAATATGAGTGCAGAATTTTATTACATTCGAAAAAATTATACGCCTAAAAAAATAATGAAAATCAAGATGGACTACAATAAGAGATCTGACTTGAAACTGAGCATTGGCATTTCTTCAGATACTTCTGCAACTTTGCCTGAAAAAGTGGTTGCTTGCCATCATTTCATTAATGCCGGAAATGGTAAAGTTCCAATGCTGGGTAAGTGGAAAGATGGAGTTATTCACGATGAACCAATGGAGTTTTGCTTTGACCTCACAGATTTGACAGAAAATCTTGATATATCTAATCCATATCATTTCTATTTCAAAGCTGCTGCAAACCGATTCACTAGTGGCGAAGGAACAATTTACTCTGTTTCAGTTGTTGATTATGCCAAGGATTCCGATGGAAATGTTGAATATTTTGCTGATATAGAGAATCTTCCAATAATAGGAGGAGACATTCATTATATTCCTATTCTAATGTCAGGAGAAACTGGCGAATTGCCAGAGTTTGTCTACATACCTCAATCATCAATCCAATTTCACAGTGTAACCAGCGAAGAAACTTCCGGCGAAGATGGTGCCGCTATCAATGTACTTGATGGTGATCCCTCAACAATCTGGCATACAGATTGGTTTGATACTGTAATGACCTATCCTCATGAATTGCAACTTGAACTAGATGAGAACTATGATGTTGCGGTATTTGAATATTTACCCCGCCAAAATAGTGAAAATGGAAGAATTGCTCAGTATGAAATTTACCTATCTGACAATGATTCAATCTGGGGTGATGCTGTTGCTACTGGAACATGGCCAAATTCCTCAGAAAAGCAAACAGTGTCATTCATACCAACAACTGGTAAATTTGTTAAACTGGTAGCAGTTTCTGAAGTAAATGGAAATGATTGGGCTTCCTGTTCAGAGATAAATATTCTCTACAAATCTCAGGCTTCAACAAGTATTTCAGAAGAATTGAGTATTCCATCAGAGTTCAGGTTGAATCAGAATTATCCAAATCCTTTTAATCCTACAACAAATATCTCGTTTCATTTACAAATGATGAATAAAGTAAAAATTGAAATCTATAATCTGGTTGGGCAAAAAGTAGAAACATTGACAGACAGAGAATTTTCAACCGGAAATCATAGTTTGATATGGGATGCTTCCAATTACTCCAGCGGGATTTATTTTTGTAAAATGGCTACAAATGATCAGACTCAAATTAAGAAAATGTTATTACAAAAATAGAGGAAAAACTGATGCAGAAATACACTTTATTACTTTTAATTATTGGGCTTCTTTTTTTGGCAATATTTCAATCATGCGAATCACAAGAAAAAATTAATATCAGTATAATTCCGAAACCTGTTTTATTGATAGAAAAAACTGGGGAATTTGAATTTGGTAATGAAATTAATATTGAATGCAAAAGTAAAGAATTGCAATTAGTATCAGAATACTTAAAAACAGAAATAGTAGCAAATACAAATATTCAGTTGAATACAACCGGAAAACCGATCAACCTTATTCTAGACAATGAAAGTGAATATGAAAATAATGAAGCATACAAATTAAATATTTTCTCGGATAAAATTGATATACTAGCACCAACTTCTGAAGGTATATTCTATGGTATTCAGACTTTATTTCAACTGCTACCATCAGAATTTTTCAACGAATCAAAAAATAATATCAAATGGACTGTACCCTGTGTTGAAATTTCTGATTACCCGCGCTTCAAATATCGTGGAATGCATCTGGACATTTGTCGTCACTTCTTCCCTGTTTCTTTTGTAAAAAGATACATCGATTACCTTGCAATGCATAAATTGAACACGCTCCATTTTCATCTTACTGAAGATCAAGGTTGGCGAATCGAAATCAAAAAATATCCAAAACTCACAGAAATTGGATCAATCCGAAAAGGAACAGTTATTGGTCGAACCAATAAGTATGATGGAGAAGAATATGGTGGATTCTATACTCAAGATGAGATTAGAGAAATTGTAAAATATGCATCAGAACGACATATAACTGTAATTCCCGAAATTGAACTTCCTGGTCATTCAGTAGCAGCTTTAACAGCTTATCCTGAATATTCATGTACTGGTGGTCCTTTTGAAGTACGAAAACGCTGGGGAGTTTCAAAAGATATCTATTGTGCTGGAAATGAAAAAACCTTTGAATTTCTTGAAAACATCCTCATAGAAGTGTTGGATTTATTTCCTTCAAAATATATACATATCGGTGGTGATGAAGCACCAAAAGACCGCTGGGAAAAATGTCCAAAATGTCAAAAACGTATCAAAGATGAAGGTCTTCACAATGAACATGAACTTCAGAGTTACTTTATTAAAAGGATGGAAAAATTTCTCAACGATAATGGAAGAAAACTTATTGGCTGGGACGAAATACTGGAAGGTGGACTTGCACCCGATGCAACTGTGATGTCATGGCGTGGAATCCAGGGTGGCGTTGAAGCAGCAAAACAAAATCATGATGTAATCATGGTACCTTATTCTCATCTTTATTTTGATGGTTACCAGGCAGATCCGGAAATAGAACCACTGGCAATTGGATACTGGGCACCATTAGAGCGAGTTTATAGTTTCAATCCAATTCCGGAAGAATTAACAGAAGTAGAAGCCAAACATGTCATTGGTTGTGAAGCGACATTATGGACAGAATTTATTGCAACAGAAGAATATGCTGAATATATGTTTCTCCCTCGTTTAAGTGCATTATCGGAAATCTGCTGGACACAACAGTCAGAGAGAATCTGGAATGAATTTCAAGGTAGATTACAAAAACAGTATAAACGATATTTTGAATTGGATGCGAATTTTCGTATCCCAACTCCGGAAATTAAAAAATTATTGGTTATTAATAAGGGAGAAAATGTAGTGATTGAAAATCCAATTGATATGGGTACAGTTCATTATACATTGGATGGATCTGTTCCAAATATTAAATCACCAAAGTATCAAGAAAATTTAGTTATTAATGAAAATTCTGTTCTAAAATCTTCTATATTTTTGCCTGATGGCAGATCAAGTAGTGTTATTACAACAACAATCATGGTTAAGGAAGATGCACCAAATGGTTTGGAATATGGATTGAATTATGATTATTATGAAGAAGATTTCACAGACTCCTTTCCCAATTTTGTAGAATTAACGCCAAAAACTTCAGGCACTTGCATCAATTTTGATGTAAAAAACATAGGCGAAAGAAATGACAAATTTGGTGTTATCTTTACCGGTAAAATTGATATTGAAAGTACCGGTAAATGGACATTCTATCTTACTTGTGATGACGGAGCAAAATTATATATTGACGGCAAAGAAATTATTGGTTCTGAAACTTATATCACTCAGCCGGTTTCAGATTCTCATGAGCTCTCAAAAGGATTGCATGATATTAAGTTGGAATTCTATGAATGGGGTGGCGCTGAAAATGTGAAGATTGAATTAGAAGGTCCTGATTACCTGAGACAACCAGTAAAACCCTGGATGTTATTTAGATAATTTTACAGTTTATAGATATGTAAAAAAGGCTGGATTTATTTCAGCCTTTTTTATTTATCATTATTTAATTTCAATAATTCATTCAATGATATTTTTTGAAATGTCATATGTGCCTGACTACTTTCATATAAAATTCCAATAGTAGAATCATCAACTATTGTCAAATTTGGATATCCAAACCCAATTTCCTCATCCAATAAAATTTGGTATTTTTCAGGCCAGGTTCTGCCTTCATCCAGGCTAGCTTTTATTGTCATCATATTTCTTGATTTTGGTGAGTTTGGATTAACAAATAGCAGTACACTTTGTTTCTTTCCATCAATCTCTAGATATGTTTTAATTAATCCTGCATTGCAAACCGGCTCTTGCAAAATGCTTCGTGAACTCTCATGTTTCATCCAGGTTTGTCCCAAATCTTTGGTAATTGCTACAGATCTTGATCCGCCACGATTATCGCGCATGTTTAACATTAAGGAACCATCACTCAGTTCTACAACTTGAGATTCCGTAGTATTAGGTTTTGCACCAGTACCAAAAAACCAGGTTTTGCCATGATTGTTACTGTACAAAATAGTGGAATGAGGCAATTCATTTTCATCCTGATATTGCGCCGGAAATACCAACACACCTTCACTAGTTGTAATGCCACTGCCAGGTCCTACCATTGCTAGTTCCCACTCGGGCTTTTTAATTTGTTCTGTAATATTAATTAATTCCGACCATGTTTTGCCGTCATCATTACTTTTTGTCAACATAAACTGCATGGTTTCACTGGGTTTTGTACCTTTGCCTGATGCAAACCATGTACGTTCATTTTTCATGCCGTGTGCCCATGCTGCAGCGACCCAAATTGTGCCACTATTTCTATCAACTAGAATTGATGGATCACCAATACCATTTTCGATTTGCGATTTACCTTCCCATTCTCCTCTGTCCATTATTATTTGCATAGGCTCCCAGGTGCTTCCACCATCAAATGAGCGATTTAATCCTACATCGATATCTTCCTGTAAATCACCAGAATTATTCCTGCGAATATCATAAATCGCCAGCAATGTTCCTTCATTGGATGTAACAATTCCTGGAATTCTATAAGTATCAACGCCATCATCATTTTGATTACGTAATGATAATCCAATACGCTGGTTCACAATTTTATTTTGTTGAATTTCATATTCCCTATCATTGATCTTTGCAGAGATTGCATTTGCTGATATTCTCGCTGACATCTTAGCATCATTATTTAATTCACAAATTAGCCAAAAATAATTATTGCCTGTCCTCAGTCTCAATTTCCCTGAAAATTCCATCTCATTTGTCGGATTTTGAGAAAATCCAAATTGATACTTTGGCTCAAATGTAGATACATTCCTAGTATTATATAGATAAGTATTCAAGAGGGATTCTGCTCCTGATAAATTGATTTTGATATTTTCAAACTCTAGAGCATTATCCTGACCTGAGCATTTTATATTGATCTTCAGTAACTGATTATTTCGTTTATTTATCAATAGTGGGATCTTTTTTGATTCAGCAGTGATTTCCATAACCTCCATTTGTCCGGTAATCTTCACTTGGTCTACTGGTTTCAATGAAATATCATCAAACCATGCTTTCCCAGTAACTTCTCCCCAACCTCCAAGTAAACAATAGACATTAATCGAATTTCGATTACCGGAATTGAATTCAAATTCCACTTTGGTCCAATCATTAGTTCCTGTTAAGATTTTGGCTTTTTCCTGGTCAAAATCCATGACAATCATTGCACCTTTTCCATTAAGTTTTGTTATCTTTTTTGTTTTAATCCAGCCGGAAAGAACATACTCTGTAAATGGTTGAACAGTTATTGTAGTATGCAAGGCTGCATTAACACCTTTTTTAGAAGTTATTGCAACAGCATTGCTTTTATTTATTCCATCCATATTATACAAGAAATTAATGTATTCACCACCCCAAACTTTTTTTTCCCATAGAGATGGCATTATTTCTTCAAATCCTGAATTTTGAACAAGATTTTGACTGTATGAAATAGTTAATAAAAAGAAACTTAATGTGATAAATAATTTTCTCATTTGTAATTATTCCTTATTGGTTCGATTTTCTTTTTAAGATTATAATTATTTCGTAGTGTGTTGTAAACAATTTTCTAATTAATATTTTCTGTTATTCAAACTGCGTAAAAATTTAATAATAATCCCTTAAATAAAAATTTTATTTTACCTTTATATTTGAATTCATATTTTTAATTTTGAACATTTATTAATTGGAGGAAAGTATGATTAATTCGAACTTATTATCAGTAGTATTTTTAATTCTGTTATTTTGTGTCACATGTTGTAATGGTGACAATTCCAAAATCCATGATACTATAGAAAAAATGCATTGGAATGGTCAAGCAAGTTGGCGGATAGAATCTGGCGAAAAAAACATCTACATTGACCCGCTTCAACTTCCTGAAGGTTCACCAAAAGCAGATATAATTTTTGTAACACATTCACATGGAGATCATTTGTCGATAATAGACATTGAGTCTATTTCAGGAGAAAATACAATTTTGATCGGCCCAAAAACTTGTGAAGAAAAACTCAAATCAACAGGTGTAAAAAATATAAAACTAATTAATCCTAATGATGACTTCACTGTAGATGGTATACAAGTAAAGGCAGTTCCTGCCTATAATATAAGAAAGACACAATTTCATCCGAAAGAAAACAATTGGGTTGGTTATATCATTGATGTTGATGATGTAAAAATCTATCATTCAGGCGATACAGAAAGAATTCCTGAAACGAAGACCTTTGATTGTGATATTGCATTACTTCCTCTTGGACAAACCTATACAATGGACACTGTAGAAGAAGCAGTTCAGGCAGTTCTTGATATCAATCCAACAGTTGCTATTCCGATGCACTATGGAATGTATGAAGGCACAGTTGAAGATGCAGAAAAATTCAAAAAATTGCTGGAAGGGAAAATTGAGGTCATAATTAAGTAGGAGTTTTGGAATTTAGGTTTATAGAATTTTAGGGATGCATATCCATTTTTTTCATCCCTGATAAGCTAAACGCCTAATAGCCTATAAACCTATCAAATCACAAAGGCAAATTTTCCATTGTTCTCACCAAAACCCATTTTTTGATAATACATCGCTTGTTTTTTATTTCGTGTATTTGCAATGACAACTTGGATGTCATTATTATAAAGGAAACTATTTTGGTGACGATAAATAAAATTTCCAACCTTAAAATCACGATATTCCGGAATCACAAAATCCAGTTTCAAATTGAAAATATTATTTTTACAATTTCCTACTACAATACCAGCCGGCATCATATTCCGTAAAATAATGAATACTTTATCATGTTCTTCCACCTGGAAGTCAAATTCAGGATTATAACTTTGAATATCCTTTTTATAAAAATTGAAAAAGTATTCCAGATATTGCGTTTTATTATCATAAGCAAGTACACGAAAATCATCTTTCGTTTTATAGATTTTTATAAGATAAAATATATTCATTATTCCAATATAACCATTGACAATTCCAACAGGATATGCATGAATCAAAAATCCATAAAGAGAAAAAAACGCAGCACCAAATAAATTGATCCAGCGTAATCTAATCAAACTTGACATACTAAGTGATACAGCCACTAAAAATGAAGCCACATAACCGATTATTTCATATATATTTTCCATTCTTAAACTTTCATTTTATATAATTAAACTCAATTTTAAACAAGGTGGCAAATTTAAGCTTATTGAATATTTTATTCAAAATCTTTATTAAGCAACTATATTTATATAAAAAACCTCTGAATTCATATTAAGCCAGAGGTTTAATTTTAAAATATTTTTCATATCAAATATCAAAAATCTATTTAAATCCGCGAAAATACGGGATCCAAAAAAAATTCATTACATTGGCAACTTCACTGTTACTTCCGCCCATTCACCAAATTTACTGTCAATACTAACGCTTCCATGATGAGCAAGTACAATTTTCTGTACCAGATGCATTCCCAAGCCATAACCGCCTGTTTTCTTGTTTCGGGATTTATCCACACGATAGAATGGCTCAAATATAAAACCAAGGTCCTTTTCAGGGATTCCTTCTCCGTAGTTTTTAACTTTAAGTATAAATGTATCCTCTGCCACTTCTGCTTGAAGTTCAACTGGTTTTGCATCATCTTTTGAATATTTGATTCCATTACTGAATATATTTTTCAGGAGGATTTTAATTCGTTCTGCATCGATTTTTAATTCCACTTTTTCTGGTATATCAACAAACTCAATTCCCGGTTTGTCATTTTCAAAATAAAGTGCTACATCATCGATGAGATCGATAATATTAACCACCTCAATATTAAGTTCGCCATATTTGCTCTGGATTTTTGCACTTTCCAAAAGTTCAGAGATCATGGTTTCCATTTCATGAACATCAGCAAGGATATCTTCTTTTTCCTCACTTTCTTCCATCATTTCTAATGAAAGGTTTGTCCTCGTGAGAGGCGTCCTCAATTCATGACTCACATCCAATAAAAGTTGTTCCCGTGAATCGATCATATTTTTGATCGCCATTTTCATTTCATTGAAAGAATTAATCAATTCCCCTAATTCATCAGTACGTTTCGTTTTCACAGGTTTATCCAAAGTATCAATAGAGAGAGTTTTCACATTATGATGAAGTTTATTCATTGGGTTTAGCAAAACACGTAGGCAATAGTAGATAATTACTGACATTATGAGAAAATATATAAAACTCAACAACTTGTATACATAGAGAAAATAATCAATAGTACTGTCCTTTTTCTCCATAATCATTTCATAGGTTTTACCATTTCGTTGGATTTGTACAATCAAACCTTTATTGAATCCAACTTTTGTGTTTTTGTTGAAGGAGTCTTTTTCTTCAAATTCAAATTTTCTCAAATCTTTTGGATGGGAGAACACTTTCCCGGATTCTATTATTCTCACCGAAATACCAAGTCGGGTTAACTCAGAAACAATGGCTTCATCTGAATCATAGGATTCAATTTTATCTACGATGAGATTTGCAAAATTCGATGCATTGGTCTGAATTATTTTGAAATGTTTACTTCTGAAAATCCACTGGTGTGTATTCATTGTCAAAGATGAAAATATAAAAAAGTTCACTCCCAGCACTAAAATTATTTTTATGTATAAAGATTTATTAATTCTTTTCCAGATCATTAGTCATCACCTTTCAAAAACATGTACCCACTTCCCCATACAGTTTTGATATAAGTTGGTTTTTTGGGATCATCACCAATATGTTTTCGCAATCTACTGATCAACACGTCTACAGAGCGGTCAAAAGATTCCCAATCCATACCTTTCAGACTGTCGAGCAAAAAATTTCGATCCAGCACTCGTCCTGCATTTTCCATAAAAACTTTCAGAATCTGGAATTCCAGGCTGGTAAGATTAATTTCATTTTTATTCTTTGTAACTTTGTGACTATTGAGATTGATTTTCAGGTTGTTGACCTCAATGAAATCAGATGATTTTTGATCAATTGTCCCAGAAAATCTACGTAGTACACTTTGGATTCTTGCAACCAATTCACGAGGTTCAAAAGGTTTCGGCAAATAATCATCAGATCCCAATTCCAGACCAACAATTCGGTCTGTCACATCTCCCCGTGCAGTCAACATAATAACCGGAAGATTGCCATATTCTTTGCGAATGCGGCGTAATGTTTCAAAACCATCAATATCAGGCATCATTACATCGAGGATGACTAAATCCACGGAATTTTCCTTTAGAAAATCAATTCCGGCTAAAGGGTTCAACCTATCATGGATGATAAAATCAAACCGCTCCAGATATTTTTTTAACCGGGCTAATAATTTTTCGTCATCGTCAATTACAAGTAATCTCTTGCTCATAATTTTTCCTTCGTTTTTGCCGCGGGTTTTACGCTGATAAACGCGGATTATACATCATTTTTTTGCCACAGAATCACAAAGTCACAGAGATCACCGAGTTTTACTCTAATTTCAAGTATTCTCTGTATCTCTGAGGCTAATTTTTCTTAATCTAAAAGCATTCCAGTCAATTGCAGCAACGCAATCTCATTCAATTTCACACTATATTTTCCAGAAGAAATATTGCTTTTGGCTCGCATCAGATTCAATTGTGCTTCACGAAATTGCACTGATGTCAATTGTCCCAGTTCATACATTTCTTTTGTTCTGTCAAAGTTCGCTTGTGTGGCCTCGAGATTTAGTTTTTCCATTTTCAAAGTTTTCTGACTGTTGACATAAGTTGTGTACTGGCTGGCTAAATCTTTTTCCAGGTTGAGTTTGGATTGATCCACTGCAAGTTTTTGGTTATCCAATGATAATTTCGCATTCTGTTTCTGGATCTTACGTTGAAATCCATCAAAAATACTGAAGTTCAATGACAAACCAACTCGCCACTCTTTGTCAGCCTCTCCAATGCCTGGATCAAATTCAAAATTGGTCTGATTCAGTCCATAGGAACCTGAAAAATTCAATGTAGGCATATAACGTGAATTCGCAAGTTTCATATCCATTTCTGCCAAATTGATTCCGTACATTGTAGCTTGGTAGTCAGAATTTCTATTCAAAGCATTAACTTTCAAGTCATCATATTCCGGTAAACTTATCATTTTCACCTTATTATCAATTTCATATTCATCATTAACATTACGATTTAGCATGACATTAAGATTTCTGAGGGAGTTTTCATAATTCAATTTTGCAGTTTCTACTGAGATAGAATCACGATTGTAATCCACTTCCGCAGCGAGCATTTCAACTTTATTGATGCGACCGAGGTTTTCCTGAGCTTTTGTGCGTTTCAATCGATCACCGGAAATTCGTAGACTCTCTTTTGCTAGATTCAATTGTTCTTCAGCATTGGCTACAGAATAATAAGTCTGAGCCGTAGCTGCGATGATGCTTTCCACAGTGTACCGTGTTTCCAGTTCAGATTGATTGTACTGAAGTATCAACTTTTTGTAGGAATTCAGTACATAAAAACCACTGAATAAAGTGTAGGAAGTAGAAATGGAAGCAGAATTTACATGACGTTCCGAATCAGCCCCGAGATTCGGATCAGTGTTAGTATAGTTGCTACTTCCGTTCAATGAAACAGTTGGCATGAGAACGCCAGGATTGACATAATTCTTTGTCATTTGCAAACCGTTTTCAGACATTTTGATCGATAGATTATTTTCCAGTGCAATATTCACAGCCTGCTGGAAATCGAGAGTTTTCGCTGCTAAAATTCCACTGATCATCATTATTGTTATTATTATTTTTTTCATAGCAAAACCTTTTATAAACATGTTTCTTCAGATTGACTTTGTACAAAACTATCTTCGATAACTGCTGGTTCCAAAGATTCCTGTGTAACATTCTGTTTGAGGACATATTTGCGGAAAAGAAATTTTGTCCGATTGGAAGCCACCAGCATAGATGGAAGCATTACCAAAGTCAAAATTGTACCGAAAGCAAGTCCATAAGCCACTGAAACAGCCATTGGTGAAAGGAACTGTGCTTGATGTGATTTTTCAAAAATCAATGGTGCCAATCCTGCTATAGTAGTCAAAGATGTCAGCAATACAGGACGCAATCTTGAGATTCCAGCATCATAAATAGCATCCTTGAAAGTCATTCCATGTTTCATACGGCTATTAAATGCTGATACCATTACCAAAGAATCATTCACCACAATTCCCATCAAGGCAATTGCACCAAACCATGACAAAATACTCATCATAAATCCCTGAGCAACATGTCCCCACAACACTCCAATCAAACTGAAAGGAATTAACAGTACCACTATCATAGCCTGATTGAAAGATCGGAAAGTAACAGAAATGATCAAAAACATCATGATAAATACTGCTGGTACAACAGTTTGAATAGACTTCATTGTCTTTTTGTTTTCGTAATTTTCACCTTCCAGTGAGTAACCAACTTCTGGATATTTTTCCAAAACTCCGGGTAATATATTGGCTTGGATATCTGCAAGAAGTGCAGGAACAGGAGTTTCAGAATTGGCTACATCTGCTTCCACCTGAACAACTCTCTGACCATCGATATGGTTTACTGACATTACACCACGCTCAATATGAAAAGTTGCGATTTCATCCAGTGGAATTTCCAATCCGGTACCAGTTCTGATCCTCATATTTTCCAGATCTTCTAAAGATGAACGATCTTCCAGATCATAACGTACCCAGATTTTCACTTCATCAATACCACGAATCAATCGCTGAGCCTGGCCACCAAAAAATCCACTACGAACCTGGCTCACAACATCATTAGTCGTCAGTCCAAGAGCATAGGCTTTATCTTTCAGTTCCAGTTTGACCTCACGAAGTCCAGGAGGATCATTATCCATTACATCTTTTAATTTATCAATGCCACGGAGTTGTTCTTTCAGATCTTCTTTTGCATCACGAAGTTGTTCAAAATTATTACTCTTTAAAGCAATGGAAACAGGTTTTCCCCATCTTCCACCTCCACCAAATTCTAGTTTGGTGGCTTCCGAAATGACACCAACCTGCTTGCGGAACATTGCAGAAACTTGTTTGGAATTGATTGGTCGTAATTCACTACTGATCAGTGTTGCACGAATACGTCCCTGATGTGTTCCACCTCCGATACTTCTGGAAACAGCCTGAACCAGGTCATCATCAGTATTATATTTTTCTTTGTAAATGTCATTCACTTCCCAGACACCTTTTTCGATGTGTTCCATAATGGTTTCTGTCTGAGTTGCAGGAGAACCGGCTGGTAATTCCATAGAAATACTTACACTTCGACCTTCTATAAATGGGAAAAAAGTCATGCGGATAATTCCACCTTTGATTCCACCTATTGTAATGATGAAAAGAGCAACAGGGATTGCGATGGATACAGCAGGATGTTTGATTGAGAATTTCAATACTGGTCCATAAACTTTGTCTTTCAGGAAAGTCAGAACCTTGTCTGCACCTCTCTCAATAATATTTTTCTTCCGATCTTTTTGACACAATGCTTTTGAATGGGCAATATGACTTGGTAAAATAAATGTCGCTTCAACCAATGACATCAATAGAGTGGCAATTACAACAAAAGCCAAATCCTGGGTAAAATCACCCATTCCACCTTCCAAAAAGAAAAAGGTCATGAAAATAACAACAGTTGTTAGCACCGAAGAAATTACCGATGGTAAAACCTCCACAGTTCCTTTGATAGCAGCATCTATTGGTTTTTCACCACGTTCATGATGTTGGAAGATATTCTCGGCAATTACAATTCCATCGTCCACCAGAATTCCCAACACCAGGATCATTCCCAGCAAAGACATAACATTGATAGTCAGCCCGTACATCGGTCCAACAACCAACATTCCAGCAAAGGAGATTGGAATTCCCAATGATACCCAAAATGACATATTGGGATTCAGAGATAATGACAGGAATAGAACAACGAGTAAAATACCGACAATTCCATTTTTACCAAGAATATCAATACGTTCCTGGATAATCTCAGAGCCATCACGAATTACATGAGCCTGGATATTACCCTGTTTTTTATTGAATTCTTCTAAATAGTTTTTGACGATTTCTGTAACCTGGAAAAGATCTTCTTCATTGGTATTATTGATATCGATCCTGACAGCAGGTTCACCATTATAATAGTCACGGTTTGGGCTATCTGCCCAGGTATCACGGATTGTAGCAATATCTTTCAAATAAACAATTGCACCATCGCTATTTGCCCGAACAACATGATTCTCTAGATCTTTTGCATAATACCCTTTGAGGTCCGCACGAATCTGGAGTTCTTCTTCTGAGCCTTTGATTTTTCCACCAGTAACTTTGATATTACTTTTAGATACTGCACTGACGATTTCATTGAATGTCAATCCATAAGCACGCATATCATTTTCACGGACAGCGATTTCGATTTCCTCATCAGGATAACCACTAATAGATAGTTTGGATATTCCGTCCATTCCCAGTAGATCACGTTCGATTTTCTGGGCATTATATTTAAGTTCCGACAGATCGACATCACCAGTCAAAACAAAATTGATGGCAAAATTGAAGGGTTCCTGGCGATAGACCTGGATTTTTTCCATACCTGCCGGAAAAGTGCTGATTTGATCAACTTTATTTTTCACATCAGTAAGCATCACATTGATATCATGTCCTGCTTTAGTTCGCACAGTAATAGAACAAAAGTTTTCACTGGATTTTGAGGTAATACGCTCAACACCGGTTTGTCCTTTGAGATTGTCCTCAATTTTCAGAACGATACCTTCTTCGATCTCTTCAGGAGATGCACCAGGATAAGAAGCGGTAATTGTAATTGTCTGACTTGGACGCAGAGGAAAAAATGTCACCAATGTGGATTTGAATCCAATGAATCCAAAGAGAAATACCGCCACAATGATGATATTTCCAAGAATTGGATATTTGATAAAAGGTTTAATAAAATTGTTCATTATTTATCCCTTTTCTGATTTTTTTTCTGAGGAGTATTTACTGGAATGGCTTTATCTTCTGCAACATTTTTATCTGGATTTATCAGAAGTTTATGATCATTACTCAAACCTTCAACAAACACAAATTTGTCATCACGGTTGATCAATTTAATATCATGTGCTTTGAAAACTCCCATTTGATTGAGCCATACTGAACCGGTATTGAAGATTGATTCCTGGGAGATTTTAGCAACAGGATTGATTGTATTCACATTGATTGTAGCATTGAAATATAATCCATCCAGCAATTCATCACTTTTCACAGAAATATAGACTTTCACTGTCTGAGTGGTTTTATCAATCGAATGATTGATTCTGCTGATTTTACCATTGAATGTTCCACTGACATCATCGCTTTGCAATTTTACAGGCATTCCAACAGAAAGCATCTGCACTTCATCGATTCCGGCAAAAGCAGTCATCTCAAATAAACTTGTGTTCTGAAATGTACCAATAGGCTGGGAAGCACGCACCAAAGTCCCTGGTTTGATTGAGGAGGACGAGATCACTCCGTCGAATGGTGCTTTGATTGTGTATTTTGCCAATCTTGCTTCCTGACTTTTGATAGTATAATATTGGTTGTAAATATTCTTTGAAGTGATATAGTATTTTTCTTTTTCATTGGTCACTTTTGGTAATGATTTAAGAGATTTGCTGATTTCAAAGGAATTTAAGTAATCTTCCCATTTTGTTGCACTTTCAGGAAAGTCGTATTTCAGATCAGGAATTAATAAAGTAAGAGTGTTCATGAAAGCAGATTTTTGAGCATATACATTATTCTTATATTCAGTATCATTGATTTTCAGAAGTAGATCCCCTTTTTTGAATCTTGCACCTTCGCGAAATTCTGTTTTACCAGCCTGAGCAACTCCAGTCACTTCAGCAAACAAATCCATAGAATTATAACTAGTCAATGTACCAGACAATGTGATATTAAAATTCTCTGTTTGATTATCAATTGTTTGAAATTTATAATTGGAAACTACTGGCTTTGATGGCATCTTCTTCATGGTTTCTTGCTGGTTACTTAGCAATTTACCAACTAAACCCCCGATAACCACGATAACGACTGTTAAGAGTAAACCCAATTTTTTATTCATTTAACGCTCCTTTTATTCAATTTTTCTTTTTCAATTTCATCGTTGAAAATTTACAATTCAATTATTACAGGAATATTTTCTAATTGTAATAAATTGTAACATTTATATAAGTACTTTGAAATGAAAACTTTATGTTGGTTACATCCAATTTTTAAATCAATTACATCGAGGCAAAGCCTACAAGGTATTCTTTCGATTAAAATAATACGAAATACACTTGAATTCAAAGATATCCCTGTATTTGCTATTTCTGCATCATTTTCAAAGGAAAATAAGACAAATATTAAAGATCTTGGTTTTAATGAATACTTAATTAAACCCATCAATATTAGTGAATTATTAAATGCGTTAAAAAATTATTTACCTTATGAAATTATCCAACATGAAAATATTCAACATGAAAATATTCAAATAAAAGAGACTCAACTAATCAATAAAGACAATATTCATAATATGGATGAATTTATTCATCTTCTTAAATCGGAATTTCAACCACAATGTATAAAATTAAAAGAAACAATGTTAGTGGATAAGATTGCAGAATTCGGAATTAAAATATCTAAATTATCTAAGAATTATAATGCATATTATTTCGAAGAGATCGGCAATAACATTGTTAAATATTGTAAAAATTTTGATATTCTGTCAATGGAGAAAGAAATTGATAAATTATGTTTTGAGATTTCAAAATTTAAATATACTTCTTAATCAAAATAAAAGAATATAAAAATACAAAAGCCGCAGATGATACATGAGAATATGATCTTTGCGGCTTTTATTAATACTTTTAGAGCGGAAGTACTTTTCTACCGTAAACTTCATTCAGTACTTGTGCCATTGCAGCATAGATTGCAGAAAATCCACAGAAAATTCCTTCGATTCCAGCAATAGTTTTGATCAAATGACTTCCAGTAATGTCACCAATACCAAGAAGAAAAAATAAAATGGTTAATGATCCGAATACTACTTTCAGAGCATTACTAAGTTTCAAAGTTCCAACAAACATAAAAGCTGTAAAAATCCCCCACATAAAGAGATACATTGCCATAGCAAATGCACCAGGAGCAGTTCCAAGACCAAGTTTAGGAAACACTAAAAGTCCGACCAAAGTCATCCAGAATAATCCATAAGATGTAAATGCAGTAGTACCAAAAGTATTGTTCTTTTTCCATTCCATGATTCCAGCAATAATCTGAGCAATTCCACCATAGAAAAATCCCATGGCAAGGATCATTGTTCCAATTGGGTATAATCCTGAATTGTGCAAATTCAGAAGAACTGTTGTCATCCCAAAACCCATTAATCCTAGTGGTGCCGGATTGGCTGTTGTGTCCTGAATAATTGTTGTGTTTTTATCCACTTTTTTTCTCCTTCAATTTATTATATTTATTTTAAAAATAATTAGATACAAAAATGAATCGTGGAAATATAAGCTACAAAAATGAAGTAATATAGAAGAAAATGAAATATGTTTCCAAATTTTACTTTTAAAAATTACTTTATACAATAACCTGCTCATTCAGATAATATAATTCATTATTTATGATCTCTAATTGAAATTATACCAAGTAGTTATTACTTTGAATTTTGATTAAATAAATTTATCTTTGCCACCAGTTTAAGAAAGAAGGAAATAATGAAATTTACAGATTATGATATATCCAGTGAGATCAAAACCAACCTGACCAACCTTGGTTTTGTCCGTCCAACAGATATCCAATATAAGGCAATTCCATCGATCATGAATGAAGAAGATGTACTTGCAATTGCCCAAACAGGAACCGGTAAAACAGCTGCTTTTGCAATTCCTGTCATCGATAGAATTCATAAATACAAAAAAAATAAACGTGTGGCTGGAATCCAATGTGTTATTATGGTTCCAACTCGCGAACTTGCACAACAAATCGGACAGGTTTTCAACAAACTCTGTAAACATACAAAAGCTAAAGCACTTTCCATTTATGGTGGAGTTGAGCAAGATAGCCAGATCGAAAGATTGGTCAAAGGAATTGATATTCTGATTGCAACACCGGGAAGAATGTTTGACCTCATCAGCCAGGATTATATTTCTGTAGAACATGTTCGCACCTTGATTCTGGATGAAGCAGACAGAATGTTGGATCTAGGATTTATAAGAGATATCAAATCTATCAAATTCAAACTCAAACGTCGACATCAAACACTTTTCTTTTCTGCAACAATCAATGACGAAATCAAAAAACTGGCATATTCCCAAGTAAGAAGTAATGCTATTCGTATCCAGATTTCACCTGACAATCCTGTATCAAAGAATGTTTTCCATTACGTGATGTTTGTTGAAATGGATGACAAACGCTTTTTTCTTGAACGTTTCATTCTGGAAAATCCTGAAAGTAAAATTTTGGTATTTGTTCGAACAAAAGTTCGTGCAGAACGCGTCGCAAAAGCAATGGCCAGAGTTAATATAGATACATTGACAATTCATGGTGACAAAGAACAAACTGATAGAATCGATGCTATGAAAGACTTCAAAGAAGGTATATCTAATATCCTCATTGCTACTGATGTAAGTGCCCGCGGAATCGATATTCCAAATGTAAATTATGTAATTAACTATGACTTACCTGATATATCTGAAAATTATGTTCATAGAGTTGGTCGTACCGGACGTGCCTTCAATAAAGGAATTGCAATCACATTCTGTTCTAAAGAAGAAAATGAAAAATTAGAAGAAATTCAGGGATTCCTAAATAAAAAAATCGAAGTTATAAAAATAACTAAAAACGATTATTATTTCACACTCAATCCAGCAGAAGCAGACTATTCCCTCGATAGTTTGATCGATGAAAAAGAAGTCTTTACTAAAAAGAAAAAAGAAAAGGCGAAAGTGAAATCCAAATCGAAGACTAAAGCAAAAGCAAAATCCAAAGCCAAGAAAAAGCCGAAGAAAAAGAAGAAGTAATCGGGAAATATAAGTTTTAAGTACCTAGAGTTTTCAGTGAACTAGAGTGCCATAAAGGAAAATAATATTTTCAAATATTTATAAACAAGCAGCCTTGCTTGTATATAAAATTTTCCAGTAGGAAAATTCTATAATAATCAATCCAATATATTGCATACAAAAATTTTCACTACCATTCAAATTTTAAACAACTTGGGTAAGTTGTACAATAAAAATAAACGACCTTCCAAATGGTCTCTAGACCTTTGGAATGGTGGTGTTTCTGGAGAGACCTTTTTGAGAACCAACCATTTGGAATAAACTAAATTATCTGAGTACAAAAATATATTCCAATTCCCTGGACAACAACTTGCTCAAGTTGTTATTGATTTTTGCTCGATAGAGAAAAATCAACTTTAAATCTGTAAGATAAAAAAAATATCCTGTTGAAGGTATCAAATTTTTCTATCGAATAAATTTGATAAACAAGTGAGTCCACTTGTTGTACAAATGTAGATACCTTCTTCCAAAGGTTAACAAAGGTTTTTATATAAAAAAAACCTCCGAGGTTTTAAAAACCTCGGAGGTTTAAGTATATGATAAGTATAGTTAAAAAATTATACTACTTTTTTTCCACGATCTACATAGTGAGTATGTAGTAATTTGTGTGATTTATGTCCACATGGTCCTTCAGTTAAAAACTCTTCATAGAGTCTCAGCACATCTTGGTTTTCATGTGATTTTCTCACTGTTGCAGCAGCATCTTCTGAGTAGATTGCTTTTGCACGTGCTTTTCTGATTGCTTCTGTTGTTGGTATTGGCATACCACCACCACCAAGACATCCACCTGGACAAGCCATGAATTCGATGAAATGGCATTCACTCAGTTTTCCACCAGCCTGGATATTTTCTAATACTTTTTTAGCATTAGCAGTACCGTGACAGATAGCAACTTTTAGAGTAGCACCTTTTAACCAATTCCAATCAGGAACAAGGTGTTTCAACATATCAGGAACTGGTCCAACTTCTGTAATTGGTAGTTCTGCATATTTAATACCTTCCATTCCACGAACAGGAACGATATCAGCATGTTCAAAAAGGTCATCAATCTTTTTACCAGTAACTAGTTCATATACAGTTCTGATAGCCGCTTCCATAACACCACCAGTTGCACCGAAAATAACTCCGGAACCAGTTCTATCACCAAAAGGATTATCAAATTCTGTTTTACCAAGTTTTGGTAATTCGATACCAGCTTCTTTGAACATTTGTGCTAATTCACGAGTTGTTAAACCGAAGTCAACATCTTTGAAACCAGAATCTGACATTTCAGGACGGTTACATTCGAATTTTTTAGCAGTACAAGGCATCAATGCTACAGTTACAATGTCTGCAGGATCAATGTTATGTTTTTGAGCATAATATGTTTTGATAACTGAACCAAACATTTGCTGAGGTGATTTTGCTGATGACATATGTGGGAGCATTTCTGGTTTGAAATGTTCAATATATTTAACCCAACCAGGTGAACAAGAAGTGAACTGAGGAAGCGCAACATCTGCTTTCTGTTCTACTAATGCACCATATAATCTTTGGATAAGTTCCACGCCTTCTTCCATAATTGTAAGATCAGCAGTAAAGTTTGTATCAAAAACTCTATCAAATCCACAAAGTTTTAATCCAGTATTCATTTCATATGTTAATGGAGTACCTGGTTCTAAACCAAAGCATTCGCCAATTCCTGTTCTAGGAGCAGGAGCAGTTTGCATTACAACATGTTTTTTTGGATCATCAATAGCATCCCAAACGATATCTGAAGGATCATTGCCTTTCAAAGCACCTGTAGGACAACGGTTGATACACTGACCACAGTTGATACAGATCTGATCTGACATTTGTTTGTCAAGGAACATACCAATTTTTGTTTCATCACCTTTGTTTACTGCATCATATACACCAACTTCTTGTAGATCAATACAAGTTCTGATACAACGACGACAAAGGATACATTTATCCATATCACGAGCAATTGAATAACTTGAGTTATCTTTGCCGTGGATTGGTTCTGTTCTTTTTCCAAAACGGAAACTGTCAACGCCATATTCTTTTGCAAGAGCCTGTAGTTCACAATTACTGTTTCTTACACAAGCGTAACATTCACCAACGTGATTGGAAAGTAAAAGATCAAGAACATGACGTCTTGCTTTTCTTACTTTTCTTGTATGTGTTTTGATATTGAGTGGAGATGTGATTGGATATGCACAAGCAGCTTGTAGTGCTCTAAATCCTTCAATTTCCACAACACAAACTCTACAAACACCAGCCATACAAAGATCATCATGGTGACAAAGTGTAGGAATTGTTACACCAATCTGTTTTGCAGCTTGAAGAATAGTTGTTCCCATAGGAACTTTTAATTTATGACCATCAATTTCAATGGCTATTAAAGCACCAATCGCTTCTGTATTTTCAGGTATGTTTACCTTAGAAGGAGAAGTTGATTTTGGCGCTCTGGCTTTATCATCGATTACGAAATCTTTTTTGTCAGGCATAGTAACCTCCTTATTCTTTTTCAGGTACTCGACCAAGTACTTCAGATTGGAAATTTGTAACGATTGAAATAAATGCATTTGGAGCAGATTGTCCAAGGCCACATTTTGAAGCCAATTGCATTGTTTCACCAAGACCGATCAATTCATTCAAATATGAATATGAACAACGACCTTTTTCCAATAATTCAATACCTTCGAGTAATTTTGGATTACCATCACGACAAGGAGTACATTGTCCACATGCTTCTTCTGTAAAGAATTCCATAAAGTTTTTAGCAACTTCTAGCATGTCAGTATTAGGACCAAAAACTATGATAGATCCACCTGATGATGCATCTTCATAAGCAATTGCTCTGTCAAAATCTTTTGCAGGAATACATTGACCACTAGCACCACCAACTTGTACTGCTTTTGCATTTTCACCACCAACTTCTTTGAGAAGTTCTTTGATAGTAATTCCGTATGGCAATTCATAGATACCTGGATTATCACAATGTCCAGAAACTGAAAATAATTTAGTTCCTTTTGATTGTTCTGTTCCATGTTCTGCAAACCATTCAAAACCTTTTGCACAAATAAGTGCTGCATCAACAAATGTTTCAACATTATTAACAGCAGTTGGATGTCCCTGGAATCCAGTATCTACAGGGAAAGGAGGTCTATTTCTAGGTTCGCCTCTTTCGCCTTCTAGTGATTCAATAAGTGCTGTTTCTTCACCACAAACATAAGCGCCTGCGCCCATTCTGAGTTGTAGATCAAAACAAAAACCTTCTTTATTAAGAATATTGCATCCAAGAAGATTATTATCTTTTCTTTCCTGAAGTTTTTCTTCAAGAAATTTTTTCATATAAAGGTATTCACCACGTAAGTAAATAAATCCTTTTGTTGCACCAAGAACGTAAGCAGCGATTGTCATACCATCTAGAACCATGTCTATGTGGTTAAACAATAAATATCTGTCTTTAAATGTTCCTGGTTCACCTTCATCGGCATTACAGACAACATATTTCTGATCACTTTTTGCTGCTGCTGCTAATTGCCATTTAATAGATGTAGGAAATCCCGCTCCCCCACGTCCTTTCAGACCTGATTGTCTGATATTATAAATGATGTCCGCTCGTTTCATATCCAATGCTGCTTTAAGCCCCTCACCGGCTGCAACACCATGATCTAAAATTGGACCACTTTTTTTCACATCTGATGGAACCACTTTTGGGAAATCAGATTTTACATATTCATTTCTGCAATCAGCAATAATCTTGGAAACTTTTGCAGGAGTTACCTTTGCAAAAAGTCTGTCATTGATCATCATTGCAGGACCCTGATCACACATACCGAGACAGTTTGTGTATTCAAGTGTGAACATCTGGTCTTTTGTAGTTTCCCCAAACTTAATTCCCAGTTCGTTCTCAAGTTGTCTTGCAACATTTGCTTTGCCATCTAAATCACAAGAGATTGTCTGACAAAGTCTGATCACATATTTTCCCTGTTGTTCCTTTGTTTTGAAAAAACTGTAGAAACTTGCTACACCTTCAACTTCAACAGGGTGAAGTCCAAGTGTATGTGCTGTTTCCTGTAAAATTAAATCCGAAAGATAACGATATTTCTCCTGCAAATCCTGTAAAATAGGAAGAAGT
>Ga0070729_10001075_pt1 | contig 46017 bp, 42 predicted proteins | sample tdDd472_FD_66725 | JGI IMG/M metagenome (GOLD analysis project Ga0070729, IMG submission 66725) | Marine sediment microbial communities from the Atlantic coast under amendment with organic carbon and nitrate - tdDd47.2 | ecosystem: Environmental > Aquatic > Marine > Coastal > Sediment | place... | reverse complement strand
TACCTGATACCTCAGAATCTGGTTATCATGGCAAACGCTTCAAGCCAGAAGGCCATTGAACACCAGAACAAACTTATTAAGATCAAAAAAGAGAAGCGCAAAAAAAACAGCGAGAAACTTGCCGACAGCATGAAAGACCTTACGGTAACCTTTCAAGTTCAGGTTGGCGAAGAAGACAAGCTCTTCGGATCTATTACCTCTATCGATATCAGCAAAGAACTCAAGAAAAAGGGCTTCGGCTTTGATAAGCGAAAAATCATGCTCGATGCCCCTATCAAAGAACTTGGCGAATTTCAGGTTCCATTGAAACTTGAAGAAGGCCTTAATGTTGACATCAAAGTAGTTGTAGAAAAAAAGGAGTAATATATGTCTCTGGATCGGCTTCCGCCCCAGGACATTGATACAGAAACAGCCTGCCTTGCATCAGCACTGCTGAGCAGGGAGGCACTGTATAAGGTAACTGAAATCCTCCAGCCGGAGGATTTTTACCTGAATAAGCACCGGATCATTTATGACGCCATCGTTTCCCTGGAACGAAAAAACACCCCCGTTGATCTCACCACCCTGAAACAGCGCCTTGCTGATCAGAATGAACTTGAAGATATCGGTGGCGATGCGGCCCTTGCCGAACTCTATCGTTCGGTCTCAACCTCGGCAAACGCTGAATACTACGCACAAAGAATCAAAGACATGGCTATTCGCCGGCAGCTTATCGATGCCTCCACAAAGTCTATTGAGCAGTGCTTTGATACATCACAGGAAACCGCTGAAGTAATCGATAATATTGAGACAAATATTTTTAACGTTACAGAAAAACGTATCGTTTCAAACTACAAGGCTATCGATGATGTTCTCAAAGAAACATTAACGGATATCGGGCACTGGTACGAGACCAAGAAAACTGTTACCGGAACACCAACAGGCTACAATGACCTTGACGAACTCCTGACAGGTTTTCACGGCTCGGAGCTTATTGTTATCGCCGCCCGTCCCGGTATGGGGAAAACCGCCTTTGCCTTGAATATCATGAACAATATCGCCTCCATTGCACCGGAAAAAGCGGTACTTTTCTTTTCCCTTGAAATGCCCGCATCTCAGCTCGGAATGCGGCTTCTCTGCATTCAATCTCTGGTGGACTCACAGCGGGTTCGTACCGGTCACATCAGCTCAGAGGAAATGAAGCAGCTCTTTGCAGCCGCCTCACTACTCGGTAAATCAAATATTTATCTCGATGACACCCCTTCTATTAATATTATGGAAATCCGGGCCAAGGCACGACGCCTTCAGCAGAAAGTTCCCGTGGGGCTTATCATCGTCGACTATCTCCAGCTTATCACCAGTTTATCCCGGGTCGACCGGCACCTGCAGATTGCGGAAATATCCCGATTCTTAAAACAGCTTGCCCGGGAACTGGACATTCCGGTCGTTGCCCTCTCCCAGCTTTCACGTGCCGTTGAGCAGCGTACTGACCAGCGTCCCACTCTCTCCGACCTGCGTGAATCAGGAGCGATTGAACAGGATGCTGATGTCGTCATGTTTATCTACCGGCACGAAAAGGTCAACAGGGACAGCGAGAAAAAAGGTATTGCCGATATCATTGTCGCCAAACAGCGGAGTGGTCCTATTGATGACATAAGCCTTAAATTCTGGGACAAGTATACCAAATTCGATAATCTTGATCGATCCCATGAGTACGATGAGGCGGTGCCGACCTATGAGTAATGGCGAAGCAAGTCTTCCAGTCAGAATAATGCAGGGCCTTGGAGCCCATGCGGTTTTTCTGAAAGACACGATTCGGTGGGCCTTTCGCCCCCCCTTTGATTTTGCCAATACCATCAGCCAGATGCTTGAAATCGGCTACAAGTCTATTCCCGTAACAACCATTACCCTTTTTTTTACCGGTATGGTTATGGCCTACCAGATCGGCCGCGCCATGGATGCCCTGATGTCAGGATCAAGTATTTTTATCGGCAGCGCCGTCACCATTTCAATGTTCCGGGAACTCTGCCCTGTATTGACGGGGCTTCTCCTCGCGGGACGCGTCGGATCATCCATAGCGGCAGAGATAGGCACCATGCAGGTAACCGAGCAGATTGACGCCCTGCGTACCCTCTCTGCCAACCCGATCCAGTACCTGTCGGTACCCCGTTTTATTGCCTGCCTGGTCATGACGCCGACCCTGACCATTCTTACCGACCTGGTGGGAGTCCTGGGGGGCGGTTTTATCGCCTACTTCGGCTTAAACATCACGCCTGAAAAATACGCTGAAAATATTATACACTATGTCAGCCTGGCTGACTTTACGTCGGGACTGATAAAATCAGTCTTCTTCGGAATCATCATCGCCAATATATCTTGCTACCAGGGCTTCAATACCCGGGGCGGTGCGGAAGGTGTCGGGCGCTCAACAATTGCAGCGGTCGTAAACTCGTCAATGGTAATTCTTATTTCAGATTACTTTCTAACCTATCTGCTTACATTTATTGATCTATAAAACAGGACCCTATGAGCAAAGAAAAAAACGCTTTCATCAAACACCTCAAGGATCGTGATATTCAGAAAAAAATTCTCGATGCCTTTACTGCAGTAAACCAGGAAGACTTTTTTACTGACAACGTGGTCGGCGGCCTTTATTCAGAGAAACCGATTCCCATCGGCTGCGGTGAGACCAGTGATCACCCCTTTGCCCTTGCAAAAATGATCCAGGTTCTTGATCCGAAAAAATCATGGCGAATACTTGAAGTCGGTACCGGCTCCGGTTACTCCACGGCAATCCTCTCAGGCATGGTGAAGGAAGTTATAACAGTTGAGTATCACCAGAACCTCGCCGAAATAGCCAAGGAAAATCTTATTGAGCAGGAACATTTCAATGTACGTATATTCGCGGGAGATGCCACAAAGATGCATGACCGCCTGGGCCCCTTTGACGGCATTATCATCCACCCCGCATGCAGTCACCGGCCCCTGACAATACTCTCGATGCTGAAGGAAAGCCGTTTTGCTGTTTTCCCGATGGGACCATCATTTCAGCAGCAGATAGTCCGGTACAAAAACAGTCTCCTCAGCGGCGAAGATACCCTGCAGAATTTTACCTTTTACGATTTCTGCTCAGCAGAATCAATTCGAGGCGAATACGGATGGAAGGACCAGAACAAAGATTTCTTCGTTGATGAACTTCCCGATGACAAACGCATTAAGACCATTGACGATGACGGGAAAGAAAAAACTAAAGAGAAGAAAGAAAAAAAGGCGAAGAAAAAAGCTGCAAAGAAAAAGAAGTAGCATCCCCGGCAGGTTCACCTGAAGACTCGAACCTGCCGAAAATTTAATCACATCATTTCTTTTTACTCTTCGTCATGAATCACCCCGAGGCCGTAGCCATCAAAGGCATAATTGGCAATTCGTACCTGGTCAACACTTCCATCAAAAAAATACTCAGTTATCCCGTTATGATACCTGCCAATCTGCAAAGAATCGCTGCCGGAGGCTCGAGTCCCCGTAAACGCTGTGTCTGTTGCCGCGGCAGCATATGACGATTCTGTCGGATTAATATAAAGTGCCACATTATTATTTTCAACAGTCGCGGCAACATAATACCAAGTGCCCGCACTGATACCGCCAGTACTGAAAGTATAGCCCGTTCCGCCATCGCCAAGAAGAAGAGTCAGGTTCCCGCCTGAATCTACATAGAAGGCAAATTCAGCGGTACCGGCACCACCGGATCCCTTACTGACTATAGGATAGATTGTGCCAGCAGCGAAAGGAGCATCGATATTAATCCACGCTGCAACAGAAAAATCAGCGGCAAAAGACTGAGTAAGACCAGGAACATCAACAAACTGACTACTCACTCGGTCAAGGTCTATCGCCTCCGGAACAGTCTCTGTCCCTTGACCACTGACATAGTCCGGCGAAGCCGGCTCAGTGCCGTTATATCTTCCCATGGTATCAAGGGTATTGCTGTTGAAAGCAAAAAAGGCCAATGTCTTATTCGAAGGCTTATCCGCCCCCCCCAGCTCATCACAGGATATAAAAGCTACAGCTGTTAAAAAAATTACGATAAAAACTCCAATCCGATTTTTCATAGCTTGTTCCTCTTTTTATAGTATTACATATACCTAAAAATAACTTAACATTGTTCAGGTGTCAATAAATATGTGACAAAACTTATGAGTTGAAGGCGCGAAAGCGCTTTCGCGCCTTCAAAAAGATCGCATCTTCAGTATTTTCACAAAATCGATTTCTTTTTCTCTTCGGGATTTTCATCATCCTTATAGCAGTAGCGGCAGCCATAAATCATCAGCTTCTGCTCTTTGTCACCCGCAACAGGAGCGGCGTACAGGGCCTCATACTTGGAGAGACTGGAACGGCAGAGGGGACAGATTCGTTCTCCCGGGGGGATCGTTTCAGCGGAAAAAGGCGCATCGCCTTTGTCTTCCCCCCCATTATCTTTTTTCTTTTCTGTGGCTTCCTTTATTTTTTCCTTTCCGTCATTGAGAAGGGAGACCAGATAAATAAAGGCGGTTACGCCGATAACCAGGCCTGCAATATAGAGAAGAGCGCTCATTTTTTCTTCCTGACAACAAAATTAATCATTACGGTTTCTTCAACCGGTTCACTGAAGGTAAAATCACCAAAAATGCCGAGGATTTCCATTCTTTCGCGGCGTAAAACTTCTGTTATTTCCTTGATGGAATAAATTCGCTGAAAATGGTTTTCTTCTCTGCAGGTACCATCATTGTTAAAAAAGCGAAGGGTGGAAACCATCAGCTTTTCCTTCGGGTCATAGTGGTTTGTCCATTCTACATCCTGCCCCCGTACATCGTAGCAGGTTGTCTGGGCGTCGAAATTCTTCTGCATATTATATTCAGTGGTGACATCGAACATGAAAATAGTTTCATCCCCCATGACCTGTCGAACCGAAGCGATGGCGGCCTGAACTTCCTTCATCTCAAGAAAATAATTCATCGTATCGTGGACCGCAAAGATAAAATCCGGGGTTTTAGCCAGACTGAACCGGCTTATATCACCGCAGAATACTCTGAAATTCCGAAAGGCCCGCGCCTTTGCCACCCGCACCATGTCGAGAGAAAGATCCATGCCGTATATGGTATAATTATCGGCAGAAAACTTGGCACCAAAACGCCCGGTACCGCATCCCAGTTCAAGGATCAAGTCGGGATCATCGACAAATTCATGCATGACCTTCCGAATATAAGCATACCAACCCTGATAATCGACACCCTGGAGGATAAAGTCGTAGGCCGGGGCCAGGTCAGAATAAGGATCAATGTATTTAATAGGACTCATGGCAGCACTCTCCTGCGGCTAGAGAGTCCCGAAAGGGCTGTTTTGTCAAATAATATCTGCAGTATTTTCAGCTGCCTTCACCCGCTCCCTGTTCAGGGAGCATGTTACTTTTTTCCGTATAACAGTATAATTAATTCTTGCATTATACGGTAAAGACCGTAGCGTTAACTTCACATAAACGTATTATTATACAAGGAAGAACAATGAGCAGCGAGACAACCATAACCGAAGAGACCGATTCACTCAACAGCCCGCTGCCGGGCGATGAGAGCGAAAAAGTGTCATACAACATTGAGTTCAGGGGAAACGCCATTGAATACTTCAAGATATGGATCGTTAACACCGGGCTCTCGATTATTACCCTGGGGATCTATTCTGCCTGGGCAAAGGTACGAACAAATCGATACATCTATGGCAGCACCTTTCTTGATTCATCATCTTTTCAGTATACCGCCAGCCCCCTCGGCATTCTGAAAGGAAGACTGATCGCCGGTGCTTTTTTCGCCGTGTACATGCTCTTTACCAGGTTTTTTCCTGAAATAGCGCCCCTCTTTTTTCTTCTGGCGATGCCCTTTATCCCCTGGATGGTGGTAAAATCTCTCAGGTTCAGGTCACGGTATTCCCGGTACCGAAATATCAGCCTTGATTTCACCGGCACGGTAACGGAAGCCCGAAAGTACTGGTTCTGGATGTACTTTCTCGTTATTGTCACCTTCGGCTTTATAATTCCCTATATCGACTTCCGTCAAAAAGAATTCATGTTCAACAGAAATAATTACGGGCAGACCCCCTTTAACTTCTCCGGAAAATGGGAAAATTTCTTTGTCATCTACATCCTGGGGGGACTCATCACCTTCGGCCTGGTCATTGCGGCTCTTCTCCTTGGGGGTGGAATCATAGCAGCGGCTGTTGCAGCAATTGCCGTAATGACCCCTGACGCCATGGGAACACTACTGGAAGATGAAGCGATTCTCGCGGCCCTGATACCCATTGCCATGATGTTTCTCTATCTTCCTGCGGTCATGTTCATGACAGCCTACAAAAGGACTTCAGTCTTTAATTATCTCTTTAACAATACGACTCTGGGCTCTATATCCTTTACAAGCACCCAGAAAATTTTAACGGTCTTCTGGATTTACCTTTCAAACTTTTTTGCCATAGTTTTCACTCTCGGCATTCTTTATCCATGGGCCCTGATGCGGCTTGTCCGCTACCGGATGGAAAACATATCTCTTGAAACCGATGGAGACCTGGATTCATTTCTCGCTTCAGAGAACCAGAATGTTTCCGCAACAGGAGAAGAAATAGGCGAGGCATTTGACTTTGATATCAGCATATAAAATAACAGGGAATTTTTTCCCACCCGGACAGTCTTTAAAGCATGACGCTGAAATTTCAGTAGACCCGAAGCTCTTTACGGTTCATCTGTACAATGAAGAACCTCGCAGGTACCTTATTGAAGAATTAACAATCAGCGACCGCATCGGCGATACCCCCTGTATCATATCACTTCCCGACGGGGGACTGGTGGAAATTTTTGACAATGAAAGCCTCGACGCGCTTTTTCATACCCTTCCCCAAAAGCCCCGGAGCCGGTTCATACATACCCTTGAAACCCGCTGGCAGTGGATAGGAGCAGCCCTTGCGGCCATTGTCGTTTCGCTTGTTCTCCTTTTTACCTTTGGCCTTCCCATGCTGTCGCAAAGCATCGCGTCGCAGATTCCCCCTGTAGTTTCTGAAAAAATGACTGTAAAGGTTATAGCTATGCTCGACAGCGGCATGGTGACTCCTTCCGGGCTGAAAGAAAGAACCAAAAGAAAATACCAGCGCTATTTTAAAAGAATGACCCGCAGGATGGCCCAGGGAAAAGACTATAACTTTCGCCTTCTCTTTCGAAAAGGGAACGCCATCGGGGCGAATGCATTAGCCCTCCCTGATGGAACGATCATTGTAACCGATGAATTGATCCGTCTGGTTTCTCACCGCAATGAATTTATCGGAGTCATGGCCCATGAGGCGGGTCATGTGGTTCACCGTCACGGCCTTCGCATGACACTGCAATCTTCCCTCACCGGACTGGTGCTTGTCTATCTTGGCGGTGACATTTTAAATTCTGCATCTATTATTGCAGCCCTTCCCGGTATTCTTATCGAAAGCGGCTATTCCCGTGATTTTGAACGTGAAGCCGACAAGTTCTCCTTCACCTACATGAAAGAAAACAACATACCGTCAGAATACTTTGCGACGCTACTCAAGAAACTGGAAAGCCAGCAGAAGACTTCCGGCAAATCAAATCTTTTCTCAACCCATCCTGCAACATCTGAGCGCCTTCAGCTTTTAAAAAGCTACGAGAAATAGGCCCCGGTACCGGGGCTCAAAACGCAATGAAAACCGGCACAAAGCATATGACCGCACCTTCCCCCCTGATTCTCGAAATCAAGGGAAACTCTCTTGATGACGGCCCCGGCATCAGGTCTGTTGTATTCTTCAAGGGCTGCCCCCTTGACTGCGTCTGGTGCCACAACCCGGAAAGCAAAAGGAAAACCTCGGAGCTTTCCTTTGATCCGGGTGTCTGTGTCGCCTGTGACGCCTGCATCGAGGCATGCCCTGAGAGAGCCTTAAAAAGAAAAAAGAAAGAATTCATCAACCGGGAAAAATGCACCCTCTGCTTTCAATGCACCGATGTCTGCCCCTCAGGGGCTCTAAGCCGGACAGGCAGAGAGATGACGGCCAGTGATATCCTTGAAACCGTAACCCGGGATAAACCATTTTATGACAGCTCAGGCGGGGGCATAACCCTTTCGGGGGGAGAGCCAACACTGAACATCGACTTTCTTTCAGAAGTAGCAGCCGGAGCACAGAAAAAAGAGATACACGTGCTCCTTGAGACCTGCGGCCTTTTCAGCTTTGACTCATTCATTGAAAAAGTATATCTCCACCTGGATGAAATATTTTTTGACATTAAGATCTTTGATGAAGAAGCCCACAAAAAATACTGCGGCGCTTCGAACAAAATAATCATGGAAAACTTTTCCCGGCTCCACGAAAAGTTTCTGGCCGGCGGCGTACCGATCCTTCCCCGGACGCCCCTGGTTCCCGGTATCACCGACGGTGCGGCAAACCTTGCGGCTATTGCCGATTTTCTCAAAGGCAATAATGTCACCAACGCGTCGCTTCTCGACTACAACCCCCTCTGGCACGAAAAGAATCTTAAAATCGGCGTGACCAACCGGTACTCAAAGAAGAAAGAGATGCAGGACTTTATGGATAAAGATGCGGTAAAAACTGCCAGGAATATTTTTGAGAAAGCCGGCATTATACTTACATAGAGACCGGTATGACCAACCTCTTCACCTTTACAAAACTTATATTGGTTTCACTATTCTGATGCGCAGTTTATATAAAGCATGTTCCATTTTCATCCAGGGGCCCCAGGTACCTGAATAACCTGAATAAGTTCTTTTTACAGTCATTTCAAAACCCGGTTCAAGAAAAAAGCCACCCATATCAAATCCCCCGGAAAGCATCAGAGAGCACCCCTGAACTCGACCCGAATAAGATCCTAGATTATTTTCACCCTTTTCCCAGACATAACGATATCGAAAAGCGCCATGGAGGTAATATGTTTCCATCTCAATACGAAGGCCCGCCTGGGACACGAAACCGTATTTTCCAAAATAGCTATTATCATCTGTTTCAAAATTCTCATAATAATCGGCCCCCAGTGATGGACCGAACCCGAGATAAGGCTGCAGCATTCCCCTATCAAAACGCAGGGCAGGGAAAGCGTCTACCTTCAATGAAGTTAATAATGCATCCCGTATATCACCATTGTATTTAAAAAAACGGAAATCCAATTCACCATCACAGATAAAATCAACCTTAACCGTCCCTTGCTTCAATTCAACAAAAGAAGTGTATACATTATAGCCGACGCCAAATTGATATACATCGGCAGCTTCTCCAACGGCGAAGGTAAAATTAAACTCCCAGCCCTTTTTCCCATCTGCCATGACCTGAGTACCAAAAAAGATAAAAAATATTATAAAAAGACACAGACGTTTCATATGCTTATAATCCTCCAGATTTTATCAACAATTATTGAATGTACTGTCAAAACCTGCACCAGCCACACTAAAATAACGCCCCAAGCGAAGCAAGAACTCTTTAAAAAAATAATGCTCTATCAAAAAAAGCCATTTATCGAGACGCACAAAAGGCTCTTGACAGAAACTTCCCCCCCGTAAAAAAAAACAAAAGAACTAAAAAGGAAGTAAACGCACATGGCCCAGTTAAACCTGCAAAATGTAACCCTCGCCTTCGGCAGCGAGCCCCTTCTCGATAATGTCACCCTCCAGATACAGGAGGGTGAAAAGATTTCCCTTCTGGGAAGAAACGGCTGCGGCAAATCGACCATGATGCGTCTCATCAACGGCAGCCATGAACCTGACGGGGGAATGCTGGTCCATGACAAGAACATGAAAACCGCCCTCCTCACCCAGGAGGTTCCCGCAGACATCAGCGGCACGATCGCAGCAGTACTTGAAACCGGCATTAAAGATGACGATTCTGAAACCCACCACAGCGAACAGGAAAAACATCGCCAGGTCGAGCGTATACTTTCACTCCTTACGCTTGATGGCGACCTGAACTTTGAGACCCTGTCGGCGGGCATGAAGCGCCGGGTACTCCTGGGGCGGGCCCTGGTAAACGACCCGGACATTCTGCTCCTCGATGAGCCGACCAACCACCTCGACATTGAATCGATCAGTTGGCTTGAAGATTTTCTTGCCCGGTACCAGAAGACACTTTTCTTCGTAACCCACGACCGGACCTTCATGAAAAAAATTGCCAACCGGATAATTGAACTCGACCGGGGGCGCCTCTTTGACTGGAAATGTGATTACCAGACTTTTCTAAAACGGAAAGAGGCGTGGCTCGACTCTGAAGAATCCCAAAACGCTGAATTCGACAAGCGCCTTGCCCGGGAAGAAGCCTGGATCCGCAAGGGCATCAAGGCGCGGCGGACCAGAAACGAAGGCCGGGTCAGGGCCCTGGAGCAGATGAGAAAAGAGAGAGCTGAAAGGCGGGAGCGGACCGGTTCAGCGCGCATCGGCATCCAGGAGGCAGAAAGCTCCGGCAAGCTGGTCATTGAGGCAAAGGAGCTCTCCTTCAGTTACGGTGACAATAACATTATTGAAAACTTTTCAACCCGGATACTGCGGGGAGACAAAATCGGTATCATCGGGCCGAATGGCTGCGGAAAATCTACCCTGATCAAGCTCCTCCTCGAAAAACTGAAAGCCGACCAGGGGACAATTAAACTGGGCACCAAAATCGAAGAAGCGTATTTCGACCAGCTCCGGGACCGCCTCGACGAAGACCGAACGGTGCGCCAGAACGTCACTGACGGCAATGAGATTATTGAGTTCAACGGCGGGACCAAGCATGTTATCGGCTACCTGCAGGACTTCCTCTTCACCCCTGACCGGGCCGATGTCAAGGTGGAGGTTCTCTCGGGTGGAGAAAAAAACCGCCTCCTCCTGGCAAAACTTTTCACCCGTCCAGCCAACCTTCTCATTCTCGATGAACCGACCAATGACCTTGATATCGAGACCATGGAACTCCTCGAAGAACTCCTGGTGGAGTACTCAGGCACCCTGCTGCTCATCAGCCACGACCGAACCTTTCTCAATAATGTAGTCACCAGCACCCTTGTCTTTGAAGGGAACGGCCAGGTAAATGAATATGCCGGGGGTTACGACGACTGGCTCATTCAGGGAAATATGGAGAAGGAAGTTAAGGCAAAGGAAGAAAAAAGACCAAAGATAAAACCGAAGCAGGCAAAAACCAAACTGAGTTTCAAAGAAAAAAAAGAGCTCGAAGAACTCCCATCGCTTCTTGAAAAAAAAGAAAACCGCATTGAAGAAATCCACCAGCTCCTCGCCGATCCCGCCCTCTACCAGGAAGAGGGATCACGGGTTGCCGGCTTAAAAGAAGAACTTGAAACATCTGAAGGCGAACTGGAAATACTTTTTGCCCGATGGGAAGAACTTGATTCAATGGAAGCGTCTTTTACGAAAAAAGATTGAACTTCAAAAATTGTACAGATAAATCTTCTGCAAAGAAAGACTAATTGCAATAAGAAAAGATGCAGCACTATTCTTTCGAAGAACGATCTTATGCGTCTTCCAGATAGAGAGACCGGTATTGAACAAAGTATTTAACTCCTGACCAGACGGTGAGTACAGCGGTAGACCAGAGGGTAATATCCCACAGGTGGTAAACATTCAGCATGTCAAGGGTAAGCCCGCCAATCCTTACCCAGGCCGCGCCGGCAATACCAACCACAACGACCTGAACTATTGATTTAATTTTCCCTAAACCGTCTGCAGCCATGACTGTCCCTTTTTGCACAACAAGGGTCCTGAGTCCGGTAACCATAAACTCCCTGCAGATAATAATTACAGCAATCAGCACAGGAATTAAACCGGCCTTCACCATCAGAATGTAGGAAACAGAAAGATATACCTTATCAGCAAGAGGGTCCATCAGCATGCCGAAATCAGTGATCAGATTATACTTCCGGGCAATCCAGCCATCGGCTATATCCGAAAAACCGGCAACAAATGCAATGATATATGCTGTCACATGAAACCAGTATGCTACCGTAGCTGTTGAAGTTTCGTTAACATCCCCAATACTCGCCAGGGTAATAGCAATAAACATTAATATTATTCTACTTACTGATATTTTATTTGGAAGATTCAATATCTTATTCCTTTTTTATAAAACGGTTCCTGACACAAAATCGAGAAACCTGCTTCCTGCCATCAGAATGTTAAAATATTTTATAAAGCACCGGGTATGCAAGGCTTTTTTATATTAAATTCTGCTAATAATCAGCAAATTACAGGATTGATTATAACATTTTTCAGAGTAACATGTCTATTTAAAGAAAAACAGTAATGCCCCCAACAGGGCCTCCCAAAAAAGACTGTTCAGAGGTGATAAACTGGTAACCTGCAAATAGTTTCACCCTGTTTATATGTACGCCGATTCTCAGCTCACAATCAAAAAAGTTTATTTTTTCATAAGAGATGCCGCCCATACGAAGATAAACACTCATCGGCTTTCCAGGAAAGGAAGTAATGATCGCTCCGTAAGCGCCGCCGCTCCGGTCAAGAATCCCCCTCATAAAGGAACCGCCCCCATAAAGATCCAGAGACATGTTGCGTGCCTGAAAAATTGAAAGATTCAAACACCCTGAATAATACTGAAGATTATCCGTGCCGTCCCAGAGCGCCCTTGCAATAAACAGAGGGCCTAAAAATTGCCAGAATTTGCCCCTCACTTCAATAAGAAATCCGGAACCGTCACCCTGAGCCCATTGTCCGCCAGTAGTAACTGTATAGTAGTAAAATTTATTCGCAAACATATCCACTGGAGGCTCTACTGTTTCAATAGATTCATTTCCTTCATCATCAATGGTTTTGATTGTTTCTTCTTTGATATCTGCTTTCTTAATGTGCTTTATATGTTTTTCCCGGTTTTCAGAATAGGGATAGGAAGTATAATAGACTGTGCTGTTATGAAAACGCCAGACTGCCGTAAGAGCTTTCCCGATTTCTTCAAATATTTGCCCCATACAGGACCCGACTGCGTCGCCGACACAACTTCCACCATCTCCCCCACCACTACTGGAAGAATCTTCTTCTTGCTCAACATCATCTTTAAAATCTTTTAGCTTTGCCGGGACATCGAAATAAAGACCTGAAGTAAAAAGAATTGTGCAGGCAAATAACAATACTGCTGAAACCGAAGCAACTTTCTTTTTCATAATATACTCAACCTGACTCTTTAGTAGATTCCAGAATTTTCTGATTTGCTTTCTCTGTCAACAGGATTCCATTTGATATTTCTCGATACTGTGAGTTACCGCCTCATTCTCCTCTTGATCATTCTTTTTATTTGATAAGCCGGTTTAAGATCAGGCTTTAGACTGATTGCCCTGTTGATCAAAGTCATCGCTTTCCGGTATTGTCCCTTCAGATAGTAGCAGTATGCCAGGTTCGCATACTCAAGGGCCCATTTTGGATTGAGCCTGATGGAGGTCTCATGCATCTTGATGGCATCATTGATCATGTTCTTTTTTTGATAGGTAATACCGAGCCAGTTGTATGCCAGAATATATTGAGGATTGAGCTCAATGGTCTTTTTCAAATAAGAGATATCCCCTTTCCGTGCCCGGGATATGGCAAAATATGCCTCGGCATTGTTCGGGTTAAGACTGATGGCATGGTTTGCTTCTTTTTCCGCCTCTCTTCTCCGCGGCTCCGGAAGCCAGTAGGCGTATACAAGCGCCAGGGCTGCATGGGTCTCTGACAGTTCAGGAGCCAGTTTAACTGAACGCCGCGCCGCGTCTAATGCCTCGCGGTAATATTCCCGATATGACTGATTGTTCCAGCTTCGTTCAAATCCCCAGTACAGATTAGCAGATGAAAGCCCTGCCCAGGCCAGGGGAAAATTCCGATTCTGTGCAAGGGCCTTTTTGTACAGGGCGATAGCCTTTTCATAACTTTCCGGTGTGGAAAGAAAAAATTCCTGCCGGGCCTGCAGGTAGAGTTCGAAAGCCTGCCTGTTTGCAGAAAAATCCCGGGTGACTTTATCGATTCGTTTTTTCTCATCATTTTTGATGTTGATATTAAAGGAATGGGCAATTGTATTGACCAGGCTGTCCTGAAGATCGAAAATATTATTCAATAAACCAGTTTTATGAAAAGAATGCTTCCTGGAAATGATCCCTGTTTCCACATCAATAAGTTTACAGAAAACACGAATTTTGTTCTGATGTATCTGGTACCGGCCCACCAGCAGGTAATTGGCCCCCACCATATTACCAATTTTAACGCCATTTTTTTCATTAAGGAGACCGGTCAACGAAAGCTGCTGCTCACGCAGAACCCGATCGAGGCCCTGCCTTTCCACAACAAGAATATCGGGTATCTGAAAAAGTCCGATGGTGATGGTTTCGCTGAAGCCTGCAGAAAGGTAATCATATGACTTCACCTTGCCGAGGTTTTCAAAGGGAACTACAGCAATTCGAAACTTTTGCTTACCGGAAATAGAGATCGAAAGACTGAGACAACAGACGAGTATGATAATTATTTTTTTCACGGCTTAGAACTCCTAAATATATTCAAGAAATTATAATACTCCCGGGGATCATGATATACAAATGCTAAATTATCATCAAAAACACTGGCAATGCAAGCTATTTAAAATTTTTGTCATCACTGCCATATTGACGAATATACCGACTGCATGATATACTTTAATTTTATCAACAGTGCAGTCTCAATGATCTACACAGTGATTATTCTTTTTTGTATGCAGCATTGAATGCAATAGTCCCAATTAACATACCTATCGAGAAAAAATATCGATCCAACCAGGAGCAACACCCATGGAAAACACCGCAGTGAAACAAAATTATTTCAGCAATATTGAAAAAGAGCTGGATCAGATTATCTCCCGTCTTGATAAAAAAATATGTGTCGGAATAGGATGTGGTGTCGGCAAACCGGTTAATTTTATCAATGCCCTTTACAAACGAGCAAGAGAGGATTCTGAAATAGATCTCACCATTATAAGTGCACTTACTTTAGAGAAACCAAAGGGACAAAATGACCTGCAGAAACGGCTTCTTGAGCCTATGATGGCCAGAATATTTGAAGACGGGCCGGATTTTGAACATGTACTTGATTTAAGAAAAAACAGTCTTCCCGATAATGTTAAATTGTATGAATGGATGCTCCCTCCCGGTGGATTTGTCATGCATAATACGGGACAGAGAATTCATGTGGCTGGAAATTTCAGCGATGCTCCCCGGGATATAATAAATAAAAATATTAATCTTCTCTGCCATCTGGGCGCTACAGCTGAGATTGACGGCAAAAAAGTCATTTCATGCGGAGGAAACTCTGATGTAATCTCTGAGCTCATCACCTGGATGCTGAAACAAAAAGATAATTCAGAACGATTGATTATGGCGGAAATCAATGAAAAAGTACCTTTTCTCTGGGGTGATGACATCTATGAACCTGAAATGTACGATTATATTTTTGAAGGTGAAGCCTTTAACCAGATGCCCTTCTGCCCGCCAAAAGAGGCAATAAGTGATGCAAATCATATGATGGGTTTTTATTCCAGCCTTCTGGTAAAAGATGGAGGAACACTTCAGGTAGGAATCGGTTCACTGGGAGATGCAATTACAAATGGCATCTTAATGCGGCACAAAAATAATGACACGTATCGAAAGCTTATGGAAAAAAGTGGAATTATGCAGCACAAAGGAAAGCTTATAAATTCATACGGTGGTGACACACCATTTAATGAAGGGCTTTTCAGTGACTCAGAAATGTTTGTCGATTCTTTCCTCGACTTGTTTCATGAAGGTATAATCAAGAGAAAAGTTTACAGCGATTATTTTATTCAAAAATTGATTAATGAAAAACGGATAACAGCTGAGGTTACCCCGGGTACGGTCAAAGAATTATGGGATGCAGGTGCTATTGGTACGCCCTTACGGAAAACTGAATTCATGTACCTTATCGAACATGGCATTCTCAAAGACAATGTTGAATACAGCAAAGAGTCTTTAACAATGGGAGATGAAAGTATTTCCACAGACCTTTCTATCGCTCTTTCTGACAAATCATTAAACAGTTTTTTAGGTACTCAGCTTAATGGTGGTGAAGTCATTCATGCGACTTTAATGATTGGGCCAAAGGAGATGTATAAAAGACTTGCTGAGATGTCACTGGAAGAGAAAAAAGTTTTTGCTTTGAAAAATATAAAATTTGTTAATACTTTAAATGGTGAAGAAAACCTTAAGGCAGAACAGAGAAAAGACGGACGTTTTATGAATTTTACACTTGTGGCAACTCTTACAGGGGCTGTTGCATCTGAAACAATTAAAAATCAGCAGGTAATCAGCGGAATAGGCGGGCAACTCGACTTTATCACCATGGCAAATGCTTTGGATGATGCCCGGTCTATATTAATTCTTAACGCTACCAGGGGTGAGGGAAAGGAAGTTCAGTCGAATATTGTATTTGAATACAGCGGCTGTTCCGCATCCCGGCAAATGCGCGACATCATAGTCACCGAATACGGGATAGCCGATCTTCAAGGCTGCAATGATGAAGAATGTGCAATTGAGATGATCAAGATTGCAGATTCGCGTTTTCAGGACCAGCTTTTGGCTGAAGCAAAAAAATATAAGAAAATTTCCCCGGATTTTACTATTCCCGAAACTTTCAGTAATAATTATCCTGAAAAAATAACAGGACTGTTGAAGGAGTTTAAGGATCAAGGGTATTATAGCGTATATCCCTTTGGAAGTGACCTGTCCGAAGAAGAGTATCAGCTGGGAACATCCCTGAAAAAATTCCTGATAGACATGAGAGACAGTAAAATAAAAACTCTTGCCGGTGTTCTCCTTAAGCTGTTTAAAAAATCTCCTGTTGAATTCCAGAAACATCTCGAAAGGATGGACCTGCTGGCTCCGAAAAATTTTAATGAAAAATTTCAACGGGCTGTTGTTCTTACGGCCCTGGACCATAATTCATCAGGATAAAACCGGTACATACCCCTGCCAGCATGCATCATGACCCCCAAAAGCTAAAGTCCCCCTGAAGGGATTCAGAGGGCCCGGGCAAGAAAGAGTACAACAAAATTTTTCTTGCAACATCAAGACAATTGTCTCAGAATGGAGCACAATAAATAGTCAAAGGAAGTTTACCCAAAACATGAAAAAATACATCCCGGCTCTTCTCATAGCTTTACTCATCATCACAACCGGATCGATCCATGCGGCCCGCAAGGCCCCCGGATTTGCCCTGATGAACAACAAAGGAAAATTTATCTACAAATCACGTCTCAAGGGAAACCTTCTGATATCCTTCTGGGCCAGTTTCTGCGCCCCCTGCAAAAAGGAGATACCCCACCTTGTTGAGTTCGAAAAGAAATACGGTAAAAGCAAAAATATGAGACTGATCCTGATAAATGTTGATAAAAACGACAGTTCAAGGAGTGCTAAACACAAGGCAGACAAAACCCTGCAAGAGATAGGCGTCAGCCATCCATATCTGATGGACCTCTACCACATGGCCCTGCAGAACTATAATCCGAAAAAAACCGTCCCTGCCACATACCTGGTCAACAAGCATGGATATATTGTCTTTGCTGAAAGGGGAAACAAAAAGAATACCCTTACACGCCTTGAGCGGGCCATTAAAAAACTCCCCTGAAAATAGATTGACGTATCGGTAAACTGTCCGTTAATGACTGAGAAAAACCCCGGTATCCGGCACAAGGGGACGCTCTCTCCCCGCGAAAAATCCACAAACGCCGGCTGCACCCGGGCATTATGAAAGTCTGAAAAGACACCAAATTTACTGATACGGGGTTAGTTATATGGAACTTCCTGCAACTTTTGAGCCAGAAGAAGCTGAAAAAAAATGGTACGAAATCTGGGAACAAGAAGGCTTTTTTCACGCCGATGAAAGTGATGGTAAAGAGCCCTACTCCATTGTAATTCCCCCGCCCAATGTAACGGGCAACCTCCACATGGGTCACGCCCTCAACAATACACTGCAGGATATCCTGGCTCGATGGAAACGTATGGAGGGGAAGTCAGTCCTCTGGATGCCCGGCATGGATCACGCGGGCATCGCCACCCAGAACGTGGTCGAACGGCTTCTGAAAGAAGAAGGAAAAACCAAGGATGACCTGGGGCGTGAAAAATTCCAGGAGCGGGTCTGGGAATGGAAAGAACAGTCCGGGGGCACAATCAAGGGACAGCTCAAACGCCTCGGCTGCAGCCTTGACTGGGAACGTGAACGCTTCACCCTCGACGAGGGACTTTCCCGGGCGGTCCACAAGGTATTCAAGACTCTCTACGATGAAGATCTTATATACCAGGGATACCGGATCATCAACTGGTGTCCCCGCTGTACCACTGCCCTTTCAGATATTGAAACAGAATATAAAGATCTTGAAGGAAGTTTCTGGCACATCAAATATCCCATTGCCGGGACCGATGACTTCATAACTGTCGCGACCACCCGCCCTGAGACGATGCTGGGAGATACCGGTGTAGCGGTAAATCCCGATGACGAACGATACACAGACCTGGTGGGGAAAAAAGTAATACTTCCTCTCATGGAAAGAGAGATACCTGTTTTTGCAGATGAGTATGTAGACAAAGAATTCGGAACCGGACTGGTCAAGGTCACCCCGGCCCACGACCCCAATGACTTCGACATGGGCAAGCGCAATGGCCTTGAAGAAATCAATGTACTTGATGTACACGGCGTCATCAATGAAAACGGGGGAGCCTACCAGGGCATGTCACGTTTTGATGCGAGAAAAAAAATAATCGAAGACCTTGATGCCCTCGGCCTCCTTGTAAAAACAGAAAAACACGATCATTCAGTGGGGCACTGCTACCGCTGCCAGACTATCATCGAGCCCTATCTTTCAAAACAGTGGTTTGTAAAGATAAAGCCCCTGGCCGACGAGGCGATCAAGGCGGTTGAAGATGGACGGATACGCTTTGTCCCGAAGAACTGGGAAAAGACTTACTTTGAGTGGATGTATAACATCCGTGACTGGTGTATTTCCCGGCAGCTCTGGTGGGGCCACCGGGTTCCCGCTTTCTACTGCCAGGACTGTGAGCATATAACCGTTGAGCTTGATGATCCGAAAAAATGCAGCAAATGCGGTTCAAAAAACCTGAAGCAGGATGAAGATGTCCTCGACACATGGTTCTCCTCAGGCCTCTGGCCCTTCAGCACCATGGGCTGGCCGGAAGAGACAGACACCCTCAAAAAATATTATCCAACCGATGTACTGGTCACCGGCTTTGACATCATTTTTTTCTGGGTGGCCCGAATGATTATGATGGGTCTTAAGTTCATGGATGACATTCCCTTTAAGGATGTCTACATTCACGCCCTGGTGCGTGATGAGCATGGCCACAAAATGAGTAAAAGCAGGGGCAATGTTGTAGACCCCCTGATTATGATGGATCAGTACGGCACCGATGCTTTCCGTTTTACCCTTGCCATATTCGCAGCACAGGGACGCGACGTGGTTTTTTCTGAAAAACGGGTCGAAGGCTATCGTTCATTTATCAATAAAATCTGGAACGCCACAAAGTTCATTTTGATGAACCTGGGCGACGACTTCACTCCCCGGGAAATTAAAAGTGATGAACTCGAAAACTTTGACCGGTGGATTCTCCACCGGCTGAACCGTGCTATAGAAACCACCACCCGTTCTCTCGAAACCTATAAATTCAATGAAGCCGGTCAGGAGATATACGATTTCTGGTGGCATGAATTCTGTGACTGGTACATCGAACTAACCAAACAGCGGGTTTATGCAAAAGAAGCGGGAGCGGAAGCCTCTTCAGATACAGCAAAACAGGTTCTCTACCATGTTCTCAAAAAATGCCTGCAGCTGATGCATCCCTTCATGCCCTTCATCACCGAAGAGATCTGGGAAAAAATTACAGGTGGAAAGGAAGGACGCATAATCGTTGCCCCATGGCCGGTCTCCGAAGAGAAGTTCAACTTTGCAGCTGAATCAGAAGAGACAGAAATATTCAAAGAGCTGGTATATAAAATCAGAAACGTTCGCGGAGAGATGAACATACCGCCTGACAAAAAAGCGAGTGTTGTTTTCAAAACATCTGATCAGGGCATCTCAACTATCATTAAACGTGAAACTGTTCACATCCAGGCGCTCGCCCGGGTCGAAACGGTAACGATAGACCCGGCCTATGAACCGGATAACACTGACGCCTCAGCAGTACTCAGGGATGTTGAAATATACATTCCCCTTAAGGGTCTGATCGATGTAGAAAAAGAAAAGGCCCGTCTCGAAAAAGAAATCGCAAAAGTCCAGGGTGACTTCGACCGTGTAGAGAAAAAACTCTCCAATGAAAATTTCATCGGCAAGGCACCTGAAGCGGTTATCGAAAAAGAAAAACAGAAAAAAGATGAATTCAGCGAAATCCTTTCCAAGCTGAAAGAAAGTCTCGCCAAGCTGCAGTAGCTTTATAAATATGGGGCATGGAAAGTTTCTTATTACTTCCATGCTCCTAAACAATCTTATTAATCCGCTGCCGCTCCATCTCTATCATGGCCCCCACCTCGCTCAACCCTTCTTCGCCCATAAGCTGCCCCCAGGCATGAATGAGCTCTCCGATAACTTCCCTGAACAAATCTGCATCATCACAGTGACGGGCAAGGGCTTCATCAACTATGACCTGGATTGTCTGCCTCATATCAACTCCTCCTGGAGACTCCATGCATCTACAGATGGAAACACAGGTATCCCATAGCATGGATAATGTTCAAAATAAACATCGCGAGAAATGTCCCTTAAAAAAATATTTTTCAATGAAGGAAGTTTTCTCATTCTTCCTCCCTGTCTGCAACCGCTTCAATAATCGTATCTTTAAAACGATAATAAAGGTACGAAGCCCCCACAAGAAGCAGACCCACCAGGAAGAAAGAAAGAATCCTGTAGGGGGTACTGAACTTCGCTGTATCAAAGAGAAAAACCTTCAGTACGGTTACACCGAAAAGAGCCATTGCGGTTCTCCTGATACTGCTGCTGTTATAGCGAAACCCGACTGCCATAACCCCGATTGAGTAAAGCGCCCAGTACACTGACAGGGCAGCATAACTTCCTTCGGGAAGATAGTGATGAAAAAAAGCAAGAACCTCAAACTGCAGGGTAACAAAAAGCAGGCTTCCTGTCAGGGCAGAGAATAAACTTCCGTCACCATTACTATTTAAAATATAAATTTTTTCTTTCTTAACCAGGCGCATAAAGAAAAACAGTACGGTAAAAATAAATATTTCGAGAACATAACGCGACATTATTTGATCAGAATATCCATCCCTGAAGAAGAAGCCAGAGGTCAGATGAAATATTTCGCTGAAATCATAAAAGAGATACTTAACGAGGGCAGCCGCGAGTACCAGGTACGCCTGTATAAAAAGAGGTTTTCGTTTCAGACTTATACCAAGAAAAAGAAGCAACGGGGCAAGGGCTGCCCAGAAAATAGTGATCCATGGCCCTTTAAAAAGAAGAGGAATTCCAACAGCAACAAAAAAGGCTGACTTCGCCAGAAGAACAACAAAGGCCTGAAGATGAGTCCTCCCTTCGCGGTAAAGCCATCCCGCCATGAGAAGGAAAATAAATCCGTAAAGAAAAGCAATAAAAGAGACAGCCTCTTGTGAGAAATGTTCACTGATAACTGCAAAGCTATAAGCAAAGGCGATAAAGGAGCCGGGTACAACAATATAAAAACCCCTCAGCTCTTCATCCTTTGTCAGCCGTACCAGGTAGTATGCAAAGGGGACAATGCTGTATATAAGAAAAAAAACTGTTATATAAAAAATAGTTACCCAGAAAGCCTCATCACTGTACCAGGCGCCATGCCATCCTGAATAGAGGGCCCAGGTAAAGAAAAAGCCAAGAAGGTTCAGGATTGACCACTTTCTAAAAAATGCTATCACAAGAATCCCACCATTAAGAAGAACCATATAGGTCATCAGGGTTAACTGGTTATTCTCTCCGGTGCCGAGGAAAGCGGGGGTAAGAAAACCTCCCACCAGGGCAAGAACGGCCAGCCATTTTGAGTCATGAATAAGTGAAAGTGAAGCCGCAAGAATAGTCACTAGAATCATGAAAGCAAAGGCGTAAACCTGTCCGAATAGATCATAAATCTGAAAGGCGGCAAAGGTGGAAAAATAAAAAACCGCAAGTCCCCCTCCCATGATACTGAGACCAAAGGTATCAAGTCCCCGGCTTCTGAAACGGTTGCCTCCCGCCAGAAGGATTACGCCGAGGGTATAGGCCATTAAAATTCGCGCCACCGGCCCGATCCATCCCTGCTCAAAGGAATACTTAAGAAAGTATCCCACACCAAAAAGAAGAATTACGATACCGGCGATGAGAAGCCATTTCTGTCCGAGATTTTCTTCTGTCAGGTGACGTTTCTTTTCCCGGGGAATCCGGTTCTGTTCTACTGACCGGGCTGCAGCCGCCGGCTCAGGTTTTAATTGTACTGACACTGGAGGCTTCTTCTGTGGCATCGGGGCCTTTGCTTTTTTTCCCAGAGAGATTATCATGGCAGCCAGTTTTTTTTCAGCCTGCTGCACCCGGGAGGCAACTGTTTTCCGACGGGCAGTAATCTGACCGGCCATGGTAACAAGAAATGAAGCCTCATCAGAAAGAAGAAAAAAGCTCTTCAACTCAGCTGCAAGTTCTTCAGGATAAATGTAGCCACAGGCAGGGCAGGATTCAGAAGGTCCATTAATCGGGGCAGAACACACTGGACATTTTACATTATTATTCACAGCGGTTTATTCCCCCTGCAGTCAGCCGGTTTCTGGTCACGGAGAGAGAGACGGTACCTTCTCCGTTCCTGTGCAGCGCAGTTGCGCCTGATTTCATCTTCACTCTCAAAAAGTATCGAAGGCACCTGTCGGGGTTTACCCTGAGCATCAAGGGGGACAAAGGTAAGATAGGCTGAGGCAGTATGGCGGACCTGGCCGGTAATAAAGTTTTCCGCTTCTACCCGAACGCCCACTTCCATTGATGTTTTGCCCACATAGTTGATACTGGCGTGAAGCCTCAGTAAGTCTCCTACAAAAACCGGACTGTGAAAATCGAGACGATCAATTGACGCGGTAACCGCATTTCCCTGGGTATGCCTGCTGGCTACAATGCTCGCGGTAGTATCAATATATTTCATAATCATCCCGCCATGGACATTTCCCGCGAGATTCGCGTCCTGATGGGTCATCTGCATAACAATTTCAATGCTGCTTTCATCTACAGTTTTTTTATTCATTTCGTAAACACTCCTGATTCATCGATTATAATCATCTCTTTAAAAAAAACAATTCTTTTTCATTTAATAATTATCCAGAACTAATCAAAAGATAAATCTTGAACCAAAAAACCAATCACACTACCTGGCACCAACCGCTAGTATTGCGATTGACCTCTCTTTATTTTTAGTGTATTCTTTATCAATGACTTCTTTATCATCAATAACGACACGGCTCAGGGAAGAAGGGGAAATAACAAAACAGCTTCCACCTGACACTATTACAATGATGAGGATTATTTTCCTTGTCGTCCCCATCATCTTTATCATTCCTGTCTTTAAAGACATGAAAATCCTAAGTAGTCATCTGCCTGAAGCACTGGCTTTAAGAATTCTTACAATCTTATTTTTTTTATCCCTCTTAGGGGGTACTTTTTTAAGCAAAAATTTAATCATCAAACATCAGAAAAACATCTACCTAGCAGGTATTGTAATAATAACTATTGTCATCAGCATACTTTCTGCCTGGTCACGAGGGGCCTATTTCATGGGGATTATCCAGGTTGAACTCGGGGTGATTACTTTTCTCACAATGACACGACCACGGGCCATCAGCATCATCCTTGCAATAAATGTATCCCACATACTCATCACCATGGCGGTGTTTCCTGACACTGCAGAATTTTCAAAACAACTTTCATTTTTTGGTCCTCCACAGCTTATCTTTGCCCTGATATCCATGGTTGCCCATCATATTATTTTTACCTATCGGATAAGGGATTTCATCGACAATAAAAATCTTTCTTCCTTAAATAAAACATTGAAAAAAGAAATAGAAGAACGAAAGGCCGCGGAAGCAGCTTCGTCACAGGCGCAGAAAAAACTGGTTACCTTAAATCTCACCAAGGATAAAATGTTTTCAATAATTGCCCATGATCTCAGAGGCCCTCTGGGAAACATTAAAAGCGTGGTTAAACTGTTTCTCGATGAACATGAAGAGATGGACAGCGCTTCACTCAGGGAGTTTTTCAAGGCTCTCTATCAGGATACAGAAAACACCTTTCTGCTTCTTGAAAATCTCCTGCTCTGGGCCCGAAGCCAGAAAGGAGACATTCAGCCAGAACCAACAGAAACAGATATATCATCTCTCATTCATGAAACCATTGAAATTCTGAAAGGCGTAAGAGAGAAAAAAAATATATCTATTCAAACAGATATCCCTGAGAACCTCACTGCTGTCATTGACTCAAGCATGATAATGACAGTGCTGCGCAATCTTGTCGGAAATGCCATAAAGTTCACCCCTGGGGGAGGAGAAATTTCAATTGCTGCAGATAAAACTTCTAATGAATTAATTATTTCAATAAAAGATACTGGTACCGGCATGTCCGAAGAGGTAATTAAAAAAATCCTAAACTCTGATGAATTCTACAGCACCTATGGCACCGACAATGAAAAAGGAAGTGGTCTAGGGATAAAACTTTGCCGGCAGTTCATTGAAGCCCATCAGGGGATGATATCAATTACCAGTTCTAAAGGATCGGGTAGTACCTTTACAGTTCGCCTTCCTCTCTAATATAAACCCGTAAAATTTTTAAAGGCCCTTCTTTGAAATGGGACGGTTGCAGCAGTCACCATCTTCCAGCGAACAGAGAAGCTGATTTTCAAGTTGAATAGTCGTATGGTTTATTCCAAAATTATTTTCAAGCATGACATTAATTGATTTTATAATTTCATCGGTATCCCCCCTCCCTGTTTCATCACCATCAAGACAGACATGACTCGAAAGAAATACCTCTGTCGAATTGACTGACCATATATGAAGTCCATGAACAGTTGTCACTCCGGGAACCTGGTTGATACTGACTTTGACTTCCTCAAAATTAATATTTTCAGGAGCCCCCTGGAGAATAATGCGCAATGACTCTACGATGATGCCCATGGAACTCCATACCATCATTACAACAATCAGAATACTGATGACAAGATCCAGCCATACAAGCCCCGTGAAATAAAGAACTATACCAGTAATAATTACTGCAACTGACGAAATGGTATCATAGAGAAGATGGAGAAATGCCGCCTTCAGGTTCAGGTTGTCCTTTCTGTTTCTTGCCAGAACCAGCATAGAAAAAGCGTTGCCCCCCAGGCCGATAAGCGCCACAGGAATCATAATAGATACATCAACAGCAACAGGATTAAGAAACCGCTGAACCGCTTCGTAAACGATAAATATTCCGATGCCGAGGAGACTTAAGGCGTTAAACAGAGCGATGATAACCTCAAAACGCTTCAAACCGAAGGTAAAATGATCTCCCCCCTGTCGTTCGGATACCTTTTCTCCCGCATACCCGAGCATGAGAGAAAGGACATCACTCAGGTTATGCCAGGCATCTGAAACCAGTGCAAGACTCCCCGAGAGAAGACCACCGATAAATTCTGCAAGGGTTATCAAAACATTAAAAAAGATTACTGCTGCAAGGCGTGCCCTTGATGCGGGCTGCTGGTGCACATGCCCGTGATGATCATGATTATGGTTGTGTATATGTTCTTTCATTGTGCTTCCTTAATTGTATACTTTAATGCTGCTCTTTTACATGTTCAAGCCCCTGAAGAAAGATCTGGTTAACATGATCATCATCAAGGGAATAGTATATTGACTTGCCTTCACGACGGCTTCTAACCAGCCGGGCCTGTTTTAACACCCGCAACTGATGGGAAATGGCTGACTGTTCCATCCCGAGGGAATCGGCTATGGCCGAGACGTGAACTTCCTTTTTCGAAAGACACTGTAAAATACGCAGCCTGGTAAAATCTCCCATGACCTTAAAAAAGACTGCAAGATGCTCCAGCTGTTCCCCGTTTTTTTTCATAGCCCCTCTCATATGAATGTATGGTCATATGTTCACGCGTTCAAGTTTTGTCAATTATTTTTGTTACTTTTTCCAATAATTATTTCCAAAATCTTTGGAGTGGAGCTGAAGACTGACTTTTTTCTTTTTTCACTACCAATAATTTTGTTGATAATGTAAAATAATCACAGGAAACAAACCATGGCTACCCGAATAGAGAAAAAGGCAGTACGTACATTCAAGCAAGGGCATAACTGCGCGCAGGCAATTCTGGCAGCCTTCAGCTCAAAAACGAATATGAACATGGAACAATCCATAAGACTTGGCAATCCCTTTGGGGCAGGGATGGGATTCAAACAGGAAACCTGCGGAGTAGTTACCGGAGCACTCATAGTGCCGGGCCTCATCAAAGGAGCGGGAGACCTTAAAGATCAGAAGAAACGGGAAAAGTGTTACGACAATACCCGTCTCTTTCTTGAAAAATTTACCGCACGGCATGGGGATATACTCTGCCGGGAACTGGTCCATTGCGACATTACTACTCCTGAAGGGAAAAAAGCAGCAGAACAGGACGGGGTTTACACAAAACGCTGTGTTCCCCTGATAATAAGCGCAGTACAAATCATAGAAGAGATTCTTGCCGGGGAATAAAGATACACCGGTACTCAGACTCATCACATCTTAAAAAAATCTACCCGCTCATGCATATCCTTCACATTGCTCGACAACATATCAGATGTAGAAGAAAGCTCTTCAGAAGATGCGGCATTCTGCTGGGAAACCTCATTGAGTTGGGCCATACCTGAATTTATCTGGTCAACCCCCTGGCGCTGTTCCTCTGAAGACCCGGCAATATGGGTCACCAGGTCTGTCGTCTCTTCGATGATGGGGAGCATTTTTTCAAAAAGGGCACCGGCCCGATCAGTTACATCCGCACTGGAAGAAACAAGCTCTGTTATTTCCTTTGAAGCAAGCTGACTCTTTTCAGCAAGTTTACGCACCTCACCGGCAACCACGGCAAAGCCCTTTCCGGAGTCTCCGGCCCGGGCCGCCTCGATAGCCGCGTTAAGGGCCAGCAGGTTGGTCTGATAGGCTATATCTTCGATAAGTTTTACTTTTTCACTGATTGCCTTCATGGAACTGACCGTCTCACCAATAGCCTCACTTCCTTCCAGGGCCTGTTCGGAAACAGAGGAGGCCTTATCACGGGTCTTCACGGCATTTTCGGTATTGCTCACAATAGCGCTTCCCATTTCTTCCATTGAGCTGGTGATTTCTTCAACATTTGAAGCTTCAATATTTGCCGCAGAGGCGAGACCTTCAGCGGAAGATCTAATTTCACTACTGCCGCTGAGTACGCTGTCTGAAGCTTCTTTTATATGCCCGATAATATCTTTAAGGGAAACCAGAAGATTCGCCAGGTAGAGGTTCATGGTCCCGATTTCATTGCGCCCCAGCATCGGAATCGAAGGGATTGAGAGGTCCCCCTTCTCCATGCGGCCCATTGCTTCAGAGAGAACTGCCATGCCGCTATTAATATTTTTAAAAAGTTCAAAAAGAGCAATAAATATACCAAGACCAGAAAGACCCGCCACAAAGGCGATTGAAGCACCGGCATTTTCAAATACCACCATTTTGCCCGCTGCGGCAAAAAAGAAAAAACCGAGAATTATAGTCGGTATCAATATTACTGCTATTACAGTTGAAAGAGTACGCCGAAGAATCGTATATTCCCGATAATCGCTTTTATCAATAGCAGCACCCGCTATCCGTTCGTCCCGCAAATACTTTGACAAAAGGTTTTCCGTGGTAAAATAGGTAATTACATTATTGATGGGTATTGCGAGAAGATATCCGGGGAAAAAGACTACTATCTGGATCGTCGAAAGTTCGAGGACATTTATAAGGATCAGAATAACAATTGTAATTCCAAGAAACCACCGCACCGCATTAATTCGTACTTCATACACCGGATAATTTAAAAGCTTTATCTTCAATGCCCGGTAATCCGCCCCCTCTGAATCGATAGACTTAATAAGGGGTACCAGCAACTTGAAACGCAACCCAATAGCGATTACCGACAGGCCGCCTGCCGCACCTGCAGCAGAAAGAACAAAAACCACTATCTGATCTTTTGTATACCCCCCCCCAATGATTACATACACAACAATGAGGGGGACAATTACCGCGTTCAGATACATTTCACTCCGCAGAGTTAGTTTTAAAAAAAACTTTGCCGCATCACTCATTACCGCCACCTCATTGAAAATAATTAATGTTTTTCTCGCAGCTACTGTCTGCATAATATCCTCAAAAACAGACTAATACAAGTTTATTTATACCGGGGAGTTCTTACTTCTTGACAGAAAGCCCTTTCTCCCCTTATCCTGAAAACAAGTTTATTTTGAAGGAAGATAAAAGATGTCTCAATCCCCCACGTGGCTCACATTACAGAAGCAGGCCGAAAGCTGTACAGCATGCCGTCTCTCAGACACCCGAAGCCGTGTCGTCTTCGGTGAAGGAAGTTCAGAGGCAAAAATCATCTTCATCGGTGAAGGTCCCGGCAGGCAGGAAGATCTGACAGGACGCCCCTTTATTGGACGGGCCGGCGATCTTCTGACCCGGCTCATTGAAAAAGAGATGAGACTCCCCCGATCAGAAGTATATATAACCAATATAGTAAAATGCCGGCCAACGGTTGACCTCAAAATGGAAAAGGACCGGGCCCCGGAAAAAGATGAAACAGAAGCCTGTACCCCCTTTCTGATAAAACAGATAGAGATCATCAAACCACAGGTAATCATCACCCTTGGAAATCCCGCAACCAGGTTCATTCTAAACACAAAGTCAGGGATCACATCCATACATGGAACCTGGGACCAGTTCATGAACATCCCGGTCATGCCTGTGTATCACCCAAGCTACCTGCTGCGTAATGGGGGAGAAAAATCACGCCTCTATACAGAAGCGGCAAAGGATCTGAAAAAGGTCATTAAATTTTTAAACAAGTAATCAAACAACATGAATAGATACCGATTAAGCAATTTTAATACTTTAAAATATTTACTCATCTGTATTGGAGTGACTTTTCTTTTCACAGCCTGCAGCGGCGGCCAGAAAAACGAAGTAACAATACAGGACTGGCAGATTCTTTTCAGCCAGGAAAGTTCCCACGAAACGGTACTTCAAAGCACCGGCTGGCAAAAGACTACACTCCCTCTTATGGTGCGCCCCCCCTATCCACGGGCCCGGGAAATCCGATTCTTCTGGCTCAGAGGCTCTGTCGAAATAACTATTCCTGAAAAATACTACGGTCTTGCCATGGGACGGGTCTATTTCAGTGACAACACCTTTCTCAATAAACTTCCCCTGGGTTCACACCCCCCTGCAGAGGTACATGAAATGCACCGGCCCCGGTACTACAGAATAGCCCCGGGCAGGCTCAAGGCGGGAAAAAACGAAATACTCGTGCGTGTCGGCACCTACGGCACAGAATACGGGGGAATTCATGACCAGGTACGCCTCATGGAGAAGGCGCCTTTTATTAAAAGCCGAATCTGGCACAACATACTCTTTGTCTATCTTCCCCTTGGGGTTCTGCTGTTTTTCCTCGGTCCGCTGATTTTCAGCCTGATACTTATTGCCCTGAAAAAAGACATTGCCACAAATCTGGTTATGTCCGCGATACTGATTTTCTGGACCGCCTATCTTCTGGCAGTCTATTCCCCCTGGTTCCCCGGAAGCTATGACGCCCGGATAACTATTCTCTGGGGAGCCGTATGCTTCATGTCGATACTCTTTATTCTCTTTATCCAGTCGTATTATAAGACTTTTGTCAGCATACTGAATACGGTACTTATACCCATACTTCTATCATTCGTTATCATCATCATTATATTCAATGATTCAACCAGCCCCCTGTATCCAGGAAAAATTCTTGGTGTTGCAACATTTCTTCTCATGCTTCCCGCAGGCAGCTACCTTATGTATTACCTCTATAAGAAAAAGCCAGGTACCACAATTTTTTATTTTCTCTTCCTCGGCTTCGGCCCCATCGTCCTTTTTATCGGCTATGACATCATCAACTACCTTTTTCTCAATCATGTACCGCCGATGATACATGTATATTTTCTCCCTGTTACAGCAGTCCTCTATCTTCTGCTGCGAATCAAAGACCTGATACGAAATGAAATTCGCCTTGAGATACTCTACAATGACCTTTCCCGTAAAGTAGAAACAAACGACATCCAGGAAAAACAACTCACTATAACCGCAGAGATGGAAGGAAAACTCGACAAGGTGATAGACTTTTTGAAGGAAAATTACCGGTCAGCCATTTCCCGCGAGGGTCTTGCCCGTGCAGTCGATGTCAGCCCTGACCACATGAGCCGTTCTTTCAAACAGTACACGGGAAAAAGAATTCTTGATTTCATAAATGAGCTGCGGATTAAAGAAACAGAAGGACTACTGAAAAATACAGACAAAAAAATTGTGGACATCGCCTTCGATGTGGGCTTCGAAAACCTGGTCTCCTTCAACCGGGTCTTTTATAAAATAAACAAAATGACTCCGAGCAAGTACCGGGCAGCCGGAACACCAAAAGAATAAAAACAACAACTGGTTCAAGCTTCTCTTTTCTATTATTTATCCGCGTCGATGGTCAAGACCCGCTCACACCGTTTTTTACATCTACGATAGATTTTCTCGCAGCGGCCCGAGCAGTTATCAAAGCCGCTAAGGCCCCGATTGAGGCTGCTGCCGCGCATATCTCCTTCAGACATGGGAATCCGCAGACTTACACAGCTCTGGCTGCATTCCCGGCTGCCCCGCTCACACTCTTTGAGACAGAGGGGATTATATTCAGTTGTCGCGCAGGCGGTGCCGAGTACGGTAAGAGCAGCAATAAACAATAATGTTATAATTCTATTCATAGTCAGTTCCTGAAAAGACATATAGCCATACCCCGGTACTAGAAAGATTTCTCAATTTAATCAGTTATGTTAAGGTGCAAGTAATAAATTGTCAACACTTACATACTATGTCATCACCATAAAGCGATACCCGGCAATTCCTTTTTTTCCCTTCTGGTTTTTCATAATTGCTTCACCCCGCGCGACTTAAAAAATTATTCGAAGTGCTGCTTGACGTCACCGGATGAACATGTATACTGGGGGCTTTGAAAACAGCTGTTACCGGGAGGCCTGACATGAAAGCACTCATTACCTCAACAATACTTTTATCAGCCGCATTGCTTTTTCTCGCATCCGATATACCCGCGGCATCTGATACTGTTTTCGTAAAAAAAGTCACCGCAACCTCAACCCTTGAGCCCTCAAAGGCTACTTACCGCAGCCACAACCTGATGGATCAAACCAGCAGCTCATGGTGTGAGGGAAAAAAAGATGACGGCATTGGTCAGTCTGTCACCATTCACCTGGAAAAGAAAAAACGAATTACATCACTCTATATAAAAAACGGCTTCGGTCTTAAAAAATACTTCAAGGCCAACAACCGGGTCAAGTCACTCCTGGTAAACGGAACACCCCATACATTAAAAGATACAGGAAATTTCCAGACCCTGAAACTGAAAAAAGCAATTACCACCGACACGCTGATCTTAAAAATTGCTTCGGTCTACCGGGGAGCAAAATACCGGGACACCTGCATTGCCGAAGTCAGTCTGACTGCACAGAAAAAAAACAGCTTTGGAAAATCTGACGGCTTTCATAAGCTGACAAAGCAATATGCAACAGACATCGGCATGCCGGGAGATGTGGTTTACTTTAACCGTGACTATACAGTTCTTGCAGAAGCGGTTCCCTGTGGAGACGAATCATGTCCCATGAATTATCACGCGACATGCAAACGAGTATCGGCCGGCAATTATGACTGTCACTACATTGAGTACTGTTACGGCAAGCTCATTGATCACAAAAACTGGAAGGTAAAGCGGGTTTGCGAAAAGCTTCAATATATCTTTAAGCTTAAAATCAAGAATGGAAAACCGGTAATCATTCATAAGGGAAAAACAGCCACCCTCAAACCTTTTGATTGATAAAAAATTCATTGCCGTCTGTGGCATCAATTATTGGCGAAATTTATCACCGCAGTGGCGGCAAGGTAAAATTCATGCTCATGGTCTTTAAAATAAAAGTTTCCCCCCAGTGACAGAAACACGGCAAAGTCTTTTTCGGGGAGTACGCCGGTAAGACCAACATACATTCCCGGGGCAAAAGCCCCTTCTCCCTTCCCTTTAAATCCCCGGTCGGTTGACTTGCATAACTTCAGATATCCTGCCAGGGATCATGCGGGAGACTGAACAGATACATTTTATTTATTAAAAAGGAAGAATCAAGGGAATTCCTGAAAAAGTCTTAATCTTTATCACTGTTAAAAATAGATTCAGAGTCACGAAAAGACCTCATGTTAAAATCGCGGTCCATGCGGCCGCTCCCGGAACACGAGTAATGAGGCTTTCCCGGGGGATCAGGAAACTCTTTGATATCAATAATCCGGCACTCTTCACCGCAGGCAAGGAGATCATAATGAAAAGCTTCGGCGTCATCGTCGAATTTCGAAACAGAATACTTTTTACCCTTTTGAATATATTCAATAATTTTCACAGCCCGTACCTCTTACAATATTCAAAAATATATGTAACTCATAAAAAGATAATGTTAATTTATTCCAGAAAAAATTCATAAAAAACTTTACAGGCTGAATCAAAAAAAGGCACCGTACACTACTATTAAGAATGGAGGGTTACCGTGAAAGGATCAACTGTTATATTCTGGGACTTTGATGAAACCCTCGGCTACCGTGACGGAAAGTGGACCCAGACCGTCATTGACCTTCTGGCGGATCATGGAATTACTGATCTGACCTATGATGACATCAGCCCCCGCCTGCAGGAAATCTATCCATGGGGACGCCCCGACCGGCTCCATGAATTGTATATGGAGGGCCTCTCGTGGTGGGAATATATGACCAATGGTATCACCGACACCCTCATCGCCCTGGGGGTTCACAAAAAAACGGCCCATAAAGTTGGCGCCGCTGTTCACGAAGAGTACCTGAGACCAGACCGGTGGCATCTCTACGATGACACAATAAGGGTTCTCAAGAGCGCAAAGAATCAGGGCTACCGAAATATGATTCTTTCAAATCACGTTCCAGACCTCGACCGGGTTCTCGAGGCCCTGCATATTACTGAATTTTTTGAAGCGGTTTTTACATCCGGGGCTCTCGGTTATGAAAAGCCCGCCCGTGAAATATTTCTTCACGCCATCGGGCAGGCGGGCTCTCCACCCCGGGCCGTCATGGTGGGAGACAACTTTAACGCTGATGTGACCGGGGCACTCTCCGTTGGCATGCGGGCGGTGCTGGTGCGAAAAGAAAACACATTTAATTATCCCGTCTATGCCCCTGCACTTTCAGATGTACTTCCTCTCATAAAAAAAATGTTCTGACTCTTCTGTTTTGTTCCCCATACATTTCGCCCACCCCCCCTAAATCCCCCGGCGGGGGACTTGTTTGCCCCAAGTCAAAAGTTACGTAATACCCTCACCCCCCGACCCCTTCTCCCATTTAGAAAAAGAAAAGGAGAGTGGGAGAGAGAAGGCATACAATGTATTACTATAAAAATTTTTCCATAGATAACTCCTTAAAAATCCAACCTGCACCATGACAATGAGCCCTCTCCTTTTTTCAATTTTTAATGGGAGAGGGCGCGCCGGAGGCGGGGTGAGGGCACAGCGCCCCGTCGAGATAGGCAGTGATAAGGAATTTATGATACAGCACACGTCCCAAACATCGGCGCCATGACCTGAAGTTTTTCCATCAGCTGCTGAAACTTATCGGGGCGCAGTGACTGCCCCCCGTCACAGAGAGCTTCTTCGGGCCGGACATGAGCCTCGATCATCAGGCCGTCTGCTCCCGCGGCAAGGGCGGCAAGGGCAAGGGGTTCAATGAGTTTCCAGTTTCCCGCGGCGTGAGAAGGATCAACGATAACCGGCAGATGAGTCTTCTGTTTCAGTACCGGTACTGCGGAGATGTCGAGGGTGTTTCTTGTCTCGGTCTCAAAGGTACGGATTCCCCGTTCGCAGAGGATAACATTCATGTTTCCTTCCGAAAGAATGTATTCCGCCGCCATCAGAAATTCTTTAATGGTCATCATCATGCCCCGTTTAAGAAGCACCGGCTTTTCTATCCGCCCCGCCTTTTTCAGCAGCGCAAAGTTCTGACAGTTTCGGGCGCCGATCTGAATAATGTCAGCATACTCGCTTATCACACCGAGGTCATCAGCATCAAGCACCTCGGTGACTATCGGAAGCCCGACAGCATCTCCAACCCGCCGCATCAGCTTTAATCCCTCAACACCCATTCCCTGAAAATCATAGGGGGAAGTTCTCGGCTTAAAGGCGCCGCCCCGCAATACAGTTGCCCCGGAACTTTTTACCGCACACGCTGTTTCATACAGCTGCTCTTCTGATTCAATAGAACAGGGTCCGGCAATTACCGACATTGTTCCCCCGCCGATGCAGCTCCCGCCGGGAAGTTCAACAACCGTGGAAGTATCTTTAATATTTTTGCCCGCGAGAATATAGGGCGCGTCAGGAGAGAGAAAAGAATAACTGCAGGAGGAGCCGAAAAAGCTCCGGCACTCGTCTTCATTAACATTCAGGGCGGTACAGACATTACCGCGGCTTGTTGCGATTGAATAGGTGCGGTATCCCCGTGCCTCGAGTTCCTTTCTGTTTTGTTCTACTTCAGTTTTTGCGTTGTCCTGCATTAAGAGTATCATCTTTTTCCTCCTGGAAGATGAAGGTCCGATCAAGGAGGCGGCCGATGATGCCTTAAATAACAGGACATTAAAAAAGGCCGCCAGCTTCTCGCTCGCGACCTTTTGGCATTATACTATCCACCAAAGCTACGAACGAGCTCTGTCAAAATAATACCAGAAATAAAAATAGTTTTGGTGGATGGAATAATTTTTTCTGTTCATGATTTTAAATTCTTACATTTAATAAAGGCACAATAGGGCATTTAACGGCAGTCTGTCAAGAAAAAGAAAATATATTTTTTCAAAAAAAACACAACTTTTTCACATCTCGTTCGTATATATAAGTATATGGACACAAGAAACCTGAAAATACAAAGCCTCCAGTTCAAGGCAGGCGCCCTATCAAAGACAGAGTTCTTTGAAACCATCTGGCATTCTCATGGAAAAAAGATTTCCTTCTATATAAACAGGCTTCTTCTCAACGGCAGACAGAACAACGAAGACTTGTTCCAGGAGATAATGTTAAAAATATTCAATAACCTGGAGCAGTATAATCCCCTCTATTCGCTGAATACATGGGTATATAAAATAGTCCGTCATCACTGCATCGATTACATGAAAAAAAAGACCCTCACTGTGGACACCGATAATCCGGTAGATATTCCCATCACCAGAGACAATCCAGAACTCCAGTACCTGAAAGACGAAATGATAAAGGAAGTTGAAGAGGCAATGAATTCATTAACCGTCAACGAGAGAGAGCTTGCTTTTCTCCGGCTGTATGAGAACATGAAGTTTCATGCCATCAGTGAAATTATGGATGAAAACATTAACACACTGAAAACTCGAATGAAAAAAATTAAAGGCATGCTAAAAGCTGAATTAAAGGAATACTATCATGAATAGAAAAAAATTAAATCAATATTTTGCAACCAGAATCGCAGAGGAAAAAATACCGGAATTTAATGCTATTCAACCCTTCCTTCAAGAGAAAAAGTCTGATCTATCAGGGCAGCTGAGAACCAACTTCGCCTTTTATTCTGCTTTTTCAAGCCTGGTCATAGTAATACTGACTGCCAGCTTTTTATACACATCTACGTTTGCCGGAAGAATTGCCGCAGGATACCGGGAAAGCAATTTCGAACCCTATGCACAGGAAAAGATTTCAAATATAGAACGCTACCTGTCTAAAATTAGAACCCATAAACAAGGAGGAAACTAATCATGAAAAAAAGCTATTTCTTTTACCTTGCCGCATCTCTGGCGGCTATCGCACTGGCAATATTTTTCGCCCGGGGTTCATACCTTCTCTTTTTTGATCCCCCCTCTCTCATGCTCACTTTTATTCCCACTGCCTTTATGCTCCTGGCGGTTTATTCTCCCGGTGAATTCATCAATGCCTTTAAACTCGCCTGGCATGGCAATGAGGGAACAAAAAGTGAAATAAAAAACTCAATTGCATTTTTTGATACAGCTCAAAAACTTTTACTGCTAATGGGTATTATCGGCCTGATGCTCGGATGTATGCTGATGCTCTCAGCGGGCTGGGAAGTACAAAAATTTTCCTTTGGCCTTTCCGTTGCCCTGGTCTGTATACTCTATGCATTTCTCACGATATTTCTGGTAACGATACCCTTTAAGAATGCCCTGGAAAAAAAGCTCAATGACATAGAACAGGAGTAATTCAGGTTACGTATTCATTTTTTCTGCCCCCGTGGGGGCAGTTTTTATTTACAATGCCCCGAATGTAGACCCGTGATGGCTCTCATTGGACCGGTTTTTCTGTATTTGCCTTAACTTCCCCCCCCCCTAAAAAACCAACCATTAAAAACCTGACAGGCAGCATTGCGAGATCTGCATTATAGTGTCGGCCATAAAAAGCCCATTTAGGCTTTTTTCTCTCTTTTTTAAACAATTAGCTATAAAACTGTAATCATTACACACTTTTGCTTTGACAAATCGGCAAAAATGTATGCATTTAAAATACTGTTCCGGGGGCTATTGGGGGTAATGAAATTTCATTAAAAAATAAAAACCAATTTCATTATATTATGGAGCAATAACATGTACAAGCATTCGAAGCTCTCAGTGATTAAAAGTAAGGTCTATTTTGCGGCGAAGATTCTCCTGGTGATATTTTTCATTTCTGTCTTCGCGTCATCCCTTTTTGCCGAAGAAATTATCTTAAAGAATGGAAAAACCATTAAGGGCAAAATTGAAAAGAAGACTCGATACACCATTACGATTGTCGATGAAAAGGGTAAAACACAGTATATCAAAAGGGCCCTTGTTAAAGAAATAATTGAAGATGTTATTGAGCCGAAGCCGGTTGAAAAACCAGGGGGTGGTCTTGTTGCTCTCCTGCAGCCCCGCCTTGGCATGTATATCGGGATGAAATTTCCCCTGGGGAGCTTGAGCACTCCGGTAAGCATTGGCGGCGGCGCCCATGTTTTCAGTGACATAAAGATTCCATTGCCCATCACTGTTATCAACCTGCGGGGAGGCCTCGACGTCGGGTATACTTTTTTTCAGGCAACCCAGCTTGATACATCAATGCACTTTGTACCAGTGGCCCTGCGGGCTGCCATATCTTATCCCCTCTCCATGGGCATTGAACCCTATCTCACCATTGGCGGCGGCATGAATTACGTACTCCTTGGAGCGGACGCGGTTGATCCCGCATCGAGTTCCCTTGACGGTATGATGAGTATTACCGCCGGGGTTTCATATACCCATGAAAAAATGAAAAACTTTGAGGTTTTTCTTGACCTTGGATATATGGCCAGCTTTGAAACAGAAATCGGCCACTTTTTTCAGTTGAATCTAGGTTTTGCTTACCGATTCGGAGGTACGCAAAAAGGAAAATAGCAGTGTAACATACACTAAATCATTCACCATTTGGGCAGATATCCGGGGGTAAAAACAAATAGATTACGGAAATATCCAGAGGTGTGAACATGAAACTGTCAGCATTTTCTTCAATATTAAAAGCCGCAGCGGGTATTATTTTTGCTGCACTGCTTACTGCCGGCTGTTCCGGTACTGTTTTTGAAACCCTTATGGGCGGACCGAAGCTTGTCAGCATTACGATTACTCCCGGCAACCCGACAGTTGCAAAGGGTATCGCCCAGCAGTTTACAGCTACAGGCGTCTATACGGACAAATCAACCAGGGACATTACATCCCTGGCAACATGGGCAACTTCTAACACCGATGTAGCCACGGTAACAGCAGCCGGCATGGGACAGGCGATAACCGCCGGAACATCAACTATATCAGCAACATACCTGAGTATTATCGGTTCAGAAACATTTACCGTAACTGCTGCTGAGCTGGTCAGCGTTCAAATAACCCCGGGCAGCAAATCAATCTCAAACGGTTTTGATTATCAGTTCCAGGCTATTGGCCTCTTTACTGATAACACAACATCAGATCTAACCACTGATGCTGCAACAGCCTGGGGGAGTTCTGTTGCTGGTGTGGCAACAATAGGCCTGACTACCGGCCTGGCATCTTCTGTAAGCACCGGCAGTACAACGATAGATGTCTCCGTAACTGTCAGCGGGATTACGCAAACCGATACCGCCGCATTAACAGTAAGTTCGGCAACACTTCTCTCGATTTCCATTACTCCTGTAGATCCTGCCATTGCAGAGGGGACGACCCGGCAGTTGAAAGCAACGGGATATTTTTCAGATAACACGAATATCGATATGACCGACCTGGTGACATGGTCATCTAGTGATACGGGAGTGATCCCCAATACAATCGAAAGCGGCACAAAGGGACTGGCTGATGGTAATAGTGCTGGAACCTCTGTTATTTCAATAGATTTTGACCCCGGATCAGGAACCGTGACCTATGACACCATTACTGTGACGGTCTCTGCGGTAACCCTTGATTCGATTACCGTAACCCCAAGTAATACTATAGCCTATGGTACTAACCAGCAGTTTACCGCCACAGGAGTCTTTTCTGATGGATCTACCCAGGATATTACTGACCAGGTTGACTGGACTTCCGATGATACTGATGTGGCCTCTATTGAAGGAGGCACCGGTCTTTCCTACTCACAGGGCAACGGGACCTGTACTATTACAGCAACCTATACACCTCCTGCCATTGATGTGACTGGTACGGCAACACTGCAGGTTCAGATATTCACCCTCGAAAGTATTGCGGTGTCACCGACCAGCACAACAAAAAAGGCTGGCCAGGTTGAAACCTTTACGGCAACCGGTACCTATACTGATGGCGTCAGCACCTTCACCCAGGATCTGACAGACCAGGTAACCTGGACTTCCTCTGATACGGCCATTGCGGAAGTAAGCAACATTGACGGTGAGCGTGGTATAGTCACCGCCCTTACAAACGGTGCTGCAACTATTACGGCAACCCGAAACGGTATTTCCGGTACCGGTTCAATTACCGTAGATGATACCGACACCCTGGCGCCGAGTATCTCTTCAGTACAGGTATTGAGTAACACCAAAATTAAAGTAACCTATTCTGAAGATGTTAATACGGATACGGCAGCTGTTATTGCTAACTACAAGGTTGTCGAAACGGTGGGCGGCACCTGTGCCGGTGATGATAACTTCTCCGGTTCAACACAATCGGGAGACTTTACCCTCGGATCAGTGAGTGTACTCTCCCTCTCAGAATACGTATTGAATATCGATACGGGTAGTATTCAGGGCAAAACCTACTACGTCATTGCCGACAAGACCCAGATCACTGACCTGGCAGGTACTCCGAACAATCTCAGTTGCCCGAACCAGGCGAGCTTTGTAGGCGTCGACAATACGGCTCCTTACATGGTAAGTGTCATCAATCCTTCAGGTACTGAAATTATCATTAAGTACTCCGAACCGATGACCACGGGCGGTGGGGCCGGAGCTGCAGACAACGCGTCACTCTACACCTTGACAGAAGTAGCTGACCCCGGCGATCTTTATACACTGCCAACAATTGACTCTATCACAGAAATCGATGATCAAACCTTTAAGATTATCCTTCAGTCAACAGTAGGGGCAATCAACTACAAGATAGAAAATACGGAGGCACAAGACCTGGGAACCAATACAATGGGTGAACCATCAGCCCTCACCTTTCTTGGAAACGAAGATCTAAAGGTTGTTTCTGCAGAAGCCCTGACCCTGACAACGGTCAAGGTGACCTTTAACAAAGCCGTTGATGAAACGATTTCAGAATGTACTGATGCCGCTTCATGTGCCAATCTTTATAAGATTGTTCCCACCACCGGTGACATTACCAGTGCAGTAAGAGGAACCGGTGACGAAGATAACACGGTAATCCTGACCCATGCAAATGATCAGGATGGTGTTGTCTATAATGTCATTGCAGCGAATGGCATTGACGGGGATGATTTTGACAACGGTTCATACGAGATCTATGCTGATGGCGATATTACTGATACATTGCAGCCCCAGCCGAAAGACCGGGCCCCCTTTGTCGGTCTCGGTGAAGTCTATGACTCCATAGATGACGGTGACTTTTTCACCGACCCATTCTCTGACGCCACAAGTTTCTCCTTCGCCTTCACCTACGGCGGCAGGATATACCTGGGGCCTAATGACACCAATGAGAATGCTTTCAGGTTTGATCCGAATGGGTACAACTCAGTGCTGGTAACCTTTGCCTTTGATTCGGGCGAGCCTTGTCCTAATGCAACCGGCTTTGGGATTATCGATACTGGAGAGGATATTTCAACTACCTATCCATGCAGTGCGACAAAAGGCCCGGCATACGAAGTTGGTATTGTCGGTTTCTCATCGGCAGCATTAAATATAGGTGGAACCGATTATGAAATCCTGATGGCAGGAACCCTGAAAAACGGTGCTGACAGGATTTACTACACCCAGGATGTTGATACTGAACTGAACTGGTTGTCTGCACTAATAACAGGAGGAAATGGAGTCAACACCAAGTCTATCCAGAATTTTTACGGCTCAAGTGACCAGGTATTCGTTGGTATGGCATCGAGTCACAATGTCAACCTGCCGATACTTAACCGATATACTGTCACTGAATCAGGTGGTGTACTCGACTTAGGAACACCTGCTGACTTAACTGTTCCATCACCACTGGATGATCCTGTCAATAATGGTGAAGTTGCCGGGATAAACTCAATGTTAGTCTTTAATAACATCCTTTATGTCGCCAATAAAGGCGGTATTGCCTATGCCTCAGACTGGGATTCAGCAGCAGCAGCAGCTACTTCTCTTACCTGGACAGACACGACACCTGCCTTTACAGGAGCTACCCTGGAAATGCCGAATCTCAATTCCACTGATGGCGGCGGTCTCGGCAAGATTCGCCCGGGAGAAAAGGGTATTCCGATTCTTGCAGAACATGACGGTTACCTTTACATGGCACGCAATGTTTCAGTCGGGACAGCTGATGGTGACGATAACACCAATCTCCGTGGTGAACTCTGGGTATGTGATCCTGCTTCTACCGGAGGAGCAACTACCTGTGAGTCTGCCGACTGGACTCGTATCATTCACGGTACTGAAACAGACCTGGGCGATGCCCATGCAATCAGTCTGGTGCAATCAAATAAAACCGGAATTCTTTATGTCGGCTTCGACAGTCCGAGTACCGGAGTCAGGATCTATCGCTATGCTGGTGGAACACCAACAACGGCCAACACAGACTTTGACCTTGATACCGACATAGAAATGTCTGAGACAGGCCGGGCAATTAACTGGGAGCTTCAGGGCGTTGCGGGACTCAACCTGGTTGATGGACCATATGTAAACATTTACTCTTCAGCATCGATCTCTGATGGTTCATTTGACTACTTCTATCTTACTGTCGGAACCGGTTCTGAAGCTATAAGAGTACTGAGACAGCTTGATTAACCAGTCACAGTATCCTTAGCATTAAAAAACCCCGCCTCCCGGCGGGGTTTTTCAATCTTCCTTTCAACTTTCCACTTGCAACTTGTTCCTTTTACTCACTCCTCAACTTCAGCCTGCAGATAATCCCGAATCTTATTATAAATAGCCTCAGGTATTTTGATGCCTAAAGACTTCAGCCGCAGCTCATATTTCTCAAAGCTGCTGACATGCTGCGACGTGTTCACGAATATCTTAAAAAAGGCGTGAATACTTCCTTCAATTTCTCTCCGAAGCTCAATATCATTATTGAGCATATCCTCAACCGGGGCGATGACCCGGTAGTTTACCGCCCGCCCCATGCTCCGATGGGCCACAAAACGCTGCAGCATTTCAGACTCAAAATCCCGTTCTTCAATAGCCCTGATCACAACAGAAAGATCTACACAGTCGATAATCTCAAAACGGTAGATACCATTGAGTCTCTCAGAAATCATCTCACGGATTTTTCCAAGATTCTCGCAGGTTCCCATATCATCAAGACAACCGCGGCCGCAGTCGAGATAGAGAACCATATCGATATCCGATTCAGACTGGGAAAGCCCCACGTTAACCGATCCCATAACATCCATGGCAACCGATTCGAAATGCCCCTCGAGAAGCTTGTTGACCTTCTCGAGCATATCAATCCGCTCTTCAGTCTCTTTGGTCTGAAAAAGACGAAAGAATCCCCGGAGATCATTAAAGAGCTCTATCTCCCGAATATGAGAATACTTTTTCATTTCCATGTCAAAGTTCTCGCTTCGTTTCAATGAGTCCCACCGCTCCTGGTCGACAATCTCCTCGCGCCAGGTATCACCATCAGGAATATAGTCGGCAATGTCATGTATCCGGTTCTTGACCAGTTTACGAAAACAGATATGCTCAATGGCCCCGTTATCAATATCTACCTGGTAAAAAAAGCCCCCCTCACGGATATCTCCTGAGACAGTCGTAACCTCACCAAAGTTAGACGGGTTCAGATATACGGTTCCCGATTCAGAGACAAACCCGAAATCTTCATGAATGTGTCCTGTCAGGCATAAAAGAACCGGATTGTTATCACAATAGGTACGCAGTGCCGGGGAACCTGTAGGCCCCTTAAACGACAGCCAGTCGTGTACACCGTGGGCCGGCTGGTGAGTAACAATAATACGCGGCTTGACGGCCTTTAAAAAAGAATACATTTCATTACGCCGGTCATCAGTCCCGATACCGGCACGGTACTGCACAATGTAACGCTCGGGAATACCCGCGGTCCATGATGCGGCTCCCCCGTAACCGGCGATCTTCAATGCTTCCAGGCTGTGCCAGTGCATATGGAGATCCCGTTCATGGAGGGCCGTATACTTTAAGTCCATGTCATAGTTGCCGGGAATGGCAAAAATCTTCGCAGTGGTCTTATAGGCCATGACATTTTCAAGAACCTTGTACTTCTGCTGCATAACCCGGCGGGCCCGAATCGTCAGGCTCTGGTAGTCCATCCCCTTTTGCTGTATCTCTTCGTCAGAGGTCGGGGCGCTCAAAATATCTTCGACAAAATCTTCAAGTACTTCATCTTCCCGGTTCATCTGCCGGCGCATACCGTGAAACCATGACTGAAGATCATGGTAGCGAATCGCCGTCTCAACATTATAAAAAGGTATATCGATAAGGTCGCCTGAAATAATATAGACGTCGGCAACAGTCTCCAGGAGAAGATCCTTTACCTCATCAAAACTTCCATGTACATCAGTCAGGTATATAATCCGCATTCAACTTCCCCCAAAATAAATCTTACCATGATATATTAAAACCTGCCATAATTTTATTGCAATATCTTTTTAAAAAGTATATATATTAAGTAATAGATCCAGTTAAACGATTGCTCTCAATGACAAAACTTGAATGACCAGTGACAGCTCAAGTTGCAAGGTACAGGTAACAAGTATATTTCAAACTTGATAAACTTGTCACTTTTTACTTAAAACTGTATACTTTTATCCGGAGGAACTCCCATGTTAAACTTCAACCTTTCACCTGAACAGCTGGCACTGCAGAAAAAGGCCCGCGAATTTGCCATTAAAGAGATTCTTCCCGTGGCGTGGTATTATGATGACAAGGATGAACTTCCCCTCCCGATATTACAAAAAGCCTATGAGGCGGGAATCATGAATACTGATATTCCGAAAGAATACGGGGGACTCGGTTACGGTCTTCTTGAGGGGGCCCTGCTCACTGAAGAAATTTCCGCCGCCTGTCCTGGCCTGGCAACAAGTATCTTCGACAACAGCCTCGGCATGGAGCCGATTATTATATCAGATAAGGAAGAAATAAAACAGCGCTACCTCCCGGAGATCGCCCGGGGTGAAAAATATATCTGCTTTGCTACATCAGAACCCTTCATGGGATCTGATGTTTCAGGCATTCGCTGCATGGCTGAGAAGAAAGGGGAAGATTACATCCTCAACGGCACAAAGTACTGGATAACAAACGCGGGGATCGCAGACTACATGACCGTCTTTGCTACTGTTGACCCAAAAGAAAAACATGCAGGTATCTGTGCCTTCGTCGTTCACCGTGAATGGGAAGGAGTAACTGTCGGCAAGCATATACCGAAGCTGGGACAGCGCACTTCAAACACCGCGGGCATCAGGCTGAAAAATGTCAAGGTGCCGGCAGCGAATGTTCTGGCCGAACCGGGCCAGGGATTTGTCCTCGCCATGAAAACTTTTTCCCGAACCCGTCCCATCATCGGCGCCTTTGCAGTAGGGGCCGCCCGGTCAGTGATGGAATACGCCATCGACTACACGAAGAAACGCCAGGCCTTTGGAACAAAGATAAAAAATTTCCAGATGATACAGAGCAAAATTGCCGAGATGTACCAGAAAGTTGAAACCTCACGTCTCCTGGTTCACCGGTCAGCATGGGAAGCAGACCAGGGAATGGATCCGACAGTCAACGCTTCAGTTGCAAAATTCTACGCTTCAGAAGCAGCCATAGAGGTTGCCAACGACGCTCTACAAATATTCGGAGGCTACGGGTATACCCGTCTCTTCCCGGTTGAAAAGCTTCTCCGTGACATCAGGCTCTTTTCAATATATGAGGGGACCAGTGAAGTACAGCGGATGATTGTCGCGGGCCATGCCCTCAACACCTACCAGCCCGCCATGCCGCCCCTTGATGAAGTCGCGGCAAACACAGTATCGGATCCACTCGATGAGGCTGTAAACAAAAAGCCCCTCTGGCGCTGCTCAATGTGCGGGTATATTCATGAAGGAGATGAAGCACCTGAAGAATGCCCCCTTTGCTTTATGCCGGCAGGGGCCTTCAAGCAGGTCAATCGTTAATAATCTTTTAACATTACAAGATTATTAATCTTTACCGGTAGTCTTGATGCCCAGGAGAGCATACAGGGGACAGAAACCGATAAAACTGGTAAGAAAAAATATCACCGCAAAAACACCCAGGACAATTGCAGCAGTGCCGCTGATCAATTCATACAGGTAAAGAACTGCAACCGTCGCGGCGAGAAGAATTCTGATAATACGGTCAAGAGCACCCATATTCTTAGTCATAGCAAACCTCCGTTCATTTAACAGAGTTCATGCTTAGAGTGCAGCATGGCACAAAAGATACTGCATCAACATTATTCTGTTATAAATGTTTCTCCGTCTTTTATCTTCATCTTAATTGTAGCTGAAAAAAGAAGCATAGTCAATGTAAAATCACGGATAAGGAAGTTAGAGGCAGCCGGCAGATCCGGCCGCCCCGTGTACTGTCTATAAGCTGTTCATTCCCTGGATATAGAGAATAAAAAATTTAATCGATTCTGAAAAGTTTTTAACACTGATTCTCTCATCTGTACCATGCATGCGGCTCAGATCTTTTTTTGACATAATGCGCGTGGGACAGAACCGAAAGACCTGGTCAGATACAGTAGTGTAATACCGGGAATCAGTCCCTCCGGTGACAAGGTATGGCGCCACAAGGGCCTCGGGAAATAGCGTGCTGATGGTGCGCTGCAGCATGGCGAATTCAGGAGACTCAGGATCTGAAACCGGCGAGGGTTCATTTTGGGTTTTAAGAGGCTTAATGGAAATCTCCGGGTTATCAATAACTTCCCTCACATGATCGATGGTACTTTGAACAGATTCCCCCGGCATGATTCTAAAGTTTATCGTCGCCTTCGCGGTTTGAGGAAGAACATTTTCCTTTTGACTTCCTTCAATCATGGTGGCCGCAGTTGTCGTACGTATCATCGCGCTGGTT
>Ga0070729_10001067_pt1 | contig 46265 bp, 45 predicted proteins | sample tdDd472_FD_66725 | JGI IMG/M metagenome (GOLD analysis project Ga0070729, IMG submission 66725) | Marine sediment microbial communities from the Atlantic coast under amendment with organic carbon and nitrate - tdDd47.2 | ecosystem: Environmental > Aquatic > Marine > Coastal > Sediment | place... | reverse complement strand
GTGTTCGTCGTGCGCGATGCCGGTGACGGCATTCCAGAGTTTATTGCCCGCAGCGTTCAGCCTCATGTCAGCGTATTGAATGCCGGCGAAGCGGCTGTATCGCACCCGACGCAGGGCTTGCTCGATATGCTGACTATCCGACAGCATAAAAACCGGCTCGACGGCCTCAAAGTTACAATCATCGGCGACATCGGTCACTCCCGCGTTGCCAGCTCGCTGTATCACGGCCTGCATCTGATGGGCGACAACGAGATTCGCTTGGTCGCACCACCGGGTATGCAGCCGGACATGGGCCGCTTCCCCGGCGCTACGTTGTATGAAGATGCCGACGAAGCCGTTAGTGGCGCCGACGTGCTGGTGGCGCTGCGTATTCAGCGTGAACGCATTGACGACCCCAGCGGTATCCCGAGCGAAGATGAATACATGGTCCGCTACGGCTTAAATGCTGAACGGGTCGCATTGGCTGCCGACGATGCCATCGTCATGCATCCCGGCCCGATGAACCGCGGCACCGAAATCACCGGCGATGTGGCTGACGGCCCGCAGTCGGTCATCACCCAGCAGGTTACCAACGGTCTCGCCGTGCGCATGGCAGTGCTGTCAGCTGCGATGGAATCACGATAGAAAATGGGTAAAGAAAACCGCAACACTATTTTTGTTGATGAAGGAGCAGTCATTAGCAACCGGTCGTTCCCCGACCGCCAGTACATCATGCGGATCGCGGCCGCCAAAGTTGCCGCCAAAGCGACCCCGGGCTCTTTTGTCCACGTGCAATGTGCGCACGACATTCCGATGCGCCGGCCGATATCCATCATGCGCGCTAATGCCGCCGAAGGCTGGATCGAGATTTACTACAAAGTCATCGGTGCCGGCCTCGATGCACTCAGTCAGGCAGAACAAGGTGCCGACGTAAGTCTTATAGGGCCCATCGGCAACGGCTTCAGCCCCTCGACAGACAAACCCGTACAGCTGCTGATTGGCGGCGGGGTAGGCATACCGCCAATGCTGTTTCTGGCTGAGCGTGCAGCTGACGACCAACAGCCGGTGGTGTTTATGGGCTCGGAATCACCCTTTCCGTTTGAACTGAACGACTCGCCAGTGTCGCTAGACGGCATGCCAGCCGATGCAACGGCCGGTGTTCCCGACATGGATGCGCTGAACATACCGTCACGCCTTGCCAGCCTGCAGGACTACGCCGGGGTGCATAAGGGCTATGTCACGGATCTTGCCCGTGCGTGGCTCACAGCACATCAGGATCAACTGGATAAGGTAGAAGTCTTTTCCTGCGGCCCGGAACCGATGCTGGAAGTTGTTGCCAAGCTCGCCGCAGAGTTCGGTGTGCCCGCACAACTCTGTTTAGAGGAATACATGGCCTGTGCGGTCGGTGGCTGTGCCGGATGCGCCATCGAAGTGCAAACAGAATCCGGGCCCGCCATGAAACGCGTCTGCGTCGACGGCCCGGTGTTCGATGCTGCGGCAGTTTATCCACATTAGTTTCCGGCACGACCGCCAACAATAAAAAAAGCCTGCCGGATGGCAGGCTTTTTTGAAACCACCCATGCGTCGGCGCTATGCAGCGCCACCAAAATGGATCTGTGATTCGAGATTGGCACGGGAATCGGCGTTGGCCAACGCTTCCTCCATGCTGATACGGCCTGCTTTGTACAGGTCGAGCAGCGCCATATCGAACGTTTGCATACCCTGCTCGGAACTCGTGGCGAAGCTTTCCTTAACAGCGGAAATCTCAGCGCGATTGATCAACTCGGCAAGATGCGGCGTATTCAGCATGACTTCCACGGCTGCTACCCGTTTACCGTTGACGCCGATAACCAGACGCTGCGACACAATGGCGCGCAGATAGTGCGACAAATCCATATAGACCTGACGATGCTGGTCCTGCGGGAACATGTTAATGATGCGGTCGAGCGTCTCTGGCGCGTTATTGGAGTGCAAAGTACCGACAACCAGATGACCTGTGCCGGCCAGATCGATTGCGGCCTGCATCGACTCCCGGTCACGCACCTCACCGATCATGATGACGTCCGGCGCTTCACGCATGGCACTCTTCAGCGCGCGTGCATACGAAAGCGTATCAACACCGACTTCACGCTGGTTAATAATGGAACGCTTATTCGGATGCAGAAACTCGATCGGGTCTTCGATCGTAATAATATGGCTTGAGGTACGCTCATTACGGTAGTTGAGCATGCCTGCCAGCGTCGTCGACTTACCGTTACCGGCGGCACCGACCATCAGCACCAGACCGCGGCGAAACATTATCAGTTCTTTTAGCACGGGCGGCACGCCAAGCTCGTCGAGTGTCGGCAAGTCACTCGTTATATGACGCAACACCATCGCGATGTTGCCCCGCTGCATAAATACATTTACACGGAAGCGCCCTAATCCGGGCTTCGAAATCGCAAAGTCGATCTCCAGTTCTTTGGTGAACTGATCGAACTGACCTTCTTCCATCAACTCGATAGCCGCCTGTTTGACCATTTTGGGCGTCAACTCAAGCTGATTGACCGGCATGATTTTGCCGTCGATCTTGATCTTCACCGGCGCGTAAGACGTAAAGAACAGGTCAGATGCCTGCTTCTCGACCATCAATTTAAATAAGGGCTGTACATTCATAGTCGCAAATCTTTATGTGAGCACGGTGCTGTCGTTACCTTCGTCGAGCAGCTTCAAGCTTTCTGCATGCTCTTTCTCGACATTTCTCTCGCGCTTACTCTCGAGCTTAACTTTCAAGCGCAGTTCGTTCTTCGAATCGGCATTTCGCAAAGCTTCTTCGTACGAAATATGCCCCGACTCATAGAGGGCGAATAACGCCTGATCGAAGGTCTGCATACCAAGCCGGGTCGACTTGGCCATAATCTCTTTGATCTGCGCAACTTCGCCTTTGAAAATAAGATCGGAAATCAGCGGTGAGTGCAGCATGATCTCCATCGCTGCAACCCGCCCGTCACCGTCTTCACGCGGTACCAAGCGTTGCGAAATCATCCCGCGAATATTCAGCGACAAGTCCATCAACAACTGCGAACGCTTTTCTTCGGGGAAGAAGTTAATAATACGGTCGAGCGCCTGGTTGGCACTGTTGGCGTGGAGGGTTGCCAGGACCAAGTGGCCCGTTTCAGCGAACTGCACGCCGTATTCCATGGTTTCGCGGTCCCGGATCTCACCAATCATGATGACATCGGGAGCCTGTCGCAGCGTATTCTTCAGTGCGGCGTGCCAGGACTCGGTATCTACGCCCACTTCGCGCTGGGTAACCACACAGCGTTGATGCGGGTGCACGTACTCGACCGGGTCTTCAATAGTGACGATGTGGCCGCGGGAGTTCTCGTTGCGATGGCCAACCATCGCCGCGAGCGTGGTCGACTTACCTGAACCGGTAGCACCGACAATAATGACCAGACCACGCGTAATCATCGCGACATCTTTTAAAATCACAGGCAGGTAGAGTTCCTCTACCGTTGGTATGCGGGTAATAATCCGGCGCAGTACAGCACCAACCTGGCCTTGCTGAACAAAAGCGCTGACACGAAAACGACCAATGTTGGTCGGGTTGATCGCGAAGTTACATTCTTTGGTCGCGTCAAATTCCTTCGCCTGCTTGTCGTTCATGATTGAACGAACCATGATCGCGCTCTGTTCCGGAGTCAGCGATGCTTCCGCAGCCCGATGAACGTCACCGTCTATCTTGAGTGCCGGCGGAAATCCTGCTGTGATGAATAAGTCGGAGCCACCCTTCTCAACCACCTTCTTCAGCAGAGATTGCATCGTCCGTGTTGCTTGATCTCTTTCCATGCCTTGTTGCTCCCTATTCGCTCAGTACACCGCCCTGTGTACTTTGAACGAGCTAGAATTCCTCTTTGTTTGCCGCCTTGAAGCGCGCCTCTTCCTTACTGATCATGCCGTTCTCGAGCAACGTATGCAGATTCTGATCCAGCGTCTGCATTCCGTGCGACTGGCCGGTCTGAATGGCTGAATACATCTGCGCAATCTTGCCTTCGCGGATCAGGTTACGAATAGCCGGTGAACCGATCATGATCTCGTGGGCAGCAATACGACCGCCGCCAATGCGTTTCAACAGTGTTTGTGAAACTACCGCCTTCAATGATTCAGACAGCATAGACCGCACCATCTCTTTTTCTGCCGCGGGGAACACATCGACAACACGGTCAATAGTTTTCGCAGCAGAACTGGTATGCAGCGTGCCGAAAACCAGATGGCCGGTTTCTGCAGCAGTCAGTGCTAAGCGGATGGTCTCGAGGTCGCGCATCTCGCCGACCAGAATCACATCCGGGTCTTCACGCAGTGCGCTTCGCAGCGCTTCGGTGAAGCCCAGGGTGTCACGATGAACCTCGCGCTGATTGATCAGCGACATATGGCATTCGTGTACGAACTCAATAGGGTCTTCAATTGTCAGGATATGGTCGGGCCGGTTCTTGTTGATGTAATCAACCATCGCAGCCAGCGTGGTCGATTTACCGGAACCGGTCGGGCCGGTCACCAGCACAATGCCGCGCGGCGCCATAGAAATGTCTTTAAAAATCGCCGGAGCCATAAGGTCATCCAGCGACAGAATATCCGAGGGAATGGTTCTGAATACGGCACCCGCACCACGTGAATGGTTGAATGCGTTCACCCTGAAGCGCGCCAGCTTCGGAATTTCGAACGAGAAGTCGGTTTCCAAAAACTCCTCGAAGTCTTTCCGCTGCTTGTCATTCATGATGTCGTACACCATGCTGTGCACGTCTTTGTGCGTCAGCGATGGCATATTGACGCGCTTAACGTCACCGTCGACGCGTATCATCGGCGGTACACCGGCAGACAGGTGCAAATCTGATGCGTTGTTTTTTACAGAAAACGCGAGTAACTGAGCAATATCTACAGCCATGGTCGTCTCTTAGTTCCCAGCCTTTTGGCGGTTATTCCCGATAAGCACTTGATTTACCATAAGCACCCACTATCGAACACATTGTAAGGATTATTAAAAACAGCGTTGTGACAGGTATCACGGAACACTTAAACCGGCTGGAAGCCCGCATTTCAGAGGCTTGCAACGCGGCAGACCGCCCCAGATCAGGGGTTTCCGTGCTGGCCGTCAGCAAAAGACATAGTACGGAGGCCATTGAGGCCGCCGCTGCGGCGGGCATCACAGATTTCGGCGAAAACTACGTGGCAGAAGCCGTAGACAAGATTAAAGCACTTAATCTGCCGGTTAACTGGCACTACATTGGTCGTATCCAGAGCAATAAAACCCGGGGCATTGCCGCCTGTTTTGACTGGGCCCACACCGTCGACAGGACCAAGATAGCCAAACGCTTGTCGGAGCAACGCCCGGCAGAACTGCAGCCGCTTAAAGTACTGCTGCAAGTTCAGGTAGATGCAGCGGGGGAACACGGCGGCGTTGCCCCGGCAAAAGCCGCCGCTCTGGCGGCCGCAGTAGACGAGTTGCCCAATCTGGAGCTGCGCGGGCTGATGTGCATTCCTTTGCCCGCCGACAGCGAGGCCGGGCAACGGCAGCCTTTTAGGGAATTGCGCGAACTGGCCGACCGGCTCGCCGACGCAGGGCATACGATGGATACGCTGTCGATGGGGATGTCTGGAGACCTCGAAGCGGCGATAATGGAAGGCAGTACACTGGTAAGAATAGGTACAGCAATTTTCGGCCCGCGCGATACTTGAAAGAACACCGGGCGTCGGTCGCAACAACGGACAATAATTGAATGAATAAAACCATCGGCTTTATCGGCGGCGGCAACATGGCCCAGGCAATTATTCGTGGCCTGCTTGCAGCGGGTCACCCTGCGCAAAAGATCGCGGTCGCTGACCCCGGTGATACCGCCCGCAGTGCGCTCAGCGAAATCGACAGCGGCATGCTTGTCGGCGATGACAATGCAGCGGTTGCTGCCGCAGCCGATGTGCTGGTGCTGGCAACCAAGCCACAATACATCGTGGACGTTGCGCAACAGTGCGCCGGCAGTAATCAGGAACTGGTGGTATCTATTGCGGCCGGCATCACGTTGGCTAGCATCGAAGCGGCGCTCGGCGACAATGTCGCGGTGGTGCGTATCATGCCGAACACGCCGTCACTGGTCGGTCGTGGCATGGCAGGGCTGGTGGGTAACGCTGCTGTCGGAGATGCCGAAAAGGTCATTGCCGACAGCATCGTTGCAGCCACAGGCACAGGCATTTGGGTAAGCGACGAAGCCATGATGGATGCTGTCACAGCGGTTTCAGGCAGCGGCCCCGCATACTTTTTCATGATGATGGAGCTGCTGGCCGACGGCGCCGAGTCGTTCGGCTTCGACAAGGCAACAGCCCGCCAGTTAGCGGTTGAAACCGCACTCGGTGCTGCCACACTAGCCTCTGCTGAAGATGTGGACCTGGCCGAACTGCGCCGGCGGGTTACCTCGCCCGGCGGCACCACAGAAGCCGCATGCACTACACTCGAAGCTGGCGGTATCCGCGAACTGTTTGAGAAGGCACTGACAGCGGCGCGGGATCGCTCGATTGAACTCGGCAAAAGCTAATCCGAAATTAATGCCCGGAAGATAATGGAGTAACTCGGTGACCAACGCACTGGTATTTATTGTTTCGACGCTGGTCGATCTGTACATCATCACGTTCCTGCTGCGCATCGTGTTGCAGTGGCGCCGTGCTGACTTCCGCAACCCGCTGGTGCAATTTATTCTGAGTGTAACCAATCCGCTGGTACTGCCGTTGCGGCGTTACATTCCACCGGTCTACGGGCTAGACACGGCCAGCCTGCTGGTAGCATTCATCATCAAGATTGCGGAACTGCTGTTGCTATTAACACTGCTATGCGCCGTCAGCCCGGACGCCTTGCAGCTGCTGACACTGGCCGCGCTGGGCATCGTCCGCACATTCCTCAGCCTGTACTTCTTCATGATTCTGATCTGGGTCATTTTGAGCTGGGTGTCCCCCGGCAACTACAACCCGGCGGCCGCATTGATCAGCCAACTGATCGAACCGGTATTGGCACCGTTTCGAAAGTTTATTCCTGTAATCGGCGGATTCGATATCAGCCCGATTTTCGCCATTATCGGCATTCAGGCATTGATGATGCTTATTCCGGGGACCCGGGTAGTGGCTGCGTTAAGCTGCAGCGGCGCTGCGTTTCTCTAATTGCGGGCAGCAACCTCGTGCCTGAGGCGCACCACGTCGCCAGGCGAAACATGCATCAGGTCAGCAACCTTGCGGATCAGATAGTCCTCGTACTTATCCAGCTTGCTATCGCTTAATGCGACGACCCACAAGAGTTCGATAACCTGCAGGCGCTCGGCAGGCTCAAGTGTGGTGTGTACGGTGCGAGTGAAATCGTGGAGACAAACAGCATCGTCAGTCGCGACCTCTGCCTTACGCAGCAACTCCAGCGCTTCGCCCTCTGTCATGCTGAAGTGTGCCGCCAACAAATTGACGATCTCTTCGCTTTCGCCATCACTCTGTTCAAAGTCTGCACGCGCCATCTCTACCAGCAGTGCAGCCAGAGACACCTGAAACTTTTCCTGCTGGTACGTGGCATCTTCATCCTGCGATGCGCCTGCAAACAATTCAGTCAGTTTCTTCAACATTATTTACTTCCGTTTATTCTTACGCCCCGGCAGCCATTTGCCGGGAGAGCCAGTCAACAACATGCTGTCGCAATGTGACCAGCTGACCATGAAAAAAGTGCCCCGTACCGGCAATCATGATGATTTCCGGCGGAGCTGCCAACGTTCCGGCCCAGTCGGTAACAACCTGCGGGTCGATTACCTCGTCCTGCCCGCCCTGCACCAGCAGCCACGGTGCGCCGGGCCCGGCCGCATCGCCGGACTTAATAAAGCCGACCGCGGGCGCGACAGTCACTAACGTCTCCGGCTTGAGGCCGCTAGCCGCTTTGGCGGCAATCATGCCACCGAATGAGAACCCGGCCAGACTCAGCCGCGCATCAGGAAACTGTTTGCCCAGCCACGCCGCCAGCAACACAGTGTCCTCAGTCTCGCCCGCGCCTTCGTCGTGCTCGCCCTCACTGTTGCCGACACCGCGGAAATTAAATCGCAGTGTGGCAAAGCCCGTGTCATGAAAAGCGCGTGCCAACGTGTGCACCACTTTGTTGTCCATCGTGCCTTCATACAGCGGATGCGGATGGCACAGCAGGGCAACACGCTTGCCGTCAAACTCCTGCGGCGTTTCCAACATCGCCTCAATGGCGCCGGCGCTACCTTCGATGCTGAGAAGTTTTTTGTCGGGCGATTTTGAAGCCATGTTCCGGTATCCGCGTTGCTGCGGCACGATTATGCCGCGAAATGTATTTTGCCCAAAGCCTGTGGCAGGATAACCCGCAATGAATATCAACGACCACTTGTAACCTTGCAGGGCGCTTACCATGGAACTTACATCAGAGACATTTGCCAACAATGAACCGATGCCGGATCGCACCGGGTTCGGCATTCCCGATGCAGAAAGTCATATGACGTTCGGGCAGAACCTGAGCCCGCACCTGCGCTGGACGGATGTGCCTGACAACGCCAAGTCGTTGGTGCTCCTTTGCAACGACCCGGATGTGCCGACAGACACCAGCAATGCCGGTGTCGAGGGCACTGTTATCCCAACCGACATGCCACGGCGCGATTTCTGCCACTGGATCATGATCGATATTCCGGCAGCCGATGGAGAACTGGCTGAGGGCGCTTGCTCTACTGAGGTTACGGTGCATGGCAAGAAGAATCCACCGGGCCCTGCAGGCACCCGTCAGGGCATTAACGACTTTACGACCTTCACCGCCGGCAACCCGGACATGGAAGGCGAGTACTACGGTTGGGACGGCGCCTGCCCGCCATGGAACGATGAACGGGTGCATGCCTACGAATTCATTCTGTTCGCTACCGACCTAGACCGCGTTGCGGTGGCAGACGCCTTCACGGCCAGCGACGTACAGGGCGCAATCGCCGGCCATGTGATTGCTGAGGCACGACTGGTCGGAACCTATACGCTGAACCCTGCACTGCGCTGACTTTAGGTACCTGAATGCCACAATCAAAAAAGCCCGGCAGAAACCGGGCTTTTTTTATAGGCAGGATGCGCGCTGCTACTGTACTTCGAGCAACTCGACGTCGAACACCAGCGTCGCGTTCGGCGGAATGACGCCACCGGCACCACGCTCACCGTAGGCCATGCCCGGCGGAATGATCAGTGTCCGCTTGCCGCCCACTTTCATACCCGGAACACCCTGGTCCCAGCCTTTAATCACCATGCCGGAGCCGAGCACAAACGGAAACGGCTGATTGCGGTCAAGCGAACTGTCGAACTTGGCACCACGCTGATCCGGCGATGTGGGTTCGTACAAATACCCTGTGTAATGCATTACCGCTGTCTTACCGGCTACCGCCTCGGCACCAGTGCCTTCCTCAGTATCCTGAATAATCAGCTCGGTTACTTCTGCCGGTGCAGATTCAGTCATGGTTGTTTCTCCCGATTGTCCGCAGGCAACCAACAAGCCGGCGACGAGTGTTACTAGAAATAGACGCATTATTCAGTTCCATCTGAAGCATCACTAAAGTCCAGCGATGCAGAGTTAATACAATAGCGCTTGCCGGTAGGCTGCGGGCCGTCATCAAATACGTGGCCCAAGTGTGCCTCACAAGCCGCACATACGACTTCCTCGCGCACCATACCGTGACTGGCATCACTGCGCACCGCTACTGCCGCTTCGTCAGCCGGCTGCCAATAACTCGGCCAGCCGGTACCCGAGTCGAATTTATGCGCAGAGCTGAATAGCGGCTCGCCACAGCAGACACAGCGATACATTCCATCACGCTTGTTATCGACATACTCGCCGGTAAACGGTCTTTCAGTGCCTTGCTGTTGGGTAACGGTAAACTGCTCGGCAGTTAAACGCTCCCGCAGCTCGTCAGTACTCGGTTTTTTATCACCCACGGGTTCTGCTCCACTTGCTCAATGCAACAACAGACACCCTACTACGCACTCAGCTCCGTTAACAGGCTGTTGACCCGACGCACATAGCCAACGGGGTCCTCAAGCTGCCGGCCCTCTGCCAGCGCAGCCTGATCGAACAACACGCAAGCCAGTTCACCGAACTGGGTGTCGTCCTTCTCTTTGTCGAGCTTCGCTACCAACGGGTGCTGCGGATTGATTTCGAGTACCGGCTTAGACTCCGGTGCCTGCTGCCCGCTAGCCTCCATAATCTTGCGCATCTGGTGACCGATATCGAAGTCGTTCAGCACCAGGCAAGCCGGTGAGTCGGTCAGTCGCTGCGTGGCGCGGACTTCACTGGCGCGGTCTGCCAATGATTCCTGCAGACGTTCGAGCAATGCTTTGTGCTGTTCCTGCAGTTCGTCCTGACTGGCCTCATCAGCTTCGCTGTCTTCACCCAGTTCGCTCAGGTCCAGTTCACCGCGACTGATATCAGCGAACTGATACTCGCCGTATTCACGTAACTGGTTCATCAGCCATTCATCAATCGGCTCTGCCAGCAGTAACACCTCGACACCTTTCTTACGGAAAATCTCGAGATGCGGGCTATGCTTGGCGCTGGCAAAGCTCTCGCCAACGACGTAATAGATTTTTTTCCTGTCGCCTTCGATACGACCGACGTAGTCGTCCAGAGACTGATCCTGCTTCTCGCTGTCGGTATGAGTGGTCGCAAAGCGCAACAGCTTGCCAATCTGCTCACGGTTGGCAAAGTCTTCCGCCGGGCCTTCTTTCAGCACACGGCCGAACTCGTCCCAGAACTGTTGATACTTCTCCGTATCGTCTTTCGCCAACTTCTCCAGCATTGACAGCACACGCTTCGTCAATGCGCCGCGAATGGCCGTTACGTTGGCATCCTCCTGCAGCAGCTCTCGCGATACATTCAGGGACAAATCGTTGGTATCGACGACACCGCGCACAAAGCGCAAGTACAGCGGCAGGAACTTTTCAGCATCGTCCATGATGAACACACGCTGTACATAGAGCTTAAGCCCTCGGGGTGCTTCACGATTGTAGAGGTCAAACGGTGCTGTCGACGGCAGGTACAACAGGCTGGTGTATTCGCGCTTACCCTCAACCTTGTTGTGACTCCACAGCAACGGATCCTGGAAATCGTGCGAGAGGGATTTATAGAACTCCTGATACTCCTCGTCCTTCACTTCACTGCGCGGACGGGCCCACAGTGCTTTCGCGCTGTTTACGGTTTCAAACTCCGGCACCGGGGGTTCTTCTTCACCCTCGTCGTTCGCGGGCATCTGTTGCTCCAGCATACGCACGGGAAAGGCGATGTGATCAGAGTACTTGCGAATTAAGGCGCGCAACCGGAGGTCATCAAGAAACTCTTTATCGTCATCGCGCAGGTGGAGCACGATAGTCGTGCCGCGCTCTGGTCGTTCGACAGAACTGATAGAAAAATCGCCCTCGCCGGTCGACTCCCAATGCACACCCTCGGCGGCACTCACTCCGGCACGCCGCGTAAAGACCTCAACCCGGTCGGCAACAATAAACGAGGAATAGAAGCCAACACCGAACTGGCCGATTAACGCGGAATCCTGTGCGTCCTTGTCACTAAGGTTCTTAATAAAATCTGCGGTACCGGAATGCGCGATCGTACCCAGCTGGCTGATCACTTCATCGCGGGACATACCGACACCGGTGTCGGTAATTGATAACGTACCGGCCTCTGCATCGGTTTCGATGGTAATTGTCAGGTCCGGTTGGCCTGCCAACAGATCTTTGTCGGACACGGAAGCAAAACGCAGCCGGTCATTGGCATCGGATGCGTTGGAGATCAACTCCCGTAAAAATATCTCTTTGTTGCTGTACAGAGAATGAATCATCAGGTGAAGCAGTTGCTTCACTTCTGTCTGAAACCCCAATACTTCTTTTTCGGCAGCGTCTTTCTCGACCACTTGTTCAGTTGACATGCTTCTAACTCCAAAAATCAGGCGCGATAACGCACGCACCACCATCTAAGAAGCAAACATGGGGTCTAAATTCAGTGTTTCAAGGGTGCCGGAAGGCGGTTGTACCGATTCTCTGTCTACCAGATGAACAGCAGTATTACGCCGACCAGTAGCAAAGATGAAATGGCTATGGCGGGCAGGTAGCGGCGCGCCAGCGGCCAGGCAACCACCGCGGAATCCAGCTCATCATAGAGTTTGAGGAAAATCTCGTATTTCATCGGGCTGACAGAGGCACAGAGCCGCACAGGGGGCTCTTCTCAGGCGCTATCCTCGTCAACAGTGGCTTGGGACGCCGACCAGGCGACATACAGCCGGGGCTTACGAGTTACGGCAGCGCTCTTAACAGCGACATCGCCACCGGACTTAACCGATTCGGTATCCGCCGTATCGGGAGTCAGCCGCGAACGCACGCCTTCGAGAGCTTCGGCTACCCAGGCGCGACGCCAGATAGTCGTCTCGTTAGTTATTTTTGTATCACCGTTACCGGACCGTGACATTGTCGTAATCCTATTTAAAACAATATCGACTTTAAAAAATGGCAGTTTTCACTGCCGCCTGACTCAGGACTCAGATTCCCAGTCGCGGCGAACTTTCTCCGCCCAACTGCGATAACCCTTCCAGCTGAATAACGCTTCATCCGGCAAAGCCCGACGCTGATCCGGCGCCTGCACTTTAGTCAGCCAATTGCGATACGCGTCTAAGCTTCCGACGTCGTTCCCATTGCTTCCGTTTGCAGCATTGCTAGCTGTTCCGCTTACACGAGCGAGCCTGCCCTCGTATCCCGCAGCAGTACGATCTGCGTAGCGGTGATCTTTGAAATTGCTCATGCCAAACTCCTCCTACCGTGGTGCTACAAAGGTTACGCAGCAGCCAAAAAGTAAGCGAGGAACTGCATCACAGCAGGAGCATTTAACACTTCAATTATTCAGCGACGTGAGTCACACTTTTTTAGAAACGTTTGAATGGATATCTAAAAAAGTGACGCAGATAAGGCGAACAGAACGTTCAAAATGAAACCGGTACGAAAAACGTAGCGGCGCAATAAAAAACAATCAGGGAAGAATGCTAACTCGTGTACTGGCGTCGGTAGTTCGCCAGAGCTCAATCATGTCGTTGTTCGATACAGCGATGCAGCCATCAGTCCAGTCGAAGTTCTCGTAATAACTACGGCTTTTTTTCGGTTGATTGGGCTGACCGTGAATCATTATCAGTCCACCGGGGCTAACCCCCAGTCGTTCGGCATTCAGTTTGTCGAGAGTGTTGGGGTACGTCACTTCAATCGACAGAAAGAAACTGCTGTTGGAGTTGCGCCGACCAAGCCGGTACTCCCCTTCCGGCGTACGAAAATCGCCTTCACGAACCTTATGGCCCTTGGGCATCAGGCCCAATGCGATATCCATCTCGCGCACGACCTTGCCGTTCTTGAGCGCCAGCATTTTGCGCTCCGACTTCTTAATAACCAGACGGTCAATGTGCTCTGTAGCTGCTGCGGTACCGGCAAACAGTAGCGTGAGAATCAGGCTGAGTGCCACCAGCCCTCTATACATCAAGGTCTACCTTTTCGATATTCGGAAAAATAATTTTAGTGCCTTGCCTGAGCTTACTCAGGTCCAGATCCGGGTTGTACTGACGCAGCAGCCACTCGGGTACTTTGTAGCGTTTATTAAGAACCCACACCGACTCACCCTGCTGCAATTGGTGCACAGTGGTGTCGACTATCCGGTATTGCACAAAAAATGATTCCTGAATTTCCGTGTGATAACCGCTACGGCGCTTCACAAATTCATCAACCGAAACATTCGAAAACTTCAGCTTCACTCTCGATCCGATCACCAGCGGCTTACCGTATTTGAATCCGTTTAAATCGCGCAGGGTCTGCGTCGGCAGGTCTAGCCAGTCTGCAAAATGGCCGAGTGTTTCCGAGGCCTGCACTTCTGCCGAGCCGTCATCGGCAACGCCATAGTCGCTAGGATCAACTGAAGCAACCGGCAAGCCCTCCGGTTCGTCCTGAGCGACGTCATTAACCGCCGCAGTGGCTTCGGTTGCAACCGGTTCCGGCGCAATATCAACCACCGGCGAGACCTGCTTTACCACTAATTTCTGGCCCGCATAAATACGGTTGTCATTATTAAGGTTGTTGAGTTTCGTCAATTGCCCGGGCGTAGTGCCGGCACGCTGGGCAATGATACCCAGCGTATCGCCGGAACGAACCGTATAGATTTCCGAAGTAATGGCGCCTTTCGAATCGCTGTACGGCAACCGCAGTACCTGGCCGACACGAATAAAATGGCTGCTGTTCAGGTTATTCAATGCCTTCAACTCCCGCACCGTCGTTTTGTAGCGCACGGCGATTACAGAGAGGCTGTCGCCACGCTGCACCTTGTGATACATGTCCGGCGTCTGGCTACCGTGCAGCTCCGCGGCTGGCAGTGCAGCAAGCAGCTGACCTGCATCGCTGTCAGTTTCCGGCAACCGCAGCCGGAAGCCTCTGGGCACATACTTATTGCCTTCCAATACCGAAGGCATCAATGCCGGGTTGTACTGCCGGAGCGTGCTTTCCTCTACCCCGAAAACACGGGTCAGCGTGTCGAACTCCATGTAAGCCGGCACGTTAATCACGATATCGTTAGCAGGCGGGTTCATGTTGACCCTACCGAAGTAACGGTTGTAGTTTGAATCAACATCCGAAGCCGCAAGAAAGGCAACGTAAAAGTTACGTGAAGCAAACCCGAAGCGGCTGCCGCTATAGTTGTGCACGATGGCCTGAATATCGTCCGTACCCATCTGCTTCACTGCCCGGCGCATGCCTGCAACACCATGGTTGTACGCAGTGATTGCCAGCGGCCAGGAATTCAGCACCGAATGGTTGTAACTCAGCAACTGGGCAGCAGCGTCGCTCGACATGTAGGGATCGCGACGCTCGTCAACAACATGGTCGATCTGCATAAAGCGGCGACCGGTAGAACGGGTAAATTGCCAGAGACCGACGGCACCGGCACTGGAACCGGCTCGCGGATTAAATGATGACTCTACATGCGGCAGCGCCACCAATTGCTTCGGCACGCTGGCGCTGCGCAACTGTGTATCAATATAGTCACGCCAACTGCCCGACCGCACCAGGCCGTCTACGAATCGATCGGATAAACCGCCCTGAAAGCGGACGCGCCTTGAAGCCTGCCGTAACTCGTCGTTAGTCACGTCTTTGGGCCACAGTTTCAATACGCGTTGCTGTTCAGCCGACAGGTTTTGCCGGTTGCCATCAGCAAGCGACGTCAGAATATCGCTGTACTTGCGCCGCACCTGCTCCGACAGTCGGCGCTGCCGGGACACGGAAGTGCCCGGGGGAATATCCACTACTTCATAGACAACGCCCAGGTAGCGTTTGTCGTGCACCAGCGCCTGATTACTGGAAACCTCCGAAAACACCTGTTTCCAGAAGCCTATTTCATTATCCAGACCGCGCGGCTGGGGCAGCCTCTCGGCAGAAACGGGGCCTGCCAACAGCGCCGCAGTCAGCAGCGCCGAAAACTTAAAGTACGTAACTTGCATACATGATTTCACAACAACACCCGCACAGCACGACATTGAATTTCGCTGCTGGCCAACAACAACCTCCGGCACCAGAGCCGGTCTATCCTTGTTAGATTGACACTAATCACCTATCGGCTTCAAGCAGCACCCGCATATTTCCGGCAGTGCAACCAGAAGCATGCCATCGGTTAGTTTGTTCCGTAGATAGAAGCACCTGCAGCAGTCCGGACAGGGTAATCCCGCAGCAAAGAGAATCAGTAACAACCTGACCGGGGTTTAGGATGCGAAACAGCAAGCATTGCAATACCATGAGGCTATGAGCAACGAACAAACACCGCTGTGGCACTTCTGGCAGCCGCGCTTCTGGCCGTTATGGCTGGGGCTCGGACTACTGCGGCTTATTGTGTTGCTGCCGCAACGCGCACGGATGAAGGTCGGCAGCTTTGTCGGCGGACTCGCCTACCGGGTGGCTGGCAGTCGTGTGCAGGTGGCACACCGCAACATTGAGCTGTGCTTTCCTGAGCTGTCTCCTGAAGAACAGAATGATCTGACCCGCAGACATTTTCAGTCACTGGGAAAAATGGCGGTCGAAATGGCGATGGGCTGGTGGTTAAGCGATGCAGCTATAGAACGTCTCGTCACCATCGAAGGTGAAGAAAACCTTGAACAACCGGTCAAAGACGGTCAGGGCATACTGATGCTTGCCGGTCATTTTGCAGGTACAGAGATCTGCGGTCGCTATATGAAAGACCGACTGCCGCCGATGGCGGCAATGTACCGCCCGAATAACAGCCCTTTAATGGATGAGTTCATGCGGCGCAGCCGCGCGCAATCGGTACCGCAGCTAATTACCAAGAACAGTATTCGCGAACTGCTGAAGGCGCTCAAAAACGGCACGCCGGTCTGGTACGCGCCGGATCAGGCCTATGTTGGCAAGAATGCAGTGCTGGTAGATTTCTGCGGTGAGCCGGGCATGACCAACCCTGCCACATCACAGCTGCTGAAAAGCGGCAAGGCTGTACTGATACCGTTCTTCCCAATGCGCAACGCTGATGACAGCGGCTATCACATCATCTACGAACCACCGGTCGAGAACATCCCGACCGATGATATCGAGGCCGACACCGCACTGGTTAATAAAGCTTTAGAAAGTCATATCCGGCGGGTGCCGGAACAGTACTACTGGGTGCACAAGCGCTTTAAAGGCCGGCCCGAGCCTTACCCCAACCCCTACATTCAGAGCAAAGGCTAAATAGCCAAGCCTTTGCGGTAGCCTTCCATCAACCGGTCCCAGTGTTCACCGGTGAACGCAATACTGCCGTCCTGGCTGACCTTCATAAACGAGCGCTGCAGCCGGTCGAGATTATTCTGACGCCACTCACCCGCTCGCGGCATTACGCGACCACGATCAAAGTCGAGCAAATAAATCTCATCAGCATCACTGATCTGCAGGTTGTGCGCCGTCAGGTCCGCATGGAAAATATTGTTGGCATGAAACCGGCCCACACAACGGCCGATACGCTCCCAGACAACGTCATCGAGCGGAGCCTGCGTCAGACGGTTCGACAACGGCTGAACTCCCGGTAAGCGCCGCGTAATCAGGTCCGCCGTGTAGTACAAACCTGTGCGCACATAGCGCGCTGCTACCGGTTGCGGCGACGGCAACCCGAGCCGGTACATATGATCAAGCAGGTCATATTCAAGCACAGGGCGGGTGCGCGCGGCCCCGAAGAAGAAGAACTGGTCCGCCAACACTTGGCCGATCTTGCCGCCACGATGGTAGTGGCGCAGCACCCAGGCATCACCTTCATGCTCGATAAACAGTGTCGCCCCTCGCCCTCCCGAGTACCCGGGCGCCTGCTCGACATCGCCCCAGTAGTCGCAGTCGAACAATTCTTCTGTTATCTGGCTGACAACAGAGTTGTCGTATACGATCATGCTTCGGCCGGTTTTTTCAAAGCGTCTGGACACAATCTTCCTTAAATACGAACGCCTCAATGAATGCAGCGCCTAAATCTATCTGTGTAATCCGGTTGTCGGCCATCGGCGACTGCTGTCATACCGTGCCGGTACTGCGCACGATACAGGACAATTGGCCCGGCGTTAAAATTACATGGATCATCGGCAAAACCGAGCGCGCGCTGCTCGAGGGGCTTGACGGAATTGAGTTTATCACCTTCGATAAGTCGAACGGTCTCAAAGAACTGCTGAACGTTCGCCGCGAACTCAAAGGGCGCCACTTTGATCTGCTGCTGCACATGCATCCGAACATGCGCGCCAACCTGATCAGCCTGTTCGTTAAGCGCGATCATGATCTGGGTTACGACAAAGCACGCGCCAAAGACTACCAGTGGCTGTTCACACGCGAGCAGATTCCCGAACGACACAACCAGCATGTCATGGACCAACTATTCGGTTTTGCCGAGGCATTAGGATTCAGTGAGCGATCCTTACGCTGGGATATTCCCTATGACGAAGCTGCGCGGCAGAAGGCTGCCGAGTTGTGCTCCGGCGACGCGCCCGTGGTGGTACTAAGCCCTTGTGCCAACCCGCGCTTTCGCAACTTTCGTAACTGGAACCCGGAGCGTTACGCCGGAGTAGTCGACCACCTGCACGACAGCTACGGTGCCAAAGTACTGGTTACAGGTGGCAACTCGGAGACCGAACACGAGTTTGCACGGATTATCGAAACCAACAGCAGGCAGGCGCCGGTTAATCTGGTCGGCCAGACCAATCTGAAAGAGTTGATAGCGGTTATTGAGGCCAGCGATTTTGTCCTGTGCCCCGACTCCGGGCCCAACCATATGGCTGCCGCGACCGGTACGCCCGCCATCGGCCTGTTTGCAAGCACCAATCCCGACCGGGCACGCTCGTATTTCAGCGAGGAGTGGGAGATTAACCGCTATCCTGAGGCCGTCAGCAAGCTCCTGAACAGCTCAGTTGCGGAACAACCATGGGGTCAGCGGGTGCGCACGCCCGAAGCCATGGACCTGATATCGGTTGAAGATGCCTGTGCTGCTGTCGACAAGATGATGGCGCATCTGGGCTTTCGCAAAACGAAATAGCCGCCTGCCTGAACAGGCAGTAGAATCATAGGCATGATTAAGGAGTAACAGTCATGCTTGATGAGTTCTCTCTAGACCGTCTGAAACAATCCACTCAGGGCGAGGTCGGTGATTCACTTGAAGCCGGCAAGATCCCGTATTTCCCGGAAGCACCCGTGCCGTTGCCGTCGGACGACGATCTGGCGTTTCTGCGTGAGGAGTTACCGAAGCATCTGACAGGCAAGAACGTTAGCTACCATCCGGAAGCCGACAGTGTGCGCGGCCTCGAAAAAGGTACGCCGTTGTACCAGAAAGCCTACGACGTTCTGACAACCCATAGTAACAACGTCACCGATTTTTATATGAGCGCGATGCCCGAATTGTTTAAAGGCTCTACTATCGCAACCAGCAGCTTCCGTCCGATCCAGGAGAAAGGCCGTGACTTGAGCGCTCACGCCAGCAACGAACTCATTCACTTCGACGCCAAAGCCTACGGTGCCGTCAACGGCAACCGTATTCTCCGCTTCTTTGTAAACTTAAACCCCGTTGAAGACCGCGTCTGGGCAACCCGCGGCAACTTCCCGGACTTGTTCAAGGTGTATGCCGAAGAAGCGGGGCTACTCAACCGCATTCGCAAGAACAAACTGGAGCGCTCCGGGCTCGATGACTTGCGGACTTCGGTACTTAGCGGTATCAGCAAGCTGGGCTTGCCGAAAGCACGGATGCTCGACAACAGTCCCTACGACCAGACGATGCGCGATTTTCACAACTTTATGAAAGACACCCCCGAGTTCCAGAGCAGTCAGGACGGCAGGCTGGAACTGGCATTCCCGTCGTATGCGGCGTGGACGGTGTTTACCGATATGGTCAGTCATGCCTGCCTGTCCGGCCAGCACGCGTTCATCTGGACGGCTATCGTGCCTTTGGAAAATTGCAGGCATCCGGAGATGGCGCCGATGAATATCATGAAGGCTGCTGCCTGATCTGAGCAGACCCTATCTACAGACGGGTCTATTACGGCTGATACAGATCACGTTAGAGCGTCGTGGCAAGCGCCGGGAGGCAGGACGCCGAAGGCGCTGACCCCGATTCGAGGAGTGCAGGGATGCACGACGAGAATAAGCACTAATGTGGCCTGTATCTGCCGTTACAAAACCGAGTTCACTGAACCAAGGACATCATCCACGCGGATATCGCGCAGGCAGTTGAGATGTTCAAGCGGACACTCGCGTTTGAAACACGGGCTGCATTCAAGATCGAGATAGTGAATGGTTTTCTTTTCTGTCAGTGCCGGTGTGTAAGCCGGAGTGCTCGAACCGTACATCGCGATAACGTGAATGCCGGCGGCAGCGGCAACGTGCATCAGGCCTGAATCATTGGTCACAGCAGTAGTACTCAGAGCCAGCAGGTCGACGGTATCCTCAAGCTCGGTTCTCCCGCATAGATTACGCACATCCATGTTCGCCAATGCGATGGTCTCACCGGCTTCCTTATCGCCTTTCGACCCCAACACCCAGACACCGATGTCCTGCTCGCACAGTCTGGCTGCCAACTCGGCGAAGTATTCCAGCGGCCAGCATTTGGCAGGGCCGTAACTTGCACCCGGCATCATCGCCACAATCGGGCGGGTCATATCCAGCTCATGTTTGTCGATGAGCCGCTGTTGGTTGGCGGTATCGATGCGCAACTGTGGCTGCGGGATCGCCTGTGGCAGCTCACCTTTCGGCAAGCCCAGTGCGACGAAGCGCTTCACCGTCTGATCCAATACCGATTTATCGAGCGGCCGGATGTCGTTCAGCAAGCCAAAGCGCATTTCGCCACGGTAGCCCGTGCGCACACGGGCTTTGGCAAACCACGGCACCAGTGCCGATTTAAACGAGCGCGGCAATACCAGCGCATGATCATAGTGTTCATCAACGAGACCGCGGCCGATTTCTCGCCGCTTCGCCAGATTGAATTCGCCATGCCCTACCGGCAAACCGATGCCGCGGCGCACTTCGGGCATGCGTTCAATAATAGGTACTGACCAACCGGGCGCTATTACGTCGATCACTGCATCCGGCTCAACTGCTTTCAGGGTTTTAAACAGCGACTGCGCCATCACCATGTCGCCAACCCAGGACGGGCCGACAATCAGATAGCGTTTTCCTGTGGACGATTCCGCCACCCGTCAGCCCCGCTTACGGCTCAACAACGCTTCCATCAGTTCTTTAGTGCGTTTCGCCGAGTCGCGCACATTGAATGCCTGATCAATACGCTCGCGGGCACGCTCGCCCATGAGCTTGCACTCTTTGGGATGCTCAAACAGCCATTGAATCTTATCGGCAATCGCCTGGGCATCATTAACCGGCACGATAAACCCGGAGACCCCGTCTTCAACAAGTTCAGGGCTGCCTCCGGCTGTGGTTACAACCGGCGTAACACCGAACACCATGGCCTCAATAACGGTCTTCGGCAGGCCCTCGCGCTTTACCGACGGCAACACCGATACATCGCAGGCCGCCACAATGGCGGGCGCATCCTTGCGGAAACCCAGTACATGAAAACGCTCCGGATGCGGGCTGGCAGCAATCTTTTGCTGCAACTCCGGCTCATCCATGTCGGCGCCAACCAACACAACATGGGCTTCGGTTGCAGACGGCAATCGACAAATTGCATCGACCAGCACCGGTACACCTTTGCGCGGGCGGTTGTTGGCGACACAACCGACAACAAAAGCACCCTCGGGAACACCGGACTGCGTGAGGTCGGCAGGCTCGGCCTGATACCACGACAGGTCATGCCCTTTATAAACGGTCTGCGCTTTTTCCGGATTGCTCAACTCGGCACGCAAGCTGTGCGTTACCGCATCGGATACGCCGAGAATCAGATCGACCCGCGGGTGCAGGTGCGTCAGGTAACAGGTCGGGTCCCACTTGCTGATATTGCCGGTCTGGCCGCGGTAGGTCACCAACCCGACCTGCTTCAGGCCGCGCAAGGCACGGTTGCAGGTAATGATCGCCGGGTTGTTAAAGGCGTACACGACATCAATATCGTGGTCGAGCACATACTGACGGACATAGCTCACGGCGCTGCGGTCAAATTTCTTCGCCGGGGCGAAATCGACCAGCTTGATACCGGCGGCAGCCATCTGCTTGTTATAAACACCATCGGCCTGCGTCATCACGGTGACATCAACACCGAGTTTCTGCATACCAATAAAAATTTCGGCCTCCGGACGAATCGCGTTAAACGTATCGTCGTGAGAAGACAGTACCAGCAGGCGCATCAGGCGGCGGCTCAAACGTTGTCTGTGGCTTTCAGGACGTCCAGATACATCGGCACGCCCTGTTCGATGGGAATAAAGTCTTCGTCGTAACCGGCCGCCCGCAGGCTGTCGATGTCGGCTTCGGTGAAGCTCTGGTAACTGCCGCGCAAATTGTCGGGGAACGGAATATAGCGAATGCGGCCAGAGCTGTTCCACTCTAAAGCGGCATTGGCAACATCGTTAAAGGTGCGGCTACCGCCCGTACCAAGATTAAAGATGCCCGACTTGGCGGTATTGGCCATGAACCACAGGTTCACTTTGACGACGTCATCAACGTGAATGAAATCACGCCGCTGTTCACCATCGTCATAACCGTCGCAGCCGGTAAACAGGCGAACCTCGCCCTCATCGCGCAACTGCCGGTAGAAATGCAACATGACACTGGCCATGCCACCTTTGTGGGCCTCGTTCGGCCCGTATACATTGAAATAACGCAGGCCGACAATCTGCGAACCGGCATTATCAATAACGCGGCGCACGTACTGGTCGAACACGAGCTTCGACCAGGCGTAAACATTGATCGGCTTTTCTTTTTCCGGGGCAATCGTAAAGTCGGTGCCGGCACCGTAGACCGACGCTGACGAGGCATACACGAACGGAATGCTGTGCTTCAGGCAGTAGTTCAACAGGTGCTTCGAGAACTCGAAGTTCACGCGCATCATGTACTCACCGTCCCATTCCGTTGTGACGGTGCACGCACCCTGATGCGATACACGCTCGATCTCCCAGGGCAACGGATCATCCGACTGCAGCATGTACAGGAAGTCTTCGTAGTGCAGGTAATCGGCGATGATGCAGTCCGCCAGATTAAAGCTCTTGTGGCCGTCCGTCATATCGTCGACCACGACGATATCCGTGCGACCCTGGGCGTTCAGCCCTTTGACTATATTGCTGCCGATAAATCCGGCGCCACCGGTAACGATGATCATGATCTGCCCGACCTGTTGTTCTGATTACTTGTTTAGCCGAAAGGATACAGGAATCTGCACCGGTCTTTCGCCCCTAAACGTAGTCCGCATAGCTCTATCGAGGAGCCTTACAGCTTGCCCTGCTCACGCAGGTCACGCACGTAGCACTTGATACAGCGGAAGAAGACGCTGCAGCCATTGTCGCAGGCAATAACGAAACCGCGCCAGCCGTCGAGCACCCCGAGCTGCATCACGTAGCTGCGCAGAAATGCCCATAAGGCTTTCAAGGTAGCACCCAGCGGGCCGTAACCCTTGAAGCCTTCCTGAGCACGCAAGTCGGTATAGCGGTTCATTTTCGTCAACAATTGACTGATCTCGAGAATCGCATTGTGCTGTAGCGACCCGCTGAACCGCCGGACAACTGCATCGGCTACGGGAATAACATTCTCGTGCACCAGCGCCTCGTTGTAGCTGTGTACATGCCGGTTATAAAACCGCGGCAGCCAGTCATTCCCCCAGCCGGCATGTTTGATGTGCTTGCCGAGAAAATAGTTATGGCGGTCGACCTCGAAAATCTCTTTCGGATCATCCAGACTAAGGGCGGCAATCTCATCAACCAGTTCAGCGCTCGCCAGTTCATCGCTGTCGAGCGCCAACACCCAATCATGCTTTGCAAATGAAGCGGCTTTGTTTTTGGTCGGCCCGAAGCCCAGAAATCCGCCCTGTTCCAGGTGCACGTTGGCAAAGCCACGCGCGATGTCTGCGGTGGCATCGGTAGAACCGTTTTCATAAACAACGACATCGTCGAACCTTGCGAGGCTCTTAAGACAATCACCGATAGTGGCTTCGGCATTGTGCGCGATGATAATCGCGGAAACGGGTATAGCGGCCATAGCGTCAGTCTTCCAGCGTGTAAACCGCGCTACAGTAAGGGCAGAGCGCTTCGCCGGTTTCTTCTACCGGCAAAAAAACCTTGGGGTGGGAATTCCACTGCTTCATGCCGGGCATCGGGCAGGACAATGGCAAATCACTGCGCGACACGCTGTAACGCTGCTCGGTATTGGCCTGCTTCGCACCCGTGCTTTCGTCCGACACTGTTTTATGCCCCGTATTCCGATACTTGTCTGCGATGAACTAGATGAACTATCGGCTGCAGTATAGCAACCTGCATGACTTACTCTGAACCCAGATATTCAACCTAGGTATTTTTGCCAGGCCCCGCTTACCGCCTTGATACTACCGGATAGCTCATCGCCCGCTTCGGCTATATCGACAATGCCGGGAACGCCGGCCAGTGCGTAGCGGTGCAGCCAGCCGCGGTAGTCGCGATAACAATCTGCCAGCTGCTCCGCCTCTGCCGGATCCATCAATTTGGCGGCGGTCAGTGCCTCCAGTTGCCGGACGTTATCCGACCAGGCTATCAGGCTGCCGTCATTGCGCGCATTCGCCAGAACCAGATACTGCACGATAAATTCAATATCGATAACACCGCCGACACCCTGCTTGATATGAAACTGCTCGGCCGTACTTTTATCGAGCTCCTTACGCATGCGCTCGCGCATCGTTATGACGTCGTCTTTCAACGTGTCGAAATGCACGAACTGTTGTAATGCCTCGGCGCGAACGTCGTTGAACTCTTCGATGATTTCGACAGGGCCGGCGATAGCCCGGCTGCGCAGCAGGGCCTGATGCTCCCAGGTCCATGCATCTTTTTCCTGATACTTACGAAACGCCTGCAAACTGCAGACCATCTGTCCCGAGTCACCGTTAGGCCGCAGACGTGCATCCACTTCGTAGAGCTCGCCCGACAAGGTGCGCATCGTCAGCATTGATATCAGACGCTGGGCCAGCCGGCCGAAGAACACCGAGTTATCGAGCGCGCGAGCGCCGTCAGTCATCTGCCCGTCGCCGGCTGAGTCGTGAATAAACACCAGATCCAGGTCGGAACCGTAGCCCAGCTCCCAGCCGCCGAGTTTGCCGTAACCGAGTACCCCGAAGCGGGCCTCCCGATACTCTCCGTCATCGCACATTGGCCGCCCGTGTTTCGCGACCATCTCGTCCAGCGCAAGGTCCAGCGCCGCCTGCACGACGAGTTCGGCGATATCGGTCAGACGGTCGCTAACCTTCATCAACGGCATCGCCTCGCTCAGGTCGGCCACTGCAGTCCGGAATACTGCGGCCTGCTGAAAGTTACGGATCGCATCGAGGCGCAGCTCCGGATCACCGGGGTCAATACCTTCACTGCGCATTGCGAGATCCGCTTCCAGATCTTCCCGTGTCGGCGCCTGCATAAAAATACGCTGGTCGAGCAACTCGTCGAGCAGCAGCGGGTGCACGGTAATCTGACTAATTAGAAAATCGCTGCGACCCGCGAGGCTCAGCAGACGCGAGAGAGCCTCCGGGTTCTCATTAAGTAACGAGAAATAAGCAGAGCGCCGCCCGATGGCTTCAATAACTTTCAGGCCACCGGCGAGTGCGGCATCCGGCCGGCTCTCTGCAGTAGCTGCGACAATCATCTGCGGCACCAAACGGTCGAGGCGCGCCCGCCCGATCTCGTCGAGACGACGGATAGCCGAGTTGGCGCGCAATTGCTCCATCGCGGTTATCACGTCGGCCGGTTTGCTATAACCGAGCTCGCCCAGTGCCTCGGCAGCTGCATCGACGGCATCCTCCGACAACCACACGGCGGCAATACCGGTTGGCTTAGCGGTATCGTCTTCCGGCTCATCAGTGCGACGTAAAGTACTGTTGAAATGCAACTGCACCTTGGCGCGGTGATCATTCAGTTGCTCCAACAACTCGTCCCAGCTGTTAAGCCCCATCGACAACACGACTCTCGCCCGGTCGAGTTCGTTGTCGGGCAACTCATGGGTCTGACGGTCGGCAATCGCCTGAATATGATTCTCTACCAGACGCAGGTAGCAGTAAGCCTCACGCAGTTCCTCGGCCACGCTTTCCGGTAACAGACCGTGTACCGCCAACTCGGTCAGCGCAACCAGCAAACGCCGCTCGCGCAGCTGCTGAATCGTACCGCCGCGAACCAACTGCAACGTTTGCACAATGAATTCGACCTCACGGATACCACCGGGCCCAAGCTTCACGTGATTCTGATAGCGCTTACTGCGGCCCTCGGCTTCAATCATCGCCTTCATTTCACGCAACGAACTGAACACTCCGTAATCGAGATAGCGGCGGTAACAAAACGGCCGCAGCACCATGTCATAAAAGCGGTCTTTCTCATCCCAGTCGTTCACAACGCGGGCTTTAACGTAGGCGTAACGCTCCCAGTCGCGACCGTGCGTCATCAAATAATCTTCGAAGGCTCCCTCGCTAACTGCCAGCGGGCCGCTCGTGCCGAACGGTCGCAACCGCACATCAACCCGGTAGACGAAGCCGTCAATCGTCTTGTCATCCAGCGCCTGTATAACGCGCTGGGACAACGCCCGGAAGTACTCCTCGGCAGTAACACTCTTGCGTCCGTTAGTTTCGGCCTTCTCGCTGTACAGAAACACCAGATCTATATCGGAGGAGAAGTTCAGCTCGCCGCCACCAAGCTTGCCCATGCCGAGCACCACAAAGCGACTCTCACTGCCATCAGCAGCAATGGGCCGGCCAAAGCGCTCGTCCAGACTATATGCCGCCCAGTCGATAGCGCGGCCGGTGCAAACATCCGCCAGCGCGGAAAGCTCACCCAGTGTTTCGGTGAGCGTCGCCAGCCCGGTGACGTCACGATAGGCGATGCGGCTTAGTTCACGATGTCGAAACAACCGCAGTGATTTTTTGATCGCCGCATCGTCGGTATCGATTGTGATGTCTTCGGCGGCGAATTGCGCCAGTTCCCCGGGTTCCAACGGGCGCAGCAAGCGACCCGACTCAAACAGTGTGGTCGCCAAATCGGGATAACGCGCCAGGGTATCGGTGAGGTACTCACTACAGGCCAGCGCCCGTGGCAGTGTGCCGGTAAGCTCCGCGGGCAGCGCCACGTCGTTCAGAACGCCTTGCAGGCGCTCGAGAGACTGCTCTGCGACAGGACGCAATAGGTCCGGCAGGTCTGCAATCGGCTTGTTGAAACTATCTGACACCAGAACCTCTCATGACCCGATAATGCGCGCCGCAGCGGCAAGGGAGCAAGCGTGACAAATACGCACTCCTTGCGGGTGACCCCATCGTAGCAACGTGCAGGCACAAAAAAAGCCCCGTAGCGAACTACGGGGCTTTTTCGGGTTACCTCTATAAAGGAGGCTTACATCATGCCGGGCATACCACCGCCCATGCCGCCACCCATGCCGCCCATGTCAGGCACAGGCGCCATGCCTATACCCTGCGGGGGCAATTCAGTAACCATGCACTCGGTAGTCAGCAGCAGGCCGGATACAGACGCGGCATTCTGCAGAGCAGAGCGGGTTACTTTAGCGGGGTCGATAATACCCAGTTCAACCATGTCACCGTATTCACCGGTAGCAGCGTTGAACCCGTAGTTACCTTTACCACCGGCAACTTCATTCAGTACGACTGAAGGGTCACCGCCGGCGTTAGCAACGATCTGACGCAGCGGCTCTTCGATAGCACGGCGCAGGATAGAAATACCTACGTTCTGCTCGTCGTTGTCGCCAGTCAGGCCGTCCAGGCCAGCTTTCGCACGAATCAGTGCAACGCCACCACCGGAAACCACGCCTTCTTCAACGGCAGCGCGGGTAGAGTGCAGCGCGTCTTCAACGCGGGCTTTCTTTTCTTTCATTTCGATTTCGGTAGCTGCGCCAACCTTAATCACGGCAACACCGCCGGACAGTTTGGCAACACGTTCCTGCAGCTTCTCGCGATCATAGTCGGAAGTAGACTCAGCCATTTCGCTGTTAATCTGCTCAACACGCTCTTTAATGTCAGCACCCTGGCCCGCACCGTCGATGATGGTGGAGTTTTCTTTGCTGATCTGGATTTTCTTGGCTTCACCAAGGTCTTCCAGAGTCGCTTTCTCGAGGCTCAGGCCGATTTCTTCAGAAATGACGTTACCGCCGGTCAGGATAGCGATGTCCTGCAACATGGCTTTACGACGATCGCCGAAGCCCGGTGCTTTAACAGCGCAAACCTTAACGATGCCACGCATGTTGTTCACTACCAGAGTAGCCAGCGCTTCGCCTTCAACGTCTTCTGCAATGATCAGCAGCGGGCGTGAAGATTTGGCAACAGCTTCGAGCAGCGGCAGCAAGTCACGGATGTTCGCGATTTTCTTGTCGAACAGCAGGATGAACGGGTTTTCAAGATCGGCGCTCTGAGCTGCAGCGTCGTTAATGAAGTACGGCGACAGGTAACCGCGGTCGAACTGCATGCCTTCCACGATATCCAGTTCGTTGTCGAGGCCTGAGCCTTCTTCAACGGTGATGACGCCTTCTTTACCAACTTTAGACATTGCTTCGGCGATGATCTGGCCAACAGCTTCGTCCGAGTTAGCAGAAATGGTGCCGACCTGAGCGATTGCAGTGTCGTCTTCACAAGGTTTCGCCAGTTTGCGAACTTCGTCAACGATTACAGTTGTGGCCTTGTCGATACCGCGCTTCAGATCCATCGGGTTCATGCCCGCTGCAACTGATTTCAGGCCTTCACGAAGAATCGCCTGAGCGAGCACGGTCGCTGTGGTGGTGCCGTCACCGGCAATATCAGAAGTCTGTGATGCAACTTCCTTAACCATCTGTGCGCCCATATTCTCGAATTTGTTTTCGAGTTCGATTTCTTTAGCAACAGAAACACCATCTTTTGTTACGGTCGGTGCACCGAATGCTTTATCCAGAATTACGTTGCGGCCTTTAGGACCGAGCGTAACTTTAACGGCGTTAGCCAGAGTGTTCACACCTGCAAACATCTGTTGGCGAGCGTCGTCGCTAAATCTGACATCTTTAGCTGCCATGATTAATTTCCTCTATCTAAATTGTTGATCTTGTGACTGCGTTTCAATATGAAAAATTGAACGCTTAGCCTTCGATAACGGCAAGAATGTCGTCTTCACGCATAACGAGAAGGTCGTCACCGTCAACTTTTACTTCCTGGCCACTGAATTTGCCGAACAGCACTTGGTCGCCGGCTTTGACGTCGAGCGGACGAAGTTCGCCGCTTTCCAGCTGTTTGCCATTTCCAACTGCTACGACTTCGCCTTTAACAGGCTTCTCGGTAGCAGAATCGGGAATGACGATTCCACCGGCAGACATACGTTCTTCTTCCATTCGCTTGATGATCACGCGATCGTGAAGTGGGCGAATACTCATTGTTTGGTTCTCCTGAATCTTCTGAAACAGACCCTGAACCCTTCATTAGTTGCTGCTAATACAGCGTGAAATAAGGGGCTACAGGTCACTGTAGGGATTAGCACTCAGTGCGAGCGAGTGCTAATCATAGGGATGCAAAACCGGATTTCAAGGGCATATGCAGCCCAAAACGCCCTAATTCAGCCTTTTTCGCTCTGCGGACACCGGTTTTTGACCTCCGTCATGCAATTTGGGCGTTGCGCGGCTATGCTCTCGACCATTCGCGGGCCATCCGTAGCGAAGCGGAACGGCTCCGGGCAAGCGGACAAAAAGACATGAGCGACACACATTTACTGGTGCAGACGACCTGCCCGGATATCGAAAGCGCGAGGGAACTGGCGGCAACACTGCTCGACCTGGGTCTGGCCAGCTGCATTAACCTCGTACCCGGCATCGAGAGTCACTACAACTGGGAAGGCGAACGGAAGTCCGGCACCGAAATCCTGTTGTTGATAAAAACCGCAGCGCAGAGCTACGGCGCATTGCAAAATGCGATTACCGACAACCACCCTTATGAACTTCCCGAAGTGATCGCAGTCCCTATTAACGCCGGCCTGCCCGCTTATCTGCAGTGGGTTTCGGACTCAGTCACAACATCAACGGACCCGGTCACGGACACCAGCCAAAGATGAAAACTGTTTGCCAATGGATGGCTCTTTTTTTGGTACTACTGTCCGCAGTGGTTGCGGCGGAAGACCCGCTGCGGCCGGAGAAGGCCTTTCGCTATAGCGCCTCGGGTAACAGCGCCGACATTCTAATCAGCTGGAGTATTGAGCCGGGCTATTACCTTTATAAGAAGAAGATGAGCTTCAAAAGCTCAGACCCCGGCGTGAAGTTCGGCAAACCCGTTTTTCCGGTGGCGCAGGAACACGAAGACGAGTTCTTCGGTAAATCGGATATTTATCGCGGCAATGCGGATATCAGAATCCCCTGGTCAGGCAAGGCCAACGGCCCGCTCACTGTGATTATCAAGTCACAGGGCTGCGCCGACATGGGCCTGTGCTATCCGCCGCAAACCTGGCAAGCCACAGTCACCCTGCCCGCCGCAATGGTGCGCAGCACCGGCGTACCCGACTTTATTAAGCAGTCCGGCTCGCGAATGGGCAGCGCACCGCTACCGGGAGAGGAAGCGTTCGTCGTTTCTGTTGATACCGATGATCCGTTTACCGCGAAGATCTTCTGGGATATTGCCGACGGCTACTACATCTACCGCGACCAGATTCAGGTCAGAGTACTAAACAACGACATTCAGGGTGGCGGCTTGCAACTGCCTGCAGGCACCGAAGTCGATGATCTCGAGTACGGGCTGACGCAAGTCTATTACGGCTCGGTCGAAGCCAGCCTGCCGCTATCGCGCGCCACACCGGTTGCACAACTGCTGGAGCTCGAACTGGAATTTCAGGGGTGCAAAGAAGACAGTATTTGTTACCCGCCACAGACCTCAGTGCTAACGCTGGAACTCCCCGTTGCGAGCAGTGACGACCTGATGCGGGCCCTAAACACGACAGATACGACAGACACGCAGGCCGCACTCCCGGAAACCGAACAAAGCCGCCTGGCCCGCTTAATCGGCAGCGACAGCTTGTTGACCGTTATGCTGACCTTTGCCGGGCTCGGGCTGCTGCTGGCCTTCACCCCCTGCGTGTTGCCTATGGTGCCGATTCTGTCGGGCATCATCGCCGGTCAGGGCGAGAACATCACATCACTGCGGGCGTTCCTGCTGTCGCTGACCTACGTGCTCGGCATGGCCCTCACCTACACCGCCGCAGGCGTATTTTTTGCCGCTGCGGGCGGACAGATTCAGGCACTGCTGCAGCAACCGTGGATCATTGTCGGCGTCGCACTGCTGTTCGCGGTGCTTGCCGCAGCAATGTTCGGCGCCTACAACCTGCAACTGCCAGCGGCACTGCAAACCAGACTCAACACGTTTAGCTCACAACAGCAGGCCGGTACGTTTATCGGTACCGCTGTGATGGGCGCGCTGTCTGCTCTGGTAGTAACGACCTGTGTAGCACCGCCGCTCGTGGCAGCACTGACAGTGATTGCCGAAGACGGCGATGTGCTGCGCGGCGGGGCTTCATTGTTTGCGCTGTCGATTGGCATGGGGCTGCCGCTGCTGGTCATCGGCACATCCGCCGGCCGGCTAATACCGAAAGCCGGCGCATGGATGAATACCGTGAAGGAGTTGTTCGGCTTTATGATGCTGGGCCTCGCCATCTGGATGCTCGAACGTATCCTGCCGGGCAGCGTGACGCTATCCCTGTGGGCAGTGCTGGCCGTCGCCACCGGTGCAAGGCTGTTTATGCAGGCGGGCAAATTGGGTTCTGCCATCGGCAAGCTCGCGGCCGGAGTTGCCGCCGCGGCACTCATCACCTACGGCCTGTTGCTCGCTGCCGCTGTAACCCAAGGTGGCAGCAACGCACTCAAACCACTGTATGCCTTCTCTGCAGAAGAACATCTGGAGCTTGAATTCCGCCTGATTAAATCGGTTGACGATCTCGACCGCGAACTCGCTCAGGCCGCGGCCGAAGGCCGCCACACGATGCTCGACTTCTATGCCGACTGGTGTGTGTCGTGCAAGGAAATGGAACATTACACATTCAGTACTGCACAGGTGCAGGCTGCACTCGACGGCTTTGTGCTACTGCAGGCTGATGTCACTGCCAACGATGCTGAAGATCAGGCCCTGCTTCAACGCATGGGCATTTTCGGGCCGCCGACGATCATCTTCTTCGATCGAAACGGTCGCGAAATCGAAGGGCAGCGTGTGATAGGGTTCCAGTCCGCTGACGTGTTCACGGAGCACGTGCAACGCATCAGCAATTAATCACTTCTATAGAAAGCCCCATGTTCAAAATCGACCCCAAAACACTGATCGTGATCGCCGCCGGCCTCGCCGCCGGCTTTATTACAGCCAACATTGCGCTCAACAATCTCGACGAACAGGAAGTGCTGCAGCTGGGCGAACTGCCGGACACAAAAACCAGCGTAACCCACCTGCCCGAGATCAATCTGCCGGACATACTTGGTGACAAGCGCAACATCACCGAATGGTACGGCAAACCGCTGATCGTAAATTTCTGGGCTACCTGGTGTGCGCCCTGCCTGCGGGAAATGCCGCTACTGCAGTTGACCCATGAAACGGCCGGCGAAGACGGGCCGCTGGTTATCGGTATCGCTGCTGACCGCACCGAAGATGTAAAAAGTTTTATTGCCGAATACGGCTACACCTATCCGATCCTGATCGGCCAGCAGGAAGCTTTCGATCTCGCCGAGCAATTCGGTTTTGATTTCCTCGGCCTGCCCATCACGATATTCACCACCGCCGATGGTGAAATTCTGCGGATACACACCGGCGAGCTGCACGCGGAACAGCTGGAGGCGTATCTGGAGATCTATATGCATCTGGGCATGGGGCACATGCATATCGACGTCGCCCGGGAACGCATGGAAGCGATCTGATCTGCCGGAAGCACCCCCGGCAGCAAGTTGGTATCGAGCCGCCAAGTCCTTCTAATAAGCACCCAAAAAAGCGCTAAAAGCGCTTTATTTCGCATGAAAAACGATTATCATGCGCCTATCTTCGTTTAACCGGATTATTTCAAATGGCTACCATCCTGCTGCTCAACGGCCCGAACCTCAATCTGTTGGGTACCCGCGAGCCTGAGGTCTACGGGTCGACTACGTTAGCGGACGTCGATAATGCCGTTACCGCAGCAGCAGCCGAACTCGGCCATGAGGTGCAGTGCTTTCAGAGCAATGCAGAGAACGAGATCGTCGACCGTATTCATGAAGCCGCCGGCAAGGCCGACTTCATCCTGATTAATCCGGGCGCATTCACGCATACGAGCCTCGCAATTCGCGACGCCATTCTGGGCATCAATGTGCCGTTTATCGAAGTACACATTAGCAATATTCACGCGCGCGAAGAATTCCGCCGGCAGTCGTATTTTTCAGACATCGCCGTCGGCATTATTTGCGGGCTCGGTACACAGGGTTACGAACTGGCCCTGCTGGCTGCCGACAAACATTTAGAAAACTAGTTGCATAGCGACAGGACGTTCCCGACATGGACATACGTAAAGTAAAAAAACTCATCGAACTGCTGGAAGAGTCCGGCATTGCAGAAATTGAAATCACCGAAGGTGACGATGCAGTGCGCATCAGTCGTTACCCGACATCAGGCCCTGCCGCCGCGCCGGTCGCACCGGCTCCGGTCGCGGCCCCTGCTGCTCCTGCCGCTCCTGCTGCAGCCCCTGCCGCTGCTGCTCCTGCGGAAGAAGCGCCTCCGGCCCCTGCTGCAGGACACGCGGTTACTGCGCCGATGGTAGGCACCATGTATCACTCACCCTCACCGACTGCCGAGGCGTTCGTTAAAGTAGGCGACCGGGTTGAAGCCGGCGACACCGTCTGCATTATCGAAGCGATGAAAATGATGAACCAGATCGAGTCGGATAAAGCCGGCACGGTGTTGTCGATCGAAGTCGGCAACGGCGAACCGGTCGAGTTCGGTCAAACGCTGGTCGTGATCGGCTAAGGCCGCCACGCTTAATCACACGAATTAAACGATCCCATGCTAGACAAAGTTCTAATTGCAAACCGCGGTGAGATTGCGCTCCGCATTCAGCGCGCCTGTCGCGAACTCGGTATAAAAACGGTTGCGGTGCACTCAACTGCCGACGCGAACCAGAAGCACGTGCTGATGGCAGACGAAACCGTGTGTATCGGGCCTCCCGCATCGGCGCAAAGTTACCTCGATATGCCGGCCATCATCAGCGCGGCAGAAGTGACCGATGCAGTGGCCATTCACCCCGGTTACGGCTTCCTTTCGGAAAATGCCGACTTTGCCGAGCGGGTAGAGAAAAGCGGCTTCAAATTTATCGGCCCGACGCACGACGTGATCCGGATGATGGGTGACAAGGTGTCAGCGATTCGAGCCATGAAGGACGCGGGCGTGCCAACCGTGCCCGGTTCCGACGGCCCGCTGGGCGAAGATGCCGATGAGTGCCTGCGCATTGCGCGCAACATCGGTTACCCGGTCATTATTAAAGCTTCCGGTGGTGGTGGTGGGCGCGGTATGCGCGTGGTGCACACTGAAGCCTCATTGATGAACTCCATCAACATGACCAAGGCCGAGGCCGGCGCCGCCTTCGGTAACGACCAAGTCTATATGGAGAAGTTTCTCGAGAAACCCCGCCATATTGAGTTCCAGGTCATTGCCGATGAACACGGCAACGCCGTGCATTTGTTTGAGCGCGACTGCTCTATGCAGCGGCGCCATCAGAAAGTTATTGAAGAAGCGCCGGCTCCGGGCATTACCCACGAGCAGCGCATGGAAATGGGCGAACGCTGTGCAGCGGCCTGCCGCAGGCTCGGCTATCGCAACGCGGGCACCTTTGAGTTCCTTTACGAGGGCGGCGAGTTTTATTTCATCGAAATGAACACCCGACTGCAGGTGGAGCACCCTGTTACCGAAATGATTACCGGTATCGACCTCGTTAAAGAGCAGCTGCGGGTCGCCAACGGCGACAAGCTGAGCTTCACGCAAGATGACATCAAGCTGCGCGGGCACGCCTTTGAATGCCGGATCAACGCCGAAGACCCGAAAACCTTTATGCCGTCACCCGGCACCGTGCAGACCTGGCACCCGCCGGGCGGCCTCGGCGTGCGGGTCGACAGCCACCTCTACAGCGGCTATGCGGTGCCGCCCTATTACGATTCAATGATCGGTAAGCTGATCGTCTACGCGGAAGACCGCGACACTGCGATTGCACGGATGAATTCGGCACTGCACGAGATTGTCGTGGACGGCATCAAGTCCAATATTCTGCTGCACAAAGAAATATTCCAGCATGCTGCGTTCAAGGCGGGTGGCACCGACATCCATTATCTTGAACGGCGACTCGGCCTGTAGCAGCCAGACTTCCGGATGGCGTGGCTGCAACTGTCAGTAAAAACCGGCCAGGCGAACGCTGAAGCACTGGCCGCGTTTCTTGAAGAACTGGGAGCCGTCACGGTATCGCTATCCGACGCCGGCGATGAACCGGTACTGGAACCCAAGCCCGGCGAAATGCCTTTGTGGGCCAACGTCACCGCCCACGCGCTATTCAACGAAGGCACCGAACAAGCTTCATTGCGTGACGTTGTCGCTGCCACCTACCCCGATTGCGCTGACACCATAGTTTTCGCGGAACTTGAAGACCGGGAGTGGCTGAACGAATGGAAGCGCGACACCAGCCCCAAGCAGTACGGCCAACGGCTGTGGGTGTGCCCCTGGGAAGAACAGCCCGAAGATGACAACAGTGTTGCCGTTTACCTTGAACCGGGGCTTGCCTTCGGTACCGGGGACCATCCCACTACCGCGATGTGCCTGCGCTGGCTTGATGCGAACCCGCCGGCAGGAGGCAAAGTGCTCGACTACGGCTGCGGCTCGGGCCTGCTCGCAATTGCCGCAGTAAAGCTAGGCGCAAACCGCGCCGACTGTGTCGATATCGACCCGCAGGCGCTCATCGCGACGAATCAGAATGCCCTGCAAAACGGTATCGCGGATAAGATTTGCTCCTTCGAGCCGGCCAAGCTAGCCGACACCGGCTTCGAAATTGTGCTGGCAAACATTCTCAGCGGCATTCTGGTTGATTTATCATCAACACTCACCGGGCTGATGTCGCCCGGCGGCCAGCTGGTGCTAACAGGCATTCTGGCCGAACAGGCGCAAACAGTGATTGATGCCTATGCGGGCTCAGTGAAACTCAGTGTTGCGGCTGAAGAAGACGGCTGGGTCATGCTGGCCGGTCGCAACCGGTAACTACGGATCGAACTGAAACCGATGTTTACTCAGTGTCCAAGTTGTAACAAAGCGTTCAAGGTAACGACTGCACAATTGCAGCAAGCCTCAGGCAAAGTCCGTTGTGGCGGTTGCCAGAACGTATTCAATGCGCTCGATTCGTTCGACGACAATCTGACTGACGAACTCACCGATGAGCTGGGCCCTGACTGGCTGCGCAAGCAGTCGGCAGCCGAGCCAGACAGCACTGCAGAACCGGACGTTGTAGAAAGCGATCCTGAAGACACCGCCACTGCACCGGCCGTTGACGAGCAGGCGGCGAGAGATAACGCCGCAACTGACGTTAACCTCGAAGAGATCACCTACTTTGATGACAATACCGGTATCGGTGATGTTGCTGAACCCGCTATCACCGACCGCAACGATCCGGACTTCGTCGAACCCGACAACGAACCTGAAACGCATCTGGAAACCGATGTCTTTGAAGAATCGCTGATTCGCAACCTTGAAGGACTGACCGACGAAGTTGCCGAAACCACCGGTGAATTCGACGAGGAAGAGCTGACTCCTGACGACGGTCCGGTTTACGTTATTGAGAGTGACCCGGAAGAGCCTGATGAGCCGGGCACCGATGACGACGATACTGACATCGGCCGCAACCCTTATGACCAACTACCCGACGCCGACAGCAACGATGACGGCTACGAGTTTTCCTACGAAGCTGACCAGGACATCGATAATGACCTTGACGATGACCTTGACGATGACGGGGAAGACGCTATTCCCGACGGGCATCTGGACACTCTTGAGTTCGACGTACCCAAGAAGCAATGGGGCAAGTTTTTCTCGGGGCGCTATGAAGGGCCGGTGATCGAACCGGTTGGCCCTCTTGGTGGTGACATGAGCGACGGGGGCGCACGGGAAGCGCCGGCAACCGAAACCGGCACCACAGGCGCAGAGTTGCCGGCAGAATCACCCCGGGAGGATGAGGGTTGGGAAGACATAGAAGCCATCAGCACCTCGGATGATCTCAATAGTGATCTGACTGATGAAGCAGCAGATGATGCGCAAGACACCGCCGACAGCGACGATGAAGATTCGCTGCGGGTGGCCATCGACACACTGACGATGGAAGAAGACCAGTGGCGCCGGATGCATCTGGAAACATCCGATGAGGAAGTGCCGCCGTTTTTGATCCGCACCGACGACAACATCGTATTGCCGGATGCGTCTCAGCCTGACCCAGATGCTCACGACCTGGAGTCGCACGACTTCGAATCTCCCGTAGAAACCCCGTCGGCCGACAGCGCTTCAGCACAGAACAAGCACCAACCGGACGAGCCCCCGCCCGGCTGGGCCTATGAGCAGGGGGATGAGGAGCACGAGCCGAAGAGCAAACGCACGCTCTGGCTGTTGCTGGCATTGCTGATCCTGGGAACGGGACTGGGCGCACAGCTGGTTCACCACAACCGCGAGAACCTGGCTGCACACCCGCAATACGGTAAGCAGATTCGCAGCGTCTACGCGCTGATCAACAAACCGGTATTTCCCGCGTGGGATCTGGAGGCGTATGAGATTCGCGGCTGGGAAGCTATCTCCGGAGAAAGCGGCGAAGGCCTGCTGGACATCCGCGCACAACTCGCCGTCACCGGTAAACAGGCAATGGGTGAACCCCTGATTAAGATCGTGCTGAAGGATCGCTGGGGCAAAGAAGTGACCAGCCAGGTGTTTACACCCGAGCAATATTCCAAAGGTATGCGCCCGCCGAACGGATTGATTCCGTCGGGTGCCATTGTCCCTATCCGGCTGACCATTACCGACCCGGGCACGCGCGCACAGAACTTCGAACTGACAGTGTGCCTGCCGCGCGAAACCGACGGCCCGCAGTGTAAAGGCCCATGACCACCGCCGATCTACCCCGCATCGGCCCGCATCAGCTACCGGGCCGTATTGTACTGGCACCGATGGCAGGCCTGACAGACCAGCCGTTTCGCAATATTTGCAGGCGCTTGGGCGCAGGCATGGCGACGTCCGAGATGACGACTGCCGATACCAGCCAGTGGCAAACCGGTAAGAGCCGGCACCGGCTTACGTTCGATAACGAGAACGGCCTGAAAATCGTGCAGATTGCAGGCAGTGAGCCGGAGCAATTTGCCGAAGCGGCACAAGCCATTGCAGAGCTTGGCGCTGACATTATTGATATCAATATGGGCTGCCCGGCGAAGAAGGTCTGCAAACGCCTGGCCGGCTCGGCCTTACTGCAGGATGAATCGTTAGTGAAAGACATCCTGCAGGCAACAGTCGGGGCCGTCGATATTCCCGTAACGCTGAAAATGCGCACCGGCTGGAACCCGGAGAATCGCAACGGTCCGGCGGTGGCTGCACTGGCGGAAGAATGCGGTATTGCGTCGCTCGCTGTTCACGGCCGGACGCGCACATGCATGTACAAAGGCGAAGCTGAGTACGACACGATTCGGAGCATTAAGGAAGCGGTCTCGATTCCTGTTTTTGCGAACGGCGATATTACTACTGCGCAGCAAGCCGAACAGGTGCTGAAGTACACTACCGCCGACGGCATTCTGATCGGCCGCGGGGCGCTCGGCTACCCATGGATATTTCGTGAGGTCAATAGCTGGCTGGCCAAAAAAGTTTCCGTTGATGCGCCCTCAGCAGCGGAGCAACGTGATATTATTCTCTCTCATCTGGATGCTCTGTACGAACTCTATGGCGAAGCCACCGGGGTTCGGGTAGCGAGAAAGCATCTGACTTGGTATTGCCAGCATATAGAAGGCGCCGGGGTGTTCCGCGACAAAGTCGTCCGGATCGAGAGCGCCGCAAAGCAAAGGCAAGCAACCGAAGAATTTTTTATCCGCTATCAGGCGAATGATCTGACGGCGGCAAAGGCGTCTACACGCTCATCAAATTTATTGCGGAACGGGTTAAGTGGTAAACAGCAAGAAAAAGGCGGCAAAAAAGAAGAAGAAAGACGCCAAGGTTCTTAAGAACAAGAGTGGCAAGTCGCATACTGTTCAGGTTCGTAACAAACCGCTGCGCTCACTTACCGAAGAAGCTCTGAGCAAATACTTCAAAGACTTAAACGGTACCCAACCGAAGAATCTTTATGATTTCGTCATGAGCGAAGTCGAAGCACCCCTGCTGCAAACAGTTATGGATTATACCGAAGGAAATCAGACACTTGCGTCGGATATTCTCGGCATCAACCGCGCCACCTTACGCAAGAAACTGAAGCAGTACCGCCTGTACAATTAGTCGTCGCACATACCTGTCCGACGACTAAGCAGTCTTATTGATCCCAACCGGAACAGCAAAATAATGAGTAACGATTTACGAGTTTTGATCAGCGTATCTGACAAAACAGGCGTTGTTGAGTTCGCTAAACAGCTCGCCGATTTAGGCGCGACATTTATTTCCACCGGCGGCACTGCTAAGGCATTGCGGGATTCCGGCCTGGATGTCACTGATGTATCAGCGGTTACCGGTTTCCCCGAGATCATGGGTGGTCGTGTTAAAACATTAAACCCGATGATTCATGGCGGGCTGCTCAACCGTGGTGAGGAAGATGCCGAGGTGATGGCCGAACACGGCATTACGGGCATCGATATGCTGGTAGTCAACCTGTACCCGTTTGAAGCCACTATCGCCAAGCCGGACTGCAGCTTCGACGAAGCTATCGAGAACATTGATATCGGCGGACCCGCGATGATTCGTGCCGCATCGAAGAATCATGCCCGCGTCGCTGTCGTTACCGACCCGCAGGATTACGCCACCGTACTCGACGAACTTAAGGACGGCGGGGCAGTATCACCGGCCACCCGTCAGAAGCTCGCGAAGAAAGCATTCGGTCATACCGCCTGTTACGACGCTGCAATCTGGGGTTACCTCAACGGTCAGGACGATGACAACGACTGGCCCGAGCGCTACCCGATCGGCTTGAAGAAGAAACAAAGCCTGCGCTATGGCGAAAACCCGCATCAGGCTGGCGCGGTATACAGCTTGCCGGGCGCCGATGAGAACGCACTGATTAATGCCCACTCGCATCAGGGCAAGCCGCTGTCGTTTAACAATCTGGCCGACGCCGATGCCGCACTGGAATGTGTCCGCGCCCTGCCCGCGCCTGCCTGTGTGATCGTCAAACACGCCAACCCCTGTGGTGCAGCTGTTGGCAGCAGTGCCGCCGATGCCTACAACAAAGCCTATGAAACCGACCCCACGTCAGCATTTGGCGGCATCATCGCCTTCAACTGCGAGGTCTCGGGCGAACTGGCAGAAGAGATTCTCGGCCGGCAGTTTGTAGAAGTCATGGTAGCACCCTCGTATGAAGCCGCCGCCATAGAAGCCTTTAAAGCCAAGCCCAACGTGCGCGTGCTTGAGTGCGGCATGGGACAGAACAAAGCACCGCATCACTACAAACAGATTGATGGCGGCATGCTGGTTCAGGATCAGGACCGTGGCAAAGTCGCTCGTGACGAACTCAACATCGTTACCGAACGCCAGCCCAATGATCAGGAAGTCAGCGACGCAGAGTTTGCCTGGACTATTGCCAAGTTCGTTAAATCGAATGCCATTGTGTATGTGAAGAATGGCCAGACTGTCGGTGTAGGTGCCGGCCAGATGAGCCGCGTAATCAGCGCACAGATTGCCGGTGAGAAAGCCGCAGCTGCCGGACTGGAAACCAAAGGCGCCGTAATGGCATCGGATGCGTTCTTCCCGTTCCGCGACGGTATCGATTTTGCCGCTGAGTTCGGCATTGCGACGGTCATCCAGCCGGGCGGTTCGATGCGTGATGAAGAAGTCATCACCGCAGCCAACGAACACGGCATGGCTATGCTGTTTACATCAATGAGACATTTCCGTCACTAGCCTTAGATAGTTTTGGGGAAAACATGAACGTACTGGTCATTGGTAATGGTGGCAGAGAGCACGCCTTAGCTTGGTCACTCGCAAAGTCAGCCCGCGTCGACGAAGTCTTCGTCGCCCCCGGCAACGCCGGCACTGCCCGGGAACCCGGCGTTACCAATATCCCTGTTAAGTCCGATGACATCGCAGGCCTGCTGGCCTTCGCGCAAGACAATAACGTTGCACTGACAGTAGTGGGCCCCGAAGCACCGCTGGTTGCCGGCGTGGTCGATACCTTCGAAGCGGCGGGCCTGCCCTGTTTCGGCCCGAAGGCCGATGCTGCCCAACTTGAAGGTTCTAAAGCATTCTGCAAAGACTTCATGGTTCGCCACGGCATTCCTACGGCTGAGTACGAGGCCTTCAGTGAACTCGAGCCCGCACTTAAATATGCGGAGAGCTGCAACATTCCCGTCGTGATCAAAGCCGACGGCCTGGCAGCCGGCAAAGGCGTGGTTATTTGCGACAACCGTCAACTCGCTGCCGACACAGTGCGTTCAATGCTCGCCGATAAGCAGTTCGGTGATGCCGGTAGCCGCATTGTTATAGAAGAATTCCTTGCAGGCGAAGAAGCCAGCTTCATCGCCATGGTCGATGGCAAGAACATTCTGCCGTTCGCCAGTTCGCAGGATCACAAAGCCCGCGATAACGGCGACAAAGGTCCGAACACGGGCGGCATGGGTGCTTATTCCCCTGCCCCGGTACTGACTGATGAAGTGGCCGAGCGAGCAATGCGCGAAGTCATGATTCCGACTGTGGAAGGCATGCAGACTGACGGCACCCCGTACACCGGCTTCCTGTATGCCGGCCTGATGGTGTCACCGGATGGCAGCATCAAAGTACTCGAGTTCAACTGCCGCATGGGTGACCCGGAAACCCAACCGATTATGGCGCGCCTGCAAACCGATCTCGTTGATCTGGTTGAAGCAGCCCTTGCGGGTCATCTGGATAAAACGGCCGCCGCCTGGGACGACCGCGTTGCTTTAGGTGTCGTGATGGCTGCAGGCGGCTACCCGCTTAAGTACCCGAGCGGCGATGTGATCAACGGCTTACCGGACCCCGCATCTGAGACCGACACCAAAGTCTTCCATGCAGGCACCGCGGAGAAAGACGGTGATGTCGTTACTGCAGGCGGGCGTGTGCTGTGTACTGTGGCACTCGGTAACTCGGTTAGCGAGGCACAAAAGAAGGCCTACGAAGGGGTTAAGGCGATCGACTGGGACGGCGTCTACTATCGTACCGACATCGGTTACAGGGCTGTTGCCCGGGAGCGTTCGTAGCGTATTCCAGTCTCCGACAGCAATAGGCCTGCGCTTAAACTTTCTTGACGAACTCCGACTTAAGCTTCATCGGGCCAATACCTTCGATCTTGCAATCGATATTGTGGTCGCCTTCAACCAGACGAATTCTTTTCACCTTGGTACCGACTTTCACTACGGATGAAGAGCCTTTCACCTTTAGGTCTTTTATAACTGAAACGGTATCCCCGTCTGCGAGAACATTTCCGTTTGAGTCTTTAACGGTACTTTCAGTATCTGCTTCCTCAGCAGCATCATTCCATTCATGAGCACACTCAGGGCACACGTAGAGATCCCGATCCTGATAGGTGTACGCTGAGTTGCATTTTGGACAGGCTGGAAGGTCGCTCACTATGTGTCCCTATCCCTCAGGGCCTAGCGACAAGCGCCAGGTTCTCTGCAGGAAGCTCAGCAGGTCTGTGTTTGAGCTCTCGTAGGCATTGCGGTTGAAGCCCATCGTGTAGCCTTCAGGACCGCCGCACTTATTAATTGCCAGCATCGCGGTTAGCGGTGAGTCCATCGAATAGCCGGTCGTCTGCTCGATGTTCTCGCCCGACTCCGTCCACTGCATGATGCAGTCTTTAGTGACCCAAGCGCCTTCTTTAAAGGTCTGTGGATACGGGTTGTCCCAACCGTGTCCGGCACCCTCGTACACCACCATATCGACAGTTACACCCAGCGCCTCAAGCTCTTCCTTCATCCAGGCACAGCGGTCGATCGACATGGACTCATCCGCTTCACCCATCATGATCAACAACGGGCTACCCTCGACGCGGAAGTCATCAAAGTCTGCAGAACAACCGCCGTAGTACATCGCGTAGGCAGAAAAGCGCGGGCCGTCTTTACCCAACACCTTTCCAACAACGGGCTCGAACATCATGTACATCGTCGAGCCAGCGCCCAATGAAAAGCCGGTAACACCGATCTTGTCGGTGTCGATGTACGGATGGTTCTGTAACGCCTGCAGCGCACTAAGGCCGTCCGCCATTTGCGTGTAGATAGGGGCTTTATCGAGCCGCTCGATGTAATCATCGGTAGAACGCAGGTTGCGGGCGGTAAACGTATCAACCGCCAACCCGGCAATGCCGTTCTCGGCGAGCATCATCGCCAAGTTCACACTACGCCCGGTCCAGTCCCCGCCCGAGCCGTGCAGGATGACCATTGCCGGCACTTTGTTGGTCTCTGATGCACCTTCCGGCAACACCATGACACCCCCGGTGGTTTGTTTCACGGCAGTAGCACCGCCATTCGCAAAGTCTTTGCCGGTTTTAGCGTTGAAGCTTGGAAAACCGACAACGCCATATGGGCGGTCTTCCCAGTCCGTCAGGTAGAACACGTCGACGACTTCTTCTTTAGCAGGCCACAACTGATACGCGCCGTAAAACGCTAACAACACTGTTAAAGCTATTCCTGCTCTGCGCAACCACTTCATACCGGCACCCCACTAGTTTCAAACCCCGCTAGCCTATACCGCTAAAGCTGTGAATGAAATTAGCTAATACCGATATAAACTGGCGGCGAGGCCGGCATAGCTCCGGAATCAGCCGATAAAGGGCAGTACGACAAAGTGAATCACAACCACGGCATAAACCAGCGTAAGAATATTGCTGCCACTGCTGTTCGGGGTTTTGGTGTCTGGGTTGTTCATGGTGCTCTCCTGATAGTTTTGCGCACTTGCTGTGTGCTTACTGATCAGTCGAAGACACGGTCAAAACGGTTCAAAGTATTTCGCCCACAAAAAAGCCGGACAATCAGTCCGGCTTCTTTGAGGTGCAGAGAAGGGGGAGGCTTCTCTACATATTAAGCATTACTCGACAGGAACGTAGTTGAAGCATTTGTACTGCATCTGCAGTTTCGACTTCTTGCTAACGCCGTCGGAAGGCAGGCTGATGAATTTATCGTTCACGTCATAAACCTGGGTATCGGTGTTACAGGTGCGGTTGATGATCTCTTCCCGTACACAGCTGTACTCGTACCATTTCTTGCCTTCATGCTCGACCAGCTTCATACCGACCGGAGTAAAACCGACTGCGCAGGTGGGAGGTTTCGCAGCGCCTGATGCCTGAATCTTCAACTGCGGTTTGGCTTGTTGAGCCTGAATCTGCATTTCTTCAGCATTTGCTACCGAAAAGGAAATAGATGCGGCAACAATGACAAGGCTGATGAGTTTCAAAAAGGTGTTCATGTGATTTCTCCAATAATTAGGCTGGCGAGCCAGCGTATTCAATGCGATTACAACTAATCAGTCGGACCCCAAACGAAATCGGTTCAATTATTTTTTAGTTCTTATAAAACAACAGCTTAATCTATACACAAAGCAACCGAGATGTCCCAATTAGGCCGGAACCCGGCAGAAGCATGTTCTTGCAGGTCTGCTTGCCTGCCCGGCCCCAAGGCACACCCACAAAAAACCCCGCTTTGAAGCGGGGTCTTTCGGAACGTACTCTCTGCGATCCTGAGAAGCTTCTCGGGCGCTTCAACGCGCCCTCGAAGAAAGATTCGCCTTTTGACCTTCCGGCACTGCTTCGCGAGTGCCAGAAGCTCGGCTCATCTTTTCATTGCGTCGAAGAAGGATGCATTGGTTTTTGTATCCTGCATCTTACCGAGCAGGAACTCAGCCGCAGCCAACTCGTCCATCGGGTGCAACACTTTACGCAGCACCCAGATCTTCTGCAGCTCTTCGGGTTCGATAAGCAGATCTTCCTTACGCGTACCGGAACGATTGATGTTGATTGCAGGGTAAATACGCTTCTCGGCGATACGACGATCCAGATGAATCTCCATATTACCGGTGCCTTTGAACTCCTCGTAAATCACATCATCCATCTTCGAGCCGGTATCGATAAGCGCGGTAGCCAGAATAGTCAGGCTGCCACCCTCCTCAACGTTACGGGCTGCACCGAAGAAACGCTTCGGCCGGTGCAATGCGTTGGCATCGACACCACCTGTGAGCACTTTGCCTGATGATGGAATCACCGTGTTATACGCGCGTGCCAGACGAGTGATCGAGTCGAGCAGAATGACGACGTCTTTCTTGTGCTCAACCAGGCGTTTGGCCTTCTCGATAACCATTTCGGCTACCTGTACGTGGCGACTAGCAGGCTCATCAAAGGTTGATGACACCACTTCACCGCGCACGGTGCGCGACATCTCCGTAACTTCCTCAGGCCGCTCATCGATAAGCAGAACCATCAGTGTCACATCCGGGTTATTTGCAGTAATTGCCGTAGCAATATTCTGCAGCAGCATAGTTTTACCGGCTTTCGGCGGGGATACGATCAAACCACGCTGGCCCTTACCGATCGGTGAAACCATATCGATAATGCGCGAGGTAAGGTCTTCAGTACTACCGGTCCCCTGCTCCAGCAACAGACGCTCTGTCGGGAACAAAGGCGTTAAGTTTTCAAACAGAACCTTGTTGCGTGCGCTTTCCGGCTCATCGAGGTTGATCTCGGAGACCTTGAGCAACGCAAAGTAACGCTCGCCTTCTTTCGGCGGACGAATCAGGCCGCCAACGCTGTCACCGGTACGCAGGTTAAAGCGACGGATCTGGCTTGGCGACACATAGATGTCATCCGGGCCTGCCAGGAAAGAGCTATCTGCACTTCGCAGGAAGCCGAAGCCGTCCTGGAGAATCTCCAGTACGCCGTCGCCGAAGATATCCTGTCCCTTAGCTGCGTGCGCTTTCAGGATTTCAAAAATAATGTCCTGTTTGCGGGAACGCGCCAGACCACCTTCCAGCCCCATCGACTCGGCGAGGGCAACTAGTTCGGAGATCTGTGTGTTTTTCAGTTCGTTGAGGTGAAGTAGATTTTTATCCTTCTCCAGCTCCTCTTTGCGGATGATGTCGTCCTCGGTAAATGCACCGATTTCTTCATGCTCCTGACGACGCCGACGATTGCGGTTTTTATTGCCGCCACCGCCGCCTTGCCTGTTGCTGTTGCCGCCGCCGCCTTGCTTGTTGCCGCCGCCGCCTTGCTTGTTGCCGTTACCACCGCCGGAACGGGAACGCGCAGAATTTCCTAAATAACCTCTCACAGGTTCTGCTCCAAAAAGTCAGCCAACTGTTTCTTCGATACTGCTCCGACCTGCTGGGCCTCAACGACGCCATTTTTGAACAGGATCAAAGTAGGAATGCTGCGAATACCGAACTGCTGAGGCGTGCGGGGGTTCGCATCGACATCGACTTTGGCGATCTTCAGGCGACCTTCATA
>Ga0070729_10001059_pt1 | contig 46548 bp, 42 predicted proteins | sample tdDd472_FD_66725 | JGI IMG/M metagenome (GOLD analysis project Ga0070729, IMG submission 66725) | Marine sediment microbial communities from the Atlantic coast under amendment with organic carbon and nitrate - tdDd47.2 | ecosystem: Environmental > Aquatic > Marine > Coastal > Sediment | place... | reverse complement strand
AAATCAATCAGCTTCTTGATCTCCTCATCCGTCAGATTCCCCTGGCAGTTAATTGTATTCCAATGTTTTTTAGTTGAATAACCGTTATTATACAGTTGAATGTACCCCACATTAACTTTCGAGCCAAACCCAGCTCTTTTCTCTGCTTTTTCGTCAACGATTTCTGGATGAGTTCATAGGAGTGATCAATCAGCCCCTTTATCAGACCTTCTTCCAAAGAACCATCCAGAGAAACAGTTATCCAGTGTTCTTTAATGGAATAACCGTTATTATAACGCATTAAGAGCACTTAGAGGCTTGTAATAAAAAAAAGTAGTATTTAATAGATCAGCTTATATATCAAAAAATAATTCTGGAAAGCTTTCTAAATAAAACATTTGATGAAATTTATGTTTTAATGTGAAAATTGAAATAAGATTTTTTAGTATGTAATTATGTCAAATTGTATTAATCCTGTAGTTTTTATGATAGGTACTTACTATCCAATTGTAATAGACTGAAAAAAAAGCTTAATAAGTAATTCTATTCTACTATTTTCCAGTTGGTTTATAGGAAGTGAACTTAATCCATTTCTAAAAATAGTGAAATATAGTAATAATGTTTTATTGTCAATTTCCTTTGAGATATAATTTTCACTTTTACCATTATCAAAGAGATTTGAAAAAAGTTCTTCAATTTTAGAGTTTATATTACTATTAAGTGATAATAGCTCATTATCATTTAATATGAACTCTGCCAGGAAGTTTCCTTTGAATTCTTTTAAACTATGAATTTTAATTTCAATTATTTTGCTTATTTTCTCTTTAAAGCTTAAATCACTTTCAATAATTTCTCTGGTTATGGCAATTTTTTTATCTAAAATATCCATAACAAGGGACTTTATTAGATTCTCTTTACTATTAAAGAAATTATATATGGATACTTGGGAAACCATTGCTTCCGAAGCTATCATTTTGATAGTAACCTCATTTATCTCTTTGTTACTTAATAGCTTATATGTGGCAATTTTTATCTGCTTTTTCTTCTCTTCTCTTCTTTTCTCAAAACCGTTCATGAAAACCTTTTATATGAAATATATGTTGGAATATATTACATAACTATTGACAATTAATCAATATTGGATAATTATGAAATATATAAAGTATGATATTTCATAACTTGAGGAGAAATAATGAAAAGGATAGATATTCATCATCACATTATCCCACCTAAATATGTTGAAATTTTGAAAGAGATGGGAATAGCAGGTAGTACTGGTATCAAGTTTCCTAAATGGGATGCGACCAGTAATCTAAAAAAACTAAAGAAGCATGGAATTGATAAAGCTTTCTTATCTATTTCTGCACCAGGAATTTATTTTGGTAATTTGGATCAAACTGTACAACTTGCCAGAATTTGTAATAAGAGCATTGCCGAGGCTATTACCACTCATCCAGAGCATTACGGTGGTTTTGGAACTCTACCTCTACCAGATGAAGAGGCCTCTATTAAAGAGCTGGATTATATATTTGACGAACTGAAATTGGACGGAGTCTGTTTGCTTTCTAATTATGATGGAAAATATCTAGGTCAAATGGAGTTAAATAAGCTTTTCACCGAGCTAAATAGAAGAAAAGCTACTGTTTTTATTCATCCAAATGACCACTTAATCCATGAAGGAATATATAAAGTCATAACTCCCATATTTGAAAGATGCCAAGATACGGTTCGAGCTGTATATAACCTTTTATATAATGGGTATTTAGATAAATATAAAGACATTCGATACATTGTTTCACATGGTGGTGGTGGACTTCCATACTTAGCCGATTCAATTGTAGAAGAGTATGGAAAAGAGCAGGGAATGGACTTATTAAAGAATATTTATTTTGACACAGCTCAAAAAGGAGAAGTTATTCTAAACTCATTAAAATCATTTGTTGGAAGTAGAAAAATAGTATATGGCTCAGATATTCCTTATACTCCAGATATTGAATTAGGGATGATAAACAAGGAGCTTGATGCATACAAGGGTTTTACTGAGTCTGAAAAAAACAGTATTTATTCAAGAGGAGTTTCAAATGAATAAAATCGATATACACCATCATTTTATCCCTAAAATAGCTAGAGAATATATAAAAAATCTACCTGAATGGTCACCTAAACTAAGTAGTGAATTTTTAAAAAAGAATGGTTTTGATTCAGCGCTTCTTTCACTTCCAAATCTCAATATTGAATTTGAATCCAAGACTAAGTATTTAGAATTTTGTAGATCAGTAAATAAGGAACTGAGTAATATCTGCAAAAACTCAGAACTTAAAGGTCTGGGAATTATCCCTTTCCCATATATTGAAGAATCTGTTATAGAGATAAACTATATAATGAATAATGGTCTGGATGGGATTATTTTATATACCAACTATAATGAGGTTTATCCTTCTACAATAGAACACTATGAGATTTTTGAGAACTTAAACAACAATAATGCAACAGTATTTATTCACCCCAATGATACTCCATATATTAAAGACAAGGATAATAGTGCAATTAATTGGACTGTAGAGTTTCCTTTAGAGGTTACCAGATTATACTCCAGATTTCTTGTTGAGGATAAACTCAAAACATTAAACAAAATCCAATTCATCCTTGGGTATGGAGGAGGAACATTGTCGTTTCTTATTGATAGAATAGCAAAAATACCCTATGTAAAAGGAATGAAGCCAAGAATAGGTAGACTATTAGTTGATATGATTAGTAAAAAAAATAGGGCTTTAGATCATTTGAAACTAGTAAATTTTGATTTATATACTGTTAATAGAGATGAACAGTTAGCAGCATTAAAAACACATTTTAATAATAAAAACCTTATAAAAGGTTCAAACTTTCCATTCTGCAAGGATAGGATGAAATAAATTCTTAGATTAGTACCTGCAAATTTGTAGGTACTAATCTATGTAGAGCTGATTGGGCATAATTGAAGCTAAAGCTATTTTTTCTGCAAAGCCTCCCGTTCCCTCTTCGGCAGCGACTTAACCACAAGATCATAAGACAGATCAATCAACTTCTTTATCTCTTCTTCCGGCAGACTTCCCTGAATATTCACCGTATTCCAATGTTTTTTATTCATATGATAGCCCGGAGTTATATCTTCATATACTTCTCTTAAGTCTCTGGATAGTTCGGGATCACATTTCAGATTTATCTGCAGAGGAGGTGACTCGGTGCGGATAAGGGCAAACATTTTCTTTCCGACTTTGAGAACAGGAGTGATATCGTCAAATGGATAATCTTCCCATGCTCCCGGTTTAGATAGGAAATATTTTATAACTTCTTGGCGTGTCACTTAGTCCTCCTCATCGCTTTCGTGAATAAATTCACTGCCGCTACTGACTAAAAAGGGGTTCCGACACTTTGTGTCGCCCTTTTTATCAGTCCTCCTCAATGATACCCTGATTAGTTCGTTTGTTATTTTCAAATAATCCGTAGAAAATTTTACCATTATGCCATCGCAGACGACCAATTCCCTCCATCTGTCCTTTGTAGAAAGAGCCACTGTAAATATCCCCGTTGGGCCAGGTTAAAATCCCTTCGCCACTGATTTCATTATTTTTAAAATTCCCTTTATATGAACTGCCGTCAGTCCACTGAATATATCCATGGCCATCCATTTTCCCATCGATAAGGTTTCCCCTATAAGTACTTCCATCGATAAACGAGAGAGCTTGTTTCTCCTCTTTCAGAATTTCGAGGTTTTTATGTTCAATGGGTATTACTTCCGGGTAATTGTCAGAATATGTAATGGAGCGGTATATAACATCAACAGCTTTTCTCTTTTCGTTATCCTTAAGTGAGTATTTCACTCTTTTCAGCCAGTTCCCATCATGAAAACAACTGTATTCAAAAATATCATCGGCAATAATTACATTGTTTTCATTGAGACAGAACCGGGAAGTCAGTAGATCATTTTCCCAAGTAAATGATTCAGTTCTGATCTGTGTTCCTTTACTGTTCATGGTTATTATTTTCGTAATGTTTTCCTGGGAGTCATAGGTGTAAAGCAGGGCCAGTTCCGGTTCTCTGCCGTAATAACGGAATTCTTTGCAAAGGCGGTTTTCATTATCGTATTCATATTTGATGTTTCTCGATCCGCAATTTTCAAAAATCAGATTCCCCGATTCATCATACTTGTAATTGCGGGTATCTCTCACTGTACCGTCTTTTGAAAAGCGGATTTTTTTGATTAGGGCGCCCTCTGAGTAAGAAAGTTTTGTCTCTTCAAGAATATTTCCATCTTTCTTTTTTTCTGTAATGGAAATCAATTGCATTTCACTGTTGTACTGGTAGTCGACCGTAGAAAACTGTTTTAGTTCCGATGAAGCTTGTCCATCTTTACTGATTATCAGTCTGGTCAATATTTGTCGGGATCCCTCTTTTTTAGAGTTGTTTTTTCCGGTTAAGAGAGCTCTTTCAATAATCAATAGCTTAACAGGACCGTTAAACATGAGAAAATTTTCCATTAATATGATTATGTCCCGAATAAAAGAGAGTTGCAATCGGAGTTTTAAACTATAATATAAAGAAACATGGACAGGATTGTAACGTGAGGAAACCTACAGTAATTGTACCCTATGGAGGACCGGAAAGCTCCGGATCCGTAGAAGATGTATTTCTATATCTCCGACCCGAATCAAACGGCATAATGGTCGAAAGTATTCTTATGAATGTATTAAGGGGTAATGAACTCTTCAGAAAAAAAGCCCAGCTTGTCTATCTGGCTAATCTTCCCGGTGATTTTATTATGGAGAATCATGTTATCGAAGATCATTATTCTGTTAATTACCGCTTTGCCTGTAAGGGGAAATCTTTATTTACACCTTTCATGAAGCAGGAATTTTCATCTCATTTTCATACTGATTTTGATGATGCTGCCATTGCCGGATCTTTTGATGCGCTTCAGGAACTGAATATAGACGCTGAAACACTCTTCAATATCTGGGTTCCCTTTGAAGATATGATGCAGATTAATGGACAGAGTATTAAAAAATACAAAAATCTGTATATAATTAATTATGATATTCCGGCTTTGCTTCATAAGAATAATTATTCTACGGATATTGCCGTTATGATTCTGCGCTCTTCTCTTGATAAAGAGAATTTCAAAGAGATGATATTGCAAATGGAACGGGCATTAATCGAAAAAGGGATAATGGATAAAGAAAAACCCCCGAGCCGCTATTTTCATTATTCAAAAGGACCTTTTGAACAGATTCTCGATGGTCTCGGGTATCTGTACACTAGTGACGGTGAGCATTTGCCAATGGAAAATGTCTCATTCTCAGAAATGCTGAAGAAATCGGGATTTTCTCTGAAACAGATATATGGTGTGATAAATAATCCGATTATGTATTTTCAAGATGGGGAAAAACTGGTAGAAGATAATATATTTATGCGAACCAGGTCAAAGAATTTTGATGAGGCTCTGGATGTTCTGAAATCGGTACGAAGTCAGATCTATTTAAGTTAAAAATTGTGGGATAAAATGAAAAAAATACTGATAATTGATGATTCTTCTCTGTTCAGAACTTTTATGAAAACTCAACTTGAAGAATACGGCTTTGAAGTTATTGAGGGAATCAATGGACTTGATGGTCTGACTAAGATGAGGAATCAGCTCCCGGATCTGATAATAATGGAATATTATCTGTCCAGGAAAAGCAGCCTTGACCTTTTAAAAGCCAAAAAAATGAATCCCAATACGACCGCTATCCCGGTTATAATCGCCAATAATGATATTAATCGAGAGAAGATCGTAAGTGTGGCCAGTTTCAATGTAAAGAAGTTTCTCGCCAAACCGATTAAAATTGATCTGCTTCTGGAATCAGTTTCGGAAATGCTCGGTGTCAAAATTTCCGTAGATGATACTCCGTGCCTGCTCGATGCGCACTTGAATGATAAAATTCTATTTATTGAAATTGCCAAAGGATTTAACCGGGAAAAGGTCAGTTTATTGAAATACAAAGTTGCAGAACTTTTGAAACTTCATAAAATCCCATCACCTAGAATTCTAATCCTTATGACCGATATTACTTATAGAGATGAAGACCAGGTCAAACTGGAAACCTTATTGCAGAGTATATCGGATATTGTTGAGAATCACGATTTTGTAAAAATATTGACAGTTTCTGACAAAATAAAAGAAGTTCTCGCTTCCAATTTGTATTTCAGGGATATAGAAGTAGTCACATCTCTTGAGAAAGCTATAGACGGATTACTAGGAAAGAAAGGCCTGGAGTCAATGACATCGGAACAGGATAATGTTCATGAATCACTTCTGACTTCGTCAGTTGACGACAGCAGATCCAGCACCGTTCATCTTAATTTTCAGGAAGAGAGAAGCCTGGGAGAGCAACTGGGCAATAGTTCAAAAAAATATCGCATAGCTGCAGTGGATGATGATATAATCGTGCAGGCTCTTATCAAAAAGACGTTCAGCAGTTTTGAGTGGCCTGTTGATACTTTTAATGATGGACGGGATTTTCTAAAAGAACTGAAAAATGATGTTTTTGATTTAATCTTTCTTGATTTAATGATGCCCGATGTTAATGGTTTTGCTGTTTTACAATTTATTAAAGATAATGGAATTACAACTCCGGTCATTGTGTTGTCAGCTCTTTCCCGAAAAGAAAGTGTGATAAAAGCAATGGATTTCGGTATAAAGAGTTATATGGTGAAACCTTTAAAACCGAATGGGCTTATTGTTAAAACAAAAGAAATCCTACAAACAATGTTTTAAACGGGAATAGTAAATGAATTTATACAACAAAATGTTTGATGAATCTCCGATGGGTATGGTGTTACTCGATGATGAAGGGAAAATCATTAATCACAATAGCTGTTTCCGCAATATGGTTCAATATTCCGAGGAGGATATGAACAGTAGTTATTTTACCGATTTCATGCCTTCTGAAGATGTTAATGACTGGAAATTCGCTCTAACGAACTTTTTTATGTCCGGATTCAGTTCTACTAAAATAACGACCAGGTTTAAAAACGAAGATGAGACTCTTTGCTGGTGGAAACTGGAACTATCGCTCATTCAGGACGATGGTTCTAATTATGTTTATGTTATTATCGACGATGTAACTGACCGTAAAATGAATGAAAGCAAACTTGTCAAAGCCAGGAATGCCGCTGAGAAAGCAACACAGATAAAATCGGAGTTTCTAGCTAATATGAGTCATGAAATCCGAACACCTATCCATACAATAATCGGAATGTCTGAATTGCTTCATGAAACTCATCTTGATGTTGAGCAGCTGGAGTATGGAACTCAGATAAGGTTTTCAGCAGATGTTTTGCTATCACTGATTAATGATATTCTGGACTTTTCCAAGATTGAAGCCGGGAAACTTTCTCTGGAAACAACAGAGTTTAATTTAATTGAACTGGTTGAAGGAGCAGTTGACCTTGTGACTCTTGAAGCAGATAAAAGGGGCGTTGAAGTTGGTTTGTTTGTAGAAAAAGGAGTCCCAGAATTTGTTTATGGAGATCCAGTCAGGTTAAGACAGGTCATATTGAATCTCTTTAATAATGCTGTGAAATTTACAACTAAAGGTGAAATAGTTGTTGCCATTCACAGGGAACGTGAAGACCGTGCATCTGTTCGTCTGCGTTTTGCAGTTGTCGATACGGGTCTTGGTATCTCTGAAGAGAACCAGAAAAAACTATTTCAAGCCTTCCAGCAAGCAGACAAATCAACAACGAGGAAATTTGGAGGTACGGGTCTTGGTCTGGCAATTTCCAGAAATCTTGTCGAATTGATGGGCGGCGGACTGAAAGTGAAAAGCGCCCTTCATCGGGGATCCACTTTTTATTTTTCTATCCCGCTAAAGAAGGGCAAAAAGAATCTGCTACCCTACAACAATATTCCAAGAGGTCATTTCAAGAATGTAACAGTTCTTCTAATTGATGATAATAAGAAGATCAGAACTATATGCAGAACTTATCTGGAAAATTGGGGCTGTACAATAGATGAAGTTGATAACGGGCAGGATGCTCTTCAGTTGCTTAATAAAAAAGCAGAAGAAGGTACTCCCTACTCTCTGTGCCTCATTGATCAGATGATGCATGGAATGGATGGTTGGCAGCTGGCAAGTGAAATCAATGCTGATCACAGTTTTACCGATACGTCCCTGATTCTGATGTCTCTGAAAGGGAAAGGTTCTGTTGAAGCTAAAATGAAGCTACTCGGTTGGTTTGATGAATATATCCAGAAGCCTGTCAAAAAAGACGAATTGTACAATAAAATACATAAAGTTCTCAGCAATGATTATAGTGGGGAGAAAACCTCTGATGAGATCGGTGAGCTCGAAGAACTGGAAGAACTCGACGAAGTTGTTGTAATTGCAGAAGTGTCAGAACAGGAATTGATGGAAAATACAGATATTTTGATTGTTGAAGATCATCCTGTTAATCAGAAACTATTCCAGACTATTTTGAAAAAGATCGGATATAAATCGGATACGGCTTCTAATGGACTGGAAGCAGTAGAAGCTATAGAGAAGAAACATTACGATCTTGTTTTCATGGATTGTCAGATGCCGATAATGAATGGCTATGAAGCTACTCGAAAAATCAGGGAAATGGCTGTTGATGTTCCCATTATAGCTGTAACTGCCAGTGCCACTACCGGAGAATATGAGAAATGTATGGATTCAGGTATGACGGACTTTCTCACAAAACCTTTTAAAAAAGGAGATCTTCTTCCCGTTTTGAAAAAATGGGTGAAAATGAATGATTCTACAGAAGACGCTCCTGCAGAGGATCGGGCTTTATCTTCTGATGTATTTGATCTTGATGACGCAGTGAATACATTTATGGGTGATAAAGAAATTGTTGTTGATCTTCTTCAGGCTCAGATTAGTAAAATGGAAAGCCAGCTTGAAGAATTGGATGGATTCAACCCGGCAGAAGATTTCGAAAAAGCCAGGCAGATTGGTCACTCTATAAAAGGAAGCTGTCGAAATCTCTCCATGAAAAATTTGGGTAACTACGGGGAGGAGATTGAATTCGGAGGGCGCGATGGTGACCTTGATTTGATTAAGCGCGGTATAGAAAATTATAGAAATGGACTGGCCGAGCTAAAATCCCAGGTTAAAGCTCTTCTGTAAAAAGCCCGGTAATTCAGGCTTTATGGAAATCTTTGATTATTTCGAGTAAGTCATCATATGTGGAAACATTTTTCAGGTGGGGATAATCAATTGTTATTTGCGAGGGAGCTCTGAACAGTGCGCCATGATCGGAATTGATGATCATATTCAAATCATTGTATGAATCTCCTGCGGAAAATACCCGGCACCCGGCGTATTTAAAACCTTCTACAGAAAATTGTTTCCCGTTTGTCTTCCGCAATTTGTAATCGATGATTACATCTTTATCATCTAAAACAAGAGAATTGCAGAAAAGAGTGGGGTATCCAAGCTTTTTCATAAGCGGAGATGCAAATTCAACAAATGTGTCTGAAAGTATAATAATCTGTGTAAATGCCCGAATAGCATCGAGAAAGTCTTTAGCACCTTCAAGAGGGTCCATTGTATCGATTACATCCTGTATATCTTTTAGAGTAAACCCGTTTTCCTGGAGAATCTTGATTCTGCCTTTCATCAGAACATCGTAGTCCGGTTCGTCCCTGGTGGTTTTTTTCAGCTCTTCAATTCCGGTTTTTTCAGCAAAATTGATCCATATTTCCGGTATGAGGACACCTTCAAGATCGAGACAGACTAAATTCATAATATTACTCCTGAGATATAGTACGTTATTTTTACCTTTTTGCAAGGTTTTCTTCAATCACTATTTTAAAAGTAATATCTCCTGAATATACTTATTGATGGAGGATTATTATGAAAATGAAAAAAGAACTGCTCATATTTATTCTGACAATTGTATTTGTGAGCTTTGTATCAGCAGATATTATTGAACCTGGAGACTGGTTTCAGACATCTTCCACAGCGGGAGACGCACCGGATATCGTTATGTCAATTATTCAGGTTACTCCTCATATTATTCAGCTGGATTCCAATAATGGCTGGGTGGGGTATGCCTGGTACAGTGAAAAGGAAGACGAATACTCAGGATTTTTTGAACTTCTCAAAGATACAGGAGACAGGACTGAAGGCTGGACAAATACTGTGTTTACAATACGACTTGTGAAAGATCATAAAACAGTGTTGCTCGAAGGATTGAATGAACGGGAGGAGTACTTTTCTGCAACATTCAGAATGAAGATGAAACTTTAATTGAATGTTTAACATTGGGGGTAATTCATAAGTGCCGTACATCTCTGCCTGACTACTGCTCAAAGCATTTCACTAACTTGCAAGTATTTATTGCAAATGTGAGGCTTTATGGGTATTGATGAATAAATTAGCTTTCTATATACTAGCAAGCTGAAATTGATAGTGTTAATAATCCTCAATGATTATTCATTAATATTAGTAAGAGGTTAAGATCATATGGCAAAAGATATTGCTTCGATGCGTAATATCGGAATCAGCGCTCATATCGACTCAGGTAAAACAACCCTGACAGAGCGTATTTTATTTTTCTGTAATAGAATTCATGCAATTCATGAAGTTAGAGGTAAAGATGGAGTCGGTGCGACTATGGACTCCATGGAACTTGAAAAAGAACGTGGAATCACAATTGCATCTGCAGCTACGAATGTACAGTGGGGCAATATCGATATTAATATTATCGATACTCCTGGTCACGTCGACTTTACAATTGAAGTTGAGAGAGCTTTGAGGGTTCTCGACGGAGCGATCCTTGTTCTCTGTTCTGTAGCTGGTGTACAGTCTCAGTCAATTACTGTTGACCGTCAGCTTAAGAGGTATAATGTTCCCCGTGTCGCTTTTATTAATAAATGTGACAGAACAGGAGCTAATCCCTACAGAGTTGCTGATCAGCTGAGAGAGAAACTCAATCTGAACTCGGTAATGATGCAGGTTCCTATAGGGTTGGAAGAAAAACATATAGGTGTTGTTGACCTGATCACAATGAAGGCTATCTATTTTGATGCCGATGATGATCACGGTGTTCGATACGATGTTATTCCTTCGGAGCTGGAATCTGAAGTTGCAGAGAAAAGAGAAACAATGTTGGATGCTCTTTCTATGTTCAATGAAGAACTTATGGAGCTTATAATGGAAGAGCAGGATATTCCTGAGGATCTCATCCATGCAGCAGTAAGAAAAGGAACTCTGGATCTTGAGCTTTGTCCCGTTTTTGTAGGTTCCGCTTATAAAAACAAAGGTGTTCAGCCGTTACTCGATGCTGTCGAAAGCTATCTTCCATGTCCTACTGACATCGAAAATAAAGCTTTAGACCTCGACAATGAAGAAGCTGAAGTTATACTTGAATCAGTAAACGACAAAGCACCTGTTGCTCTTGCATTTAAACTGGAAGATGGACAATACGGTCAGCTTACTTACATAAGAGTTTATCAGGGACTGGTTAAAAAAGGTTCTGAATTATACAACATTAGAAGTAAGAAAAAATTCAAAGTCGGAAGACTCGTTAGAATGCATTCCAATAATATGGAAGACATTACTGAAGCAGGATCTGGTGACATCGTCGCTTTATTCGGAATCGACTGTGCATCAGGTGATACTTTCGTTCAGAATGGTCTGAACCTTTCCATGACTTCCATGTTCGTTCCCGAGCCTGTTATCTCTCTTTCCATTGAACCTAAAGATAAAAGTTCTTCAGATAAAATGGCAAAAGCCCTTAACAGATTTACTAAAGAAGATCCGACATTCAGAACTTATGTTGATGAAGAATCCAACCAGACAATCGTTCAGGGTATGGGTGAACTTCACCTCGAAGTATACATTGAAAGAATGAAAAGAGAGTATGACGCTGAAGTAATGACTGGTGCACCTCAGGTTGCCTATAGAGAAGCAATTTCTCAGAAAGTCGACTTTAACTATACTCATAAAAAGCAGACTGGTGGTTCCGGTCAATATGCTAGAATTGCCGGATTCATGGAACCAAATGAAGAAAGCGATTATGAATTTGTTAGTAAAATCAAAGGTGGAGCGATTCCAACAGAATACATTCCATCTTGTGATAAAGGTTTCCAGGCTGCTCTTGGCAAAGGTTCTTTAGTCGGACATCCGATTGTTGGTATTAAAATGACTATCAATGATGGTCAGTATCATGCGGTCGACTCTTCTGACCAGGCTTTCCAGACTGCCGGTAGAGCTGCTTTCAGAGAAGCATATTTGAAAGCGAAACCGATTATTCTTGAACCAATTATGAGAGTATCTGTCGAAGGTCCAACTGAGTTCCAGGGAAATATCTTTGGTAGTATCAACCAACGCCGTGGTATAATTATTGGATCAACTGATGAGGGTAACAACTGTACTGTTGAAGCAGATGTCCCTTTAAGTGAAATGTTTGGGTATTCTACTGTCCTTCGTTCTTCTACTCAGGGTAAAGCTGAGTTTACTATGGAGTTCCAAAAATACAGTAAAGTTCCAACTAGCATCTCTGAAGAACTAATTAAAGAGTTTGAAGAAAAAAACAAGAAGAAATAGTTCTTTCATGATCAAGGAGTTCAGAAATGGTAAAAGCAGAGCTAACTAAAAAAAGTCCCTTACGAATCCTCGAAAAAGCGACAGACGGCGGCCTTGGAAAAGGTAACATCGCAGTAATCGCTTCGAAGCGGGGAATTGGAAAAACAGCATGTCTTGTTCATATTGCAACAGACAAACTGATGCGGGATAAACATGTAATACACGTATCTTATTCTTCAAGAACTGACCATATTATCAATTGGTATGAAGATATATTTAAAGAGATCTCTCTCAAGAGAGATCTTGAAGACGCAATGGATGTTCATGATGAACTGATAAAAAATAGAGTGATCATGAACTTCAACCAGGACGGAGTGACTATGGACCAGGTTCTCAACAGTGTAAAAGCTATGATTGAGAATGGGCAGAAGTCTACTGATGCTATTGTAATTGACGGATATGATTTTACTAAAGACTGTGATGTCAATATCAAAAAAGTTAAACAATTTGCAAAGGATTTGTCTCTGGAAATATGGTTTACAGATTCCTATGAAGGAGAAGTCGTCAGTGAAGGCGATATCCCTCAGAATCTGAAATGTTGTGAAGAAGATCTTTCTATTGTTATGATTCTTAAAAATGAAGGTACAGCAATGAATCTTCATCTCGTAAAGGACCATGGCAAAACAGTTACCGAAGATCTATCACTGATACTTGATTCAAAAACGCTTTTGATTGCTCGTAAGTAAATCATTATTTAAATAATAAATACCCCGGTCATATGGCCGGGTTTTTTATTCTGAAATGTCCGCTACTGATCCTCTGGTAATCAGTTTGGGTTCAAATACCAGTTTCATTGGCAGCCGGTTAAAATCATTTTCAATTTCATCAATAAGTATCTTTGCCACCCATCTGCCCAGGTCGTATTTGGGATGGGCAAATGTTGTCAGTGGAGGGGACACGATAGCTGCGTTATTGTGATCGTCAAATCCCAGAACAGAGATCTCTTCAGGAACCTGTATCTGAAGTTCTGCCAATGCTTTGTAACCTTGAATGGCGAGATTATCATTAAAATAAAATATCGCAGTAGGTGGTTCTGCATTTTCTTCCATCATTTTTTTTGTCAGCAGATAACCTTGCAATCCATTCTCTGCTTCATCATGTCCTGAGAAGGGGTAACAATATTTCTCATCTAAGGGAAAACCTGCTTTCCTGAGTTCCTCGCTGAACCCTTTATGCCGGTCGAAACCCGGTTGGATATCCTGCTTATATATATACCCGATTTTGGTATGACCCATTTTTAGAAGGTACTGGGCTGCCAATTTACCAGCATATTCATCATCAAGTGTTACTGTAGAAACAGATTTTGCGCTAATACCCCAATGGGTAGTAACTATGGGAATCTCTGTTTTACGGAGTAGTGATAGAATTGGATGGTCATTTTGAATTTGAAGACTCTGTGTCGGCTCCAGTATCAGACCGGCAACTCCTTGATCTATGAGACTTTTTATAGAGTCATACTGTTTATTCTCTTTAGAATAATTGCTGGTCATAATTAAAGAGTAACCAGCTGCCTGAGATTCATCTTCAATCCCTCTCAGGATCTCTGTGTAGATATAATCCATAAAAAAATAGTTGACCAGTCCCAAAGTTTTAGAATCAGAAATACCTTTGTGTTTTCCTCTTTTCCCGGTATAAAAAGTTCCGCTGCCTCTACTTTTATCAATTAATCCTTTGTTTTTAAGTACATCGAGTGTTTTTCTGATAGTTGTACGGCTGACGGAATAAAGGTCCATCAACTGGTATTCTGTAGGCAGCTTATCTCCATAGGAAAAATCATTTTCCCGGAAATAACTTATGAGCTGTTCTTCAATCTGAAGGTATGTAGGGCTGCTTTTAGGTTTCATATTATAGTAATGATACAATAGATATTTATCATTATCCATAGTTTACGATATGTATCTAAAAAAGATACAAATAAATCTTTACAGGTTAAAATGACTGTGATAACATGACGAATACAAAGATGTATCTAAAAAAGATACAAAAAACAGGAGGATCACTATGTCATTTAAGACAAAAGTGTCGAGTATTGTTGTGTTGGTTGCTGTTTCGTTAATGCAGGTTTTTGGTGCTGGGCAGCAGGAAGCAGCTCAGATGTCTGCAGATCCCGCTGAATTGAGCGGAAAGATCACTGTATGGTCATTTACTGATGAAGTCGGGGGAATGATTGAACATTTTAATAAAAAATACCCCAATATTGAAGTTGAATTTGTTGTAATTCCAAATCAGGATGAAGTTTATCTGAATAAACTAGTTACAACTCTCAGATCCAGAGATAATGTTCCCGATGTATTTACCGGTGAAGCAGCTTTCTTCAAACAGTTTGTAGAAGCGGGATTCTGGGAGCCTATTTCTGATGCACCCTATAATGCAGAAGAATTGGTCGGAGACCTTGTACCTTATGTAACAGATCTTACGAGAGATGGAAACGGCAAAATGACAGCCCTTTCATGGCAGGCAACTCCAGGTGCTATGTTTTACAGAAGAAGCATCGCAAAAGAAGTTCTCGGCACAGATGACCCTGGTGAAGTCTCTAAATGGACCAGTAATATCGATACATATTATGAACTCGGTGAAAAAATTAAAGAAAAGTATTCAGGTGATAAATTTCTCGTATCCGGATATACAGATATGTCTCAGTTTATTTTTAATCAGAGAGCCGAACCATATGTAATAGATAATATATTGACAGTTCCTGAATCCCTCGTTGGCTATATGCAGCTTGCTAAAGATATGAGAGATAATGGTGTTGAAGGTGGTGTAGGTACATGGTCTCCAGCATGGTTCTCTGCTATGGCGGACAAATCAGTATTCTCTTTTATTCTTCCCACATGGGGATTGCATTATGTTCTTAAACCCAATGCTGAACCTGAGGCTAATAATGGCGAAATGGAATTTACAGGAGACTGGGGCCTGACTGTACCTCCCGCACCATATAGCTGGGGTGGAACGTTTGCCGGTATCAGCAGATTCAGTGAGAAAAAAGACCTGGCTTGGGCATTCGTAAAACACATTGGTTCCGATCCTGAGTTTATGAAATTTTGGGCTGAGAAAACCGGAGATTTCGTAGGAAACCTGAAAGTTGTTGAAGAGATAAAGGGCGATTTTTCAGATCCTTTTCTAGGCGGTCAGAATCATTATGAATACTTCTATAATGAGGCTAAAAAGATAGATGTATCCAGAATAGGTCCATGGGATTTCCAGATTGAAAATGCCTGGGGAGATCAGGTAGAACTTTATGCAAATGGTGAGAAAACGATGGATGAGGCAATTGACGGATTCATAGTTGCGATTGCAGATATTTTACCCGATGTCAATGTAATACTGGAAGGAAGATAACCTTCTGAGTAATAGGGGCTATCCAGAAGATCTCTCTTCTGTTTCAGCCCCGTTTTTTTATTTTCATTTTAAGGAGCTTATTCATGGCCGGCAGAAATTTTACCTTTTTTAAAAAACGGGGTAACAAGGGATATTTATTTATACTTCCCTTTTTTCTCGTAATGATCTCATTTCAGCTTTATCCGATACTGTATACTCTCAAATTGAGTACTACGTCTCCTGTAAATCTGTTTGAAAATAAATTTGTCGGTATAGAGAACTATGAAAGACTCCTTACTAATGAAGTCTTTTTAAAATCCATTTTCAATACCTGGTTTATCTGGTTGATGAACTTCATTCCCCAGATCGTTTTCGCCTTATTGCTTGCTGTGATTCTCTACGAATGGCAAATCCGGGGTAAAGATGCCTTTAGAACTGTATTTTTTCTGCCCAATCTTGTTACAGCAGCTTCTATCGGTGTTCTTTTTGCAGTACTGCTCGACTGGCAGCATGGTTCCCTTAACCATATTCTTATGGCTTTGAAATTTATAATAGAACCTATTAACTGGTTATCGAAGGTGTCTATTGCGAGAGGAGCCGTTGCTTTTATACAGTGGTGGCAGTGGTTTGGATACACAACTATCATTGTAATGGCAGGGTTGAGTTCCATTTCAGGAGAACTCTATGAAGCGGCATTTATTGATGGAGCGAGTAAAACTCAGGCTTTTTTCAGGGTAACGCTGCCTCTTCTTCGTCCAATTATATTATATGTTGTCATTACATCCCTGATTGGAGGACTGCAAATTTTCGATATTCCGAGAGTTCTCACAAATGGAAGAGGTGCTCCCGATAACGCAATCACCACTATGGTGCTCTATCTCTACAACCAGGCTTTCAAAAACTTTAATGTCGGTTACGCTTCTTCTGTTGCCTATACTCTGTTTTTTATGATTCTGTTTTTTTCTATTCTGTCATTCAAACTCCTTTCAGGTAAGAAACAGAGAGGAGGCAGTGAATTATGATATACAAAAGAAGCAGAGTAGAAAGTATTCTACTTTATACTTTACTAATAATATTGGCAGTTTTAGCCATAATTCCATTTTATATGATGGTTATCAATTCCACTCACACTAATGTTGAAATTTCAAAAAGCCTATGGCTGACACCGGGCACGGCAATAATAGACAATTATAAAATTATTCAGGGCAAAGTAAATATTTGGCGGGGATTTATGTCCAGTGCCATTATTGCAGTACCTTCAGTTATTCTCTCTGCATTTTTCAGTGCTCTGACCGCTTATGGTTTTGCCAAGTTCAATTTCAAGGGAAAAGAAGCTTTCTTCTGGGTGATTCTGGCGACTATGATGGTACCACAGCAGCTGGGGCTGATAGGTTATTATGACTTGTGCGTACAGCTGGGACTGATTGACAGTTTTCTGCCTCTGATTTTACCAACGGCAGCTAACGCGGCAATGGTATTTTTTGTACGGGCTTATATACAATCCTCTATACCTGATTCTCTGATTGAAGCGGCGATTATAGATGGTGCAGGTGAATTTTATATTTTTATAAGAATTATCTTTCCACTGGCTCTGCCATCAATTGGAACCATGTCGATTTTTACATTTATCAATAAATGGAATGATCTTATAACACCAATGGTATTGCTGAACTCGGCCAAAAAATTTCCCATGCCCGTTGTTGTCTCCAATATCAGGGGATTATATGAAACTAATTTCGGCGCCATATACCTGGGTGTCACAATTTCCGTGATTCCCATATTGCTTGTCGTTGTTTTCTTTTCGAGGTCTATTATCAGTGGCCTGACTGTCGGAGCTGTAAAAGGATAATGGATATGAATGATAAATATGAAATCGTAGTACAGAATCCGGTATTACCCGGATTCCACCCGGACCCTTCAATATGCAAAGTCGGTGATTATTACTATATAGCGACCAGCACTTTTGAGTATTTTCCCGGAGTTGCGATACACAAAAGTCGCAATTTACAGGATTGGACGATCTGTCCCAATGCTTTGAGAAGAAAAAACCAGCTCAATATGGACGGGAATCCCTCTTCCGGAGGAATATGGGCGCCTTGTCTCACACATGATAAGGGAACGTTTTATTTAATATATACAGATGTCAAAGAGTGGTTGGGAGCCCTTAATACACAGGGATTTAAAGATAGTCACAATTATCTCACTACAGCACCTTCAATTGAAGGTCCCTGGTCTGACCCGGTGTATCTCAACTCCTCGGGATTTGATCCTTCACTGTTTCACGATGAAGATGGGAGAAAATGGTTTGTCAATATGATCTGGGATTATCGCAACTGGGAAAATAATTTCGGAGGTATCGTACTTCAGGAATTTGATGAAGAGAATGGGTGCCTGACTGGTCCTATCGAGAATATTTTCAGAGGCACGGATTTAAAGCTGACTGAAGCTCCCCATCTTTACAAAAGAAACGGGTTCTATTACCTGATGACTGCTGAAGGTGGAACATCTTATTTCCATGCTGTGACCCTTGCCAGAAGCAGGAATATCAATGGTCCATATGAGGTTCATCCCGATAAACATCTTCTTACGGCAGTCTCTGACAGACCTGCTTTAGAAAAAGCACTCTCTACAAATGATTTCAAAAATGCTTCTTCAGCTCTGCATCCAGGTCTACAGAAAGCCGGGCACGGTAGTATGGTCCCGTGGACTGATGATGAATGGATTCTTGCGCATTTGTGCGGCAGACCCCTGGAAAATACAGGTAGATGCCCATTGGGTCGTGAGACTGCGCTTCAAAAGATTGTCTGGAAAGAAGATGATTGGCCATACCTCGATGGTAAAGGAGCTTCAGAAACAGTTCATTTTCCCCAAAAAAAGAATATCAGACCCATTGAAAAAAATAGAGAACTTGTCAGCTGGATTGAAAACTTTGACAGGAATAAATGGGATTATCAGCTCAATACTCTGAGAAATCCTTCCGGAGATAATTATTTACTGAACGAAAGACCTGGTTGGCTGCGTTTAAATGGAGCTGAATCCCCTGTAAGCAGGTTTAATCAGACTTTGCTTGTTCGTAGAGTACAGCATTTTAACTGGTCCGTAGAGACTCGTTTGGATTTTTCACCTGATGACTTCCAACAGTTTGCCGGATTGATAGTGCGTTACGATGAAACAACTCAGTTGATCTTCAGGGTGAGCGACAACTACGGAGTGCGCAGTCTCGGGATCATCAGTTATGATCTGAATCAACAGGATTTGCCATTGGGTAGAGATGAAATAGCTCTTGATGATGGTCCTGTTTCTCTCAGAGTTTATGTCTCAGGCAGGGATCTCCAGTTCAGTTATTCTCAGAATAGTTCCAGCTGGAAGAAAGTCGGACCTGTATTTGATTCGTCAATTTTTTCTGATGATTATGTGAACCCAATGGGTTTTACAGGCACTTATGCCGGTCTCGGTGCCTGGGATGTGTCAGGGCGGAGAAAATCTGCAGATTTTGAATACCTGAAATACAATCAGGAAGTTGTAATATGAAAAATGTCCTGTTGTGTATAGGAATTATTCTGTCAATAAATCTTCTTTTGGGATGTGCATCCAATATGAATTTAAAAGATAAATATAAGGACTATTTTCCATTAGGTGCTGCAGTAAATGCAGCCACTATAACATCTTCAGAAGATCTCTTGAAAACACATTTTAAGAGCCTTACAGCTGAGAATGAGATGAAACCTGAATCAATACACCCCCGTTTGGGCAAATGGCAATTCTATGGGGCAGATGAAATTGCAGATTTTGCAAGAGATAACAATATGCTTATGAGAGGTCATACTTTTGTCTGGCATCAGCAGATGCCTGGATGGTTTTTCTCATCTATGGGTGGCCCTGTTGATCGGGAACTTCTATTGGAAAGAGTGAAAGAACATATGGAAGTCATGGCTGAGCGCTACAATGATGTTGTATATGCCTGGGATGTGGTCAATGAGGCAATCTCAGATGAAAAAGAAGAATATTTGCGTCCTTCCCCTTTTCTGAAAATAATAGGAGAGGATTATATAGATTTAGCCTTTCATATGGCTCATGAAATAATGCCCGAAGCAAAACTGTTTTACAATGATTATTCGGTTCTGGATCCGGTAAAGCAGGATAAGATCTATAAATTACTCTCAGATATGATTGATCGGGGAGTCCCCGTTGATGGAATAGGACTACAGGGGCACTGGGATATTTATTATCCCGAAGCACATATACTTGAAGAGGCTATTGAACGGTTTGCCGGACTGGGTCTCGATATTCATATAACAGAACTCGATGTTTCATTTTTCAAATTCAGTGACAGGGATTCCCGGTATAAAGAACCGCCGCCTTCCCTGTTGAAAATGCAGAATGAGCGTTATGACTCCATCTTCGAAGTTCTGCGGAGAAACCATGATAAAGTTCAGGCTGTTACGTTCTGGGGTGTCGCAGACTATTCCACCTGGCTCGATCATTTTCCTGTAAAGGGGAGAAAAAACTGGCCACTCCTTTTTGATGTGGACCAAAATCCAAAACCCGCCTTTGATTCAGTAATGGATTTTAGATAGCCTTCCTCACATCATTTTCATTGTACCTTTATAGAGTGATATATCAGTTGTCAGAATCATGGCACCTTCTTTTTTATCGAGATCTCCTGTGATCTGTTCAATGCCGGCGACTATGTCTGCTTCTTTATTTTCCGGTATAAGCACCATGATTGTTTTACTATGGTTTTTCTTTTCATTCATAAAACCTATAAATGTGGCAAAAAGAGGGATGCTGGAAATGTATTCGCCCATTCCCGACGAATCGATGATAGTGGCTCCTTCAATGCCTTCCTGAATAAAATATTCCAGAATATGATAGAGGAAATCATCAAAGTAGAGAACGAGCAGCATAAGTTTCATCTTCTGCTTTTCTACTGTTTTTTCCTCCCTTTCGACGGTGTTTTTTAGAAACACTTCGACAAGGGCTGATTCACTTGTCGCCCCGAGCAGCTCTTTTTTCACTCTTTCCTGTGACATGGCTCTGGAGATGGACGCCAGTATCTGCAAGTGTTCATTCACCGATTCTTCAGGTCCGAGAATAACAAAAATAATCTTGGCTTTTTTCTTGTCGAGAGTTTCAAACTCTACACCTTTTGAATCTGTGACAATAAACAGAAGGAATTCTTCCATCCCTTTAATACGGGCATGGGGAATGGCTATTTCATTTCCGAAACCGGTAGATCCCTGATTTTCTCTTTCTACAAGTTTTTTATAGATATCCCCATCGGAAAAACCTTTTAATTTACTGCTTTTAACAGCCAGTTTTGCCAGTTTCTTCAACACATCATCTTTTTTCTTTGCTTTTATGCCGCAACTGCAGCTCTTAATATCTGTAATTTTAATTAAATCCATTTTATTCCTCCTCCATAGCGTTCACAATTGCATATTTTGAAAGGGGTGGTCCTGTTAGTTCATTAAAAAATACAGCCAGTAATACTACATTGACCATAAGTGTTATCGTGTTCTGCTGATCCTGAGTAAGCGTCTGAATAATAGGAGAAGTTTGTATCATTAGAACAAGTCCAATGGCTACACCCGCCTGAGGCAGCATACAAAATCCAAGATACTTCTTAATATTGTTGGCAGATTTTGCCGCTTTTGCACCGAGATACACTCCAAAATATTTTGCAAAAGCTCTCGATGCAATAAATACTGCCCCGAAAAGCAGGATTTCTTTTTTTATTAATGCAACAGGATTCAATTCTGTTCCGGCAATAATGAAGAATAATGCATAGATCGGTGGAGAAAGAGGTTCCAGAATTCTGAATATTCTGTGATTTCTCGGAGAAATGTTGATTATAACGGCACCGGCAGCCATATTTGAAAGCAGCGGAGATAAGTGGAAGAAAATAGCAAGGGTCGTTTCGACTAGAACCAGTGCCAGGGTAAGTATCAATATCTCTCCGGTATTCGAATGCTTTTTTGTTACCTTGTGGATCAGAAATCCGAAAAGCGCCCCTACTGCTAAGGAAAGTATTATCTCCTGGAATGCGTGGAATATCAGGAGAAGTGCTCCATGTCCTCCTGATGCCGCGTGAGGGGTCAGCATCCCTGTGGCAAGGGCAAATGTGATACTGAATATAATTACTGCTCCGGCATCATCCATGGCGACGACACCGTAGAGCCTGTCTATGAATTTACCATGAGCCCTCAACGACTGAACAATGGCAACAGTTGCCGCAGGTGCTGTAGCAGTCGCAATTGCACCCATGAGTAGGGCAAAAGGTAATTCCATCTTAAATATGAATAAGCTGATGGAAACGACGATATATGTGAGCATTATCTGAAATATTGTCAGAATGATGACTTCTTTGCCCATTACTTTCAATTTGGTTATATAGAATTCACCTCCGATTGTAAGGGCTATAAGAGCAAGAGCTACATCAGTAATCACCGATAAACCGGAATGAGCGGGAATAACCTGGAATACGGCATCGCCCATTAGCAGACCGGAAATAATATAACCTGTAATTTCGGGCAGTTTGACTTTATCAGCCAGTTTTCCCAAAAAGTAACCGAATATCAATAATATACCAATGACAAAGAGGGGATAGTGACTCAAAAGCTCTTTCATCTCTAAAAAATCATGTAACAAAGTATCCATGAGATTAATTGTAGAAGCTAAATGAATAATATGTAAATCTATTTTTCAGAAAGCCAGTTTTTTGCATCATTTAAATCGGAAAAAAACAAAATGTGCAGATCGTAGGCTTTCTTTACAATGTCCGGTTCTATTTCCTGTTCCAGTTGAATTCCATTGAAAGCAGCAGCTTTGATATGTTGAACATTATTGGAAACGAACTCTTTTGCGATTTCAAAAAATTTATGAGTATAGGGAATTCCCGAAAAATCAGCCAGTAAAAGTTGAGGATTGTCTTTTTTATTAAGAATATCAGAAGTTCTGTGTAGTATTTCACGGAAAAAAATCTTGTCATCTTCATATTCCCGCAAATTTAGAAAGATTATGCTTTTACCATTAGACGATAACGTTTTTAATCTGTCCATTTTACATTCCTCTTACAACTTGAATTTAATAAATGCTGTAAGAGAATTCAAATTTATTTACTTTTTGTTTTTTTCCCGGGCAATCAGACCATTGAGAAAGTTTCTCAATAACTGATCTCCACAGGGTTTATAGTTCCTGTGGTTTTTATTCCTGAACAGGGCACCGAGTTCACTTTTTGAAATTTCAAAGTCACTCAGTTTCAATGTTTCGATTATATCCGTATCTTTCATATCAAAGGCTATTCTTAACTTTTTAAAAATGTCATTATTATCCATATCGTTTATATTAACATATACGTTATGCATTGAACAATGTAATGATTAAGTCGAAAATTAATTCAGGTATAAAGAATGGAACAGAGTATATATTATTCATTAAGATTTAATTTAAATGAAAATGCCGAAAATCTCGGGAATCTCTTCTCGTCAATAAATTTTTTTGCAGAACTTTACTGCCGGCTGGATAACCTTCTCATCAGCGCTCTTCCCTTAAAACTTGAATTTTCCAGATCACTAAAAGATTTTGGAGAAAATTCTTTTTTATTTGTTTTTAAAGATCATATTCTATATCCCGGCCAGTTCCCTCTTGGCCATCAACCTGAGCTGAAAGATGTGGAAACATGGTTGACAAGCAGTAGAAATTTATTTTCCGGTGTTTTTAAACAGGGTTTTTCACACACAACAGATGAGTTGAAGTCAATGCTCGATGAGCTGGGAGAGCAATTGGATTTTGGAGATTTGATCAGCTACAGGACACTAGACAAGGATGAACTTGATAATATTATACTCGATTTTCAAAATGCCAGAAAATTTCTTGATTCCGAAGATGGAATTATTATTTTTGAGTAAAAATAAATTGTAAAAAAGTTGGAATTTTTATATAAATGGAGTCAAAATAATATTAGAAAATGTTTAGTTTGGGAGGAGTTGTATGAGTGATTTTGATGATCAAGATGGCTTTATGTCTCTAGACGATCTAGATAACGAAGAGCAATCTGCAGCAGGTGTTGGTAGTGATGACTGGGGCGATTCATTTGATGATATGGATTCAGAAGCATGGGATAACGAATACCATGCAGAAGATGAAGAACTTGAAGATGATCCCTGGGCTCTCGGCTAGTGATCTATTGTAAAAATCTTATATAACAAGAGACTGTCCCAGCCCTTTTGCGGAGCTTATGTGACAGCCTCTTTTTTTTTATGCGCAAAAACTGTTTAAAATCTCTTTGAGGGCTTTGTTCTGTTCTACATGTATTGATTCAGGATTAAATCCATTTGTTTGTAAATGTAAACTGAACTGATTCCATTCTTTGTATTTTTTATCTGTTTTTGTGATAAATCTCTCTTTGAAATAAACCACTTCGGGATTTCTTTTAGATCTGTGGTCAAAATGATCCACTTTTTGTTTACTCAGATCAATTTTAATTCGATCATGCATTTCCGGAAGTAGTTTATTTTCGAAATCATCATAGAGATAATAGGTAACTTTTGATGATTTTTTATGGATTTTTACTATATCTGCAGATTCTGGATCTCCATAGAAGAATGAAGAGCAACCTATGTAAACCCTTAATGCCGGATGAAGTTTTTTGATCAGTGATGTATGAATCCACATGGCATCCTTGTCCTGAATCCCGTATTCACATAATTCACATAATTCTGAAATTGTCCGGGGATTACTCAGGCAGGATAAGAGCTTTCTACTTTCGGCCAGAGCTCTTATATTATTTCCGAGATATGTAATAATTTTATCTTTAATGTATTGTGGCATAGATGAGAGAACATTTTCATTCTTTAATTTTGCCAGAGCCAGATAAACCAGAAGGTCTTCTTTGATATTGCCAGAAGCGGAAAGCTGAATATTGAGGTTGAACATTTCCTTAAAGTCTGGATCTTTAAAAAAGTAAAACAATCCGGGGGCGGCGGGAACTGCGGGAATATTCAGAGTGTTTTGTAATATCCTATCAAGACCTTTGCTCTTTTTTTCACTTGTTGTGACAGCAAATACCTTGTTCGTATGATTCCAGATCTCACCAGCTGCTTTTAAAATTATTTCAGGATTGTCCTTCAGATCGTTATTATTTATTGTCAGACCTGTAATATCATAAAATTCTGAATTTATCTCACTGAAGTCATTGTAATGGTGATAACTGTTTTTATTCTGAATAAGATTATGTTTTACTAAATATTTTTCTATTTTCATCATATATTTCGTTATTAAAACTCCTAAGACGATTCTCGTAAAATTTAGGGTGAATCATGATAATATCGAATTTGATTTCTGAATTTCAATAGGTTTTCTGAAAATATATTTTATTTATTTTTTTGAATTCTATTGATCTTTTGGAGGAGTTCTGAATTCCTGAATAATTCATTCACAGCTTATACACATAAAAAAACTAATATTCTGAATAGCTTGTGGAAAACTTGTTGAAAACTTCGAAAAAGCTGTGAATTCATTGAAATTTGGAGAATTCATAGAATTTAATATTGGTCAATTAACTTAGCAAATATTAATAATAAAAATGAAACCATGGAGAAAATGGAGGTTATTGATGTTTCATAGCCGATTTTAGAAATTTATTGAGAATTCTTTACTACTGGTGTCAACAATTGTGTATTACAATTATTTTTTCATTAGGGGAATTTCCTTGTGGATAACTTGTGTATAAATTCGCTGAAACATCAAAATTTCAAGGTTTTATCGTAAATTCAGTATTATTTTTCAACAGGATGAAAGTAATTATCAATGGGATCTTTTTTCTTTTTGGCTTTTTTTTCTTTCCTGTTATTCTTATATCTACCGGAGATAAGAACGTATAGAGAAGCAACAGGTAATATTATTGCAAATGTAATGGCTACAGCCATTTGATTCCATAAAAAAGCTGTGATACCCAGTGAGAAGGATATAACAATGAGAATCATTATTATTATTGACTTCATATTCCTAATATAAGCTAAAATTTATGAAATTTCACCTCTTGCTTGTAGTGACGATTTTCATCGGCTATAGTAGGGATATGCCAGATTATAAGCTTTATATGAGCAACCGTTTAGATTCATTTGTAAAAGATTTCAGTCATATTTTACAACCGGGTCCCCTTTTCAGAGATAAAGTTTGCATTGTTGTCCAGAATAAGAGTATTGGAGACTGGCTGAAATTGGAAATTGCTAGGCACTGTGGCATCTCGGCTAATTTGAACATCGTTCTACCTGAAAACGCCGTGAGATCATTTATCCATTCTTTTCAGGTCGGCCGCAATTTGCTTTTGTCTCCGACTGGTGATGGTGAAAAAGCCGTTCTGTTTATGGACAATCTCAAAATCATTATTTATAAGAAGCTTGAGCACCTGCTTCATACAGGTAATAAAAATATTGAGTTTTCAAACTCTCTTTACAATAGTCTTGAAAAATATGTAAAAGGTCTATCTTCAGAAGAAAGTGATTATGAGGCAATAAACAGTTTGCGGCTGTATCAGCTTTCGGACAGTATCGCCGGTCTGTTTTATTATTATGGGATGAATTGCCAGAAGTTGACTGCAAGCTGGGAGAAGAACATTCCATTTTTTCCTGCAAAAGCAGATGAATCTCTGAAAAATCATGAAAAGTGGCAGATGGCTTTATGGAATGAATTGTTTACTGAAAGCAGTGTTTATGTTCATTTGAGTAGTATTTTAGCTTCTATTGTAGAGAAAAAAGATATTTATGATGGTGATCCCTGTAGAATCGTTCTGTTCGGTTCAGCATTTCTCGGTGATTCATCACTGCAATTTTTTGATCATCTTTCAAACTATATTCCCGTTGATCATTTTATTTTGAGTCCAGGCAATAGTGATGATCCCTTTAAAATGGATTTGTTGAAAAACTGGGGATCACTTTTTGAAGGTTTCAAAAAGCTAGTCAAAGGAGAGACTTTTGCCAACTTCACTTTGAATAAAGACAAAACAGTACTCGCACATATTCAGAATAGTTTTATTCATAATGAAAATCCCGATGTACCTTTTGTCGTATCTGAAAAAGATGACAGCCTCAAAGTAATTTCCACAACTGGTAAATGGCGGGAGGTAGAAGCTTTGAAAAACAGGATTCTGAAACTTCTCGATAGCGATGATACACTGCAGTTGACTGACATCGGTGTGTTGGCCCCGGATATAAATGAATACTCCCATTATATAGATGCTGTATTTTCATCTAAGGGGAATACAAATCTGCCTTACAATATTATTGATTTAAGAGGAGATGAAGATTCTCCTTTTATCAGTGCCTTTGTGTGCCTGCTCAGTCTGGCCGGAGCCCGCTTCACAAGAAAAGAGCTTTTTTCTCTTTTTTCCAACCGTTGCTTTGCTGAGAAAAATGGGATTTCTTCCGGTGAGTATAATACGTGGCTCGAGATGTGTGCCAATGTGAATATCAAGTGGTCCGTCGATGAAAATCAGAAGAAAGAACTGAATGTTAAAGGAAGCAGATACAATAGCTGGGAAAGAGGTTTTGATAGAATCCTCGAGGGCATTGCTCTTTCTGAAGAAGAGGATCCTCTGGCTGCTCCTTATGAACTTTTTAATGAAAGTTCAAATGTTTCAGCTGGTAAAATGATGCACATAGTCAGGTCTCTAAATCTGGATATAAATTCTCTGACAGGTGTTAAATTACAACTTGAAGAGTGGATCCTTCTCTGGGAATCTATAATGGATACCTATTTGAAACCATCGGAATCACACCCTATCGATACTAAAGACAGGCTGAGACTCAAAGGTTGTTTCAGGGATATTCTGAATATGATGAACGACCTGAATAATCTGGAAGAGCTCGAAAACCGTCAGTTTGATTTTTTTATGTTTAAATCACTGATTATGGAATTTATAAATAAATCCGGTGGAAGCAAAGGGCGATATTTGACTCAGGGAATAAGCTGTTCATCATTGAAACCCCTGAGAGCTGTCCCTTTTAAGATTCTGCTGGTTCTGGGATTGAATGAAGAGGTTTTTCCTGCAATTGAGGATCCTCTCAGTTTTGACTTGAAAGATAGTTCATATGTCAAAGAGATTATTTCTATTGATCTCTCGAGAAGAAGCAGTGACAAGTATACATTTCTGGAGATATTTCTGTCAGCCCGAGAGAAGGTCTTTCTCTTCTACAGAGGAAGAAATAATGTCGACAATGAAAAACTTCAGCCATCACCTTTACTGACGGAAATGTCGGAATATTTCGATAAACATTTCCAGTGTGAAGATGGTTCCGGATATTACAAAAGTATTCACGAAGAAGAGAAACTGCAGCCTTTTGACCGGGAATATTTTTCCCCGGGCTCTCCACTTTTTTCTTATAGCACAAGAGATTTTAATCTTGCGCGCATTTATTACAATGACAAAAAAGTTACTGAACGGGATAGAAACTTTGAAGAGATCCCTCTTAAAGTGGAAGATTCCATAATAGACATCACAATAAAAGATCTCAAGAAATTTCTCGATAATCCGGTAAAATACTTCTTTAACAGAACAATCGGAGTTTATATGGAAGATCTGGAAATTCTAGAAGAAGATATTTTTGAAAACATAGAACTCGACTTTTTCGAGAAGAGATCTTTCTTAAAAGATCTGGTTTTATCAGATGTCATAAATGATGAAACAATCGGCAATATTGATAAAATCATCAAAAATTATTTCCAGATGCAAAATCGCCGAGGTGAAATCATTGACAGCGAATTATCTATTCCAGATGTAGAGAAAATCAGTGAGTCTGTAAAGCAGACAGTTGAGAATCTGAAGAATGATAACTTTCTTTCATCCAAACCGGATCCCGTAGTTTTCACTTTCGGAGAAAAAGAAGACCTTGAACACAATATCATTGAATCACCTGTCATAGATCTGAACCGCGGTATTAAAGTCCGGCTTTCCGGCTCACTGCCTCCTCTTTATATATATCCCGATAAAACAGTGACATATATCGATATCATCAGTGGGAAGAAACCTTCAGATCATCACTGGATACAGCCATTTTTAATCAATAAGCTTCTTCCGGTAAAAGTGAAAGCTCAAAAAGGATTAAAATCCTTTCTCGTTTCACCTGAAGAGGTATTTACAACTGAATTTAGTCAGCAAGATGATTTGTCTCTGAAGCAGCTCGTTTCGAGTTATATCGACAATCTTGAAAACCCGATTCCCCTTTATCCTGAGCTGGCTGAGAGTTTGAAAGATAAAAAAGATCCCGGAAAAGAAATCAGCAGCAGTGATCTTAGAATACTATTTCTGGAAAAGTGGATTGAAGAAGAGGGGAAAATGCCCTTTGGGTATTCAGAGTTTAAAAGCTGTCCCTATCGATTCAAAGCGTATTCCGGGTTACCGGAAATAGATGAAGGAAAACTGCTCAACTTTTACGAAAGCAGCTATAGAGAGCTATTTTCCGTACTCCATGGGAATAAGGATTGACTGAATGAGTGAATACAAAAGTTTTGCTTTTACAGACAATATTGATCTCCTGAGAAATGTTCAGTTAGAAGCATCTGCCGGAACAGGGAAAACCTATAGCATTGAGAGAATCGTCACGTTATTAATTGCCCGTTATTCTCTGAGCATATCTAAAATACTGATAGTTACATTTACCAAAAAAGCGGCTAGAGAACTGAAAGAAAGAATCCGCCAGATACTTTCAGAAACACTGCAGACGGGGGAAATAGATCTAGGTGATAATCCACTTTCGCTCAATGAGGATGAACTCAAGAACATACATGAATCGTACCTGGAGTTTGAGAAAGCCTCTATCTTTACAATACACAGTTTTTGTCTGAATATGTTGAAGGCCTATCCCTTTGAGAGTCTGAGCCAGTTCAGTATGGAGATGGAAAGTGAAAATGAACTGACAGAAGAAACAGTCTGGGATTTCATGCGTGAGATCGGCCATTCTATGGATAAGTGTCAATTGCTTAAGTATAAGGCATACCTCGAGGGGCGAAGCTTTTGTGATGCCGTCACCAGTCTTTCATCGGCTGTTAACCGGGAATTACTTGAACCTGATGTGGAGTTGATTCCCGATAATGCCTTAATTGAAGAAATTGTTTCCTCAGTTTTAGATTTCAATGAGAAAAAAGGTGAGCTTTTCAGATCCTGGACAGCTCTATGCGACAAACTACCGGACTTTAATCAGTTTGAAGATCTGGGTTTTAAAAAAGCAACAATCAAAAAAGTGCTTCCTCTCGGGGAAATTACAGAACAGAGTGATTTCATTTCCATTAACAAAATTCTCTGTAAGCAGGATATTGTAAAGAATCTGTTGAAAATGCTGCCCGAGTTTCTCGATAAAAATCTAAAAGTAAAATCGGATAGACAAATTGTAATAAACCATCCTTTTATTAAAGCTGTTGAAGATTTTCTCAACATTTATATTTATGATGAAGGGGCGCCGGCAAATAATCTTTACAGTCAGGCACTCAAGGCATCATTTCTGTTTGAATCGTACAATAAAGTTAAGAACCGCTTGAGCAGAAAGAAAGATATCACCGGAAAACTGGATTTTAATGATTTAATCGGCAAACTGCACAGAGCTTTATGCGGACCTGCGGAATTCAGGCAACCTCAGTTGATCAAGGAGATCCGGAAGCGATACAGAACAGTTCTCGTCGATGAATTTCAAGATACAGATAACAGACAGTGGGATATTTTCAATATTATATTCGGAGGAGATGACAGGCACAACTTCTTTCTTGTCGGTGATCCGAAACAGTCTATATACGGCTTTCGCGGAGCTGATCTTGAGATCTATTATCGTGCCTGTAATGGTGATTCTGTTGACGCCCGATATACTCTCGATAAGAATTACCGCTCAGTTTCAGACCTCGTCTCCAGTGTGAATACTTTATTCTCCGGTGTTTTTGCAAATGATATGCATTGCGGTTCTACAGCTAAAACTACTTTTAATAATGTGAAAGCCGGGAAAACTAATGAATTGAGTCTTGGTGACGATAAACGGGCTACCGAATTCATCAGGATTGAATCTATTATAGATTCTGAAAAAGAGATCACCAGATTGAAGCAGGGAAGAGAGTTTTACTTTGAACTGATCACATACAAGATATTTGATCTTCTCAACAAAAAAATACTACTGAAAGGGGAACCGGTTCTGCCCGGAGATATGGCCATTCTTGCTGAGAGTAACAATGACTGCCAGACTCTGCAGAATCTTTTATCCACATTTTCCATACCTTCTGTAATTACAGCCAGAGAGAAAATCTTTGATACAACAGAAGCTTCTGAGTTTCTGATTTTTCTTCAGACACTTGTCAAAATGGATAATTCATCAATAAAACTTCTACTTCTGTCGATCTTTTTTGAATATTCTCCCCGTGAAATAGAAGATTTTGAGTTGAATGGAACACTGGACCTCTTTTCCAGTCAAATTTATCACTGGCGCGATTCTATTGATCGCGGGCAGATAATTGAAGTCTGCAATGAACTGTTTGATTACAGGAAATTCCCCGAAATGGATATGACTTTTGAAGAGAGAATCCTCTCGAGGAAGAATGGAGAGAGGGCATACACAAATATCAGACAGATAATGGAATATCTTCAGAAAGAACAGCATTCTTCAAAACTGGACACAGAAGAACTATACTCATTGTTTCAGAGTAAAATTTCTCAATCATCCGGGGGAGAAGAGGATCTGCTCAGACTGGATAAAGACTCGGGAGCTGTTCAGATCATGACAATGCATGCAAGCAAGGGACTGGAATTCCCCATTGTTTTTTTTGCCGGAGCCATGAGAAAGGATATGAAGAGTTCTGTTGGTGAAATGTACAATTTTGTCAGTGATAAAAAAAGATATTATGATTTCCTGAAATACGAAAAGAACAAAATCAGTCAGTCTATGGATCTCTGGGAAGAAAGGAAACGACTTTATTATGTCGCACTGACAAGAGCTTCATCGAAATTGTATATGCCCTTTATCAAAAATGTTGATTATTCCTATCTGACTTCTCTCTACAGCTCATTTGCCGTTGCTGATATTAAGAGCATCGTCACTGATAATTCAAAGGTGAAATCATTTACTTTTCCCATTCACAGCGGATTAAAAAGTGATAGTGATGCAAAGAGAAAAGTTCTAAATGCAATAGATGATTCCATACTGAAACTTGTAGAAAGCCGCAATGACATATTTTCTGTGGATTATGACCTGGAAAGTGAATATAACCAGAATAGAAATAATCCCGACCTGCTCTACAGTGAAAATAAAGATGAAGTTAACCTTGTTGTTCATAATCTTAAGCATGATGAAGGTTTTATCCATCGTTATCGAAAAGTCTCGAGTTACTCCTCCATTATCAGAGACAAAGCCGTAATTCATCATGAAGAGGCTACAGCTGATGATGCAGACAGAGATGATGTTGCAGAACCTGTAACTGAAGACTCATCGGGGGAAGTCCTGACCAGAGGTGCTGTTCTGGGAGAATTGGTGCATCTTTTGTTTGAAGAGCTCGATTATTCCACAGTTGAGGAACTCGACCTTATCCAGTTTTCAGCAGACCAAGAGGTGGAATTGCTCTTTAAAAATCTTTCAGTCAGATTTTTTAATAATAAATGGTATCTTTTATTTGCCCGGCAATTGAAAGAGCTGGTGTACAACACTCTCAAAAATGAAATTTATGAAGGTTTTTCCCTTTCTCAGTTAAAACCTGATGATAGACTGCATGAAATGGAGTTTCATATGACCGTGAAAGGATGTGAGAACCTGAAACTCGATAATTTTAAAGGTTCAGTTCAAGCGGGTTTTCTCAAGGGATTTATCGATCTGATTTTTACAATGAATGGAAAGATTTATATAGCCGACTGGAAGACAACCTCATCTCCTGAAGGTGATTTATATGAAGCCTATCACAAAGGTGTCCTAGATAATCTGATGGAGTCCCATCACTATAGTCTGCAGTCAATGATTTATATAGTTGCACTCTGCCGGATGCAGAATGCCTCAGGTGAAGGGACATTTGACTATGACAGAGATTTCGGCGGCTGTTATTATCTATTTGTACGTGGGATGAATGGAGATAAAGGTTCCGATCTGGGAGTTCATTTCTATAGACCGGATAAAGAAGAACTACTGGCTTTTGCCGATCAGTTTGCACCTCTGGAGTTGAATTAATGAATAAAACCTATGGTCCAGCCCTGATCAGCTGTATTAAGCAGAATGAAAAGTATCACTTTAAAGGACTTGTGAGAAATTACTCTGAGAATCACCACAGCCATCCGGCAGATTTTCAGGCACTTGCAAGAGAACTCTCGGTTCCCTGGCATCACATTTACTACACAGTTTATATTACAGAGAAAGGTGATTTTGAACATGTCAGTCTTCTCAGATGGCTCATCCTTCATATCCTTTATCAGTCCGGTTCGGGGCATCTCCGATCGGATTTCACAGAATTGGAAGAGGCGCTCGATTCGTGGTTGTATCTCGATCGGGAGTTTTTTCCAGGATCTGACAGCGAATTCAATGAAAACAATAACAGAATACAAGAGATTAAAAGGGAGTTGCTGCAATCCTACAGGGATCTTATAGAAGCGAACCAGTCTCTTTTTGGATCAACAGACTCAAATACTCCTTTTATTTATCTGAAAGAAAGAGAGATTATTTATATTAGAAAGTATTACAAAATGGAGAAGCAGCTCCTCTGCAGCTTGGAGTTTTATATTCAATCAACAGGAATAATCGGGAGTGGAGACTACTCCTCTCAAATCAGGGATGTTATAAATGAGATGAACCAATCCCGTCCTTTTCCACTTTCTGAAGAGACCGTTCTTACAACTGAGAAAATTCTAAAGCACAAACTGACTATATTAAGCGGAGGTCCCGGCACTGGAAAAACAACAACAGTAACGGCGATCCTGAGAATCTTGAAAATTATGGAAAAAAGAGGATTTCTTCCCTATGCGGAAAGAATCAGACTGGTGGCTCCTACAGGGAGAGCTGCCAACAGAATGATAGAGAGCATCAGAACGGAGATGAAAAATAATCCCGTTGAAGAAGCTGATTTCTCTCTGCCAGAGAAAGCCTATACCCTTCATAAGTTACTCGGAATAAATCCCGTTAGAAAAGATGTTCTCTACAATAAAGACCGTCCAATTCCGGCGGAACTGGTAATTCTCGATGAAGCATCGATGGTAGATGCCAGAATGATGTCTCTCCTCTTCGATGCCCTGTCTCCTTCAACCCGTCTTCTGCTTGTCGGAGATAAAGACCAGCTGCCATCAGTCGATGCGGGAGCTGTTTTCGGTGATATTGTAACAGGATCGGAGAGTGGAGGCCATAAACTCAGTTCTTCAGTAGTCCTGTTAAAAAAATCATGGCGTTCGACAACGGATATTCTCAATATTGCCGGTTCTGTGATCAATGGAGAAGGAGAAGCAGCTCTGAAATCTCTGAAGTCGGAGAATCCGAATACCATTTACGGTGCAATTCCACCAGCGGATAAACTCGTTTCCAGAATTATGGAAAAATACCAAATTGAAAAAATGGCTCCTTTCAGAGATCCCGATTCTACAAGCCCCGATGTCCTCGAGAAAATCTTCACTGTTTATGAAAAATTCGCTGTATTGATTCCAACTCGAAGAGGTCCTTACGGAGTTGAACGGATCAATAGTGCAATCAATCAGATCATTGCGGGAAGAGGGAAGGCAATATATCATGGGCAACCGATCATGATTGGAACAAATGATTACAATTTATCTCTTTTTAACGGGGATAGGGGGATCTTTCTCAACTTCAATAGTGAATATTATGCAGTGTTCAGAGATGGACCAGATAAATTCCGATTTATTCCCGCAGGGAAACTCAGCTCATATGAAACAGCCTATGCCCAGACCATTCATAAAAGCCAGGGTTCTGAATTTAATGAAATCCTTGTATTGATACCTGAAGGATCTGAGCGTTTATTGACCAGAGAGATTGTCTATACGGGAATAACCAGAGCAAAAGAGAAATTGACACTATTGAGCAGTGATCAGATTTTTATTGAGGCTGTCTCTCGAAAAGTTGTACGACATTCGGGGATTAGAGAATATCTTGGAGACGGAAATGGGAACTAACAGCTTTGAAGGATTAACTCCGCATCTTCTAATAGATGGAGTCGAGGAGTTTACAGAGATGAAATTCACCGGCCACACAAATCCAATGGCCAGTTATATCAATAGAGTGTATGAAATCGAAACTGAAAATAATGAAAAAATGATAGTTAAATACTATCGCCCGGACCGGTGGTCCCTTGATGCAATATATGATGAACATGATTTTATTCTCGATTGTTATGAAGATGAAATTCCTGTTGTCGCACCGATAAAATTGAATAATGGTTCCACTTTAGGACTCTGGGATAAGTTTTCCTTTGCCTTATATCCTAAAAAATCCGGTCCTATGCTGGAAATTAATACAGATAATGAATGGGTCCGGGTCGGAGAACTTATAGGCAGGATTCATAGTTGTGGCTCAAAGTTTGATGCTGAAAACCGTATTATTCTCGATCCCGAAGGCTCGACAGAAGTCTTTTTAGATGATCTGCTATCAGGCGAATTGATAAATGATGCCAATAAAAAACCTTTTGAAGATATCTGTCGGAAAATTCTTAAAATAATTACACCTGTCTTTGCGGATTTTGAGAAAATCAGAATTCACGGGGACTGCCATCGCGGAAATATCATTCAAAGACCTGGAGAAGGACTAATGATCATTGATTTTGATGATATGGCTACTTCAGTACCGGTACAGGATCTGTGGATGCTGCTTTCGTCGCGCCTGGATCAGTCGCAGAGGGAGATGAATCTCATGCTTGAAGGATATGAGACTTTCCGGGATTTCGACCGTCGTTCATTAAAACTGATCGAACCGCTTAGAGCTATGAGAATCATCTATTTTATAGAATGGTGTGGTAGGCAGAGCAAAGATAATCATTTCTTAAGGAACAATCCCGACTGGGGTTCCGATATCTTCTGGCGCACTGAAATTAATGATCTGACAGTGCAGTATAAGGAAATTCTTGAGACGATCTGATGATCCGGTGCTTGATTAAATACAGCCAATGAATTATTTAATTAATAGATTCTGAAATTTGGAGAAAATAATGGCAAAATGTCCCTGCGGAAGCGGAAATGATTATAAAAAATGTTGTGCTCAATATATTAAAGATGGAAAAAATGCACCTACAGCTGAAGCTCTGATGAGAGCCAGATATACAGCCTACGTACAGAAAGAAGTAGACTATATTATTGATACACATGATTCTGAAACAAGAAAAGATGTGTCTCGGGAATCCGTTGAAGAATGGGCAAAAGATTCTAAATGGTTCGGACTGGAAATCCTCAAAACAGCACGTGGTGAAGAAGATGACAAAAACGGCGTGGTTGAGTTTATTGCCGAATATAAACAGGACGGTACAAAATTCCGTCATCATGAACACAGTGAGTTTGTTAAAAAAAAGGGAAAATGGTTTTTCCACGATTCCAGAATGATCAATGAACCTATCAAAAATGAAAATAAAGTGGGAAGGAATGATCCCTGCCCTTGCGGTTCGGGGAAGAAATATAAAAAATGCTGCGGTTGACAAGTCTGTCTTAGCCCAGATTCTGCGTTGTCAATCTGTTCAGAGATACTCAAGCACAAAATAATAATCTTTCATTTTCAAATATGATGTTACAATGTACTCGATTAATATTGGAATCTCTTATGTTGTGGAGTATTTGAATGGGAAATTATTTTGATGTTCGCTCTTTTGATTCAGAAGATAAAACGGCTATTTCTACTATTGCACCAAAAATCCTCGTAGTTGATGATTCTATCCTTGTGAGAAAACAGATCAGTAAACTTCTCATTTCTGAAGGATATGATGTAATGGATCATTCTTCAAATGGCCTGGAAGCGGTTGATATGTATAAAAAACTCTTCCCCGATGTTGATCTTGTAACCATGGATATATCCATACCTCGAATGGGAGGTTTAAAAGCTTTGGAACTCATTCTTGAATTTGATAAAAATGCTAAGGTGGTTATGATCAGCGCTCTCGGTAAAGAAGATATTTCAGAAAAAGCAGTGCAGGCAGGTGCTCTGGGTTACATCATGAAACCTCTTAATAGAGATCATGTCAGTAAGACGTTGTCCGCAGTTTTTAACAATGTTTAAGTACTAAAGAGAGTTTCAAATGTGACCATTTGTATACATTTCTATGCAAGCGGTTGCACGATATGAGAAATGGGTTTATTATGTATAAAGAATAAAATAAAAATAACAAGATGGAAAATAAATTGAAAAGAAAAAGTGGTATATTGCTTCACCCGACTTCACTGCCTGGAAAACACGGAATCGGTGATCTAGGTAAGGAAGCATATGATTTTATAGATTTTCTCGATGATACGGGACAGACTTTGTGGCAGGTCCTTCCCCTCGGACCTACGGGATACGGTGATTCTCCCTATGCGTCATTTTCAACTCATGCGGGAAATCCCTTTATCATTAGCACTCAGGAATTAAAAGAACTGGGATATCTCACAGATGATGATTTGAAGTCTGAGCCTGAGTTTGATAAAAATTCTGTCGATTTCGGAACTTTAATTCCCTGGAAAAAAGAGCTGCTGAGCAAAGCGGCTGATGTTTTTCTTGAAAATTCCGAGAATAACAAGGCATACAGAACATTCTGCCTGGAAGAGTCCAGCTGGCTTGAAGATTATTCTCTTTTTATGGCAGTGAAAGAGTTTTTTGATGAAAAAGCTTTAAACGAAGGGATCGATGGTGCGATGTGGAGCAATTTCTGGGATAAGGATATTGCTCTTCGCGATCCGAAAGCTATGCTGCGGTGGAGTGAGAAACTGGCGACTGAAATTGAAAAAAACAAAGTCCTTCAGTTTTTCTTCTTTGACCAGTGGTTGAGATTGAAAAAATATGCCAATGAAAAAGGGATAGATATAATCGGGGATATTCCAATTTTTGTAGCCTCAGATAGTTCTGATGTGTGGGCTAACAGGAAACTTTTTCTTCTGAATAAAGATGGCTCTCCCACTTCTGTTGCAGGAGTTCCTCCGGATTATTTCAGTAAAACGGGACAGCTTTGGGGAAATCCTCTTTATGACTGGAAAGCTATGGAGAAAAATCACTTTAAGTGGTGGATAGAGCGGATCAGAGGAACTCTCAAAATGGTTGATATCATCAGAGTTGATCATTTTCGCGGTTTTGAAGCGTTCTGGCAGGTTCCGGCTGGAGAAAAAACAGCAGTTAATGGTAATTGGGTAAAAGCTCCGGGAGAGAAGCTGTTTTCTGAAATCAGGCGGATTCTGGGAACTCTGCCCATACTGGCAGAAGATCTGGGGTTAATAACAGAGGAAGTGAACAAACTGAGAGATGATTTTGAGTTTCCCGGAATGAGAATCCTCCAGTTTGCTTTTGATTCTGCCGAAGGTGATGGTGGTCTCGACCCTGATAATATCTTTCTGCCGCATAATTATATTGCTAATTCTGTTGTTTATACGGGAACACACGATAATTCGACAATGAAAGGCTGGCTGGATAATTGTAAACCGGAAGAGATGCAATATATCAGAGAATATACCGGTTATGAAGGTCAGGATCTTGTGTGGCAATTTATACGGATGGCGATATCTTCAACTTCAGCATATTGCATTATACCCATGCAGGATTTTCTTGAGCTGGGAGATGAAGCGAGAATGAATATCCCGTCAACTCTCGGTGGAAACTGGTGCTGGAGGTATTCAGCAGATAGTGTTGATGACCAGTTAAAGGAAAAAATCCTCGAAATGACGCAATTATACGGCAGGTATTCTTGAAAGCAGGAGAGGGATAATCGTCCCTCTCACTATTTGTCGATTTTTAATTCAACTGATATCTGGTCCCTCAGTGTTTCAACAAAATTTTTCAATTCTATATTTTCATTTCTGAGTCTTTTAATCTCGAATAACATCCATTTAATGTCTTCTTCAGCATCGGCTACATCGAAATTCAGGTCAGAATCGGGATTATATTTTATCCAGCAGATTTGATTGCCGTTTCTTTTTTTTCTCTTTAACAGCTCTTCCAGTTTACCTAATCTGTCATTTTTTTCATTTAAATCCATAGAGATCAGTATATTCCTTAATTAACATTTTACAATTTCTTGAAACTTAATATCCCATGTGTAATTATAGTAGTATGGAAAGAAAAACTATTATATCACTTTTGATAATTTTTGTTGTTTTACTGAGCGGATGTAAGACAATTGAGAAAGCGGGAATTAATATGATTTCCGATGTGATGGCTGGTGAAGGCAGTGCTGAATTGTTTACCGGAGATAATGATCCCGAGCTTGTAAAAGATGCACTTCCCTTTATTCTGAAAATGTATGAAATGCTTTCTGAAAAGAATTTTAAAGATTCTGATCTTTTGCTTGCTACAGGCAGTACTTTTATAATGTATTCCAATGTATTTATACAGACTACAGCAATTATGCTGCCCGATGAACGTTTTATGGAGCAGTACAATATGCTGATCAGATCTAAAAAAATGTATCAGAGAGGAACAGAATATGTTCTTCAGGCATTGGAGTTGAGGCATAAGGGATTCAGAGAGAATCTCGACAATGGAATGATTGACCTGGCTTTGGCAGATATGGACGTAGATGATGTTCCCTATTTGTACTGGGCGGCTTCTGGATTGATGGGAGCTTTTTCCACAGATCCTTTTGACTTTTCCCTGGGACCGGATTTATATAAGCCCGTTGCATTTCTTTACAAAGCACTCTCTATTGATGAAACATTCAGTAATGGGAATCTCCATGACCTTCTTATTTTATTAAACAGCTCTGTTCCAGACGGACTAATGTTTAAGAGGGGAGAAAGCGAATCCCCAATTAACAATTATGTTGATGATTATTATAAATCCTTAGGTATTAAAACGCCTTTTGAAAAAGCGCGTTTTCATTTTAACAGGTCAATTGAAATTTCTGGTGGAAATTATGCCGATCCTTATATATCATTGGCTACAACGGTTTCTGTAAATGAACAGGATCTGGAAGAGTATGAGAGACTGCTGAATGCAGCTCTGGAGATTGATCCCGATGCTTATCCTGAGATGAGGCTTGCTGGTCTTATTTTCAGAGACAAAGCGCAGTGGTATCTCGATCACAAATCAGATTATTTCTTACTCGATATTGATGAAGGAGATTTTGATGAAGTTTATTAAATATATAAGCGTTATAATGGTATTTCTTGTACTACCGGTTATGCCCTTGTCTTCGTTGACTGTAAAATTAGGTAGTGTAGCTCCTGCCGGTTCCGATTGGGATCTCGCTCTCAAACAGTTGTCAAACGACTGGAGAACAATTACAAATGGCCAGGTCAATGTTAAAATTTACCCCGGTGGAATTGCCGGTAGTGAAGATAATATGATACAGAAAATGAGAATCGGTCAACTCGATATGGCTGTTCTCACTGCAATCGGAATGAATGAGATTGTTCCACAGACTTTTGTATTCAGTCTCCCTTTTCTCCTGAAAAATGATGAGGAAGTTCAGTTTGTGCTTGAAAATGTCACTAAAGAATTTGATGTTGATTTTCAGGAAAAAGGTTTTGAAGTTCTTATGTGGTCATCTACGGGCTGGCTCCATTTTTTCAGCAAAGACAGAGGCACATCTCCCGATATGCTGAGAAAGCAGAAGATTGCAGTAGCCGGGAATGAAACAGAAATGATGGATGCATGGAAAAGCCTTAACTTCAGAGTCATTCCCATCAGCATCAACGATACAATGTCTGGACTGCAAAGCGGAATGATTGAATCATATTACGCTCCTCCCATGGGTGCGGCGGCTTATCAGTGGTTTGCATTTACTCCCCATATGAATGAAATGCCTATTTCTCCGCTTTTCGGTGGCATTGTCATCTCTCAGAGAACCTGGAAAAGGATCCCCTCGCGATACCACGAAGAGTTGAAGCAGGCTGTAATAAATGCCAATTCCCAGTTCAGTATATTTTCGAAAGAGATGAATGATGAAGCTCTTTCTGTAATGCTCGATTATGGCCTTCAGGTCGATACAGTATCAGATGCGGAGAGAGAAGAATGGGACAACTTATTTGATGACGGGTACAGTGCTATCGTAGGTCCTGGAAAGCTGATCAGTACAGAAACTCTGGATATGGTCAAAGCTAAAATGGAAGCGTTCAGGAATGGCCGGTGATTAAAGAAAAGTTCATAAAATTTTTTCATAACATTGAAAATGTTGCAGTAGTAATAGCCCTCTTTATACTGATTCTTCTTCCGTCTATGGAAGTTATTGTGCGATTGATATTTAAGACCGGGGTTCCGTCATCAGTGGCATTAATTCCCCATGCGGTCGTTTGGGTAACTTTTCTGGCGGGAATGTTGACATCCCGTTCAAAAGAACATCTGTCGCTCACTTTGATTCACGGTGAGGTGAAAAAGCCCTGGAGCACTGTTATCGATTCAGTCAATGCTTTTTTCGGAGCATCTATTTCTATAGCTTTCGCAGTCAGTTCCATGTCTATGATTCTGATTGCCTTTGATCCTTCGGCTATGGTCGGTCCCATTCCCATTAGACTTGCGACGATAATCATGCCTATAGGTTATATGGTAATGGCCATCCGTTTCATATTCTGGAATAGAGAGAACAGCAAAGTCAAGATTGTCGCTCTATTTGGAATCGCAATGGGATTTGTTTTATCTATACCGCCAATCGTTAATATATTCAGTGTGTTAAATCCCGAGATACCTCTATGGATGTATGATCTTGCCGACGGCTTCTATGCAGTACTTCCCTATTTTACATTGCCTGTTGTTATCATATTGATTATTGCGGGATTGATGGGTACTCCGATTTTTATATTACTCGGTGGAATCGCATATATCCTTTTTGCAGGAAATTGGGGAGCTCTGGAAGTTTTACCTCTTGAAGCTTACGATCTGCTGAAAAGTGATTCTATTCCGGCAATTCCCCTCTTTACTTTTACGGGATTTATACTTTCTGAGAGTAATTCCGGCAAGAGACTGGTCAATCTTTTCAGAGCCTGGTTTGGATGGCTGCCCGGTGGTCTTGCTGTTGTTGCAGTTCTTGTCTGTGCCTTTTTTACAACATTTACCGGTGCATCAGGTGTTACCATTCTCGCATTGGGCGGACTCTTGTCTTATGCTCTTATTGAGAGTGGTGGATATCCCAAAAAATTTACAACGGGACTGCTCACTTCCTCTGGAAGTATCGGTCTGCTTTTTCCTCCGAGCCTTCCCATCATCCTTTACGGTGTGATGGCACAGATCAGTATCAAAGATATGTTCATCGCAGGTATTATTCCCGGAGCGATTATGGTTTTGGCACTGGCTGCTATGGGAATCCGCCAGGCAGTAAAAGCTGAGATCAAACCGATACCATTTCATTTAAAAGATGCTATGGCGGCACTGAAAGAATCTCTCGGTGAGATTATGCTTCCCGTCATCATTCTTCTCGGATATTTCGGTGGAATAACAACTATTGTTGAAACAAGTGCCATAGCTGTTCTATATTCTATCATTCTGGTTGTTTTCATAAAAAGGGATATGAAATTCTGGGATCTGCGCTCTGTTATTTTCAAATGTCTTCCGATAATCGGTGGGGTTCTTGTCATTCTGGCGATGGCAAGAGGTTTGAATTATTACATTATAGATGCAGAAATTCCAATGAAACTATCTGCATTCGTACAGGCACATATCGAATCAAAATATGTGTTCCTGATTCTTCTGAATATTTTGCTGCTCATAACCGGTTGTCTGATGGATATTTATTCTGCGATTCTCGTTGTGGGACCACTTATACTTCCTCTTGGACAGGTTTATGGGATTGATCCGGTACATCTGGGAATAATTTTTCTCGCTAACCTGGAACTCGGATTCCTGACTCCTCCTGTGGGAATGAATTTATTTCTTGCCTCATACAGGTTTGAAACCCCTCTATCAAAAATTTACAAGACGATAATTCCCTTCTTCCTGCTTCTGCTATTAATGGTATTACTCATTACTTATATACCATGGTTCTCTACGGGACTATTATCGATTTTAAATTAGTTTTCTTTTTACGACTCCTGCTTTATTCTATTAAAGAGTAAAGCAGGAGACATAAGTGAAATACAACAGAAATAAAATAACCTTATCAGTGCAGGTTCTCTACGGAATCGGAGTCAGTTATGCCATTGTCGACCAGATTTTCGCCCAATGGGTAATGACCTATTATCTACCGCCGGAAAGATTCAGTTTTTCACCTTTTCTCTCCCCTCTATTTATTGCTCTGGCATTGATGCTGTCCAGGTTTGTCGATATGGTATCAGATCCTCTAGTCGGTTTCTGGTCTGACCGCCTGGAAACGAAATGGGGACGGCGTATCCCCTTTATGTTCATTGGAGCAATACCTCTTGCACTGGCTACGATAGCTTTCTTTTATCCTGTAAAAAGCGGAGGATTACCTTCATTTTTCTATCTCGCGCTCATAGGCAGTGTCTTTTTTATCTTTTATACAATAGTCGGTGCTCCATACAACGCGTTAATTCCCGAACTTTCCCATTCCCAGAAAGACCGGCTTAATCTTTCAACGTGGCAATCTGTTTTCAGGTTGATCTATACAGCAATTGCCATGATTCTGCCGGGTATCCTTATTGCAGTTTTCGGAAAGGGCGATGATGAGAAAGGGCTTCGTCTTATGGTCATCGCATTGTCGATTCTTGCGGCTGTGGGAATCTTTATTACTTGTTTTACTATAGATGAAAAGAAATACTCCGGTGGGAAGAAATCGGAAACTGACCTGAAATCCTCTTTAAAATACATCTTCAGCAATAGAGCATTTATGATTTACCTTGCGGGATTCCTCTTTTTCTTTGTCGGATTCAATAACCTGAGAGCTTCAATCAATTACTTTGTTATAGATATTATGTTATTGCCTCCGGGATCAATAACAATTGTTTCAGCTCTGTTATTTGGTGTAGCTGCTGCATTTTTTTACCCGATCAATAAATTATCCGGTAGAATCGGATACCGGAAGCCGATGCTGTTTTCTCTGATCATTCTGACTATTATGTCAGGAGCTCTTTTTTTTGTCGGTAGAGGCCTTCCTTTATGGTTTGGTTATATCATTTATGGTATCTGCGGTATTCCGGTTGCAGGAGCGGCATTTATTTTTCCTCCGGCGATGCTCAGTGAAATCAGTGCTGTTGCTACGAGAAACAGCTCTGTGCAGATTGAAGGTCTGTTTTTCGGAATTCAGGGATTTATACTGAAACTGGCATTTCTCATATCCATAGCACTTTTGCCAATTTTACTTGTTTCCGGTAGTGGATTATCTTTTGTTGATATGCTTACAACTATACCGAAAGGTCCTGATGTGATCGGAATTTACAGAACTGCTTTAGCATCTTCTTTCTTTTTCCTCTTTTCTTTTGTATTTTATTATTTCTTCCCTGAAGAAATAGTTCACGATGAATAAAGGGTTTTATGAAAGACGACTTTGGACGAAACATAGATTACCTCCGCATTTCTCTAACTGATCGCTGTAATTTCCGTTGTACATATTGTATGCCTGCAGAAGGCATAGAGATGATGAACCACAGTGATATTTTGTCACTCGAAGAAATCCTCCGTCTAGCAGAAATCTCGGTCCAGACCGGAGTTGGAAAAGTTCGCCTCACCGGTGGCGAACCACTGGTTCGAAAGGGTGTATTGGGATTTCTTAAAAATCTATCAGCGATTGATGGGATTGAAAATATCTCCATGACAACAAATGGATTTCTGCTGGAAGAGATGGCAGCTGACCTGAAGAAAAACGGACTCAACCGATTGAATATAAGTCTTGATACTCTCAATAGGGAGAAGTTCAAAAAAACCTGTCGAGTCGATGGTTTGGAAAAAGTCATTAAAGGGATAGATTCTGCTATCGAAGCAGGATTTCAACCGATAAAACTCAATACTGTTGCTGTTCGGGGGATCAATGATGATGAAATCAGTGATCTTGCTGAATTTGCTGTTCAAAAAAATCTTGTTTTGAGATTCATTGAGCAGATGCCTTTCAATGTTACCGATAAGAAAGCTTATATGTCAGCAGCAGAAGTTCTCGTTAAATTGGAAAAGCGTTTCGGGAAACCAAAAAAAATCGAAGATAAAAGAAAGCTTATTTCAGCCGGGAGCGGTCCTGCGGAATTGTATCATTTTGAAGAGTCCGGTTTAATTACCGGTTTTATTACACCGATCAGCAATCATTTCTGCGGTAGCTGTAACAGGCTGAGGTTGACTGCTGACGGCAAGCTGAAACCATGTCTCCTGTCGGGGCATGAAATCGATATTCGGCAGAAATTGCGTGATGGTTCATCAAATGAAATGATTAGGGAAGTACTTTTATCTGCAATATGTATGAAACCTGAAAAGCACAATATTAATGGAGAATCAATTCGTGAAAACAGGGGGATGTCCAAAATTGGAGGATAATATCTTAAGCCATGTAGATGATTCGGGAAAAGCCAGAATGGTCGATGTTACGGATAAGGAGATTACCAGAAGAACTGCCAGAGCTTATGGAGAGATCCATATGAAAAGTTCGACTCTGGAGCTTGTGAAAAACAATGCTCTTAAAAAAGGGGATGTTCTTGCAGTAGCCAGGGTTGCTGGAATTATGGCAGCAAAAAGCACTCATATGATGATACCCATGTGCCACCCTCTTTTACTCACTTCGATAAAAGTCGATTTTAAAATTAATGAAAATGAATCAAAAATTGAAATCTTTTCGGAAGTTTCTCTTAAGGGAAAAACCGGTGTGGAAATGGAAGCTCTTCAAGCAGTCTCAACTGCAGCTTTAACTATTTTTGATATGTGCAAAGCTGCTGAACATACAATGGAAATCGGTTCAATTGTTGTTTTAACGAAAGAAGGCGGAAAATCAGGGAGCTGGAAAAATGAAAATAAAATATAAAGTGGCTGTTATCACAGTCAGCGATAAAGGTTTTACAGGAGAGAGAGAAGATAAAAGCGGCCCACTCTTGAAAAAGCTTCTTGGAGAACTCGAATATGACGTTCAAGATGTCTTGATCGTTCCCGATGAAAGGGATCAGATAAGCAGTTTACTTCTTCAATTGTCACAGTCCGGTAAAGTCGATCTGATTCTCACAACCGGTGGTACCGGCGCCGCCATTCGTGATATTACTCCTGAAGCTTCCATGGATGTTATAGACCGCCCTATGCCGGGACTGGCAGAACTTCTCCGATTTGAGGGGATGAAGAAGACAAATCGCGCTGTATTGTCGAGAGGGGTTTCAGGCATCTGCAGGGAAACTCTTATTATCAACCTTGCGGGCAGCCCGAAAGCTGTGGCTGAAGGTATTGAGATTTTAAGTCCTGTTCTGGGTCATGCTATGCATATGCTCAAGGGAGTCAATCTGGAGCATAACTAAGTCTCTTTATTTCATGAATATTTTTATTTGTCTATTATTTTTTAGATTTTGATATATAATTAGTTAAGGAAGCTTTTCATTTACTTTCCTCGTATTAATATTTTGCCGGTTTTTTTTGTTAAAACCGGCTTTTTT
>Ga0070729_10001053_pt1 | contig 46649 bp, 45 predicted proteins | sample tdDd472_FD_66725 | JGI IMG/M metagenome (GOLD analysis project Ga0070729, IMG submission 66725) | Marine sediment microbial communities from the Atlantic coast under amendment with organic carbon and nitrate - tdDd47.2 | ecosystem: Environmental > Aquatic > Marine > Coastal > Sediment | place... | reverse complement strand
CGGTGGCTTGATTAACGTATTCACACCCGATGCTCATATTAAGAGCTCGCCGGGTGACGATCTGACCTTCGGGCACAAAGCAGCCCACCATGAAGGTGCAAAAATTTCTGATGAGTCCGTGAGCAATGCAGACACCTACACTCTGCTTCCGGAAAAATACCGGGGCATGGACCGCGTTGCTGCACGTAAAGCTATCGTTGCCGATATGGACGCGGCGGGCCTCCTCGAGAAAACTCAGGATCATAAACTGATGGTCCCGCGCGGCGACCGCAGTGGTCAGGTTATTGAGCCCTACCTGACAGATCAGTGGTTTGTAAAAGCAGAGCCGCTTGCCAAGCCCGCTATCGAAGCTGTTGAAGATGGTCGCATTCGTTTTGTCCCGGAAAACTGGTCTAAGACCTACTTTGAGTGGATGAACAACATTCAGGACTGGTGCATTTCACGGCAGCTTTGGTGGGGGCACCGCATCCCTGCATGGTATGGCGAAGACGGCACAACCTACGTCGGTCGCAGCGAATCCGAAGTCCGCGAAAAACACAATCTTTCTGCTGACGAGAAGCTGGTTCAAGACCCGGACGTACTCGACACCTGGTTCTCATCAGCGCTATGGCCGTTCTCAACCCAGGGTTGGCCGGAGCAAACTGATGCGCTGAAACAGTTCTACCCCGGCAACGTCCTGGTAACGGGTTTCGACATCATTTTCTTCTGGGTAGCCAGAATGATCATGATGGGCATGAAGTTTACCGGTGAAGTACCTTTCCATGAGGTCTACATTCATGGCCTGATCCGCGATCAGGACGGACAAAAAATGTCCAAATCCAAAGGTAACGTTCTGGATCCTATCGACCTGATTGACGGGATCGAACTTGAGCCGTTGGTAAAGAAACGCACGACGGGTTTGATGCAACCGCAACTCGCACCGAAGATTGAGAAAGCTACCCGTAAACAATTTCCGGATGGTATTCCCGAGTTCGGTACCGACGCACTGCGCTTTACCTTTGCGGCACTGGCCAGCAACGGGCGCGATGTCCGTTTCGATCTCAACCGTATTTCAGGCTATCGCAACTTCTGTAATAAGATATGGAATGCCACCCGCTACGTATTGATGAACACGGAAGGCGATTGTGCGATCGGGCAGGATATTAATCCTGCCGACCTCAGCCTGCCGGACCGTTGGATACGTTCACGCCTTGGCAAAACTATTGCAGAGGTGCAACGCCATCTCGAAAGCTATCGTCTGGATCTGGCGGCCAAAGAGCTCTATGAGTTCACCTGGAACGAATACTGCGATTGGTATCTGGAACTGTGCAAACCCATTTTGCAGGACGACAATCTCAGTGATGAACAGAAAGCGCTGACCCGCAACACGCTCCTCAGTGTGCTCGAAGCGTTGCTGCGCTGCCTCCACCCGATTACGCCGTTTATCACCGAAGAGATCTGGCAGAAAGTCGGCCCGCTGGCCGGTAAAGAAGGTCCGACCATCATGTTGCAGCCCTATCCGGATGCGACAGAGTTCGCAGTTGATGAAACTGCTGAGCAGGAATTGCACTGGATCACAGAATTTGTACTGGGATTACGGCAAATTCGTGGTGAAATGGATATTTCACCGGGTAAAGCATTGCCGGTCCTGCTTCAGGATGCCAGCGACGCCGACCGGGAATTATTCACCAGACATGAGCCCTACTTAAGTAAGTTGGCGCGTGTTGAAAGCAGTCGCTTCCTTACAGAAGGCGAGCAACCACCGGCGAGTGCCACGGCCCTCCTCGGCGGCATGAAAATTCTCGTGCCGATGGCCGGACTGATTGACGTTGATGCAGAACGGGAACGTCTCGAACGCAGCCGCGTAAAGTTGCAAACAGAACTGGACAAGCTTCAGGGCCGTTTGAACAACAAAGGCTTCGTTGATAAAGCACCCGAAGCTGTAGTGGCGAAAGAACGGCAGCGCGCTGAAGATTTAGCACGTGACCTTGGCCAACTAAATGACCAACTGGAGCAGTTAAACGCGCTCCAATAAGGAGTAAACAACATGACCAACGACATCGCCAAAGCTCAGGCTGTCGCAACCAAGCTTGTAGATGAAGTGGGTCATGTTGTACTCGGCAAGGAACATGAAATCCGTCTGGCCATGTCATGCATCCTTGCCGGCGGGCATTTGCTGATAGAAGACGTACCCGGTGTGGGCAAAACCCTGTTGTCCCGCTCACTCGCAATTGTTCTCGACCTGAGTTTCAACCGCATTCAGTTCACCAGCGACTTAATGCCCGCCGATGTCATCGGTGTATCTATTTATCAGCAACAAAACGGCACATTCGTTTTTCATAAAGGTCCGCTGTTTTCACAAATGGTGCTGGCCGACGAAATCAACCGCGCCACACCTAAATCACAAAGCGCCCTGCTTGAGGCTATGGAAGAAAAGCAGGTCACTGTCGACGGTGAAACCTGGGCACTGCCCGATCCTTTCGTCGTTATTGCCACACAAAACCCTACCTACCAGATTGGCACCTACCCGTTGCCCGAATCGCAGCTAGACCGGTTTCTTATGAAGATAGGACTGGGTTATCCGGCTGAATCGCTCGAGAGAAAGCTACTGCGTGGCGAAGACCGGCGGGAAATGCTGAAAGCCCTGAAACCTCAGTTCGACTCAGCTCAGCTGCCCGTTCTGCAAAAAGTGGTTCGCACTATAGAAATCAGCGATGCCATTCTCGATTACGTACAGGCGCTCACACGACATACCCGCGAGCACCCGGAGTTTGAGCTGGGGCTCTCGCCACGCGCAACAACTGACCTGGTGAATGCGGCAAGGGCATGGGCTATGTTGCAAGGACATGCGGGCGTCCACCCCGAAGACATACAAGCCGTATTCCCGGCAGTGGCAGGCCACCGTATTCGGCTCAAATCCGACAGCGGCAGTCTGCAGCAGAACCCCGGAGAAAAAGTACTGAATGAGGTGCCGATACCGTGAACCCTTTGAGCAATGCGTTCGGCAACTTCCGCCGGCGCATGGCGGAGGGAGGACGTCGTTGGTTTCTTAAAAGACAGGGCATGGACGACCTCGACGTGGTTCTGCATCGTCGTCGCATCTACATACTACCGACCCGCTCCGGCCTCATGTATGCCGCTGTTTTATTTATTCTGTTACTAGGCTCTCTGAACTACGCCAACAACATCGGCTTCATACTGACCTTCCTGCTCAGTGCTGTCGGCATCGTTGCCATGCACCATTGCCATCGAAATCTCACCGGATTGCAAATTGCATTTGTCACCAGCGATCCCGTTTTCGCGAAACAATCAGCCCGGGTTGAATTCACACTCACCAGCTCACATGACCGTTGGCAGGTTGAAGCGGGTTGGGATACTGACACACAAATCAGTGTCGACACAGATGGTCACGTCAGAATACGGCTGAACCTTCCGGTAACAGAACGCGGCTGGATTACCTGCCCCCGCATTGGTCTCAGCACCACGTATCCGCTGGGCTTATTCCGCGCCTGGGCTTGGGTTTACATGGATTTACACACTCTGGTGTACCCCGAGCCTTCCGATTATCAGGCCGAACTCACTGCCGCGGACCATGACACCCAAAGCAGCGGACTTGCGGGTCAAGGCGATGACGAGTTTTCTGAACTGCGTGAATACCGGCCCGGTGACCCCGTCAAACGCATCGCCTGGAAATCGGTAGCCAGCACCGGTTCACTATTGGTCAAAGAGTATCGCGAAGGGGGTCAGGCTCCGCGATGGATAGACTGGGATCACATCAAACAAAACGGCACAGAAAACAAACTGTCTGCAATGTGCAGACTCGCTTTAAATGCCGATCAGAAACAGAATGTGTACGGTCTCAGGTTACCGGACGTCATTGTGCCTCCGTCACGAGGCAAACAGCATTTGCATCAATGCTTGCGTGAACTGGCTTTGTTCGGTCACTCCGCTTCGCACACCGGGCAAGAAACACAGGCGACACGGCAGTGAGTGTTTACCCGGCCAAATACCTTGCTACCCGGCATGACCGCAACACGCGCTTAATCTGGTGTCTGCTGTCAGTCATATTCATAACACTGCCGCACTTTCTGCACATGCCCGTCTGGATAAGTGGCTGGCTACTCGGCGCCTGTTTCTGGCGACTGCTGATCGAGCTACGCAACAAAAAGCTGCCTTCAGCATGGTTACGCCTTCCTCTGGTACTCGTTGGCTTCAGCATGGTTGCCAGCAGCTACCGGGGCATTACCGGCGTCGAAGCCGGTTCGGCACTGCTAATTGTGATGCTGGCCTTAAAACTGCTCGAGACATCCAAACCACGTGATCTGACTGTAGTCACCATCATCGGCTGGTTCCTGATGTTTTCGGTGTTTCTCCGCGAACAGGAAATGTGGGCACTGGTTTATATACCGGTAGCCTGCGGCCTGTCGCTCGGCGCTCTGATTCAAACCCGTCGCACCGGTCCGGTGCTACCCAATCCGCTGGTCATAAAACAAGCCGCAATATTAATGGTTCAGGCTTTGCCGGTCATGCTGGTCCTGTTCTTCCTGTTTCCACGAATCGATTCACCCTTCTGGTCATTACCCACTGCCGGAAAAAACAGCAGGACCGGATTAAGTGACACCGTTAACCCCGGTGATATCAGCGAGCTCGGTCGCGACGACTCACCTGCTTTCAGAGTAAGGTTTGCCGGCGCCGTGCCTCCCCCTGAAGAACGTTATTGGCGCGGCCCCGTCATGGGCTATTTCGACGGGCGCAGCTGGTCATGGATGGATCGCGGCATCCGGCTGGACGGCATCAATGGCACTCAGGCTGACGGCGTACGGTACGAATATGAGATCACACTTGAGCCACACGGGCGTCGCTGGTTGCTTGCACTGGAAACACCGGCAGTCTGGAGTCAGAGCGGAGCCTCCCTGACTAAAGACCTGCAACTGATAAACAACCTGCCGGTTAAAAGCCGGTTGGCTTATACGGCGACATCCGAGACAGCTTACGCAGCAACCGCTGTTGAAACCCCCATGTACCTCGGAGCAATGCGCTACCTGCCCGACAACAGCAATGAGAGAACGGTAGAATTTGCGCAAAAGTTACGTGCCGAATCCATTGACGACCGCGAGTACCTGAACAAGATTCTGCAACGCTTCAGGGAGCAGGAATACTATTACACCTTGTCGCCACCACGATTGGGTGACGACTCTATAGACAAGTTCCTGTTTGATACCAAGCAAGGCTTCTGCGAGCACTACGCATCAGCCTTTGCGGTACTGGCGCGTGCTGCCGGGATTCCCTCAAGAGTTGTCACCGGTTACCTTGGCGGCGAACCGAACCCCCTGAGTGACTACTGGATCGTGCGTCAGTCCGATGCCCACGCGTGGACCGAGGTTTGGATAGACAGGCAGTGGTTACGGGTGGATCCCACCGCAGCAGTAGCGCCCGAGCGCATTGAATTGGGCATTGATGAAGCGCTTCCGGACCGTGATATTTCGATGGGACGGACGATCATGAATTTCGGCATTATTAGTCAGGCGGTGCTCAGTTGGGATGCCGTCAACGCGGCCTGGAATCGCTGGGTTCTGGCATTTGGTCCCGATGCCCAACGTGCTCTGCTAAGCAACCTGGGCATCCGTAAGCCCGAGCAGAATCATTTAATTATCTTTATGTTCATCACCCTGATGTTTATTACCGGTGTTCTGGCCTGGTATCTGCGATACAGCATTAAGGTGGAACAAGACCCCGTGCTCAAGGCCTATAAGAAGTTTTGCGGCAAGCTCAAAAAATGCGGCCTCGCGCGTGAACAATATGAGGCACCATCTGACTACTGCCAGCGGGTCACCCGGGCCCGCCCGGAACTCAAAACTGACGTAGAACTCATCACCACACTTTACCTGCAGCTACGTTACGAAAATCGGATCAGCGAACGACGTACCGCAGAATTCTTCAGGCTCATAAGGGGGTTCCGGCCAGTGACGGCTAGCCGTTAATGTCCTCACCTGCTGCCGCAGGCACCCTCACGAGCAACAGAAGACCTGCAACAAACAGAATCAACACCGAGAGAATACCCAATCGCTGACTGCCGGTAAGCAAGGTCACAATGCCCGTCAACGCAGGGCCCAGTATCGCTGCGAACTTGCCAAGCATGTTGTAAAAGCCGAAGAACTCGGCATCCCGCCCGGCAGGTATGAGCCTTGCGAAAAAGGACCGGCTCAAGCTCTGAACGCCGCCTTGAACCAAACCTATGGTGAAAGCCAATACATAGAAATGCCAACCTTCGCTGACAAATGGTGCAGCAAGCGTGGTGACTATATACACCCCGAGTCCTATATAAATGCCGCGCTTCGCACCAATGCGCGCACCCAGAATTCCGAACAATATTGCAGCAGGAAATCCGACAAAGTTCGTCAGCAAAATAGCCGAAATAAGATCTTCAGTTGCAAGGCCGCGGGACATGCCGTAGTCAACTGCCATCTTGATGATCGTGTACACACCATCGATGTAAAGCCAGTAAGCCAACAAAAACAAAACCAGCGACCGGTGCTGCCGTATGTTTTTGAGTGTCGTAAAAACCCGTGACCATCCGGTTGCCAACAACACGTAAACAGAATGCACAGGCTTTTCGTTTACCGTAACGGCACCCTCATCGACCCAAAGCAAAACCGGCAAAGTAAATACGGCCCACCAAATTCCCACCAGAAGGAATGACCAGCGCATCGCTTCGGCAGCATCGTGCAAACCAAACAACTCAGGGTTAGTAACCATCACCACATTGAGCGTGAACAGCAACGCACCGCCCAAATAGCCCAATGCAAATCCGTACGCTGAGACCCGGTCCAGTTCGGCCCGGCTCGACACGCATGCCAGTAAAGCGTCATAAAATGAGTTGCCTCCGGCAAACCCTATATACGCCAGCGCATACAGCAGAATCGCAAGCTGCCAGTAGCCCTGTTCCACCCAGAACAACGCAGCCGTCATACTGACGCCAAGCATCGCAAATAACGCGAGCATTCTTCGCCGGCGCCCGAGGTGATCAGCGACCGCACCCAAAACCGGTGCCAGCAAAGCAACCAGCAAACTAGCAGTGGCGTTTGCGATACCTAAACGAAAAGTAGTTACGGTGGAATCGGCACCTTCATTCCAATAGGCGCCCAGCAAGATAGGGAAGAATGCAGTAACAACCGTTAAAGAGAATGCAGAATTTGCCCAATCATAGAGCGCCCAACTCACGACACTCTTTCGTGTGTACAAAGAACTCATGCCGCTAACAAACCAGTTCTTTTGCAAAAACAATCGCGTCTTCATTGCCCGCATCGGAGCGATAGTAGTTCTTTCGAAGACCTATTTCGTTAAAACCGGCTGACTCATACATGCCGCGGGCTGATGCATTCGATGGCCGCACTTCAAGAAACATCTGGCGGGCGCCCAATACCACCGCACGGTCTAAAAAATAGTTCAGCATCAAGCGTCCGAAGCCCTGCATCTGGATATCAGGATCGACACATATATTCAGCAAATGAGCCTCTTCAACGGCAACTGACATCAGCCCATAGCCATGAATAGCCCCCTGATACTGCATAACTATCGCGTGATATCCGGCGATAAGGCAATCTCTGAATATTTTTTCAGACCAGGGAAAGTCGTAAGCACGATTCTCTATAGAAACCACGGATGACAAATCGTCCGCTGTCATTACGCGAATCTCGGCCATGAACTCACTGGCCGCGGCGTTCATGACTGATTACCTGAAACCACGTTCCGGGCAAATACCAGGTCATCCCAACCTTTACGCTTCTCCCGGGGAGAGCGCAGATAATAAGCAGGGTGGTAGGTCACAACGACCGGGATACCGGCGTCACCGTAATGCAGGACTTTGCCCCGCACCGAAGTAAGCGATGCGCTTGGTTTCAGTCCTGCCAGACGCATCGCTGCGGTCTTCCCCAGAGCCAAAATAAAGTCGGGCTTAAGCAGTTCGATCTGGCGGTCCAGATACTGCGCACAGGCAGACACTTGCTCAGCGGTAGGATCATCATCATTTGGCGGACGGCATTTAACGGTGTTAGCAATGTACACATCGGCACGATTCAACCCGACTGCCAATAACATCTCGTCAAGCAAATGCCCTGCTTTGCCGACAAACGCCTCACCGCTTGCGTCTTCTTCTTCACCCGGCGCCTCACCAACCAGCATCCAACTCGCCGCAGTATCGCCACTACCCAATACGGCTTGCGTGCGGCGCTCATGCAGCCCGCAATCTTTACACGCACTAACCTGCTGACGTAGAACAGCCCAGTGACCGCTACCGGAAAGCGCTTCGGCAGATACCTCAGCCGTTGTTTCAGTCTCAGGGAGAGCAATGTGCTCGGGGTCCGCCAACACTTCAGGCGCGTCGGCTACAACAGGTTCAGCGGTGGCTGCTATCTGAGCAATATCATCCGGCGCGAAATCACCCCGGCGCTGCCACCGTGTAATGCCTATCGCTTTAAGAATGTCTGCCCGTGAAGCCACGCTTTTCATCGACGCCCGTTAAATCTACTTCAACTTGTCCGAGTCGCCGGCAACCGGAGCATCATCGCCAGACACTTTAGATGCCTGCTTGTCACGGCGTAAAAACCTCCAGACCCAAAGCAATGGCCCGGATAAGGTAAACGTTCCGGCCAGACAGAACAGAACCAATGGCGGGTTAAGTGCGATCAACACGAAAGTCATCGGCACTACAAAAATATAAGTAAACGAAACCTTGCCGCGCCCCTGCAACTCTTTGAAGCTGTAGTAGTCGAGATTCGACACCATGAGGGCACCCGCGCAAGCGGTTACTAAGAAGGCCAACACCAGAGATCCGACTCCCGACCAACCCAGTTCAGCGCCTAACCAGACAAAACTGGCCACAAGGGATGCCGCAGGCGGGCTCGGTAAACCTTTAAAGAAGCGGTTGCTACCGCTGACGGAAATTACATTAAAGCGGGCTAATCGTAAGGCAGCCGATACGCAGTAGGTAAACGCAGCTAACCAGCCCAACTTACCCCAGATGGGACCAAACTCTACCAGCCGTTCAATGCCCCATTGGTACACCACAATGGCCGGAGCAAGTCCGAAAGCAATCATGTCGGAAAGGCTGTCAAACTCCTTACCGAAATCTGTTTCAGTATGCGTAAGACGGGCGAGCTTACCGTCCAGTCCATCCAGAATCTGTGCGACAAAAATGGCTATAGCCGCTTTCTCAAAGTTACCGTCAATTGAGGCAATGATGGCGTAGAAGCCTGCAAACATAGCTGCCGTCGTCATTAGGTTCGGCAGCAGGTAAATACCTTTGCGGCGGGCTTTCACTACGGGTTTATTTTCTTCCGGCATCGTTCTCAACGCTATTCCAGACGGTAAGGGAGACGAAAGGCGACAAAATCCAACCTTTCGCCCCTGCATATTGCCATGTAGGTGTTCCGAATTCACCCGAACAGCGGACTTAGTCGGTCGAACCCGTTAGAATATCGCGGCGCCGGCTGCTGCCGGCAGCTTAGATTTCTTCAGGTAAAACCTAATAATGCGACTTTCAAACCTACCCGTAGCCACACTAAAAGAAGTTCCCGCAGACGCTGAGGTCATCAGTCACCAACTCATGCTCCGCGCCGGACTGATTCGCCGCTTAGGTTCAGGCCTCTACACCTGGATGCCTTTGGGCCTGCGCGTACTGCGCAAAGTTGAGGCGGTAGTTCGTGAAGAAATGGACCAGGCAGGCGCTCTGGAAATTCTTATGCCAGCCGTACAACCGGCCGAGCTTTGGAAAGAGACCGGTCGCTGGGACAAGTATGGCGGCCTACTGCTAAAGATATACGATCGGCATGAACGCGAATTTTGCTTCGGGCCCACGCACGAAGAAGTAGTGACTGATGTCGCGCGCCGAGAGCTGAAAAGCTACAAGCAGTTGCCGGCCACCTACTATCAGATTCAGACCAAATTCCGTGACGAAATCCGGCCGCGCTTCGGCGTTATGCGGGCACGTGAATTCATCATGAAAGATGCCTATTCGTTTCACATAGACGCAGAATCACTAGCCGATACCTACCAGCAAATGGATGAAGCCTATACGCGCATCTTCTCGCGAATGGGATTACTGTTCCGCTCGGTTGATGCAGCCGGTGGCGAGATCGGTGGTTCACAATCCCGCGAATTCCATGTGCTTGCGGACTCCGGTGAAGATGCCATCGCTTATTGTGATGGCGACAGTTTCGCTATGAACGTGGAACTGGCACCCACGCTTCCTGCGGAAGGTGAACGCCCCACCCCTGCTGCCGAACTCACTAAAGTCGCAACGCCCGGGCAGAAAACCATTGAGGCCATCAGTGATGGCCTGAAAGTGTCAGCGAGCCAGTGCCTTAAAACACTTCTTGTAGAAGCTGAAGACGACGGACTGATAGCCTTGGTTGTTCGTGGTGACCATGAACTCAACCCGCTTAAAGCTGAAGCCCTTGCGGGTATAAAAGCACCGCTGGAGATGGCAACACCGGAGCGGATTAAGGACATCACCGGCATAGGACCCGGGTTTGCCGGACCGGTCAACCTGAACCTGCCGACATGGGTCGACTACAGCGCGGCTCATTTAAGCGATTTTGTCTGCGGTGCTAACGAAACCGATTTCCATCTGACCGGGGTGAACTGGGGCCGGGATCTGCCCGAACCACAGACTGCCGATCTGCGTAATCTCGAAGCCGGTGATATCAGTCCCGGTGGTGGTGGCGAAATTTCTATCGCACGAGGCATCGAAGTCGGCCACATCTTCCAACTGGGCGATACCTATAGCAGCAGCATGGGCCTCAAAGTTCTGGATCAGAACGGCAAAGAATCAACGCTGCAAATGGGCTGTTACGGGATTGGCGTATCAAGGCTGGTGGCTGCCGCTATCGAACAGAACCACGACGACAACGGCATTATCTGGCCTCAGACCTTAAGCCCGTTCGATGTCAGCATAGTTGCGCTGGGTTACAACCGCTCAGAAGCCGTAACCGAGGCTGTAGACGCCTTGGAAGCTTTGCTGCAAAGCAAAGGACTGGAAATTCTTGTCGACGACCGTGACGCACGTCCGGGTGTGAAGTTTGCGGATTCTGATTTAATAGGCATACCCCACCGCATCGTTATAGGTGACCGTGGGCTGAAAAACAGTGTTGTTGAATACAAAAGCCGTGCCGCGGCTGAATCGGAAGAGGTTGCTTTAGACAATGTTGCGCAGTTCATTCTGGACAAACTGCAAACGGCTTAAACAACTGCCGCATGCACTGCTGTGCGTAACATTTTTAGCTGCACCCTTACCGCAGGCTAATGCGGAAGCCGTTCCTGATCCCGAACTCAAAAACATTCTTCGGGATGCTATTGCCAGCACCGACAGCTTTCCCGACCGCTTCGAAGCAGAAGTGTGGCTCGCTGATATGTCACTGCGTTTGTCGCCGACCGTAGACGATACAGAAGAACGGTTGCACATACTGACCCGGGTCCATCAGGAAGCCAGCCGCGCCGAACTCCCCCCGGAATTGGTGTTGGCCGTCATTGATATCGAAAGTCGCTTTGACCGCTACGCCATATCACGCGCCGGCGCACGCGGATTAATGCAGGTCATGCCTTTCTGGCTGGACGAGCTCGACCGGCCCAACGACAACTTGTTTGAAATAGATATTAATCTGCGTATGGGCTGCACCATACTCAAACACTACATGGACAAAGAAAACGGTGACATGGTGCAGGCACTGGCGCGCTACAACGGCAGTTACGGCAAGACCTGGTACTCAGAAAAAGTGCTGGGGCAACTAAACCGCCGCTGGTTCCGAAACTAAGCAACACTTAGCGCAGCACATGGAACTCACTATGTGCTTCATCATATAAAGCATCAGATCCGACAACTTCAGTCACCCGGGCGAGATCAGGTCCTTTGGAAAGCCATTGCTCCAAAGTCGCAAGCTGCCGGGTATCTCCCTGAGCGAATACCTCAACACGACCATCGGGTAAGTTCTTAACCGTTCCGGATAAATTCAGACTACTGGCAAATCCGGCGGTACTGGCGCGATAGAAAACACCCTGCACTTTGCCACTCACTAAATAGTGGCGTGCTGCTTTATCAGACATAGAGGTAACTGCAGTTATGGAGAATCAGGAGTGGCGCCGGACTGCTCAGCGTCAGACTGACCGGATGCATTTTCTTCCAGACGGCGACGTGTACTCAACAAGGCATCAACCGCAAAGTCTTTCGCAGCATCAGCATCCCGCTTGGCGGCCCAATATATGCCCTGCTGCATATTCTTCTCAGCACTCTCAAGACGCATCGCTGCCTCTTCGTAGACTTCGGGGTAATACTCTTTAGCACCAATATCACCGGCCGCCGCAACAGCCTGACGGGCGTCGCTCATTTCCTGCACGGGTGCACGGGTCGCACATGCGCCGATCAGCACTGCCACTAAAAACAGTAGCGTAATAGATAATGCCTTTGTCTGTACCTGACTCATTTAGACCGACTCCCCGATGACCGCATTCCAGCCAACACCAAGCTAACAATGCCTCCGGCAAGGGTCAAGTGCGGCATGCCCGCAAGATATGGGCAGTTTCGCAAGGTATCTACCGTACAGGCGCACGCTGTCGTTCAGCCTGACCGATTAAATCGTTAATTGCTTCAACCGGACAGGTTGCGAGGCTACAATGTTCCGCACTTTTCATACCAGCAAGGTCACCCATTCATGAGCATCACGCTGTATCACAACCCCCGCTGTTCAAAATCACGCCAGACTCTGGCGCTACTTGAAGAGAAGGGTATTCAGCCCGACATCATCGAGTATCTCCAGTCCCCTCCCGATGCCGCGACGCTTACAGAAATTCTTGCTGCTCTGGGCATCACCGCTGAAAATCTGATGCGAAAAGGTGAAGACGAATTTAAATCTGACAAGGACTCGGTGCTGAGCATGTCAGAGCAACAACAGATCGAATGGCTGGCAGCCAACCCGAAAGTTATCGAACGACCGATTGTGGTGAATGGCGAACAGGCACGTATAGGCCGCCCTCCCGAATCCGTACTCGAAATCATTTAAGCGCTTTAACAACACAGACCGGAAAACTTATGAGCGAAGTCGCAACCGAAATTCTGGTGCTCTACTACTCACGCAATGGCTCTACAGCAGCATTGGCTAATGAAGTCGCCCATGGCGTCAATTCAGTAGAGGGCTGTGCCGCCAGACTGCGGACCGTTCCGGCAGTTTCAACCACCACGGCAGCAACCGAAGCAGAAGTGCCTGAAGACGGGCCCGCCTATGCCGACCACAGTGATCTGGAAGAATGTGCAGGGCTCGTCATGGGCAGCCCCACCCGCTTCGGCAACATGGCCGCTGCACTTAAATACTTCCTGGACGGCAGCAGTGCCAATTGGCTGTCAGGCTCACTCTCCGGCAAACCCGGAGCGGTCTTTACATCAACCAGCAGCATGCATGGCGGGCAGGAAACTACGTTACTGACCATGGCATTGCCCCTCATTCACCACGGCATGCTGATCTCAGGTATCCCCTATTCTGAAGCGGCTCTGAATGAAACCACCACCGGCGGCACACCCTATGGTGCCAGTCATGTAGCAAATGGTGAGCACCCGACTGACCTCAGCGAACATGAAGTAACTTTGGCCCGTGCCTTAGGCCGGCGCGTGGCAGAAATCGCCATAAAACTGCGTTAAGCGATACACATCAATATGACTATAAACTCACGCACCATAACTCTGATTCTATTAGTACTGCTCGCCGTATCAACGAGCCTCTGGTTGGTTGTTGAAACCACCAGCCATATCTGGGTCACCATTGCTTTCGGCATAGCGGTACCCGGTGCTTTGTTGATCGGCGCTATTCGCAAAGTGCGCAACTGGGCGCAACTGATCGCACTGGCGATGATCCTCTATTGCACAATCGGCGTTATGGATATCGTAGCCAGCTCCGGACAATTTATGCTGGCACTGAGTGTCGCGGTAATCTCGGTTCTGCTGTTCTTCAGCTCACTGCATGCCGGGCGGGTCTAGAAACAGGCAACCCTGGCCCCCGATGCCGCAAAACATCTAAAATCACCAATAAATACAATAAAAACAATAGAGTATTTGCAGTTTTCCTGCCTTCATGTAGATTAATACCCTCGACACCCCGCTCCCTCGGTGGTGACTTTGTTTCCAGCAACCGGAGATAAACCATGAAACTGCAACTCACAGCAATCAGCCTACTACTGGCACTGAGCGGTTTAGCTCAGGCACAAACGAAAGACAGTGGCTTCTACATTGGCGCAAGTCTTGGTACCACCAAATCCAGTATAAAAATTGATGGTGAAAAATTAGACGACGATAAAGACAAGCTGTACGGCATCTATGGCGGCTATAAATTTACGCCCAACTTCGCCTTGGAAGGTCGCCTGCTATCGCTCGGCAAATACAAAGACGACGATGTTTCCTCGGAAACCGGAGCCATCACCATCAATGCGGTTGGCCTTATTCCATTGGGTGCCGGCAACTGGGAACTTATGGGGCAAATCGGCCTGGGCTACAGTAGCAACGAGATAAAAACCGGCTCTGATAAAGACAAAGAAAAAGAAGGTCTGGGCACTATCGGTGTCGGTGTCCGCTGGACACCAGCACCCGCGTTTACACTGCAACTGGCTGCAGACTACTACGGCATTCAGGATGCCACCGCCACCTCAGAGGACGTTAAGGTCAAAAATAGCGTTACAGCCTTAGCACTGTCTGGTCAGTTTAACTTCTAGGATTCGGCTAGCAGCTGCAAAAAGCGCCCGCCTCTCCCTGAGAGTGCGGGCTGTTTTTTGTCCGTTATCCGCCAGTCGGCAGGATTAGCGCCCTTCCTAATTCCCAACAGGCACTCAATCTGTTAGTTTCTGTGGTCTATATACCAACGCTGCCACGGGGGAGAGACCGGAAATGCGTTGCTTCAAGCTAAAAATCTGGTATCGGGAGTAGTTGTTCATGAAAATTTCGTCTGTACTAATCGCCCTGGCTGTAGCCCTGAGTCTCAGCAGCACCGCGAACGCAGAGATCAAAGAGAAAAGCGGCTATGTCGGCGCATCTATTGGCTATGCAGGCATGGACAAAGGCGGCTTTGACGGCTACGGCAAAGATAAAAACAGCACTTCCTATGGCATTTACGGCGGCTACCGCTTCAATAAATATTTCGCCTTAGAAGGTCGCTACACTTCGCTTGGCCAATACGACCTGGTTGAACCGGGTATTAACGGTGCAAAGACTGAAGCCGAATACTCAGCGATTACCGCCAACGCTATCGGCCTGTTCCCGCTCGGTGGCAGTAATTGGGAGCTCATGGGGCAAATCGGCCTGGGTAATGGTCGCTACAAGTTCAGCGGTGGAGAAAACGCCAATGGTCGCGATGTGGTGTACACCATCGGTGTTGGTGCACGCTGGCACATTAAACCCGCTTTCACTGTGCAACTCGGGTTAGATGGCTACAAGTTCCACGTGAACGACGACGGACTCCCTGAAGCAAAATTCAGCACCAACGTCGGCGTAGTTCAACTCGCAGGTCAGTGGAACTTTTAACACTGAATTAAGCAAAGCTAGTAACTCTTAAATAAAAAAGCCCGCTTATGCGGGCTTTTTTATATCTTCGAAATCTTCAAATTGCACCGATTCAACAAGTCATGTTTCTAAAACGCTACGCACAAAAGGCACAGTCAATTTACGTTGCGCAGCTAAAGCCTCTTTATCCAGCAGGTCTAATATCTCGAACAACGTCGCCGGACTGCGATTCACTCTGGCCAATAAATAAGCAGCCGTATCCGCAGGCAAATTCAAGCCACGGTGTCTGGCACGTTTCTGCAAAGCCGCCAGACTTTCCTCATCGTTTAATGTCTGCAAACGAAACGTAACACCCCAGTTCATTCGCGTATTCAAATCACGCAAACCAAAGCCTGCACCATTCGGCCCGGTCCCGGCGGTCACAACTAAGCGGGCGTTACGCTGCATTAAGCGCTCAAACAGATTGAACAATGCCATCTCCCAATCCGCCTGACCGATAACGCTATCAATATCATCAATACAAACCACATCGAAGGCTTCCATACCTTCGAGCATTTCGGGCACCAGGCCGGACTGTTTCAATGGCAGCCAAACCGGACGCAGTCCGGCCTCATCCGCTGAGGCAACCAAAGCCTGCAGCAAATGTGATTTACCGCTTTCAGGCGCGCCCCATAGCCAGGTTACTTTGTTACCACTATCGCTCAGGCATTGCTGTAAAGCGTGCAATGCAGCACCGTTCTGGCCTTCGTAAAAAGTATCAAACAAGGCGTAGTCAGCGAGCTGAACGTCTAGAGGAAGTTGGCGCATCGGATTCAGTCCGGATTTGTTTCAGTTCTGGGCCGGCCTTTGTTAACCACCGCAAGACGACCCCAGGTCCAGATGTAGTCAAGACCGCTGACCATACTGAATACAAAGACGCTGGTGCCGGACAGCATTAGGAACAATTCACCGGGCCATCCGAAAGCCTGTTCAGCAACGACGCCAATTGTGAATACGATTTGCACAAACGTATTCGCTTTACTCACCAAAGTGGGCTTGGCATACACCTCACCAATCAACCACTGGTAAGCGAAGCCGCCGGACACAATAATCAGGTCACGACCTATGACTACCGCAGTCAGCCAAACGGGCACCAGTCCCATTCCGGTTAAGACGAGAAACACGGCGAGCAACAGAAACTTGTCGGCCAACGGGTCCAAAAAACCGCCCAGGCGACTTTCCCAGTGATAATGCTTCGCTAAAAAACCGTCCAGTGCATCAGAAGCGCCGGCGATGACTATCAAGCCAAGTGCCAGAGCAAACTTACCGGTCCCCAGGTAATACAGTATCGGACCAATCAAAAGAATTCTGAATACGCTGATCCAGTTCGGTATCTGGGCAGCTTTAAACAGTGCGGAAAGCGGCATCAGATCTTCACTGCCTCCGGTAGCAAATCACTAAAGCGTCAACGGTAGTCATACATTAACCCGTCACCCAATTTAAAACTCATAAGACCACCGTCGCCGCCGGCCCCCTGTGTTGCCTTACTGAACGCGGCGCTGCGCCGAATCGCTTTATCCAGACGACCGCTGTCAGCACGTGCAGTCACCGCAAACTCTACTGAACCGGAGATAACCCGGGTCACCGCTACGTCCTCGACCAAAGAAAGGTTACGCAGATACTTCAACACACTGGCGTAATCATTAATATCATCAAGACCGCGAACGGTCACAGGTATGGTTCCGGCAGAAGCGGCATAAGTGGCCAATGCCTTACCCAAACTATCGGCCACGACACGCGGACCATCGGCCATACTGCCCCGCCACTCCTGAGAACGGCCATCAGCCAGCATCAACCACCGAACCTGTCCGCCACCGACGCCGGTAGGGCGCAAGCGACCAATCAATACCACATCGGCACCGTAACGACCGGATGCTGCAAGAGCGACGTCAGGAAATCCGCCCCAGAGGTCGGCAAACGATATATTTGAAAGATCTTCGGCATCAACCAGCGGCAGCACTAACGGTAGCCCCCGGTCCGCGGCTGCCGCCTTTAGCTCATCGCGCCAAAGGTCGAAACGCTCCGCCTGAATAGCATCAACGGCGGGCTCAGATGCATTGGCCCCCAGAATATTGCGCGTTGCGCCATCTTCGACAGCCAGCCAGACCAAAACTGTGGGCCTTTCGGCATTCCAAATAGGCTGCCCCGCCGCATCCAGACCACGGCGCACCGCATCGGCATTAAAGCGCACGTTTATCGCATCATTACCAACCAGACGGTATCGATCCAGCAAGCGGGATGCATCGGGAAACCATTGCCCGGCTTGAGATCCGGCTGCTTCTGAGCCCGTCACTTTTATTACCACACGGGCAAGTGCGGCCGTATAAGCCTCGTTGCGCGCGGGGCGGGTATTTGCCGTCAGCGGCACTTCCGCAGCAAACAAATCATTCACCCGGGCGGCCTGAGCGGGAATAAGTACCTGAATTACGGTAATCAGCAGATAAAAAGCTATTTGTTTCAAAGAAAGACTCATCATTCTCTACACACTCACGGTATTATAGCCCCGCCTTCGCGCAGTGCGGACTGCAAAAGCACACACGAGATAAGAATGAATCAAAAGAAACCTGTCACCTATCGCGACGCCGGCGTCGATATTGATGCCGGAAACGAGCTTGTAAACCGGATCAAACCGGCCGTTAAATCCACTCACCGACCCGGTGTAATGGGCGGAATTGGCGGCTTTGGCGGCCTCTTCGAGCTCGATACCAACCGTTACCGCCAGCCCGTACTGGTTGCCGGTGCCGACGGTGTAGGTACAAAATTACGTCTGGCTATCAATCTCGGACTGCACAGCACAGTCGGCATCGACCTGGTCGCAATGTGCGCAAATGACGTACTTGCCCAAGGTGCCGAACCCCTGTTCTTCCTCGATTATTACGGCTGCGGCAAACTGGATAACGATGTCGCTGCAAACGTGGTTGAAGGCATAGCCGAGGGCTGCAAACGCGCAGGGGCCGCGCTGCTGGGCGGTGAAACCGCAGAACTGCCGGGCATGTACCCGGAAGGCGACTATGATCTGGCCGGATTCTGTATTGCTGTAGTTGAAAAAGCAGCGATTATCGACGGCAGCACTATTAGCGCCGGCGACAAACTCATCGGTCTGAAATCTTCCGGTCCACATTCAAACGGCTACTCGCTCATCCGCAAAGTACTCGAGACCAGCGGCGTCGAAGCGAATCACCCTTGGGGTGAAACCACCATCGGTGAGTACCTGCTGGAACCCACCCGTATATACGTAAAACCTGTGCTCGCTCTGATCGAACAAATTCCGGTTAAAGGCATTGCACACATCACCGGTGGCGGTCTGGCCGAAAACCTTGAACGCATTCTGCCTTCCAATACCAATGCCAGCGTTGATCCCGCTACATGGGAGCGCCCCGAGATATTTAATTGGCTGCAAGAGCAAGGCGCCATCCCTGAAAGTGAAATGCAACGGACCTTCAACTGTGGCATTGGCATGGTATTGGTTGTCGCAGCCGACCAGGCTGATGACGCGCTCAATATCCTGCGTAGCGAAGGCGAAGAAGCCTGCCTGATCGGTTCGATTAGCGACGGCGGTGGTGAAGTTAAACTAGAGTCATGATGCGGACGGTTGTCATGGTGTCGGGCGGCGGCACCAACCTGCAAGCCATACTGGATGCAAACCTGAGCAACATTGAGATTGTTGCTGTGGTTAGCGATAACCCCGATGCATATGGACTGGAACGCGCACGCAACGCAAATATTCCCGCCGTCACCGTCGATTACAAAGCCTTCGGACAACGGACAGACTTCGACCAGGCTCTTGCAGAGACGCTGAACGAAATCGATCCGGATCTTATCGTTCTGGCCGGCTTTATGCGTATCCTCGCCGACCAACTGGTAGAGCAGTATCACGGCCGCATGCTGAATATTCATCCATCGCTGCTGCCTGATTATCCCGGACTGAACACCTACCAACGGGTGCTCGATGCCGGCGAGCCGTTTCACGGCACGACCGTGCATTTTGTTATCCCGGAACTGGATGCCGGTCCTGCGGTCTTACAGTATCGTGTCAAAATTAATAGTGATGATGATGCGCAGTCACTCGCCCGCCGTGTACAACAAGGTGAATATCTGGTTTATCCGCAAGCGATAGACCTCGTAGCCGGTGGTCAACTAGCCATGCGCGGCGACGTTGTATACAGCAACGGAGAGATACTCACTGAACCCGGGGTCATTGATGAACAGGATTCTTCAACTTAAATCTGTCGCGCTGCTGGCACTAATCGCCGCAGCAACACCAACATTGGCCGGCGGCGAACCCGAGCCTGTCGCAAACAACAATACTGTCGCCGACACGCCGGTAATAACCGGCAATTCAATCCCCACCTTCCGCACTGAATACGATCTGTCAGCTTTTGGCCTGAGCGGTAATGCGACCATCGAACTGATCAAAACCGAACGACCCGACGAATATATCTACAGAAGCCGCACCCAGGCGAAAGGGCTGGCCAAACTAGTGCGTCCTGATGCCGGTACCGAGGCAAGCCGCTTTTTGTACACAGACAATAAGATCTTTGTGCAGGAATACGATGTGGATGCCGGCACCGGTGATCCGCTAGAAAACAGCTACGCGCGTTTCGACTGGAACTTAGGGATTGTTTACAGCAACCATCAGGAAGAAAAAGTCGAACTGGTGCTTGAAGAAGGCATTCTTGATCGCTTCAGTGCCGACCTGCAGGTCATGCTCGACCTGCGTGCAGGCAAGACGCCCGATGAATACACGATGGTTCATCGCAATTCGCTGAAAACCTACAAGTTCATCTATGAAGGCGAAGAGACAGTCAAGACCAAAGCCGGCACTTTCGAAACGCTGCGCTACCTGCGTCAGCGCCCGGGCTCGAGTCGCTCTGCGTATATCTGGTATGCACCGGAGATTGGTTACCAACCGGTCAAGGTCACACAATTAAAGAAAGGCAAAACCAGAGGAACGCTCTTGCTAAAGAGCATCCATACCGACTAATACTTCAACTATCAGGTTTTAGGCAGAGTGACGCCCGTTTGCCCCTGATATTTTCCGCCGCGGTCAGCGTACGATGTTTCGCAAGGCTCGTCAGATTCGAAAAACAGCATTTGCGCCACACCCTCGTGAGCATAGATCTTAGCGGGCAAGTTGGTTGTATTGGAAAACTCCAGCGTAACGTGCCCTTCCCACTCCGGCTCAAGCGGTGTGACATTCACGATAATGCCGCAGCGGGCGTAAGTTGATTTACCCAAACATACGGTCAGTACGTTACGGGGAATACGGAAATATTCCACCGTGCGTGCCAGCGCAAAAGAATTCGGCGGAATCACACACACATCGCTTTCGATATTAACGAAGCTGTCATCTGAAAAGTTTTTCGGATCAACGACAGCCGAATGAATGTTCGTGAATACTTTGAAGTCAGCCGCACAACGCACGTCATAGCCGTAACTGGATGTGCCGTAAGACACTATAGGACCGCTATCGTTACGCCGCACCTGACCGGGCTCGAATGGCTCAATCATGCCCTGCTCATCGGCCATACGCCGTATCCAATGATCCGCTTTAATGGACATACCTGCTCCTTAAGTTCCTGTCCTGACTATTCCACCACAATTTTGGGGAATGCCTTTTTATAGTCTTTTTTACGCAGCGACAAGCGCGCCGCAGTATTTCGTGCGATCCGGAAGTATTCCTGTGCTGCTGTACCGTCGGGATTGGCTATAACACTGGGGTTTCCGGCATCGGCCTCGGCCCTGATATCGAGACTCAGCGGCACCTGACCCAGCAAAGGCAACTCGTAGTCACCGGCCATATCCGCGCCACCACCCTCACCAAACAGGTGTGTGCTTTCACCGCAATGGGGGCAAACAAACACGCTCATGTTTTCAACAACACCAAGCACAGCAACGTTCACTTTATCGAACATCTGATAACCCTTGCGGGCATCCAGCAAAGCGATATCCTGCGGTGTTGTTACGATGACCGCACCGGCCACCGGTATCTTTTGACTCAGGGTTAACTGAATGTCCCCGGTACCCGGCGGCATATCCACAATCAGATAATCGAGATCGGGCCAGTTGGTATCCAGCGCCAACTGCGTGAGTGCACGGGTTGCCATAGGGCCGCGCCAAACGGCAGGTTGATCGTTACCAAAAAGATTGCCTGCCGAAATCATGTAAATGCCGTGGCTCTCGATAGGCTCGAAACGCTTCCCGTCTTTGCTCACGGGTTGCTCGTCCTCGGAGTCCAGCATACGTGCCTGACTGGGGCCGTAGATATCCGCATCGAGCATACCTACACGCGCACCATCTACTTTCAGGGCAAGTGCCAGATTAACCGCTATAGTTGATTTACCTACGCCGCCCTTACCGGAAGCAACAGCGATAATATTTTTTACACCCGGCAAAGGTGTCAAAGTACTTTGAACTTCGTGCGCGACAACTTTTTGGGTCAGCTTCACAGACACATTACCTTCAACCAAACCACCCAGCGCATCGGCCATCGGTCCGGTCAATTCAGTAGCGCACCCACCGACGGGAAAGCCAACCTGCAGCTCCACTTCGATACCGGCATCGTCGACGGCTATATTCAGCGGCAAGCCCGCTGCAACCGGATTTACGCCCAGATAAGGCAGTTCAACGCTTTCCAGCGCGCTTTTTATGTCTTTTTCGGTGGTAATTGGCATAATTCGTGACGGGCTTAACAGAATACAAATGGCCTAAGGCGCGACATTGTACAGCATGTATGGAAAGGCACTGCCAGCTTTATAGCAGGCAGCGTTAGCGGCATAGATTCTACGTAAGATGCATATTGAAAGGTGGCCTCTTTAAACACCCTGAAATTGCATCGAAACCTGAGTCAATTGCCAACTGGGCCCCGAAGTAAATGAAACTGTTCAGCACCATAAAAGCCGAGAAGAACCTGTCACGTCTGTTTGAAGAGCGTGATAGCCAGACTGTGGCCGCCAAAAAAGCGCTGGATAATTTGCGGGGCCTGGGTCATGGCGCGATTCCCATCATAATTAACGGCCTGGGAAACGCTGACAAAAAGCAAACTGTCGGACTGGTTAACGTGCTGGCAGACCTGGTTTCGGAACGCTCATTCCCTCTTTTCATAGAAGGCTTAAAACACACAGACCGACGCTGCTCTGCCGGTGCGGCGTGGGCCTTATCCAATTCAACCAACTTTGGTACAGACCGTTTGGTGCCAATTTTTGGTGATGATGATATTTCGACTGCCATCATGTCGGACATTATCCGTGAACAAGCCGACCGCATGAACGTCCGCACTATGCTGAATCGTGCATACGAACTCGAAGGGCAGGAACAAGCGGCGCTGTTTAAATTAATCAAAGAAATGGCCGGCGTTGAACTGCTGCCCGAACTCGTCGCCCGGATTGACGGCACCCCGAGTAAAGCACGCATTTATCTGGTCGCAGTTATTTCCAAGTTCAAACGCCCGGAAACGGCCAAAGTACTCGAGAAGTTACTGAGTGACTCAGACCGCCAGGTCCGGCAGGCTGCCATTGAAGGCCTTTGTCAATTCAACAAGATTCGTGATATCGAGGTCGTCTGTAAGATGCTTTGCGATTCCGACTTCGGTGTACAAACCAAAGCCGTCGAACTGCTGGTCAAGCTCAAAGACCCGGAGACCATCAAATATCTGGTTGAAGCGCTAAAAGATGAATCGGAATATACGCGCCGCTCGGCAGTGGAAGTTCTGAATGAACTCGCCGATGCAGACAGTATTAAGTACCTGCTGAACGCTATCGGCGACAAAGACTGGTGGGTGCGCTCCAGAGCGTGCGATGCCCTGGCCAGCATCGGTGGCCCCAAAGTCACTAACGCCGCCTTACACCTTATTCGCGATGATGATGAGAACATCCGGCGCTCAGCGATTGAAATCCTGAATCAAACGCGTGATGAACGTGCGGTTAAACATTTGATCGCAGCTACTGCTGACAAAGACTGGTGGGTTAGAGAACGCGCTGCAGATGCGCTTGCCGATATTGGTAATAGCGATGCACTGCCCGCATTAATGAAAATGCTTGACGGAAACGAGAAGTCTTTACCTGCCGCGCTGCGTGCCTTAGGTAAGTTGGGCGATGAGGGCATCGTTCATAAGGTCATGCCAATGTGCAAGCATGAAAAGAATGAAGTCAGGATTGAAGCGATACGCGCCCTTTCCCTGGTCGTTGAACAAAGCACCGCCGACACCGTCCGCAGCAAGATTGCAGCAGCAGGCAAAGGCTCGGATGAATCTGTGAAAGAAGCCGCCACCGAGGCACTGAATCGTATTGAACACCGTCTGGCGGAATCTATTGTTGGTGCCAGCCAGAAAAACCAGCGCCTGTCGGATACCGGCAACACCGTACTTAGCGAAACCGGCACCGCAGCAATCGACAAGGCCGGCAGTGCCCGCCTCAATATCGACGAGCTTGAACCCGATGAAATGATCGAAGGCCGTTACCGCTACATTAAGAAAGTGGGTAAAGGCGCATTCGGTACCGTATTGCTGGTGGAAGATACCGTGGTCAACGAACAACTAATTCTGAAGTTCCTGAACCCGGCCATCAGCACCGATGATGAAATGATGAACCGCTTCGTGCATGAACTCCGTTTCTCACGAAAGATTACGCACAACAATGTGATTCGTATTTACGACTTCCTGAAGCTTGGCGGCAACTACGCCATCTCAATGGAGTATTTCCCCTCGCACACGTTGGGCCAGGAAATACAGAAGCACGATCCAATGCCTATTCGCAAAGCCCTGGGCTGGGCCAAAGACATTGCTACCGGCATGGCCGAAGCGCATATCGCGGGCGTGGTTCACCGTGACCTGAAGCCTGCCAACTTGCTGATCGATGATGACGGCCTTCTCAAAATTGTGGATTTCGGTGTGGCAGCTGCCGCCGGCCCCAGCAATTCGGATACGCAACTCACTAAGACCGGCTACGTAATCGGCTCACCGAAATACATGGCTCCGGAACAGATTCTTGGAAAAAAAGTCGACCACCATGCCGATATATACAGTGTCGGGGTCATCATGTATGAAATGCTGACCGGGCAACCACCGTATTCCAAAGGTGATCACATGGCTGTCATGTATCAGCACGTTCAGGGCAATTGCACACCTTGCGAAGAGCTCAATTCTAAAATTCCCAAAGATCTGGCAGCGCTGATCAAGAAAGCTATGTCTATCGAAATCAAAGACCGTTTCAGTTCTATGGACGAATTGAAAGAAGCGCTCGAAGAAATAGGCTAATCTCACCGCAGTGAAGACCACTAAAGGATAAGGGACCCGATCCATGGCACGCATTGATGCATTCTTAAAACTGGGCTTAGCACAAGGCTGCTCCGACGTGCATCTTGCCGTAGGCGTACCACCGATGCTGCGAATGCATGGTGACCTGAAGCCGATCAAGTTTCGTGATTTAGGCTCTGCCGAACTCGAAGGCTACATTGATGAAATATTGACCAGCAAGCAAAAAGAATATTTCAACAAAGGCAATGACGTCGATTTCTCTTATATCTCTGATGAAAGCGGACGGTTTCGTGTCAACCTGTTTCGTAAAGCGACCGGTGTAGGCGCCACCTTCAGATTTATTCCCACAGAGATACCCACGTTAGAAAGTCTGAACCTTCCACCGGTTATCACAACGATGTGCGACAACCATCAGGGCATGGTGCTGGTCACCGGTTCAACCGGTACCGGCAAATCAACGACACTTGCCGCAATGATCAATCATCTGAATCGCAACCGTAAGCTCAATATTATTACGCTTGAGGATCCGATCGAATTTGTACACGTAGCCGACCAAAGTCAGATTATTCAGCGTGAACTCGGCACCCACCTCACCAGCTTCGCCGATGGCATCCGGTCATCACTACGTGAAGACCCGGACGTTATTCTGGTGGGTGAGATGCGTGATGCCGAAACCATCTCGATGGCGATGACAGCTGCAGAAACAGGGCACTTGGTGCTCGGCACACTGCATACCATCGGCGCGGTTAAAACCATTGATCGTATTATCGATGCACTACCCGGTGACCAGCGCGAACAAACGAAGAGCTTCCTGTCACAAAGTCTGAATGCTGTGGTGACCCAGAACCTGATCAAGACGCCGGACGGACGCGGTCGGCGCGCCGTAATGGAAATCATGATTAATACGCGCGCCGTGGCCAACCTGATCATGACTGACCAGTCGCATCAGATCCCCTCGCAGCTCCAAACCGGCCAGTCTCATGGCATGCAACTTATGGATCAGGCACTGCTTGATGCCATCAATGCTCAGGAAGTTGATCCGGATGATGCATTTATCTATGCGCAGGATAAAGAGATGTTCCAGCGTTTCGTGACAGACACCACCGTGCTTTCGGAAAAAGGTTAAGGCAAATGAGCAATCAAATAGACCAGTATTTGCGCCACCTTATTGCCAATGACGGCTCAGACTTACACCTTATCGCCGGCCAGCCTCCGCGGATCAGGGTCTACGGTGACATCAACCCTATTGAGAACGAGGTACTCGAACCCGACCGCGCAGAAGCCATCTTCATGGAGATCATGGATGAAAAAGCGCAGCGCGAACTGGAAAAAATGGATGCCAGTGACTTCGCTTATCACATCGAAGGACTGGCTCGCTTCCGCGTCAATGTCATGCGCCATCTGGGCGGCCTGGGTGCAATCTTACGTGCCATACCCAGTCAGGCAAAAAGCTTGGTCGACCTGAACATGCCCGCGGCGGTCACACGCCTGAGTCGCGAACCGCAGGGTTTGCTTCTGGTAACCGGCAAAACAGGCTCAGGAAAATCGACCACACTGGCCGCAATGATCGATGCCATTAATGATCGTCTGCACGGTCACATCATTACTGTCGAAGACCCTATTGAATTTGTACACGAACGTAAAAAATGCCTGATCAGTCAGCGCGAGATCGGCCAACACACTCATTCATTTGCCGATTCTCTGCATTCGGCACTGCGTGAAGACCCGGATGTTATTCTGGTAGGTGAGATGCGTGATCTGGAAACCATCAGTATTGCGGTAACCGCTGCCGAGATGGGTATTCTGGTCATGGGAACACTGCATACCAACGGCGCGGCACAAACGGTGGATCGTATCGTTAACGTCTTTCCCACCGATAAGCAGTCGCACGTGCGAACCATGCTTTCCACATCGCTCCGCGGCGTTATTTCGCAGCAACTGGTACCCAAGAAAGACGGCACCGGCCTTACCGCCGTTCTGGAAATTCTGGTGAATAACCCCGCTACCGGTAACCTGATCCGTCAGGGCAAGCTGGACCAACTCGAAACCGCCATGCAATCAGGCAAACGGGCCGGCATGTGCACAATGGACTCATCTCTCAGAGACCTGATGGACAAAGCGGTCATCAGCGGCAAGTCCGCATACGAGTTCGCCAATGACAAATCGAAGTTCGAAAACGTCAAAACCCGCGGATAAACGCGTTTTAACGTCCGCCATAGGCGTTTAGCTATACTTTTCCGCAGGCGGGGCGGCTAGAATACGCCCCATGTCTGACTCTCCACGCAAAATTCTTGTTACGGGCGCACTGCCCTACGCAAATGGCTCTATCCACATCGGTCATCTGGTTGAATACATTCAGGCCGATATCTGGGTACGCTTCCAAAAACTGAAAGGCAATGAGTGCAGCTACGTCTGCGCCAGTGATGCGCATGGCACTCCCATCATGCTCCGGGCCCGCGACGAAGGCATCGACCCGGAAGCATTGGTCGAGCGCTACCGACAGGAACATCAGCAGGATTTCGCTGACTTCCATATTGAGTTCGACAACTATCACAGCACTCATTCCGACGAAAACCGCGAGCTTGTTGCGGAGATTTACGCCAAGCTTCAGGCGAAAGACCTAATCTCAACGAAGAGCATTGAACAGGCTTACGATGAACAAGCCGGCATGTTTCTGCCCGACCGCTTTGTCCGGGGCACCTGCCCTAAGTGCAACGCCGAAGATCAATACGGTGACAGCTGCGAACAATGCGGAGCAACCTACAGCCCCACAGAATTAATTGATCCTAAGTCTGCCATCTCGGGTACGACACCTATCGAAAAAGAATCAGAGCATTACTTCTTTGATCTGGGCAAACAGGCCGAGCTGCTGCACAGCTACATTAACGGCGGCAATGTCAGCAGAGATGTCGTCAAAAAACTGGATGAATGGTTCGATACCGATCAGGAGGGCTACGGCCTTCGTGAATGGGATATTTCACGTGACGAACCCTACTTCGGTTTTAAAATCCCCGGCACCGAAGACAAGTATTTTTATGTATGGCTCGATGCGCCGGTCGGCTATCTGGCCAGTTTTAAGAACCTGTGTGAGCGCCGCAGCGACCTCGACTTTAACGAGTACTTCAAGAAGGACAGCACAACAGAGCTGGTTCACTTCATTGGTAAAGACATCGTGTACTTCCATGCCCTGTTCTGGCCTGCGGTGCTTAACGGTGCGGATTATCGGCTGCCCAGCAGAATCAATGTCCATGGCTTCCTGACTGTCAACGGACAGAAGATGTCCAAGTCACGCGGCACATTTATTTCGGCCCGCACCTATCTCGACAATCTGAACCCGGAAGCCCTGCGCTATTACTACGCCAGCAAACTGAGCAACAGCGTCGATGATATCGACCTGAACCTCGAGGACTTTATCGGAAGAAGTAATACGGATCTGGTCAACAAGCTGGTCAATATCGCCAGCCGCTGCGCCGGGTTCATTTCAAAGGGGCATGACGGACAGCTCGCTGCCAGCCTTGAAGATGAAGCATTGTTCGCAGAGTTTGTCAGTGAAGGCGATGTCATTGCAGAACTCTATGACACACGTCAGTTCTCCAAAGCGATGCGCACGATTATGAAGCTGGCTGACCGTGCCAATCAATATATCGATGAACGCAAGCCCTGGGTGCTTGCTAAAGCAGGTGATCAGGGTGATGCCGTGCAGGCTGTGTGCACTCAAGGACTGAACCTGTTCCGCATCTTGATGATCTATTTAAAGCCGGTCTTACCGGTAATGAGCAAACAGGCCGAAGAGTTCATCAACGCAGGCGAATGGACCTGGGACAATCGCGGTGATGCAGTGCTTAGCAGCCCGATCAAGAAATACGTTGCGCTAATGACACGCATCGACAACAAGGCAGTAAATAAAATGGTTGAAGAATCCAAACAAACCATCCCGGCAAAGCAGTCCAAAGAAAAGCAGACTGACGAGCCCGCCGGAGATTTCATCACGATCGATGACTTTCTTAAGGTAGACCTGCGGGTTGTCGACATTGTGGATGCTTCGCACGTGGAAGGCGCCGACAGCCTCATTCAGGTGACTGTTGATTTAGGTGATGAACAGCGCAATGTTTTCGCAGGAATCAAATCGGCATACGACCCTGCAACATTGATCGGCAAACAAGCCGTTCTGGTTGCCAACTTAAAACCACGCAAAATGAAATTTGGTGTATCTGAAGGCATGCTGCTGGCAGCCGGCCCGGGCGGTGAGGACATCTTCCTCGTTCGGCCCGATGAGGGCGCGAAAGCCGGTATGCAGGTACGCTAAACTATAGACTGACACCTTCCCACGTAGCCGGGGCTGCTTAATGACAGATTTACTGCTCATTATCATTGGCACTGTGCTGGTCAACAATCTTGTGCTGACCCGCTTCCTCGGTCTGTGTCCGCTCATGGGTGCGTCAACCAGCATCGAAGCGGCCTTCGGCATGTCGATGGCAACCACTTTTGTATTAACCCTGGCTTCAGCACTCGCCTGGCTGGTCCACCACTGGGTCTTAGTGCCGCTGAATCTCGAATACCTGCGCCTGCTTTGTTTCATTCTGGTCATTGCCGCAACTGTGCAGTTTGCCGAAATTTACATCCGTAGCACTCAGCCATTACTGCACCAGGTGCTGGGCATCTACCTGCCGCTGATTACAACCAACTGCGCTGTTCTCGGAGTAGCGTTACTGGTCACTCAGGATAGCCATACGTTTCTTGAAGCACTGCTCTACGGTTTGGGCGGAGGACTGGGGTTTGCGCTGGTCATCGTGTTATTCGCCGGATTGCGTAGCCGGCTCGAGACAGCTGATATCCCTCTGCCGTTCAGAGGCAGTGCCATTGCTTTAGTTACCGCAGGCATTATGGCACTGGCCTTTATGGGCTTCGCAGGTCTCATCTGATGACATCGATATTGATCGTCATAGTTGTACTCGTCGCACTGGCCAGCCTTTTCGGGGTTGCGCTCACACTTACCAGAATGCGCTTACACCCCGATGAAACCACGCTAACAGAACAGGTTAACGCAGCGCTCCCGCAAACCCAGTGCGCCCAGTGCGGTTTCCCCGGCTGCCGTCCCTATGCAGAAGCTTTGGTAGCCGGTACAGCTGCCACAAATCTGTGCCCACCGGGTGGAGAATCAACACAACGCGCGCTCCGCCAATTACTTGGCAGAGAAGATGCCGAGGTTAAACCTATAAGCCCGTGGTTGATTGCTGAAATCGATGAAGACATTTGTATAGGCTGTGCGCTCTGTATACCGGCCTGCCCGGTCGATGCCATCGTTGGTGCAAACAAATACACGCACACCGTCGTCAGTAACGAATGCACCGGCTGTGAGCTCTGTGTTCCGGCCTGCCCGGTCGACTGCATCAGCATTCACTCCGGCAAACCCCGAAGCGCAACATTCACTGGCAGCAATGCCGCGGAGCCGGCCGGATGAACGCGAATACACCCGGCGGTGTGCGCATAGCACCACACAAACAACTGGCGGCCCTGTCTCCGGCCATCATTGCTCCGGTGCCTGAGCGACTCATAATATCGCTACAACAGGCCAGTGGCTCCGAAAGCATTCCGGCCGTGAGTGCCGGTGATCAGGTTCTAACCGGTCAGATCATTGCAACGCCGGCGGAAGACGATTACGGAAGTTATATACATGCCTCAAGCTCGGGAACAGTCGTTGCCATAGAAGAAAGTACGGCAGACGAAACTGCCGGGTGCATCCACATACAAACAGACGGTAGCGACACACTGCACCCCGACTGCAGGCCTGTTGTAAATATTCAGAACCTGGCCGGTAACAAGCTGACAAGAATCATTGCCGAAGCCGGTATTGTCGGCCTCGGTGGCGCACTGTTTCCGACCGCAGAAAAACTCAGGTCAAAACAGGACATTCACACTCTGATCATCAATGGAGCCGAATGTGAGCCGTATATAAACTGTGACAACCAAGTCCTGCAGCAGTATCCGGAGCGGGTCATTCAGGGGGCAGAAATTATGGCCCGGGCCGTGGATGCCCCGAACATCATCATCGCCTGCAAGTCAGAAATGATTGATGCGCGCCGGGCATTGAACGATGCTCTGCAGAATCGGCCGGAGCATAGCGACACAACAAAAGATATCCGCATAGTTGCGGTTGCTGATCACTACCCCATCGGCGGTGAGAAACAACTGATCAGCTTCATTACAGGCAAAGAGGTACCGGCCGAAGGCCTGCCTGTTGAACTTGGCATCATCTGTCAAAACGCCGGTACCGCAAAAGCCGTGCATGACCGGTTTTTGCTCGGAAAACCTTTAATCAGTCGCCTGGTTACGCTGACCGGTGACAGCCTGACACAATCAATCAATGCTGAGGTGCGGATTGGTACAGGAATTCGTGATCTGATCAACGGCACCGTCGGTCTTCTGAACTCACCGGATAAAATAATCATGGGCGGCCCGATGATGGGGGTCCCGCTAAACGCCGATACGCAACCCGTCACAAAAGCATGCAATTGCATAATCGTGACCCGCGAACTGCAAGCTTCAACTCCGGAACTACCCTGCATACGCTGCGGCGATTGTCTGCCCGTCTGCCCGGCGGGACTCTCTCCGCTATTACTACTCGAACAAAGTAAACGAGGCGACGAAAACGGTCTCGAAACATCAGGCGTTCTGGAGTGCATCGAATGCGGCTGCTGTGATTACGTTTGCCCGTCTGCGATTCCGCTTACAACAACCTTCCGCACCGCAAAGAGCCACGTAAAGGAACAACGTTTGCTACATTCACGTGCAGAGCGCTCACAAGATAGATTTAAAGCACATGCGAGCCGTGTCGAAGAACGACAAAAGCAGGAACAACAACAACTCGATGCCCAAACCGGAGAGTTTGACGCAAAAGACGGCAAGAAAGCGCTGGATGATTTAATGAAACGCCTCGGCAATAAAGGCGGGGAGTAAGAAGCGGAGCCATGACCTCAGGACTGTCAACAAGCAACGGACCGTATCTGCATGACAGACGCTCGGTCAACACATTGATGCGGGATGTGTTGCTGGCCCTGCTGCCGGTTTATGTTGCTCTTATATGGTTGTATGGCATTGGCATATTAGTAAACGCACTGCTCTGCTCTCTGGCTTGCCTGTCCTTTGAAGCCGCCATTCTTCGTATACGACAGCGGCCCGTGGCGCCGGCGCTTAAGGATTGCAGCGCTCTGCTTACGGGATTACTGATCGCGGTATGCCTGCCACCTCAAATACCCTTTTGGTTACCGCTGATCGCTGCTTTATTTGCAATCGTTTTTGCCAAGCACCTTTACGGCGGCCTCGGTTACAACCTGTTTAACCCTGCGATGGTCGGTTTCGCGGTGCTACTCGTATCGTTCCCCGCCTACATGGGCTACTGGCCCCCACCGGACCTCAGCGGTATTGAGCAGGCATCAGCAGGTATCGACTTATTGCTGCAGGGGCATCTATCGGTTGATGCCATCAGTAGCGCCACCCCGCTCGACATCGTCAAAACCGAACTCGGCAATATGCAAACGATGCCCGAAATCTATACCGGCGAACTGTTCAACAGCTTCGGGCCGCGTGGTTGGGTGTGGGTCAACATATTTGCTTTAGCCGGAGGACTTTGGCTTCTGGTTCGCAAAACGATTGGCTGGCGTATACCAACTGGCGTAGTCCTCGGATTGTCGCTTCCGGCTCTTGTGGCATGGATAGGCGACGGCAATATCAATCCCTCGCCCTGGTTCCAACTGGTCAGTGGTGGCACTTTAATCGGCGTATTTTTCATCGCCACCGACCCGGTGTCATCGGCATCAACTCAACGGGGTCAGCTTGTATATGGCGCAGGCATCGGCGTACTCACTTACCTGATACGCACATGGGGAGCGTACCCGGATGGTTTTGCGTTTGCTGTGCTACTCATGAATCTGGCAGTACCCATTATCGATCGCTATACCCAGCCACGTATTTACGGCCGTGCGAAATGACTAGCATGCATTCCGGAAAAAGAAATTTCTCGTTGAAGCCTGCCGCTGTGCTCGCTGCATTGGCCCTTATAGGCGGCCTGCTCATTGCCTCGCTGAATCACAATTTTGCTGAACGAATCAGCACTAATGAAGCCGAGTACAAAGCACGCAATCTGAAACTTCTTTTAACAGCAATAAACTATGACAACGAACCCTGGAACAGCTCTGTGCAAACGGGCCAGGGCACAGTTACTGCTGCATACCCCGCGACCCTGAACGGGCAGCCTGCTGCAATAATTCTGGAGCTTGAGAGCCGCGCAGGCTATGTGGGACCTATACAGCTACTGCTATGCGTGACGCCGGCCGGCACCGTTTGCGGCGCGAGAGCAATAAACCATAGGGAAACCCCGGGGCTAGGAGATGGTATCGATCACGACAAGAGCGACTGGATACAGCAGTTCAATGAACGCTCACTCACAGCGCCCGGGGAAACGCTGTGGAAAACCAAGAAAGATGGCGGCTACTTTGATCAGTTGAGCGGTGCCACAGTAACCAGTCGTGCCGTTACAGAAGTATTGCGTGACGCATTACAGTTTTACCGCAACAACAAAGACACGCTCTGGCCGGACGCTTTCGAAGCTGCAGCCAGTCAATAAATGCCGGAGATTACCGGCGCGATCTAATCGATATAAAACTTGCGGCTGTAACTGAACAACAGCGGCGCATCGGAACCTGCGGGAACAACATCCACATCGAAAGTCAGTGTCTCCTGATTGGCAATCGCTGTTTCACCGATGTAATAGATATTATCGCCGTCACGCACTTCACGCATATCCATAGACTTTAGCTGACCGGTGAGATTGGCCGCTGCAACATTAACCTGAGCTTCTGAAGGCATATCAGAACCGGCCGATTGTTTCTTGAGCACCACGACATTGAGCATCACGCTTTTGTCACTGCGCACGATTTTATAAACAGATGCCACTTCGGGCGTAAGCTGACTGGTAGTCAGTGCATTCACGTGTACGACATGGGACGCAAAATCTGCATAGTTCTGGTCGGTACCAAGCCGCATCCGTTCCGGACCCGGCGCGGTAATCGTTTGATCCGGACCTTCGCAAGCACTCAGCCCTAGCATCAGCACCCCTGCCAATACTGCCAAACCCGAAAACTGCTTTGTTTTATTCGTTATTTTTCCGGTCATGTCTTAATCCCCGTTTTGTAGTTGCTTGCTTAAACCTCTTATTCCAAAACAATCTGCTGAGCCCCCATCCTACTCCTAAGCCCGGGAATTATGAAATATCAGCATCTTTAATCGGCACCAAAAATACCAACAACCGACTGTTTTTATTGACTTTACGCGCGCTTATTCTTGCCCGGAAACCCGGCCTGCAGTACGATTCAAACTAATGGAACACCAGATAGAAATACGTCCGAACTGCTCGCTTTCGCGGCGTGTTCTGCCACTTGTGTTCGCTGTCATCGCTCTGCCCGTCGTCATAATCACCCTCATTTGCCTGATTATGGGCTACTGGTACCCGCTACCCTTCGCGATATTAGAGCTGGCTGTCCTGCGCTGGGGCTTTCACTACTGCCAAAAACGTGCGGAATATCGGGAACTTATCTCCATCTCAAACGACCGCATTCAGATAGACATAGATACCGGTCGTTCTTTAGACCGAATCGAACTACCGAGGCACTGGTCGCGGGTCACGCTGGAGCCCGCCACGGACCGGCTGAAACCCAATAAACTAGTGCTTTCTACTGGTATGCAGAGGTATGTGGTGGCATCATGTCTGACTGATTCTGAGCGTATCGGGCTTTGGGAGCGCCTGAACCATTTAATTGGTCCTGCCTGCCATACGCCAAGCGACTGTTAATCAATAGTTTTTAGCAACAATCCAACTAAGGGGTTAGAACGCATGTTCAAAGGTCTTTGGAAACCCGTCTGCGCATTTGTCGCAGTCATGGGCATTTTGGCACTCAACCCGGCACTTGCTGCCTGGGAACTGGATATGCCGCAGGGCGTGACCACTCTGAGCGACATGATTCGCGATCTGCACAGAGAGATCCTGTTGATCTGTACTGTTATCGGTGTGCTTGTCTTTGGTGTCATTTTCTACGCCATCTTCGCATTCCGTCAGTCGAAGGGTGCAAAAGCAGCCACCTTCTCGCACAACACGACTGCAGAAATCATCTGGACCGTGGTTCCCATCCTGATTCTCATCTACATGGCGGTGCCTTCGGCAAAAGCCATCCTTGAAATTGAAGATGCCAGCAACCCTGACTTGACGATCAAAGTGACCGGCTTTCAGTGGAAATGGGGTTACCAGTACCTTGATAACGGTGTTGAGTTCTATGCCAACATCGACGAAGCATCAGCCAAAGTCGCCCGTCTGGGTAAAAGCGATGGCGTCATGGAGCTGGAACATTACCTGCGTGATACCGACAAACGCATGGTCGTTCCGGTCAACAAGAAAGTACGCATCCTCCTGACCGCTGACGACGTAATCCACGCCTGGTGGGTTCCCGAGTTATATATCAAGAAAGATGCTATCCCCGGTTTCGTTAATGAAATGTGGTTTACCGCCACTAAAACCGGTGTTTTCCGCGGTCAGTGTGCTGAGCTCTGCGGCCGCGGTCACGGCTTCATGCCCATCGTGGTGGAAGTTATGGAGCAGGCTGACTACGAAGCCTGGGTTGCTGAAAACGGTGGCGAAGTTGCCGCGGTAGCAAGCAAAGAATCTTCAGCTGACGTCACCGTCGCTGCACTGTAATTTTGATCAGGAAGAATAAGTTATGAGCGAAGCAGTTCATTCACAAGACGATCATCACGACGATCACGGGCCTGAAAAAGGCATTAAACGCTGGCTGTTTACAACCAACCATAAAGACATCGGTACCCTGTACCTGATCTTCTCGTTGGTTATGTTCTTCATGGGCGGTGCGATGGCACTGGTTATCCGTGCAGAGCTGTTCCAGCCCGGTCTGCAGTTTGTTGACCCGCACTTCTTTAATCAGATGACCACGGTGCATGCGCTGCTCATGGTGTTCGGTGCTGTTATGCCGGCATTTGTTGGTCTGGCCAACTGGTTGCTACCGATGATGATCGGTGCACCCGATATGGCTCTGCCCCGCATGAACAACTGGAGCTTCTGGATTCTGCCATTTGCCTTCGCAATGCTGATTTCTACATTGCTGATGCCTGGTGGTGGTCCCGCAGGCGGCTGGACTCTGTATCCGCCGTTGGTCCTGCAAACCGGTGATGCGTTCCCGTTCATGGTATTCGCAGTTCACCTTATGGGTATCTCTTCGATCATGGGTTCTATCAACGTAATTGTGACGATCCTGAATATGCGTGCCCCCGGGATGACGCTGTTGAAGATGCCACTGTTCGTCTGGACCTGGTTGATTACTGCATATCTGCTGCTGGCGGTAATGCCGGTACTGGCAGGCGCTGTAACCATGCTGCTGACCGACAAGTACTTCGGTACATCGTTCTTCCTGGCCGCAGGTGGCGGTGACCCGGTACTGTTCCAGCACATCTTCTGGTTCTTCGGTCACCCCGAGGTATACATCATGATCCTGCCGGCATTCGGTGTGGTATCTCAGATCATCCCGACCTTCTCACGCAAGCCTCTGTTCGGTTACGAAGCCATGGTGTATGCAACAGCCACCATCGCCTTCCTGTCGTTCATCGTTTGGGCTCACCACATGTTTACCACAGGCATGCCGATTGCCGGTCAGATCTTCTTTATGTTCGCGACCATGCTTATCGCTATTCCTACGGCAGTAAAAGTCTTTAACTGGACTGCCACGATGTGGCGCGGCGAAATGACATTTGAAACACCCATGTTGTTTGCTGTCGCATTTGTGATTCTGTTCACCATCGGTGGCTTCTCAGGTCTGATGCTCGCCATCACTCCGGCTGACTACCAGTATCACGATACTTACTTTGTGGTTGCTCACTTCCATTACGTATTGGTACCAGGCGCAGTCTTCTCCATCATGGCTGCCACCTACTACTGGCTGCCTAAGTGGACCGGCAAGATGTACAACGAGAAGCTGGGTAAAGCTCACTTCTGGCTGTCTACCATCGGTGTGAACGTACTGTTCTTCCCTCAGCACTTCTTAGGGCTGGCCGGTATGCCACGACGTATCCCTGACTACGCTATTCAGTTCGCCGATTTCAATGCTATTTCAAGTATTGGCGCGTTCCTGTTCGGCTTCAGTCAGCTGATGTTTGTCTGGGTGATTGTTGATTGCGTACGCAAAGGCAAGCCTGCGACGGCTCAGGTATGGGACGGTGCAGAAGGTCTCGAATGGACCCTACCTTCACCAGCGCCTTACCACAGCTTTGAAACTGCACCTGAAATCAAATAAGGATGCAGTCTGTGAGTAAACAGAATCCGGAACAGAAGAGTAAAAATCTTCGCACGGCCCTACTACTGTTTCTTGTAGTGGCTGGCTTTTATGCGGCGATCTTTATTGCTCAGGCATTCCGTTCCGGCACTCTGTAGGCAGATATGAGTACAGAACAGCAAACAAATAAACCGCTGGCATTGCGACTGCTCGTTATCGCAGTCGCAATGTTCGGCTTTGGTTTTCTGCTGGTTCCTCTGTATGACATTTTCTGTGCTGTTACAGGCATACGCACAACAATCGAGCAAACTGCAGAAGCGGACCTCGTAGAATCCGATCTGTTGTCACGCGAAGTAACGATTGAAATGATTGCCAATCGCAGCAACTCTGCACCGTGGGAATTCAAACCGAATGAATTTTTGAAGGTTGTGCAAACCGGTGAAATGTATGAAACCACCTACTTTGCACAAAACATGACCCCACGGGCACTCACAGCCACAGCAACACCCGATATACGCCCTGTCGAAGCAGGCAAATACTTCAAGAAGATTGAATGTTTCTGCTTTACTCAACAGGAATTCGGGCCGGAAGAAATCAAGAACATGCCGATCCGGTTTGTAGTCTCTAAAGACCTGCCGGAACACATCGACAGAATTACACTCTCTTATACGTTGTTTGCGACTCCCAAAGTCGCTTCAAACTAAGACTTAACGAAAGTACTAAAACGGGAAATAACTCATGGCACATGCAGCAAAAGACGGCTACTACGTTCCACACGGCAGTCATTGGCCTATTGTTGGCTCTATTGGTCTGTTCACCCTTCTGGCAGGTGCTGCCACCTGGTTGAACGGTTCTGCTATTGGTCCATACATCTTTGCCACCGGCGCAGCGGTCATTATTTATATGATCTTCGGTTGGTTTGGTACCGTGATTCGTGAAAGCGAAGGCGGCTACTACAATAAAGATGTAGACGCTTCATTCCGCATGGGAATGATGTGGTTCATCTTCTCGGAAATCATGTTTTTCGTCTGCTTCTTCGGTGCGCTCTTCTACGCGCGCACCATCGCCATTCCCTGGCTGGGCGGCGACAGCAACAACTTCTTCACCAACACGCTGCTTTGGGAAGGCTTTACATCGGCCTGGCCTACTAACGGCCCCGGTGAAATCGGTGGTGAGTTTGAACCGATGGGTGCCTGGCCGCTGCCAACCATCAACACCATTATCCTTCTGACATCAGGCGTCACCATCACGATTGCTCACCATGCTATTCAACAAGGCAATCGCAGTGTTCTGAACTTGTTCCTGGCACTGACCTGGTTACTGGGTTTCATCTTCGTTGCCTGCCAGGCTTTCGAATACTATGAAGCCTATGCGCACCTGAATCTGACACTTAACAGTGGCATGTACGGTTCCACATTCTTCATGCTGACCGGCTTCCATGGTATGCACGTGACTATCGGCGCCATCATGCTGCTTGTGATCTGGTTCCGCTGTCTGAAAGGTCACTTTACGCCTGAAAGCCATTTCGCCTTCGAAGCAACTGCCTGGTACTGGCATTTCGTTGACGTTGTTTGGCTGGGTCTCTACATCTTTGTCTACTGGATGTAAGCACTAAGCACATAGAAAGAACGGGCCTTAACGGCCCGTTTTTTTTGCCCCGGATTTACCGCCAGCACACAGTTGCGTTGCTCCAGCTGCCGCCCTACACTGCTGAAATAGAATAAGAAAACCAATATGACCTCTGCCGAAAACCCCACCGATAAATCCACCATACGCTTTGATCAGCTCGATTCGCTGATGAACGCCATGGTCGATGCGTTCATCGTGATCGATGCCCGGGGGTTAATTGAACGTTTCAACAATGCGGCCGAAGAGATGTTCGGCTACAGCTCGGATGAAATTACCGGTCAGAATATTGAGTTGCTAATGGGCGGGCGTGATTCCGGAAATCATGACCGCTATCTCGATAACTATCAGAAAACCGGTAAAAAGAAAGTCATCGGTATTGGCCGGGAAGTTATAGCCCGCCGTAAAGACGGCTCGGAGTTTCCAGCCGATATTGCTGTAGGCGAAGTCTCCAGCGGTGGTCAAAAACGCTTTATCGGACTGGTCCGCGACCTCACGGACTTACGGGCGGCTCAAACCCAGTCATTCCGGCAGAGGCAGGAAATGCTGAACACCAGTCGTCTGAGTACGATGGGTGAAATGGCTGCCGCGATGGCTCATGAGCTCAATCAACCACTGAGCGCTATAGCTAACTATTCAGCTGCCAGCCTGAGACTGCTCGACAAAGAAGACCCCGATATAGAATCAGTTAAAGAGGCGCTTCAGCAAATCAATAATCAGGCGCACCGGGCCAGTGAAGTGATCAGGCGAACACGGGATTTCACCCGGGCTACCGACACCCGCAGAGAAAAAACTTCGGTTCAGGATATCGTGGCAGAAGTGAAGCCGCTGGCAGAATTGGATGCCCACGCCAACAATATTGCGCTGCTGATCGATATTCCCGCCAATCTCGCCCCGATTGAGGTCGACAGCCTGCAGATCCAGCAGGTACTCCTCAATCTACTTAGAAATGGCGTTGATGCCATGCGTGATGTTGACCCGGCATACAGGGAGATTCGTCTCTCAGCGCGCTATACCGCGCCCGGCGAGGTCAGCATTGTGGTCAGGGACCAAGGGCAAGGCATTTCGGAAGAAGTGGCAGAACAACTCTTCAATCCCTTTTTCACCACGAAGAATACCGGCATGGGGATGGGGCTGGCTATTTGCAGAACCATCGCCGAAGCTCATAATGGTTCACTAGAGTTCAGACGAAACCCCGAACGTGGGGTATCCTTTGCACTTACCTTACCCACTCAGGCAACGAGTTAAGTAGAGATATGAAAGGCACTATATATATTGTTGATGACGACGACGCAGTTCGCGACTCGCTATGCTTCCTCTTGAAAACTGTCAATCTTGATCCGACCACCTTCACCTCCGGTGATGAGTTTCTCGAGAAGTACGATGAAGAAATGACAGGCTGCGTTTTGCTGGACATCCGGATGCCCGGCACCAGTGGTATTGAAGTACAAAAGAAGCTCCAGCAGTTGAATTGCAAGCTACCCATTATCTTTATCACTGGTCACGGTGACGTGCCCATGGCGGTAGAAGCCATGCAAAGCGGTGCTTTCGATTTCATTCAAAAACCTTTCCGTGATCAGGAATTGCTAGACCGGATTTTCCAAGCTCTTGAAGCTCATGAAGCCGATGAAGAAGAAGCCAATCATCAGCGTGATATCCAACACCGCTATGTCAGCCTGACACCGCGGGAAAAAGAAGTTATGGAATTCGTGGTTAAAGGTGCTGCAAACAAAGTCATCGCGATTGACCTTGGTGTCAGTCAAAGAACTGTCGAAATCCACCGCGCACGCGTGATGGAAAAAATGGAAGCCCGCTCACTGGCAGAACTGGTGCGCATGTCCATGCTGCTCGAGCAGTAAACACCTGTGGCTGCCGTTACCTTTCTGGGCGCAGCACAAGAAGTCACCGGCTCCTGTCATCTGGTTAATGCCGAAGGGCTCGGTAATGTCCTTCTGGACTGCGGAATGCATCAGGGTGGCAATGCCGTAAAACGCCTGCGTTCCGAATCCTTCGACTTTAACCCCGTCGATATCGACGCCGTCATACTCTCACACGCACACCTCGACCACTCCGGCCTGCTGCCAAAGCTGGTCGCAGACGGTTTTACTGGCACGATCTATTGCACATCGGCCACAGCAGACCTCCTTCCGATCATGCTGTACGACGCGGTTGGTCTCTACGAACGTGACCTGGAGCGCGACAACCGCAAACGCCGGCAACGCGGTGAAGAGCCCTGGCCTGCCGCCTGGTCGAAAGCTGATGTAGCAGCAACTCTCGAATTACTGGACCCGACACCGTACCGCCAGACCAAGCGCATCCATGGTCATGCCGCGGTTCGCTTTCATGATGCCGGGCACATTCTGGGCTCAGCGATCATTGAACTCACTGTTACCGAAGATGCCAAAGACAAGACGCTTGTCTATTCCGGCGATCTGGGCAAACGCAACACCGTACTCATGAACGACCCCGCCATGCTGAACAAGGCGGACCTCGTGTTAATGGAAAGCACCTACGGCAATCGCAATCACCGTGACTACGGTGACACCATCGAACAACTCTCCGGCATCCTGCAAACCACTTGGGCGTCCAACGGCTCGGTGATGATCCCGTCCTTCGCGGTAGGCCGTACGCAAGAGATCATTTATCACTTAGGCATGCTATATCACGCCGGCAAACTGGATCCGTGGGAGATTTATCTGGACAGCCCCATGGCCATCGAAGTGACTGCAGTCTATGACCGTTGGTTGCGACAACTTGATAAAGAAGACATTAAAGAACTCGATGATGCCGGCAGAAATTCGCTGGAAAGCTTTTTGCCGACACTCAACCTGTCGGTGACATCAGACGAATCGATGGCCATTAACCGTATTGATAAAGGTGTGATCGTCATTGCCGGCAGCGGCATGTGCACCGGCGGACGTATCAAACATCACTTTAAACACAGAATCTGGCAGGACAGAAACACCGTTATTTTTTGCGGGTTTCAGGCTAACGGCACTTTAGGCCGGCGCATCGTTAACGGTGAAGAAGGCATTCGGATGTTCGGCGAGGATTTTGTAGTGCGTGCGAACGTCGAAACCTTAGGCGGCTTCTCAGCTCATGCAGGCCAAAGCGGACTGCTGGAATGGGCTGACAACTTCGCAACTGACACGCCTTTTGTACTGGTTCACGGCGAACCCGATGCAATGAAAGTCCTGCAGAAGATGCTCAATAAAAAGAATATCACTGCCACCATTCCAGGGGCCGGTGAATCCATTGAATTTTGACGCACCGAGGTCATACTTGTTCTGTAGATAGCCCGACTGTACCGAGGTTCAAGTTAGTGAAACCCACGTTAAAAATCATTGCGCTTACAGCTACCCTTAATACTTTTTTTTCAGCCCATAAGCGCAGCTGAAACCGAAGAAATCGACGCTTCGGATCCGACTAAGATTTATAGCTATGCAGGTGGCGGGTACAAAATAACTGAGTACACCAACGGTGATTCTCTCAGTGAACTCCGTGCCATCGGTAACATCGGCTTCACCGACAATGACATGTTGTTGTTCGAAATCGGCTACGGAAAATACAGCGGCACCGTTTTGGACGGTGAAAAGAAAGAAAGCACAACCAACGGCCGCCTGCGCTATTTCCACTTGTTCAACATGGATTACAGCGTCGAGAAAGGCTATCGCGGCTGGGCAACCCAAATCGATTTTCAATTCGAAGGCAGGGTAAAAGGCACTACCGGCGGCAACACTCTGGCAATCGGTGTACTACCGGCTTTTGGCGGCGGCGCCAGTTGGTCATTTTTCCTGCCCATCAACTACGTATCAACCTGGGGCGATAAATTCAAAGAACATCAGGGGCATGGTGCCAGCATTGCACCACTCGCAACATACGCTCCGGCAAACGGCCCGTGGCCTGGCTTCTTCCTGCAAATCTGGCCTAGTTATACCCGCTATTTCTCGGGCGACCTTGACGGTGAAGGCGGCGGCGCCCTTGATCTGACAACGGGCTGGAGCATTACACCCAAGTTTCTGGCCATCGCCACCTTCCAGCAGAATTTTGACAAAGACCTGAAGCTTTATAACCCGGGCACAGGTACCAGCGGTGCAAATGACTGGAATTTGTTCATCAATCTGAACTACTACTTCTGAATAGCAGAACAAGTTCTTCACCAAAACAAAAAAGGCCCGCTAAAAGCGGGCCTTTTTTAATACTACTTTTTTAAAGCTTACAGCTTGTCAGCATTCTCGCTGAGATAGCTGGCAACACCGTCAGGTGATGCAGTCATGCCTGACTCACCCTGCTTCCAGTTAGCAGGACAAACTTCGCCGTGCTCTTCATGGAACTGCAGTGCTTCAGTGATACGGATCATTTCGTCCAGGTTACGACCCAGTGGCAGATCATTTACAACCTGATGACGAACAATACCGTTCTGGTCAATCAGGAAGCTACCGCGCAGAGCAACGCCTGCACCTTCAATTTCAACGCCAAAAGCACGACAGATTTCGTGCTTAACGTCGGCAACCATGGTGTATTTAACCGGGCCGATACCACCGTCGTTAATGTCGGTGTTACGCCAAGCGTTATGCGTGAACTGTGAATCAATAGACACAGAGAACACTTCACAACCGAGTTCTTTCAGCTTGTCGGTGCGGTGATCCAGACCGATCAATTCTGAAGGACATACAAATGTGAAATCGAGGGGGTAAAAGACGACCCACGCATACTTGCCACCGCGGGCAGTGGTGAAATTCAGGTCGCCCACAATGCTGCCATCGCCCAGTACAGCAGCGGCAGTAAAATCAGGGGCTGGTTTGCCAATCAAAACGCTCATGTTGATTCCTTAACTTACAGATTATCTTATTGTGTTCGAATACCGTGCCGGGCCGCATTTGCATGCGCCCCGCGGTATTTAAGGGGGTATCAGTGTCTATAGACTGAGGGGGCTTTGCAAGTGATTTTTCGACTAATTCCAAGACCTGACCAGAGATTGGAAACGGCAATGAGAATCAGGCTGTACGCCATATATAGGGCGGCTTGATAGCGCTTACAGTCGTTGTGCCCGCATATTGCATCGTGCGCAATAACTCAGCATTGAGTATGTCCAGCGCCGCAGCAACACCCTCCTGGCCCGCAGCACCCAAACCCCACAAATAGGGCCGGCCCACAAAGCAGGCATCGGCACCTTCGGCCAGTGCCTTAAATGCATCGGCGCCCCGCCGGATTCCGCCGTCCAGCATTACCGGTATGCGGCCGTTCAGTGCGTCAAGCACCTCCGGCAATACATCAACCGTGCCGCGCCCGTTACCTTCCTGACGACCGCCATGATTCGACACAATGACACCATCAACACCGTAGCGCCTGCACAGCCTGGCATCTTCGCGAGTCACTATGCCTTTAAGTACGATATTCATTGAAGTTTGGGTACGCAGCCATTTGATATCGTCCCAGGTAAATGCAGGATCGCCAATACTCTTGCGACCTTTAAAGCCTTCCCAGTTTCCCAGACGGGTGCGCTTGCGCGGCTGACTCTTGTCGCGATTGATCCGGAACCAACGGTCGGCCTCGTGATTACCACGGGTAGGGCCGTCTATTGTTACGACCAGCGTCTCGCAACCCGCGGCTTCAGCACGACGAATCAGGAACGTCATAAAGGCACGGTTGGCCGAGGGGTACAACTGAAACCAGACAGCGGCCCCCCGCTCTGCAACTTCTTCAATAGAGTAATTACTCATCATCGAACAAATCATCAGAGTCTTACGATCGGCAGCAGCTGTTGCCGTTGCCAACTCGGCATCAGCATGGATTCGTTGTTGATTGCCTGCGGGCGCCAACCCGATCGGGGCAGCATAGGTTTGGCCGAACAAGGTAACCGTTGTATCGATCTCGCTCACATCAACCAGTCGCCGGGGCCGTATTTTGATTCGCCCGAAGGCAGACTCGTTCTCTTCTGCCGTCGCCAGATCATCAGCGGCACCAACAATAAAATGATAGGCATCGAGATCCAGGTTCTGCTGCGCGAGCAATTTCAGATGATTAATATTGAGCGCTTGCTTTAGCGTCTCCGGCTTGGCGTATTCCGGACGCGCCAGCACATCGGATAAACCAAATAGCGGCGACGCTGCCACAAACTGCAAGAACCGCCGGCGTGACTCAGTCGAAGTCATACCTAGACCTTCCGGGTGCGCTTCCCGGCAACAGAAATATCAGGGTGCCAGTTTTCATTTGCGCCATGTCCCTTCTGCATGACCTTCAGGTCAATCAGATAAGGTGCACCCTCTTTATTAGCCGCAGCTGCACGCTTCAAAGCCTTACGGAACTGTGAGGCATTTTCGGCTTTCGTTCCGTCCATGCCAAAACTCTTCGCAAGCCCGACAAAGTCGACCAGCGGGTTACCCAAGTAACAAGTCATATCCTTCCACTGGTCACGTGTTTTGCGGTTCTTACCCAACGGAGAGAACGCAAAGATTCGCTCACGTTCACCATCGTAAGACTCGTTGTTAAAAATGATGATCGTAACGGGTATCTGGCAACGAACCGCCGTCCAGAGCGACTCGGCCTGACCAAACAAAAATGCACCGTCACCCAACAGACTCACTACCTGCTTGTCCGGCAGCGCCATTTTCACACCGAAAGACGCACCGACGCCCCAACCCAGTGCAAACCCGGTAGTCTGACCTATGAGGCGCTTCTTACCGGGCCGGAAATCGAGCCAGCGATACGGTATACGGGAGTCGAGCTCTGAAACAATGACCGCATCTTCCATGAGGCCTTCATTCAACTCGTAACCGATGCGCTCCCAACTCATGGGAGCCGCATTCCAGTTCTTCTCGGCATCAACACGCTGCTGCTCTTTACTTTTAGCAAAGGCTGCTTGTGCGGCTTCCATTCGCGGCGCTGCAATCTTGCGCAAGCGATCCTCTGTCGCCATCGACTTCAAAGCATCAATCAGTGCGTTGGTCGTTTCATTAATGCCGCCGGCAATTCCGAGGTCGGTCGGCTGAAACTCACCAATATTTTCGTATTCCATACGAGCATGAATCACTTTGGCACGCTTCGGCACGGGCACAGTGATGGCTGCCGGAGAAGGCATCGGACTGCCCAGGTTTAAAAACACATCGGTTTTAGCAATACCGGTTGGGAAACCCATGCCCCAGAAACCCGAGAACAACGGATGATTGAATGCCATGTCACCATAGACACTAAAGCCCTGAGTAACGCGGGCACCGATCAATTCCGCCAGCTCCAGCAGGGCATCGTTACTGCCGGTGCGGGTAACTTCATGGCCGGCGTTGATCGTTGGAAATTCTGCTTCCAACAAGTATTTGGCAGCCTGCTCAATGAGGTCTTCTCTGGGCGGCAGGTTCATGTTCACGCCGAACAAAGATTGCGGATAAATAGTCTCGGTTAAATTCGGTTTCGACAGGATATTGAGCGGGTAACGAATATGAACCGGACCACCGGGAGGCGTATTCGCAGTTTTCAAAGCACGACGCGTCACTTCACTTAAGTTCTTCGGATTACCAAGCTCCCAACTCCACTTAGTAAACGCCCGCATCGGTTCAATCCAGTCATCAATCTGCTGGAATGCTTCGCGTTGCTGATAGTCGGTACTCTGCGCATCCGAGAAAGCAGCTATCGCAGAGCGGTCTTTCCAGGCGTTGTACAGATTGTTCATCGCATTCGGTACAGCGACACCCGGCAAAAATAGCGCTGCAGTTTTATTGCTCGCCAGTTCGTAGCCGTGCGCCATGCTGGTTGCCTGACCTTCCTGCAGTGCCAGGATCAACTCCAGTTGCGGGCGCTGACCCAAAGCATCAAACAGAGATGTCATGCCGGTTGCTGTGGTCGCAAACAGATACTCGACATCTGCTGCCAACAGCGTCTCTACAAGAATTTCTGC
>Ga0070729_10001043_pt1 | contig 46871 bp, 44 predicted proteins | sample tdDd472_FD_66725 | JGI IMG/M metagenome (GOLD analysis project Ga0070729, IMG submission 66725) | Marine sediment microbial communities from the Atlantic coast under amendment with organic carbon and nitrate - tdDd47.2 | ecosystem: Environmental > Aquatic > Marine > Coastal > Sediment | place... | reverse complement strand
GCGACGCAGACCTTGCAGGCCGCCGTTGAGAAGGCTCAATCTCTTGATTCGGTTAAAGTCGCCAAGGCGATGGAGGGGATGGAAATCACCACCCTCTACGGTGTGAAGATGAAAATGCGCGCCGACGACCACCAGATGCTTCTGCCGCTGAACATCACCGTTCACACCAACGAAGATATCAAGTGGGACTTCGACAAGTCGGGCTGGGGTACGCACGTTACCGCCACTATTCCGGCGGAAAAAGTCACTCTCCCGACGTCTTGTAAAATGGATCGTCCGTCCTAAGGGCGACAGGATGTAAGCCTCTCACTCCGGTCTTTAAACGCTGGGGTGAGGGGCACTCTTGGGGTTGAACAAAGAAAAAAATCTACAGGGCGGCAACGATGGAAATTACCTTATTCTCATTGCTGAACGGGCTGGTCTACGGGCTGCTTTTGTTCATGCTGTCGAGCGGTTTGACGCTCATTTTCAGCATGATGGGAGTGCTCAACTTCGCCCATGCGAGCTTCTATATGCTGGGCGCTTACTTCGCCTACAGCATTTCGGCGAAAATCGGTTTCTGGCCGGGATTGGTGATTGCGCCATTGCTGGTCGCCGTGCTGGGCGTTCTGGTCGAGCGTTACGGATTGCGCTACGTCCATAAAGCAGGGCATGTCGCCGAATTGGTTTTCACCTTCGGGCTGGCCTTCCTGCTTGAAGAGATTGTCGCCTTTATTTGGGGTAAAGAAAACGTTGGTTATGCCGGTCCTGCCGTCATGGATGCGCCGCTTTTCACCCTCTTCAATATTAACTTCCCAATCTATAAGGCCTTCATGCTTTTGGTGTCGCTGGCGATTTTCGCCTTCCTGCTAATCATGCTGACCAAGAGCCGCGTCGGGTTGATCATTCAGGCCGCCATCACGCATCCCCACACCACGGCGACCCTGGGACACAATGTTCCGCTGGTCTTCATGCTGGTTTTTGGCGTGGGAACTGGCCTAGCCGGTTTGGCTGGCGTTATTGCAGGGCCCGTCATGGGGACTTATCCCGGAATGGCTGTCGACCTTGGCAGTATCGTCTTTGTCGTTGTCGTGATCGGCGGTTTGGGCTCGTTGGTTGGCGCTTTCCTCGCCTCCTTGCTGATCGGGTTCATTCAGACGTTCGCCATCGCCTTGGATGTCGGCATGCAGGACCTGCTGGATTGGATGGGCCTGTCGTTCGGTTGGGACCACTGGCTGAGCGATCTTTGGGCGATCAAGCTTCCCCAGGTCGGACCGCTTCTTCCTTATTTGTTGTTGGTGCTGGTGTTGATTTTCCGGCCCACTGGTTTGCTCGGGAAACGTGAAACATGATCGCTTTCCAGAAACTTCAATCGGGTCGTCATTGGCGTCGGTGGTTCACTGGCCTCGCTGTGGTTGCCGTTCTCGTGGCCCTGTTGCCTGCGCTGTTCGGCTCTTCGTTCGCTGTCGCCGTGATGACGCAAATGGGGATCGCGATCATTTTCGCCCTATCCTACAACATGCTTTTGGGCCAAGGGGGTATGTTGTCCTTCGGCCATGCCGTCTATTTCGGCTTTGGCGGTTACTGCGCCATGCATGTGATGAACTACCTGGGTGAGTCGGGGCTTCCCATTCCCTTGCCGCTCCTCCCGATCTTTGGCGGTTTGTCCGGTTTGCTCCTGGGGCTCTGCCTGGGGTCTTTTTCGACCCGCCGTGCGGGCACGGTCTTTGCCATGATCTCTCTGGGTTTAGGCGAGCTAATCTTTTCCGCAGGAAACATCTTTGGTCGTTTCTTCGGCGGTGAGGAAGGGATCAGCGGCGACCGGACCGAGCCTGCGCCGTTTTTCGGGCTCGACTTCGCTATGGATATCCAAGTCTACTATCTGGTCGCCTTCTGGATGCTGGTTTCGGGTTTCCTGATCTATCTCTATACCAGAACGCCGGTCGGTCGCCTGTCAAATGCCGTCAGGGACAACGAAGAACGCCTGGAATTCATCGGTTACAGCCAGCGCAATATCCGTCTGATCACTCTGGCCGGTTCGGGGTTGTTCGCCGGGATTGCCGGAAGCCTCACCGCCATCACCTATGAAATTCTGACGGTCGAGGCCTTAAGCGGCCATACCTCGGGCAATGTTCTGGTGATGACGTTCCTCGGCGGTGTCGGGGTTTTCTATGGGCCGATTATTGGGGCGGTGGTTCTCAACCTACTTTCGACCGTTTTGAGTACGGCGACGACGCTATGGCTCCTTTACCTGGGCATTATGTTTCTTTTCGTCGTGCTCTTCCTGCCGGGTGGTTTGGCGAGCCTGATTATAATGCATCGTCCCGTACTGGCGACGGGGCGTTTGAAAAGTCTCGTCGGTCCTTATCTATTGGCGGCGCTTTACGGGATAATTCTGCTCTCCGGCCTTATCGGTCTGCTTGAGTTGTTGCACTTCGCCAAGTTTTCTGCAGTGGGCAACACAACCATGGAATTTATGGGATGGGTGATTGATGTGAGCACGGTAACGCCTTGGGCTGTCTTTGGCGTTCTGAGCATTGTCGGGATTTTCCTGGTCAAACGTCATATCCCGGTTGTTGCGGCGGTTTATCACGATGCGGTCACCGGACCCATGGCGACTCCGCAATCCGAAGAGGTGAAGTCCGAGGAGGCTGGAGCATGACTGCCGCTGCAATTAAGCTGGTCGAGTTGAACAAAGGCTTCGGCCAAACCCCGATCATCAGAGGGGTCAACCTGGAAATCGCCAAAGGCGAACGCCATGCGATTATCGGGCCCAACGGGGCGGGCAAGTCTACGTTGTTCCATTTGATCAGTGGGCGTTACACGCCGACATCGGGCGAAATTCTTTTGAATGGCGAAAGAATTGAGGGCCGTGCTCCTTACGATATCTTTCGCCGCGGTTTGTCGCGGAGCTTTCAGATCACCAATATTTTCTCGCGCATGAGCGTGTTTGAAAATGTTCGCTGCGGCCTCATGTGGACCATGGGGTACGGCTATGCATTCTGGAAGGTGGTGGAAGCGGAAAAAGCGCTGAACGATAAGGCCGATGAAATTCTCGAACGCATCGGCCTAACCGCGCGCCGGGACACGCCTGCCGGGGTTTTGACCTACGCCGAACAGCGTGCGCTTGAAATCGGGATCACCATTGCAGGCGACGCCGAGGTGATTATTCTCGATGAGCCGACGGCCGGTATGAGCACCACCGAAACCTCAGAGATGATCGAACTGATCCGCACCGTGACGGAAGGGAAGACTCTGGTCATGGTTGAGCACGATATGGGCGTGGTCTTCGGTCTTGCCGACAAGATTTCAGTGCTGGTTTATGGCCGGGTGATTGCTTCGGATACGCCGGATCGCATTCGGGAAAATGCCGATGTGCAGGAAGCCTACCTTGGGACGGAGTACCTTGCTGATGCTTGATGTCCAAAATCTCAATGCCTATTACGGCAAAAGCCATGTACTGCACGGCGTCAATATGACCATCGGCGAAGGCGAAATCGTCAGCCTCTTGGGCCGTAATGGCGTTGGCCGTTCGACCACCGTCATGGCCATTATGGGGGTGGTTGACGCCACCGGCTCGGTCCGCTTCAAGGGCGAAGAAATACTCGGTCAGCCGCCGCACAAAATTGCCCGCTCGGGCCTCGCGGTGATCCCTGAAAACCGGGATATTTTTCCGACCCTGACCGTGCGGCAAAACCTTTTGCTCGGTCAAAAGTCGATGAAGCATCAGGGCCGCTGGCAGATGGAGGAATTCTTCGAGATGTTCTCCAATCTGAAAGAGCGCGCCGACGTGCCGGGTGGCGCTCTTTCCGGGGGCGAGCAGCAGATGCTGACCATGTGCCGCGCGTTGATGGGCGACCCCGAACTGATTATGGTCGATGAGCCGACGGAAGGTCTGGCGCCCAAGATCGTCGAGCAGATCGGCGAGTTGCTGACCGAGGTTTCCCGCCGGGGCGTCTCCATCCTTTTGGTCGAGCAGAAGCTGACCATCGCTTTGAAAGTTTCCAACCGGGTTTACGTTATGGGACATGGAGAAATCGTCCATGAATGTACGCCCGATGAACTCATGGCCAACGAGGCGGTCCGTAAAGACTGGCTCGAAGTTTAGCCCAACCGACATATCGCCGAATTTGTATTCAGGAGTAAAACCATGACCAATGCAGTCATCGTCTCGACCGCGCGTACGCCCATCGGTAAAGCTTACCGGGGCGCTTTCAACAACACCGAAGCGCCGACCCTTGCCGGGCATGTTATCGCCGAAGCGGTCCGCCGCGCCGGTATCGAGCCGGGCGAGGTCGACGATGTGGTGCTGGGCGCAGCCCTCCAGCAGGGGTCCAGCGGTTTCAATATTGGACGTTTGGCGGCCGTTCGCGCCGGTCTGCCGGTAACGGTTGCCGGGATGAGCATGGACCGTCAGTGCGCTTCCGGTCTCATGGCGGTCGCCACGGCGGCCAAGCAAGTTATGGTCGATGGGGCCGAAGTTGTCATCGGCGGCGGTCTCGACTCCATCTCGCTGGTCCAGAATGAACATCGCAACACTTACCGGGCTCAAGACCCTTGGCTGATGGAAAATAAGCCGGAAGTCTATATGCCTATGCTCGACACGGCTGAAGTGGTTGCCAAGCGCTATAACATCAGCCGGGAAGCTCAGGATGAGTATTCGCTGGAAAGTCAACGCCGGACCGCGGCAGCCCAGGAAGCCGGAAAGTTTGATGATGAATTGGCTCCGATGAAGACGACCAAGGCGGTCTTCGATAAAGAAACCAAGGAAGTCAGCTACGAAGATGTCGAGTTGACCAAGGACGAAGGCAACCGTCCGAGCACCACGCTTGAAGGCCTGTCGTCACTCAAGCCTGTGCGAGGCGACGATGCGGTGATTACCGCGGGCAACGCCAGCCAGCTTTCCGATGGCGCTTCGGCCAACGTGGTGATGGATGAAAAATTGGCCGAGAAAAAAGGCCTCCAGCCGCTGGGTATTTATCGCGGCATGGCGGTTGCCGGTTGTGAGCCCGATGAAATGGGTATCGGACCGGTTTTCGCTATTCCTAAATTGCTCAAGCGCAATGGCCTTAAGATGGACGATATCGGCCTTTGGGAACTCAATGAGGCCTTCGCCGTTCAGGTTCTTTACTGCCGTGATAAACTTGGCATTCCCAACGAAAACCTCAACGTCAATGGCGGCGCGATCTCCATCGGCCACCCCTACGGCATGAGTGGTTCGCGGATGGTCGGTCATGCGCTGATCGAGGGCAAGCGCCGGGGCGTCAAGTATGTGGTGATCACCATGTGCGTCGGCGGTGGTCAGGGTGCAGCCGGTCTCTTTGAGGTTGCCTAATTATGGATATTCGTTTTTCGCCCGAAGAACTGGCCTTCCAGCAGGAAGTCCGGGATTTCCTGGCCAATGATTATCCCCAGGAAATTTTCGATAAGCAGACTCAGGGAAAAGAGCTTGGTAAGGATGATTACGTGGCGGGCCAGAAGGCCCTCCACAAACGTGGCTGGGCGGCGGTCAATTGGCCCGTCGAATACGGCGGGACCGGCTGGACGCCTATCCAGAAGTACATCTTCAATAACGAAATGGCGGCTGCCGGTGCGGCCCAGATCATTCCTTTCGGCATGACCATGGTCGCCCCGGTGATCATCAATTTCGGCACCGAAGAACAAAAGAAACGCTTCCTGCCTGACATTCTGGAAAGCAATGTCTGGTGGTGTCAGGGCTATTCCGAGCCCAATGCTGGCTCCGACCTTGCCAATGTGCGGACCAAGGCCGTGCGGGACGGCGATCATTATGTGATCAACGGTCAGAAAACCTGGACGACCATGGCCCAGTGGGCCGACTGGATTTTCTGTCTGGTGCGCACGGATTCCTCCGGCAAGCCGCAGGAAGGCATTTCCTTCGTGTTGGTCGATATGAACACGCCGGGGGTCACCGTGCGGCCCATCCAAACCATTGATGGCGGTTACGAAATCAACGATGTCTTTTTCGAAGACGTTCGGGTGCCGGTGGAAAATTGCATTGGCGAGGAAGGCAAGGGCTGGAGCTGTGCCAAGTTTCTGCTGACCTATGAGCGGACCAATATCGCCGGTGTGGCGAAGTCCAAGCTGGCGTTGAAAAAGCTCAAAAAAGCTGCGGCCTCGGTGACGGGCGACGATGGGACACCGTTGATTGACGATCCGGCGTTCATCGCCAAGATCAGCCGCCTGGAGATCAAACTGACGGCGCTCGAATATACCGAGTTGCGTCTGATTTCCGATCTCGAAGTGGGTAAGGTTCCCGGAGCGGAATCGTCCCACCTGAAAATTCGCGGCAGTGAAATTCAGCAGGAAATCGCCGAATTGCTCATGGAGACGGCGGGATACTACAGCCTGCCTTATCTGCCTGAACACTTCGAAGCAGGCTGGAATGGCGAACCGGTCGGTCCGGACTTCGCGGCGGCCTCTTCTCCGCGTTATTTCAACCTGCGCAAAACGACCATCTACGGCGGCTCCAGCGAGATTCAAAAAGGAATCATCGCTAAAGCGGTTCTGGGGCTCTAAGGGATAAGGAGAAGATAAGATGGATTTCAGCCTGACCGAAGAGCAGACCCTGCTGAAAGAAAGCGTCAACCGTTATCTGGCCGACAATTACGGCGTTGAGAAGTTCCGTGAATACCGCCATCAAACGACCCAAGAGCGTAGCGCCATCTGGCAGGAATTCGCCGAGATGGGCTGGCTTGCCCTGCCGTTCGATGAAGAGTATGGCGGCTTTGGCGGTTCGGCGATTGATACGGCCCTGATCATGGAAGAGTTTGGCCGGGGGCTCGTCGCCGAGCCTTATCTGGCGAGTGTTCTGTTGGCCGGAAAGGCCATTGCGGAAGCTGGGTCGGATGAACAGAAAGAGCGTTATCTTCCGGGGATTGTCGAGGGATCGGTCCAGGCGGCCTTTGCCTTCGCCGAGCCCGAAGCGCGTTTCTGCCGCCATGATATCGACGTTCGCGCCGTGAAGAAGGGCGAGGCTTACGTTCTCAATGGAAGTAAGGCGCTTGTGTTGAATGGTGATGCGGCCAATCTTCTGGTCGTCGCCGTCCGTACAGAAGGCCAGCGTCTCGACACGACGGGGATCAGCCTGTTTGCCATTGATGCCGACCAACCCGGAATTGACCGGCGGGACTATCCTTGCGTTGACGGACATCGGGCCGCCGAGATCAGCTTCACCGACGTCGAAGTGTCAAGCGATGCCTTGTTGGGTGAGCCGAACAAGGCTTTGGCCGTGATCGATAAGGTATTGGACGAAGCGACCATTGCCGTTTCCGCCGAAGCGGTGGGCATCATGGACGCGTTGGTTGCCGCAACCGTGGAATACACCAAGACCCGCGTTCAGTTCGGTCGCCCCATCGGGAGCTTCCAAGTGCTTCAGCACCGTATGGTCGATATGTACATGGAGGCCGAGGAAACCCGTTCTCTGCTCTATATGGCGGCCATGAAATCGGCTGGCGGTGATGCCGATACGTCGCAAGCCGTTTCGGCTTTGAAGGTGAAAGTGGCTTCAGCCGGGCGTTTTGTCGGCCAGGAAGCCGTGCAGCTTCACGGCGGCATGGGCATGAGTGATGAGATGGGGGTAGGTCACTACTTCAAGCGGCTGACGACCATCAACACGCTGTTCGGCAATGGCGACTTCCACCTGAAGCGCTACGCGGCTCTTTCCAAGGAAGCCGCATGACCAAAGTTTTGCCGAGACGGAGCTTGGGTGTGGAGCGGTTGCAAAGCCTTGCGACCGCGGCGCCTTTTGAAGTGAAGCCAAGCCTGTTTTACTTCCTCCGTCATGGCGAAACCGATGGCAACCTGACACGGGTTTTCCAGGCCCCGGATCAGCCGCTCAATGAAACGGGTTTGGCTCAGGCCGGACGTGCGGCCGAGGTGCTGGAAGGCCAGCCAATCAAGCGTATTGTTGCTTCTGATTGGCTAAGAGCGGCGACCACTGCGGATATCGTTAGCCGTCGTTTGACCCTATCGGTAGAAAAATCAGAAGGGCTGCAGGAGCGGTTCTTTGGTGACTGGATCGGCACCTCTTCGGCGGTTCTCGACTGGTCCAAGGAACCGCCGGGCGGTGAATGGCTCGGTGATTTTGTGCAGCGCTGCCGCAAGGGAATTGCTCAAGCGCTGAACGCAGAGCAAACGACGCTGATTGTTTCTCATGGCGGTCCTTTGCTGGTTCTGCTGGCGGCTCTGAAGGTTGAACCGCCGGAAATGGGTCTTGGCAATGCGGCCCCTTTGAAATTTGAAAAACAAGCGAACGGCTGGACGGTTACTCCCTTGGCGGAGAGCCGGGACGCGCCCATCGCCTGACGATTGAGAGTTAGAGAGAGGATCGAAAATGACTTTAATTGCAGCTCCGTCCGACCGCGCCGTGGCTTTGCGCGACCAATTGCAGGCGTTTATGGATAAGAACGTCTATCCGGCCGAAACCATTTACCGGGAGCAGCACCGGGAGCAGGAAAGCCGCTGGGAAACACCGGCGATTATTGAAGAGCTGAAAAACAAGGCTAAGGCCGAAGGGTTGTGGAACCTCTTTTTGCCCGACAGTGAGCAAGGCGGGGGACTGACCAACGCCGAATATGCGCCCATGTGCGAAATTATGGGCCGCTCCTTCATCGCGCCGGAAATTTTCAACTGCGCCGCCCCCGATACGGGCAATATGGAAACCCTGGTGCGCTACGGCTCCGAAGAGCAGAAAAAGAAATGGCTTCAGCCTTTGCTCAATGGCGAAATTCGGTCCTGCTTCGCCATGACCGAGCCCGAGGTCGCTTCTTCCGATGCGACCAACATTACCAGCCGTATCGAACGTGACGGTGATGAATACGTGCTCAATGGCCGTAAGTGGTGGACGTCGGGTGCGCCCGATCCCCGCTGTAAGATCGCCATCTTCATGGGCAAGACCGATCCCGATGGGCCCAAGCACAAACAGCAGAGCATGATCCTGGTGCCGCTCGATACGCCGGGCGTTAAGGTGCTTCGTCCGCTGACCGTATTCGGCTACGACCATGCCCCCCACGGTCATGGCGAAGTCTTGTTTGAAAACGTCCGTGTGCCCGTCGGCAACATGCTGCTTGGCGAAGGCCGGGGCTTCGAAATCGCTCAAGGCCGCTTGGGTCCGGGCCGCATTCACCATTGTATGCGGGCTATCGGTGTCGCCGAGCGGGCCTTCGAGGCTACCTGCCGTCGGGCCAAAGAGCGGGTTGCTTTCGGCAAACCACTGGCCGAGCAGGGCGGCATTCGCCAAAAGCTGGGTCGGTTCCGTATCGACATTGATATGGCGCGGCTGCTGGTTATGCGGGCGGCTCATATGATGGATACGGTCGGCAACAAAGAAGCGCGCAAAGAAATTGCCGCCATCAAGGTTGCGGCTCCCGACGTCTGCGTTCGGATGCTCGATTTCGCCATTCAGGTCCATGGCGGCGCGGGCGTTTGTCAGGACTTCTTCCTCGCTGGATCTTACGCCAAGAACCGAACCCTGCGTTTGGCCGATGGTCCTGATGAAGTCCATCTGGAATCCATTGCCAAGCTTGAGTTGAAGAAAGACTACTAAGGCGGAACGGGTCCGGGAGGTCTCCATGTCCAGCAATGAAGCTGTATTGATCGACGTTCTACCCGCTCATGCCTTCGATGAGGGGCGGCTGGCTGCATGGCTGGCCGATACCCTGTCGAACTTTGATGGGGCCCTTGCGGTTCGTCAGTTCCAGGGGGGGCAGTCAAACCCGACGTTTCTTCTTGAAACGGGCGGCAAGAAATACGTTCTGCGTAAGAAGCCGCCGGGGAAGCTTTTACCCTCGGCCCATCAGGTGGAGCGTGAATATAAAATTATCTCGGCTCTTGCTGGAAGCGGAGTGCCGGTCCCCCGAACTCTTGCGCTCTGCGAAGAGACGGATGTGGTCGGCACGGCCTTTTACGTCATGGAATATGTGGATGGCCGGGTTTTCGACCATCAACAGCTTCCCGACCAGACGCCTAATGACCGGGCCGCCATCTTCAATGCCATGAACAAGGCCATGGCGGCCTTGCATTCAGTCGATTGGACGAATGCCGGTTTATCCGATTTTGGCCGACCCGAGAATTACCTGGAGCGGCAGATCGCCCGGTGGAGTAAGCAATACCGAGCGTCGGTGGAAAACCGCCCTATCGACGTTATGGAGCCGCTGATTGAATGGCTGTCGGCCAATATTCCGCAAGAATCCTGGGTGACGATTGCCCATGGGGACTTCCGCCTCGGCAATCTGCTTTACGATCCGAAGGGGACCGATGTGTTGGCCGTTCTCGACTGGGAACTTTCGACCCTTGGCGATCCGTTGGGAGACTTGGCTTATTGCTGCTTGCCCTACCATCTCACGGCGGTGCAAGAGGGAACGCGGGGGCTAAAAGGTCTCGATCTTGAAGCCTTGGGCATCCCGACCGAGGAAGCTTTTCTTGCGTCCTATTGTGAGCGAACAGGCCGGGAGAGGATCGAGAACTGGACCTTCTATCTGGCTTTTTCTTTGTTCCGCCTGGCGTCTATCCTTCAAGGTGTTTACGCCCGGGCGATCCAAGGCAACGCCAGTTCGGCCAACGGCCTCGCCATGGGTGAGCGCGCCGTGATGTATGCGCAAACCGCCTGGAGCCTGATCGAGGCGCGGGAAGGAGAGTAGGTTTGGAAGTCGGGCAGCCCATCGCATACCCATTTGGTAGACGCACCACCGCCGGAACGGTTCGGCAGGTGGCGCCCGGTCTGTGGTGGATTTGCCTTCCTATGACCTTTCCTCCGGGACACATTAATGTCTGGCTGCTTGAAGACGATCAAGGTTTCGACATTATCGATACCGGCCTCGACAACGAAGAGACAAAAGCCGTCTGGGAAAAAGTTTTTGAGGAAATCGTAAAAGACCGCAAGGTGCGTCGGGTCATTGTTACCCACCATCACCGGGACCACATTTCTCTGGCTCGATGGCTCGCTGAAAAAACCGGTGCGCCGGTTCTCATGACCGAAGGGGAGTGGACGCTTACCCAAGCTTTGCACGGCAAGCAAGATCGTGAGTTCGCCGATTTTGTCCGGGGCTTTTGCCTGCGGCATGGTCTGGACAAAGACTGGGGGAAATATTTGGCGGGGCGAGGCAATACCTATAGGACTGGCGTGCCCGAACTGCCCGATTCCGTAGAGCTGTTGGCCGACGGTGAAAATCTTTCCATGGGGGGACGCTCCTGGCGGGTCGTGAGCTGCGGCGGGCATACGGTTTCTCATGCTTGCCTCTATGCCGAAACCGACAATCTTTTGATTTCCGGCGATCAGATTATGCCGGGAATTCAGGGCAATGTGAGCGTGCCCCGATTCTCGCAAGACAAGGATGTCGTGACCGACTATCTGGCCTCACTCGATCGGCTTGGCAAGATTGCCGATGGAGGGTTTATCATGCCTTCCCATGGAGCCGTCTTTACCGGCCTTCATCGGCGGTTGGCTCAACTGCGGCAATATCATGTTTCGCGCTCGGCTGCGGTGGCCGAAGCCTGCGGCGAAGACAGCCGTCTGGCGACCGAATTATTGCCTTTATTCTCGGGGAAGACATTGCGGGCCGATGCCGCCGTTTTCACCGTTGGCGAGGTGCTGGGTCACCTCAATCATTTATGTTTCAAGGGTGACCTTGAACGGATCAATTGCGATGACGGCCGGGTCCTCTATGCGAGGGCGGGTCAGAAACTAGGAGAAGTCTCATGACGACCATGCGGAGTTTCAAAGTTACCGAGTTTGGCAAGCCGCTAACCGAAACCGAACAGGACCTGCCGGAACTGACCGGCGCGCAGGTGTTGGTGAAGGTCGGTTCCTGTGGCGTGTGCCACAGCGACCTGCACCTCTGGGAAGGACATTTCGATTTGGGCGGAGGACACAAGATGGACCTCTCCCAAGCCTTGCGGTTGCCCCATACTCTGGGCCATGAAATCGCTGGGACGGTGGTTGCCGTCGGACCGGACGTGAAGGACGCCAAGGTGGGCGACCGCCGGTTGGTCTATCCCTGGATCGGTTGCGGAAAATGCGCACTCTGTGCGGCCGGAAAGGAACATCTTTGCAGCCGCCCCTTGGCGCTTGGCACGGCTATCGATGGGGGCTTCAGTGACCATGTTGTCGTACCCAACGAGCGTTATCTGGTCGATTTCACCGGTATTCCCGAAGAGTTGGCTTGCACCTACGCTTGCTCGGGCCTGACCGCTTACAGTGCGCTCAACAAGGCCGAAGGCGTTGCAGAGGACTCACCCCTGCTGATCATCGGCGCAGGAGGTGTCGGCCTGGCTGCGGTGCAGTTGGCCAAGGATGTTTGCGGGGTCGCTCCCGTGGTCGCCGAGATCGACAAAAGCAAGTGGGACGCCGCCAAGGAAGCCGGAGCGGCCGATGTCATCGATCCATCCGACAAGGAAGCGCGCAAAGCCTTCATGAAAGCCACCGGTGGGGCCGCGACGGTGATCGATTTCGTCGGCGCGCAGGCTTCCGCCGAGTTTGGCATGGGTGTGCTGCGTAAGGGTGGCAAAATGGTCATGGTTGGTCTGTTTGGCGGCGCCATGACGATCTCTTTGCCGATCTTGCCGCTGAAGGCGATTACCTTGGAAGGCGCCTATGTCGGATCGCTTGAAGAACTGAAACAACTCGTTGCTTTGGCTCAAAGCGGCAAACAGTCTGAAATTCCGGTGAACGTCCGTCCTCTCGATGAAGTGCAGGAAGCGCTGGACGCCTTGAGAGACGGTAAAGTGGTCGGCCGGTCCGTTCTCCAGCCATGATCGCAATTAAAGGATATGAAGCGCTCAAGCTCTTGATTGGCAAAGAGCTTGGGTGCAGCGACTGGAAAACCATCTCGCAAGAACGGATCGACCAGTTCGCTGAAGTGACGGAAGACCGCCAATGGATTCATGTTGATCGGGAGCGGGCGGCCAAGTCGCCGCTCGGCGGTACGATTGCTCATGGCTATCTGGTGCTTTCCATGCTGCCCTCGATGATTGCCGAGGTGGTCAGTTACGAAGGATGGTCGGCCAAGATGAACTATGGGCTCGACCGCTTGCGGTTCACCAATCCGGTTCCGGCAGGTGGTCGAATTCGGGCCAAGTTGACGCTCAAGGAAGTTGAGGAAACGCCCCGCGGCATTCGGGTTTGTATGGGTGTTTCCGTAGAACTGGAAAGCGCTTCCCGGCCAGCCTGCGTGGCCGAGACCCTGGCGCTGCTGGTTCCCTGATATTTTATCGTAAAGGAAGATTATGAAAGCATATATCTGCCAAGACTGGGGCGATGCCGACTCTCTGGAGTTTGGCGAGGTTCCGTCTCCCGAGTTGTCCAAAGGGCATGTGCGTCTTTCGGTTAAGGCCGTAGGAATGAATTTTGCCGATACCCTGATGATCGAAGGCAAGTATCAGGTCCGTCCCGACCGTCCCTTCGTGCCGGGCTCTGAAGTCTCCGGTGAAATCATTGAAGTCGGTGAAGGTGTCGAAGGCTTAGCGGTTGGAGATCGCGTGATGGGGCTGGGGCTCGGCGCTTTGGCTGAAGAAGCCGTGCTTCCGGCCGCCAATGTTTTCCCTATTGCAGAGTCAATGAGTTGGGAGCAGGCCGCCGGTTTTCCGGTTGCCTACGGCACGAGCCATGTGGCGCTGACCCGGCGGGCGAATTTGCAAAAAGGCGAGAAACTTTTGGTTCTGGGCGCATCTGGCGGTGTCGGACTGACTGCCGTTGAGATCGGTAAGAAAATGGGCGCCGAGGTGATCGCCTGCGCCTCGACCGATGAAAAGCTCGCTGTAACCAAGGAGCATGGAGCCGATCATCTGATCAACTATGCTAAAGGCGATCTGAAAGATCAGGTCAAGGCCCTGGGGGGCGCGGATGTGGTCTACGATGCTGTTGGCGGTGAAGCCTTCGATGCGGCGTTGCGTTGCGTCAACTGGGAAGGTCGGATCGTCGTTGTCGGTTTCGCCAGCGGAACCATTCCGCAAATTCCGGCCAACCGCCTGCTGCTCAAGTCGATCAGCGTTACCGGCATTTTCTGGGGCGCTTACCGCGAGCACAACCGGCCGGTGATCGACGAATCCCAAAAGGAATTGATGCAGTGGTTCGAGCAAGGGGCCTTGAACCCCCATATTTCGAAAATCGTGCCGTTCGAAAAAGCGCCTGAGGCTTTCAAGGCGCTGACCGGGCGCACCGCGACCGGTAAGGTGATCGTCAGCCTAACCTAATGTGGATTGGTCGGTCTTGCCGAGCGTGATGAGCGTGATAGCGGCAAGGCCGACCAAAACAAAAAGACCGAGAAAACCGCGTTGATAGCCGCTTGCTGCCGTCGGTGCGGTTTCGACCAGCAGCGATGTTCCCGCCACACCCAATGCGCCGCCCAATTGCCGGGCGAAGTTGATCGCCCCCGCCCCTTGAAAAATCAGCGCAGGCGGCAATGCCCGTAGCGACCCGGCGGTCAAAGACGGCATGACCAGGGCTAAACCGATCCGGCTGATGGCGAGTGTAATCATCACTTCCGCCAAATGCGCTTCGAGCGAAAAAGAAAACAGGGCGAGGGGGACGAGGATCAAGGCCAGCCCCGCCAAGACGATGTTTCGCGGATTGAAACGGTCGTTGAGATATCCGGCGAGAGGGAAAGTAAGCGCCATCGAAAGACCGGCGGGCAGTAGGCTGAGGCCAGCGGTTCTCGGGCCCATTTCCGGAACCAGTTGAAGAAACAGCGGGACCAGATAAAGCGTGCCGAACAAGGCGGCCCCCACTGCGGCGGAAAGAACGAACCCGGCGGTAAAAAGGCGCGATGAAAAAACAGCGGGGGCGAGAATAGGGGCTTGGGCGGTTTTGAGGCGAAGCAGAAAACCGCAGACCAGGGCGCAAACCCCGGCGAGACCGGTCCAGACTTCCCAATGGTGCCACCCAACCAGGTTGGCGCGCGATGTGACCCATAGAAAAATCAGTAGGCCTGAAGCCAAGAGGCCAAGGCCGATAAAGTCGAGTCGTTCGGGCTTGTCATTCAACGGGCCGCGTAGATACCGGCTCATTGCCAAGCCGACAACGGCTGGCGGCAGGACGACAACGAAAACGCCCCACCATGAAAGCCAGTCGACGACGAACCCGCCGATGACCGGGGCGAGGGACGGTCCAAGGACGGCCCCCAACCCGTAAAGCCCCATGCCCTTGCCGCGTTTTTCAGCCGGGAAAACCTCGTATAGAACAATCATCGCCATGGGCACGATCAGCCCGGCGGCAAGCCCCTGAAAAATAGGGCCGAGAACCAGCCAGGGGAAATTTTGCGCCGTCGCGCCGATTGCCGAGCCGAAGATAAACAAGCCCATACCGATGCGGTAAGCCTTGCGTAGACCGAAGGTCTGCATGGCCCAGGCTGCCGCCAGCATGGCCGTGGTCATAGCCGTCAAAAAGCCCGTCAGCATCCACTGGGCCGAGGACTGGGGAATGGCGAAGGTTTCCATAACCTGGGGAACGACGATGTTGAGGATGGTCGCCGCCATCAGGGTGGTGAGAGTGCCCGTCATGGCCGTGATTGTCGCCAGCCATCGGTAGTTGCTCCCATGACGCTCGGTCATTTCGGCTATGGCGCTCTGGGCCGCCAATACGGTTGGTGGCGCTTGTTTGGGTGAGTCGTTCATTGTGCCGCCGGAGAGTAAGGGGGAAGAAACATTGAAACCAACCAAAAAGATGATTGCGAAATAATATTCCGCAATGCAATAATTGCGCAAGGAGGACTTTTATTCATGCGCTTTAACGAACAAGTGGCTCTCATTACCGGAGCGGCCAGTGGGATTGGGCGGGCAACCGCTATGCGGTTGGCTGAAGAGGGTGCGCGAGTTGCCCTTGTGGATCGCAACGCTGAATTGCTGACAGAAGTTGAGAGGCAACTTCCCGCCAGTGCGCAAGCGATGTCCTTCCCGCTTGATGTTTCCGATGAGGCTGCGGTTGAGGCTTGTGTTTCGGCGGTAATCGGACGGTTCGGCAAGGTCGATGTGCTTTGCAATATCGCCGGTGTCGCCTGCGGCCGAGAGATTGCGACTGAGCAAAACATGGATACCTGGCGCAAGGTTCTCGATGTGAACCTGCTGGGAACGGTTCATTTCACCAAATATGCCGCCCGCGACATGCAGAAACGCAACAAAGGAGCCGTGGTCAATGCCGCTTCAGTTGCGGGGATTCGTTCGGGGGCTGGGGGCAATGCTTACAGCGCCTCTAAAGCCGCGGTGATCAATTTCACCCAGACGGCGGCCTGCGATCTGGGGGAATGGAATATCCGGGTCAACGCCATTTGTCCGGGGCTAGTGGAAACCGGGATGACCCAACCGATCTTCGATTTGGCTCGGGAGAAGGGCAAAGAGGAAAAACTGGGGGCGCGCTGTGAATTGAGGCGCTACGGACGGCCCGAAGAACTCGCCGCCGTCTTTGCCTTTCTCGCCAGCGACGACGCCAGTTTCATCACCGGGCAGGCGCTTGCCGTTGATGGCGGCAATACGGCCTCGCTCAACATGCCCGGCATGAAAGTTTAGGAAGGGGAGAGATCGCGTGTTCGATTTACACCTGAAGCACTGGCCCAAGGCCGTCCGGCGTCATCTGGCGGTTCCCGAAACCACGGTGGACTATAACCTGACGGTCAATGCCAACCGCTATCCCAACCGAACGGCGGTGATCTATTACGATGGTCAGGTGAGCTATCGCCAACTCGACGATCAGGTGAATGCGCTGGCCGGGTATTTACAGAAAACCCTCGGCGTAAAGAAAAACGACCGTGTGCTGCTCTACATGCAGAACAGCCCGCAATTCATCATTGGTTTCTACGCCATTTTGCGAGCCGGTGGGGTGGTCATTCCGGCCAACCCAATGAACCGGGTTGCGGAGATGGAGCACCTCGCCAAGGATACGAGCGCGCGGGTTGCCTTGGCCGGGCAAGAGCTGGTGTCGCAGCTTCTGCCGTTGATGGAAAATGGGGCTCTGTCCTCTGTCGTTTCGGCAGCTTACTCGGACTATATCGACAACAGTTTCGACCTGCCGCTTCCCGAGGTGGTTAAAGCCCCCGTTCAAGATTTTGCCGGGAGCGAGGGCGTCGTTTTGTGGGCCGATGTTCTGGCTGCTGACGAGATGCCGGAAGATACAGGTGTCGGCCCCGACGACTGGGCTGTTTTTCCCTATAGCTCGGGCACGACGGGCGCGCCTAAGGGCTGCGTCCATACCCATCGCACCGTCATGACGACGGCGCTTGGTGGGATCAACTGGATTCTCATGGTCGCCGGAGAGACCAACCTGATCTCTTTGCCGATGTTCCATGTTACCGGCATGCAGAATTCACTGAACGGTCCTCTTTACGCCGGGGCGACCATGGTCGTCATGACCCGTTGGGATCGGACCATCGCGGCGCGCCTGATCGAGCGCTATGGCGTGAGCCGCTGGGTCGCCATTTCGACCATGGTGATCGACCTGCTCAACGATCCCGATCTGGAAAAATACGACCTCAGTTCGCTGGCCCGGGTGAGCGGCGGCGGGGCGGCCATGCCCGAAGCCGTGGCCCAACGTTTGGCCGACATGACCGGCCAGCAATACATCGAAGGCTACGGTCTCTCGGAAACCATGGCGGCGACCCATATCAATCCGACGGATCGCCCAAAGAAGCAGTGCTTGGGTATCCCAGTTTTCGATGTGGATTGTCGGATCGTGAGCGTTGAGGACGACCGGCTGTTGGGGGCCAACGAACATGGCGAAATCATCATGAATGCGCCGCAGGTGTTCAAAGGCTACTGGAATAACGAGCAGGCTACTAAGGAGGCCTTCGTCACCGTTGAGGGTAAGGAGTTTTTCCGCACTGGCGATATCGGCTACTATGATGAAGAGGGTTATTTCTTCATTGTCGATCGGGTCAAACGGATGATCAATGCTGCTGGCTTCAAGATTTGGCCGGCCGAGGTGGAGGCTATCATGCACGCCCATCCAGCCCTTTCCGAGGTGGCGATTATCGGTAAACCGGATACCCGTGCCGGAGAGGTCGTCAAAGCCTGTGTGACCCTGCGTCATGGCGTTGAGGAAGATGTGACGCCCGAGGGCATCATGGCCTGGTGCCATGAAAATATGGCCGCCTATAAATGCCCCCGAGAGGTTGTAATTATGGAAGAACTTCCTAAATCCGCTACGGGGAAGGTCGAGTGGCGAAGGCTGCAAGAACTTGAACGGGCTTAGGGTCAACAGACCCTAAATCAGGGGCCCACTAAAAGGAACGAGGAGACGCATACCGTGAATCGGGATACAGTTTTTATCGATGGTCAGTGGGTCAAGCCGCATGGCCAAGGGAAGATCGATGTCGTCAATCCGGCGACCGAACAGGTGTTGGGAACGATCCCGGCCTGTGACGCCGAGGATGCCGAAGCGGCCGTGACTGCGGCGCGCAAGGCATTTGACGGTTGGTCGGCGACCACAGTTGAAGAGCGGGTCGGTTACCTCAACAAAATTTTTGAAGGCCTCAAAAATCGCGCCGACGAGATCGCCCAGACCATCACTGACGAAGTCGGCATGCCCCTGAAACTTTCGGCGATGATCCAGGCGGGATCGCCCATTGGCCAGTTCAAGGGCATGACCAAGCTTCTACCGACTTTTGAGTTTGAAAAGAAGGTGGGTAATTCGCTGGTCGTTCATGAAGCCATGGGCGTTGCCGTCTGCATTACCCCCTGGAACTATCCGCTCCACCAGATCGCCGCCAAGGTGGCTCCGGCGCTGGCTGCGGGCTGTACGGTCATTCTCAAGCCCAGCGAAGTCGCGCCGATGAACGCCTTTATTCTGGCGGAAGTCATCGAGCAGGCTGGTTTGCCGAAAGGCGTTTTCAATCTTGTCACCGGTTACGGCCAGGAAGTGGGCGAGCCGCTGGTCAAGCATCCGGAAGTGGATATGATTTCCTTTACCGGGTCCACCGTCGCCGGTCGGCGGATATCGGAACTGGCGGCGCAACATATTAAGCGCGTATCGCTGGAACTGGGCGGTAAGTCGGCGGCGATCCTGCTCGATGATGCCGATATGGTGAAGGCCGTCAAAGGCGTGTTCAACGCCTGCTATATCAATTCCGGTCAGACCTGCACGGCGCATACTCGTCTGTTGGTGCCGGAAGACCGCTACGACGAGGTTAAGGAAATCGCGGCAAAAGTCGCCGCCGGTTGGACGGTCGCCAATCCCAATGAGGACACGGCGCGGCTTGGCCCGTTGGTCTCCAAAGCGCAATGGGATCGGGTCCAGGGTTACATCAAGAAGGGTGTTGAGGCTGGACTTGACGTGGTCGCGGGCGGCGAAGGAAAGCCTGAGGGGCTTGAAACCGGCTATTACGTCAAATCCACCATCTTCGGTAAGGTCGATCCCAAGTCGGAAATCGCCCAGGAAGAAATCTTCGGCCCGGTTCTGGCGATCATTACCTATAAGGACGAAGATGAAGCCGTCGCCATCGCCAACGATTCGATCTACGGTCTTTCGGGCGGTGTCTGGTCGGCGGATGAAGGGCGGGCGCTCAAGGTGGCGCGGCGTATCCGTACCGGTATGGTCGACGTCAACGGCGGGGCCTTCAACCCCATTGCTCCGTTCGGCGGCTACAAGCAGTCCGGCAATGGCCGTGAGTTCGGTTTGTATGGACTGGAAGAGTTTCTGGAAACCAAGTCCATCCAGATGTAGCTACATCTTTAAAAAGCGAAAACCAATCAAGGAGCAGGGGCGACTCTCTGCTCCTTTTTTTATGGTTCTGATCCTGATCGGGGCTTTGATTTGCAAGGGAGGGTGATTTGATGAAGAAAAACCTTGTGCAGCAAATTAAAGCTCCCATATCTTTTCTATTAAGTTATTGAAAAAAAAGAAAATATGACTGATTTGCATTTGCAACACGTAGTGATGGGGTAAGCCGATGAAAGGCGACAGACAAGTTATTCAACACCTTAACAAGGTGTTGGCCAACCAGCTGACGGCCATTAACCAATATTTCCTCCACTCTCGGATGCTTAATGACTGGGGCCTCGATGATCTGGGCGAGAAAGGCTACAAAGCCTCAATCAAGGAAATGAAGAATGCCGACAAAGTGATCGAACGCATCTTGTTCCTCGAAGGCTTGCCTAACCTTCAGCATCTCAACAAGCTTCTGATTGGGGAGAATGTTGCCGAGGTTGTGGCCTGTGACCTCAGGTTCGAAACCGAAGCCCTTCCCATTCTTCGAGTAGCCATAGAGCTGTGTGAAGAAAAGCAGGACTATGTAACCCGTGATATCCTTGAAGATATTTTGGAAGATCAGGAAGAGCACTTGGACTGGCTGGAAACCCAGGAAGGTCTCATAGAGAAGATGGGCCTTCAAAATTACATTCAAAAACAGGCTTAAGGAGCGCGCAATGAAAGGCAATGCAAAGGTTATTAAGGAGCTTAACAGCCTCCTAGCCTATGAACTGACGGCGGCGGATCAGTATTTTGTCCATTCTGAAATGTATTCTGATTGGGGGCTGGGGGAGCTCTATGAACGCATTCACCATGAATGGGAAGAAGAATTGGAGCATGCCAAAAAACTGATTGAGCGTATTCTGTTTCTCGAAGGCAAACCGGATGTTGGCAAGCGGGAAGCGCTGACGATCGGCAAGGATGTGCCGACCATGCTGAAAAACGATCTCGCCATGGAACTGGATGTCGGACAACGCCTTAAGAAGGCCATTGCGGTTTGTGAAAAGGCTCAGGACTATGTCTCGCGTCAGGTTCTGGTGGGACTTCTGGATGATACCGAGATGGATCATACCTACTGGCTGGAGAAACAGTTGGGGCTGATCGATAAAATGGGGCTGCCGAATTACCTACAGTCCAAGGCAAGTTAAAGCTTTTTAGGACCCTTTGTTGGAATAGCCGCAATGCCTGGGATTTCCCGGGCATTGTCGTGTTTGGGGTAGGTGAGCCAAATATACCATAAAAAACCAGCTTCCAAAAATTACGCAATTGACAATCATTCGCATTATCAATAAAAAGGATTGTATCGGAGTTCTTTAAATACGCGAAGGAAGCGTTTCATGTACGTCTGTATGTGCAATGGATTTACGGAACGGGAAGTTCAGGCCGCCATCCAGGAAATGGGAGCCAAGGACGTTCATGCGGTGCATCAATCCTGCTGTGGTGAAAAGCCCCAGTGCGGTAAATGCGCTAAGCATATCCAAGGCATGCTTAGCGAAGAGAAGAGAAACTGATGTTTCTTTGGCGTTCCCTCTCCTTGAAGAACTTGGCCCATGTTTTAGGAGATGCCGGGGCTAAAATTCCCCAGGAAAAGGCCGGGAAGATTTCCGGTCGTCAACAGCCAAAACCTCCCAAGCAACCACAGGCCCGATCTGAAAATGTAAAAGGACCGGTCGGACGGTCTTAGGGGGCAGCTCTTCAACCTTTTCCGGTTTTGATTTTTGGCGGTTTGCTTTTCGCCGGTTTTGCCTCGTCTTGCCAAGTCAGCTTGATGTCGAGACGGTTTCTGTCTTCGTTCGCCGTTCCTGTGATCTTGAGCCTCAAAAGGCCGGAAGGCTGGAGGGTCAGGGTTCCGTCGGCGTCTTCCAGGGTGATCTTGCCTTTACCGATCCCCTCGGTTAGCGCTTCGAGCAGGGTCTGGATGGTTTCGCGGTCCTGGAGGGACTCGTGGCGGAAACTTGAATTCTGTTTCATGCGGATTGCCTCGATTTTTTCCGGCCCTTCTTAAGTTCGGCCAATGTCAAGTTGGGCTCAAAGACCTTGATGTAAGGGTAGTCGCTGGAAATCCCCAGAATATGGCCCTTGGGTTCGATGATCGTTACGGCCGCACCATGGCCGCGCACCTTTTCCTTTTTACGGGTTTGGCTATCAAGGCTAGCGTCGCACTCGAAGCTCAAGAGTGTCCTTCGTCCTGCAAGACGTTGACCGTGATGCAAATTACGATGGCCGTGGATGACCGCGCTGATGCCGGCGCGACGAACCTGCCGCGCGCCCTTTTCGGTGAATGGCCGATCAACGGCGCGATACTTGGTGCGGATGGTGTTGCATAAGGATCCATAATAGAAATCGAAGGGGGGGCCGCGCAGGGCCTTACGGAAATCCTGGTTGAGCGTTTTGACGCCGCCGAGCTTCAGTTGCTTGGCGATCACATCATCAAGGCCCGCATGGACGAAAAGAAACGATCCGGCCCGGTACCCAATACGCAGGCGCTTATAGAACCAGGAAAACTCCCCTTTCGGCGTGAGGAAAAGCTCTTTCCATTTTTCGACCGCTGCATAGACGTGGCGCAGACTAAGCCCCTGTTCGGCGCATAGTTTTTCGAAGCGCTCCTGTTTTCTGCGAATACGGGAAAGTTCACGGCGCACCTGGGTCGGTTTGACCGTTCCTTCGGCAATTTTAGGAAACCGCTCGTACCAGCCCTTCCTGGGATAGAGCCTGCGGCGGCACTCTCGTTTACCGGGGATGCCTTTCAGCTTGTCGCCGTTTTTGAGGTATTCATCCCAAATCTCTTTTAACAGCGGGATGATCTTCTGGCCGGTGCGAATGAAGAAGTGTTCGTTCTGCGGGTCCTTTTGGCGGCCGACGACGACCATGCCGAGCAGCACCCGTACATCGTGGTTCCCTGCTAAAAGGCGCAACTTTGCTCCTTGCTCGCGTAGATGCTGGATCGAGCGTAGAAGTCCCAGGCTGCTGGTCCCTTTATCGAAGCAGTCGCCGCCAATGATGAAACGCGCCTCCCGGCCCGTCTTCGTCAATGCGAAATCGCGTGGTCCCGGCCCCGTTTTCTTGACCCCGCCCGAGGCGACAAGCGAGGCGGCGAAAGCCTCCGGGTCGCCATGAAGGTCTGAAAGGAAGTAGTGTCGCTGCTTGGGCCATTCCCAGGCTTTGTACTCATTCAAACGGCTTAGGGCGCTAACCAGAACGTCATGGCCGTCGCCGTCGCGGGCAATGGATTTAGGGCCTCCATGGGTCCAGTCGCGAGCCTCGCGGGGGAGGCGGACCTTGATCCAGCTTTTTCCCTTATATAGCGGTGAGAAAGTGGGCATGCTGTGTTTCTTCATGGCTAGTCCCGCGCCTCCTCGCCCACTTGCCGGACCTTCCACTCACCGGCTGCTTGTCGCCAGGGACCATTCCCCACGGTTTCGAGAGCGACTGGTGTGGCGTGGTGCATGCTAAGCTTCGCAATGTCGTCAAAGGCGAGGACGCCCAGGTGGTGGGCGGCGTGACGAAAGGCTGCGCCATGGCCGACGAACACTATGGCTGTGCCCGGTTCCTCTAAGCTTGCCAAGCTTTCATCCAGATGCCGGGCGACGCGCTCACCGGCATCCATCAGCGATTCCGCGCCTTGCAGAGGGAGGCGGTAATGGCTGTTGCTTTTCCAGTCGGGCGGTGGGGCATCGTAGCGCGGGTCTGCAGCCAATGCCGCTTCGATTTCCGCCACCGTTAAATTGGCAGCGCTCCCAAGGCCTCGTTCGGCCAGGGCGTCATACCCTTCGGTTCCGCTAAACTCCGGAGTGGTGCGGCGGATGATTTCGGCGGTTTGCCAGCCGCGCAGAAGATTGGAGCAATGAATCACCGGATGCAGTCGCCAGCCGTTTTCCTCGGCCATTTTCACTACGGCAGGACCAGCGGCTTCGGCTTGCTTGCCCCCTTCGTCGGTGAGGCCAAAGGGCTGATGGGCGCTCGGTGCGCCGGGTCGCTGGTGGTAGTCTCCGTGTCTTAAGAGAATGGCGATCCGCCCGGTCATTCGGCAATGTCCTCCAGGTGGGCCGGCAGTTTGGCGATCATCTGACCGACATCCGGGTTCTTCACCGCATCAGAAGCCTCTTCGATGGAAACCCAGCGGCGCCCCCGGTGGCTTTCCTCCCATTCTTCTTCGGGCAGAACCTTCTCCACCTCCATGGGGTAGACCGAGACATCGCAGGCGGCATCCCATTTCGGATAACGGTAAGAGCCCATGGGACCTTTCAGGACGCGGCCTTCGACCCCGGCTTCCTCGAAGGCTTCCTTGGCCGCCGATTCCTCTGCGGTCAAGCCCGGATCGTGGATGCCTTTGGGCACCACCCAATGCCTGCGCTTACTTGAAGAGATGATCAGCACTTCGAGCGCGCCCTCTTTGCGGCGAAAGGGCACGACCGAGGATTGCTTGTAGTAGTAGGCGGGACGGCTGCGCAGTTCCGGCCCGTCGAGTTCGGGAAATGGAAAGCCTTCGGGCAGTTCTTCGGGCCTGACGATTTCAATCAGGTCGGCGCATTTTTTGTCGGCCTTTCGCCAAGGGCCTTTAAGCTTGAGGCGCACCAGAGTGCCGGGGCTCATGCCGAAATAGTTGGGTTTTTTAGTCAATGTCATCGCCAGGCTTTCAAAGCCGGGATTGTGGCCGACCAGCAGAACCCGTTCGGCGTCTTCGGGCAGGGTGCGAACGATATCCAGCAGCGTCGCCGTTGAGGCGTTGTAGATGCTTTTCTCGAACTGGATGGAATCCCCCCGGAGTCCGGCTGTCTTGCAGGCTTTTTCTGCCGTGCGTTTGGCCCGGACCGCTGGTGAAGCGATAGTCAAATCGGGGATCAGTTGGTTGCGGGCCAGCCAGACGCCCATGCGTTGGGCGTTGCGTTTGCCCTTGTCTTTCAACTCGCGATCGAAGTCGCCCTTTTCGCTTGAGTTTTGGGCGTAGCCGTGCCGAAGGATCAATAAGTCATGGGTCATTGCGCCCCCTCCATGACATCGAGGCATTGGTGGGCGGCGGCATCGAAATCGACCTTGCCCGTTGCTTCAACAATGAGGGTTTCGCTAAGAGTTTTCAAATAAGGAGCGGGGTCGAGCGGTTCGTCGTCTTTCAAAAACCGCCCGTCGGCATATTGGTAAAAGGGACCCGGAGATTTCATGATGGCTTTTAACAACTCAGGTCGTTCAGTCAGATTGACCGGTTCGACCTTGCAAGGGGCGCTCCCATCGCGTCGCCAGTTCAAAACGAGGAAGGCTGCGAGGGGCGCTGTGGGAATGATTTTCCCTTTGCCGTAAACCTCTTCTACGTCGACGTCGTATTTTTCCTCCAGATGCCACAGGTCTTCTTTCGGCATTGCGAGGAGTTCAGCGATCCGTTTATCCGACAACATTGGCCGTAAACGGTCGTTATGAACGATGGTGCCCGGATTGATCCGCGGCAGCTTGGGGATGCCGGTCGCCTGGACTTTTCCCCAAGGTGTTTCATTGAGGAATAAGCGGTCGTTGGTCAGGTAGCCGAAGCGGTCGTCTTCGAGCATCTTGAGCATGAGCGTCGATTTTCCGCCCCCTGAAAAACCGGCCATGCCGAGACAACGACCGTTCATCACCAAGCCGGAAGCATGGCAAATCAGCGCGCCGTTCTGCTGTAGCCAGTTCATATATTGAGCGTTGATGAAATTGATCACCTGGTTGTCGTTTTCCAGGCAGGGGCCCACGGCAATGCAATGGGCATCGCTTTGCAAGAAGGTCATGCCGGTGCGTACCTTCAAGACCAGCCGACCGTCTGCCAGATCGACATAGGCATCCTTGCGTCCAGTCTTTCCCGGTTCCCGTTTCCAGTCGATGAAATCGACGCCCAGGTCCGGTGTGTGGCTTTCAATGGCGATGACTTCGCAATGGGCCGAACCCGACCCCAAAGCATGGGCGAAATAGATTTTGAGCCGGTCGACCAGAGCATCAGAATTGGAGCGCAGGGTTAGGATGAACTCACCAAGCTGAAGGGTCAGGACATTAGAAGAAAGGTCGTAACCGTCGGTCAGTTGTTTGGCGGCTTCTGCGGCGTTCATGACGAAACCTCCTTGATGGCGTGGTCGGCATAGAGTGCGGCGGCGTCGATGCCGATGCCGTCTTTCGCCCCTTGAAATCCGCCGAAGGCCGAGACCTCGAAAACAATGGGCCCGTCGGCGGTATCGGCCACATCGACGGTGGTGAAGTCCATGCCGAAAAGCCGTTCGGCCTTAGCCGCCAAATCGATGGTGCTCTGTGGCGGATCGTGGGGTGCATATTTGCCGCCGCTGTTGATGGTGGTGTTCCAGGTTTCGCTCTGGGCGACCCGCGCATAAGACCCCAGGTATTGCCCGCCAAGAAACACCATGCCGAAGTCGCGGCCCGGCAGGTTGAGCTTTTTCTGGATATACATCATTGGGTTTTCCGCCTTGAAGGCGTCGATATCGGCCTGAATAAACGAGTCTGGTCGACCGGTCTCGATGATGCACATGCCACGGGCTTTGGTCGAATAAAGCGGCTTGAAAACCGCCGCGCCAAACTGCTTGACGGCCATCAACGCCTCCTGAGTGTTTTCCGTCGCTACTGTCGGGGGCATGGGGATGCCGCCTTTGCGAAGCGTCGTGGTGCAAGCCAGACGGTCGATCATGCGCAGCATGGTTTCAGCGGGTGAAAAGACCCGTACCCCGCGTGCTTCGGCGATGCGCAGCAACTCCAAACGGTCTAGCGCGTTGGGGCTGTAAATCTGGCTGATCTTCTTGACGATGATGCCGTCCAGTTGGCAGAGATCGTGACCGCCGCCCGTCAGGGTGTTTGTTTCAAAATCGGCCGATACGGCGGCCATATCGAGCACCAGCCGGAAACCGGTTTTGGCTTCGAGGGCGTCGGCCAATACTTCCGTCGACCACTTGCCGGGGATGCCGATCACTGCGATGCGTGGGCCGCCGCTCATGAAAACAACTCCTTGATGGGCAGGCGAAAAGATGAGGCGTTTTTCTTGTCGACTTCGCTTACGCGTTCGAGAATGTAGCGTCCGCGCAGAAACATATCTCTGGCGAGTGAGCGGTCGAGGATGAAACGGGTCGAGGAAATGAACGACCGGGCGAGGCCGAGGGCGAGCCGCGCCTCGAAGGTTTTGTCATCGTTTTTTACCGCAAACTCGGTGGCGAAGTCATGAAACTGGACGGCCGTTTCCTGAATGCGTTGCCGGGTCCGTTTGTCGAGGACCTGTAGCCGGTAGTTCGACACCATGAAAACCGCCACGTCCTGAACGTAATCGAGGTAGCAGGAGCGGTGTAGGTCGATGAACCGAATCTTCTTCGTGTCGGCGTCGAAGATGATGTTGTCGAGATTGAAGTCGCCGTGGATATAAACCGAAAAAGGCGGAGGGAGCTTTTCTTCGATGGCTTGGGCGTCGTCCATTAGTTTGGTGATCGAACGAGTCTTGGCGCCGCAAATGACCGTTCCGTCCATGCCAAATTCAGGGTGAACCTCGTAGACACTGGGCAGGCGCTTACGCAACTGCCCCATGTGGTCGGCCTTGCCAATTTTCTTGCGTTTTGTTTCGTTCCAGACGGCCTTGAGGGTTTTGGTCAGGCGTTTGGTGGTTTGGGCGAGAGCGTCGTCGGTTTCTGTCAGAAGCACTTGCTCGAAGGTTAGTCCGGGCAGGTGCTCGATCAGCAATGAAGCGTTCTTGCCTTTCTTTTTGTACGAGAGAATTTGCGGGGCCAGGCCGGGAAAAATCTCATGCCAGCTCTCGACCGATTCCCGCTCTTCGGCAAGTTTATGCTTTTGTCCGTCTTTGAAAATCGCCGCATAGCCGTCGGCTCCATTACCCGATGGGGCGATGCCCGAGATGCCGCTGCCCGATTTGGTCTCGGCGATGGGGTCTACGGTGGCGTCGATGAGGCCCAGATCGGAAAGTGCGGTTTCGAGGGAGCGGAAACGGTCGATATTCATCGGCTGCCCCAACTTGGCCGACATCAGAGATTCGCTGATGTCGAGCAGCACGTCGCCCATTTCCTCGATCCGGTGGGCGACGAAGAGGGAGGTGATGGTGTCCTCAGGCCGTTTTTTGTGGCTCAGTTCTTTGAGGTGTTTTTTAAACAGTCGCTCATAGGAGCGGTCGAGTTTGCGTTCGATATTGCCGATCTTCAAGGCGAGCCGGGTGTCGTCGTCTTCGACAGCTCTTTCGACGAGTGAGAGGCCGCGGGAAATCTCTTTTAAAAGGTTTGCGCTGGGTGTTTTCTTGAGTGCGTCTTTGCGGTTTAGATTGCCCATCAGGCCGACGCAGTCCTGGCAAATGTTAGTCAGCCGCTCAAGGGATGAGGCGATGGCCTCGGCGGCGCGCAAGGAGTGGACGTCGACATCGTCTTTTTTGGCCCGGCGCAGCGTTGCCGAGCAGCCGTCGTGGATGCGCATTTTGAGATTGTAGGTATATCCCCGGCGATCCAGAATACGTTGCGCCACCGTGCTGGAGGCGGTTTCGAGCAGGACTTGCAGGTTGGCGACCTGTGAACCGGTTTCGGCCAGAAGAAAGTGCAGATTGTCCCTGATGGCTCTGGGGAGGCGCATGCTATTCGATTAATCCAAGATAGACGGGTTGGTCCGGTATATTTTGCCCGATGACGCTTCTCAAGCCCGAAGGAGTGAAACTTTTTTGACTCAATTCTGAAACAGGCAGCCAGAGAACGTCTGTCTGGTGTTTGTCCGGATGCGGGCCGTTCTGTGGTGTGTAACCCTTTGGCAGGCGGCAGTGAAACAACATCTCCACCTGCTGGCGGTGGGTTGGTGGGTCGGTCTCGCGGGGTTTGAAGTAGTCGGCGACGTAGGCCAGATTGACCACCTCGACTTTGCAACCGATTTCCTCCTGGCATTCCCTAATTAAGCCCTCGGTTACGGTTTCCCCCAGTTCCGGTGCGCCACCGGGGAGGCAATGACGCTCCCGGCCGTCTTCGTAAGCCTTGCGCTGAACCAGAACGGCTTGGTTTTCAACGATCAGGGCGCGAACGGCAATGCGGATGCCGGGGATTAGTTCCATGGAAAGCCTTATAACGTTTCATAAAAAGCGGATAGACGTCCGCTTCACCTAGGGTCCATACTTAAGCCTAACACGATTGCCGCTTTCGCTTGCAGGGACAATGAAAAAAGCCACCGTTACCCGCCCGATCCAAATTCCTGATTTAAAAAGGATCAGCCGTTGTGAGCGGGCCCCCGATCTGGGGCCCGGTATTTTGTTTTTTTCCGGCGGTACGGCGCTCAATGAGGTGAGCCGCGAACTTAAGAAATTCACCCATAACTCGACCCACTTGATAACGCCGTTCGACAGCGGTGGCAGTTCGGCAGTGCTGCGCGAGGTATTCCATATGCCCGCCATCGGCGACCTACGTTCCAGGCTGATGGCTCTCGCCGATGAAACGATTGGCGGACACCCGGAGATTATCCGGCTTTTCGCCTACCGGCTGCCCAAGTCCGGAAAACACAAAGATCTCAACGCTCAACTAAAAGCGATGGGTGAAGGTAAGGACCCGCGCGTTGCCGCCATCAAAAATCCCATGCGCCGGATTATCCGCCAGCATCTTCAAACCGTCATCAAAGCCATGCCCGAAAAAATGGACTTACGGGGAGCCAGCATCGGCAACCTGATCCTGGCGGGGGGATATCTCAATAATGGGCGGCGGCTGGAGCCGGTGATCTTTATGTTCGCCAAGCTGGTCAATGCGCTGGGCAAGGTCAATCCGGTGGTCGAAGACTGTATGCATCTGGCGGTGCATCTTAAAAACGGTGAGACGGTGGCCGGGCAGCACCGGTTTACCGGCAAGGAAACAACGCCACTCAAAGAGCCGGTTAAAGAGTTGGTGCTTATCAAAGGGCCGGATGACACTTCTATGGCGCGGGTGTCGGTTTCAAAAAAAGTCCGCCGAACAATTAAGGAAGCCGAGCTGATTTGTTATCCGCCCGGAAGCTTCTATTCGAGCCTTGTCGCCAACTTACTGCCTGAGGGCGTAGGGCGCTCTATCGCCGCCAATCCCTGCCCGAAGGTGTATTTCCCGGGCCTGGGAAACGATCCTGAACGCCTTGGTCTATCGGCCGCTCAATCGGTTTTCACACTGATTGATTATCTTAAAAAGGATGCGGGGGAAGACTGTCCGGTCGAGAAGTTGCTGAACTTTGTTTTGATCGATAGCCAAAATGGCGAGGCGTTTAGCCTGTCGGACCGTCGGAAGCTGAGAAAGGCGGGCGTCACGGTGATTGACACCCAGTTGGTCAATTATAGCTCGACCCCCTATTACGATCCTCAACTATTTGTTTTAGCGCTCCTTTCCCTGAGCTGAATATTGTCATTCATAGGGTTGGCTGATTACTTCAATCGTAATCATTGCTTTTATTTTGAGCCTGATTGACATACTTGTAAAATGAGCGTTTAAAGAGAAAACAGTTAATCTTGGGAGGCGCTTTGATGCCGATGACGAACCGAATGGTCGCGATGCTGGTCGTTGCCGTTTTTGGCCTTTCCGCCTGCGACCAGGATCCGGCGCCCAAGTCGGTCGGCAGCAAAGGTGAAAGTAAGGCGCATCTGGTCGAAGTGGCCGAGGCTTCCCGTCAATCCCTGCATCATGAAGTAGTGCGCACCGGCACCCTGGCGGCCCGCCGCAGCGTCAGGATTTTCAATCAGGAAGAAGGGCGGATCGATAGCCTGACCGTCCGTGAAGGCGATATGGTCAAAGCCGACCAAGTGATTGTCGAGATGGACCGGCGTCTTCTGTCTGCGGAACATGAAAAGGTTCTGGCGACCATCAAGCAGGCCGAGCGCGATGTGGCGCGCACCCGCGAACTTTGGCGCAAGAAAGTGGCGACCAAAGAACGCCTCGATATTGCTGAAACCGCTCTAAGGGTCGCTGAGGCCGAAGAGCGGTTGATCAAGACTCGACTGGGCTATCTGGAAATCCGCACGCCTTTCGATGGTGTGGTGACCGAACGCAAGGTTGAACCGGGCGATGTGGCCCAGCGCTATAGCCATCTTCTCACCTTGGCCGACCCGCAGTCGCTCTATACCAAGGTTTCGGTTTCGGAGTTGATGTTGCCGGGGCTTAAAACCGGTGCGCCGGTCGAGGTGCGTATCGATGCGCTGGGCGAAGGGCGTTGGCCCGCTCAGATTGCCCGTATTCATCCGGTTGTCGACCCGCGGACCCGTCAAGGCGTGGTGGAGGTAAATCTCACCCCAGTCCCTCAAGGGGCCTTAGCCGGGCAGCTTTGTCGAGTCTCTCTCAGAACCCCCGAGATCGAACGGTTGGTGATGCCGTTCGCCGCTATGCGTCACGACAGGGAGGGGAGTTACGTTTTCGCGATTGTCGATGGAAAAGCGGATATCCGCCGTGTCCGAACAGGGCTCAGAATGGATGATCGGGTGGAGGTGCTGGAAGGACTTCAACACGGCGACAAGGTCGTTGTGCGCGGTTTTCTCGATCTGATGTCCGGCAAGACAGTGAAAATCGTTCCGCCCAAAGGTCGGATGGTGAAAGACGAGAACAATGGCGAAGCGCGCTAAATCCAGTGGTATAAGCGACCGTTCCGGCGGTCTCGCCGCCTGGTCGATCCGCCACCCGATCAGCGTTTCGATGCTTGCCCTTGCCGTCGCCGTAATCGGCATCTTCAGTTATGACCGACTGTCGGTCGATCTGCTGCCCGAGATCATGTATCCGGGTGTTCGCGTCAGGGTGCTCGATCCGGGGGTCTCGGCCAAGATCATGGAAGATGCGGTGACCCGCCAGGTAGAGGAACAACTGGCGATCACCGAAGATGCTGTGGCTGTCGAGTCCGAAACATCGGAAGGATCGTCGGCCATTAGCCTGACGTTTCAGTACGGCAAGGATATCGATATTGCGTTAAGGGATGCGAGCACCCGACTGGATCGGGCCAAGCGCTTCTTACCGGATACCATTCGTCCGCCAATGATCTATAAGTTCGATCCCTCACAAATTCCTGTTGCCGAATTTGTCGTCGCCTCGCCGCTTATGGATCCGGTCGAACTGCGCGATTGGGTCGATTATGTATTCTCCAAATGGTTCGTCAATCTGCCCGGCGTGGCCGCCGTCGAGGTCGGCGGCGGGCTAATCCGGGAGATACAGGTTTTACCCGACCCGGCCCGGCTGGCCAGTCTGGGGCTCGGTGCGGAAGACGTGGTGACGGCCTTAGAGCGCGGCAATATTCAGGAAGCCGCCGGACGTATGGAAAGCGGCAAACGCGAGTATATCGGCCGGACCTCGGGGCAGTTCGCGAGTGTTGATGAAATCGGTTCCCTTCCCGTGCGGCTCCCGGATGGAGGTGTGGCTCGGTTGCGCGATGTGGCCAATGTCATCGACGGGCATCAGGACGACCGCTTGCGGGTGCGCCTCGGTGGAAAGCCCGGCGTTAAGGTCTCCATTCAAAAACAACCCAATGCCAATACGGTCTCGGTGGTTGATGTCGTATTCGAAAGGCTTAACTGGCTGGAGAGCGCCAACCTTTTGCCGGGGGGCGTGATTATCGAAACGATTGCCGATCAATCGACCTATATCCGAAACGCCTTGACCAATGCGACACAGGCCGCTTTGGGCGGGGCGTTGCTGGCCATGTTGGTGGTCTACACCTTCTTAGGCGATCTGCGCCGTACCCTGGTGGTCGGTACGGCCATCCCCTTGTCGATTCTAGTGACCTTCGCGCTGATGGATTTTGCCGGTTTGACACTCAATATCATGACGCTTGGCGGCCTTGCGCTCGGCGTCGGGTTGGTTGTCGATAGCACCATCGTAATGCTGGAAAACGTCTATCGACATCAAAAGATGGGCGAAACCCCGGTCGTTGCCGGAGAGAATGCGGCCCGCGAAGTCAACAGCGCCATTGTCGCCTCGACCAGTACAAACCTTGCCGCCGTGGTGCCGTTTCTTTTCGTTTCCGGGCTGGTTGGGTTGCTGTTTAAGGAACTGATCTTCACCATTACAGCAGCGATTATTGCGGCCATGGTTGTCGCCTTGACCCTGGTTCCGGCGTTTGGCAGTCGGGTTCCGGTTGGCGAGAAGTCGGTTGCTCGCCGTTCTATCGATAACATTATGGAGCGACTTGAAACGCTCTATGTGGCGTTTCTTTCCGGTCTGCTTTCGCGGTCAGTGCGCAAGGCCGGATTTGTCGTTCTTCTTCTCGGTCTTTTGGCTGCCGGAGTATGGGGCGCCTTATCGGCCAAGCAGGTTTTTCTTCCAAATCTCGATGATGGACGAATTAGGGTCGACGTGGTTGCCGACCCGGGCATTCCCATTGATGAAATGGATGCGACCATGCGGCGGATTGAGCATTTGTTCGAGACGCAGCCGGAGATCGAAACCGTTTTTTCGATTGTCGGTGGGCGAATTTTCGGACGCTCGCAGCGCGAGACAAGCAACCGTTCGACCATGACTATTCAGTTGGTGCCATTGGGTGACCGAGCGGTGAGTAGCGAAAGCTGGGTCAAGCGGATGATGGCCGAAATCGGCAAGCTTCAATTGGCCGGGTTTAAGGTGCGGATGCGTACCGGGAGCATACGAGGCGTCAGGGTCAGCCAAGGGGCGGACGATGTCAGTTTGCGGATTACCGGGCCCGATCAGAACGTTATGGATGAAATTGGACGTGATATCGTGGAACGCATCAAGACGGTGCCCGGCATCCGCAATCTCGTTCATTCATCGGAAGAAAAGCACGAAGAACTGATTTTCCAAGTCGATCACGATCGCCTGACCGAATTGGGCATGTCGGTGGAAGTTATCGCCCGGGCTATGCGGATCGCCCTCGAAGGAGAACTCGTTACCGAATACATGGAAGGTGATCGGAGCTACGATATTCGGGTCCGTCTGCCGCACCGTTCGGTCGATACTATTCAGGATTTGGAATCGATCCCTATCCTGGCGCACCCGGGGGGGGCAGGCATGGTCTATCTGGGCGATGTTGCCGATGTGATCATGGTGTCGTCTCCTGCTGAGATTTTACGAGATAACCAACGCAGAATTGTCGAAATTTCGGCTTCGCTGGCAGAGGGGGCAGCGGTAAGCGAAGTTTCTCATGCGATCTGGGAGCGCTTGGAGGATTTGTCGTTGCCGGAAAGCTATAGCATTTATGATAAAGGGGCTTCTCAGAGTTTGGCCGAGGGGCGGGACCTGACGATGATTTTGCTTGGGTTGGCTTTGTTCCTGGTGTTTGTCGTGATGACCGTTCAGTACGAATCCTTGCGCAACCCGTTCATTATTCTGCTTTCAGTGCCCTTTACCATCACCGGTGTGGCGTTTGGACTTCAGGCCCTTGGGTTGCCGCTTTCCATGCCGGTCTGGCTCGGCGTCATTATGTTGGCCGGGATCGTCGTCAATAACGCCATCGTATTGGTTGAGTACTTTGAAATCCTCCGGCGGCGGGGATTGGAGCGCCTGGAGGCTATTATCGAGGCTGGGCGGGTTCGGTTGCGTCCGATCCTGATGACCACCCTAACCACGGTATTCGGCCTGATGCCTTTGGCCGTCGGCGCGGGTGAAGGGGCCGAAATGCTTCAGCCCTTGGCTATCGCTATTGTGTTCGGCCTGTCGTTTTCCATGTTCGTCACGCTGATCCTCATCCCCATTCTTTGTTCGGTTCTTGGCAATGCCAAGCCGGTTCAAGTGGAGGAAGACGCGGGGACTGTTTAAGCTGCGAAATATTCTTTTCGCCCCTAAAAGCTTTTCCATATTTTTTGTTTTTCTTTTTTCTAGCTAAAAGTTTTAATGCTGTATTACGGTTCGCAGATACATCGACGGAAGAAACGGTGGAGAACTGGCAAGCAGAATGTTTGAGTTAGGTGGGAAATGGATGGCGATACGACACTACCGGTAGCGCATTTGACCTCTGAAATGGGCGCGCCTGAAGAGATATTTTCTTATTGGCGGGAAAGCATCGGTCCGTTTTTTGATTCACAGGCTCTTTATGATGTCAGCAAAGCGCCGCCGACACCTTTGAGGGTCAGCCAGTATCACCTCGGCAATTTCCTTTTCTACGATACTGCCTGGTCGACCCAAAAGTTTATCCGCGATAAGTCCTGCATGGCGCAGCATGACGATGCGGATCATGTGCTGCTGCAGACCTGGATTAGCGGGAGCAATGAGGTTCGAAACGGAGACCAGGATTATATCGAACGACCGGGTAATGTCTTCGCCGTCAATCTGGCCTATGAGATTGATGCCGCCTGTGAAAATTCCGAGGTCCTGACCCTGGCTTTGTCCCGTGAGTGGCTGAGCAATCATTTGCCGCAGCTACTGACCCTGCGCGGCAAGGTGTTTCAGGACGATTGGGGCATGGGGGTGCGGATTTTTAACGACTACATGCTCTCGCTTCGCAAAAACCTGCCCAAAATGAAGAGCGCCGAAGCGCCCATGTTGAACGACAATATTCTGGCGATGCTGGAATCGCTGATTACCTATAACGACATCGAGACGAGCGATCTCAAGAACAATAGCGTTGCCGTAATTTGTAGTTATATCGATCAGAATTTGGCGAACCCGGATTTAGACGTCGAGGCCATTTGCAAACATTTTCGTTGTTCACGCTCGACCCTGTTCCGGTTGTTCAAACCCCATGGCGGGGTGCGTGAGTTTATCCAGCGTCGCCGTTTGATGGGGTGTTTCAAGAAGCTGACCTCTCCGGCCCAGTCGCATCGACAGATTTTCGATCTCGCCATGGAATTCGGGTTTATCAACCCGAGCCATTTTAGCGCACTTTTCAAACGCCATTTCGGCATGACGCCCAAAGAGGTTCGTGAGGCGGGGGCCGCCAATCACCCGAATGGCATGGCCTACAATATCCACGCACCGGAAATTCAGGGGTTGAATGATTCCGAACGGATGCGGCATTGGGCGAAAACCCTGAAAAATGCTGCAAAGTAAATCCTACTTCTTGAACGCGCTTCCAAACTGTTGGGTTTTTGCCCGAATAAGTCTCAGGCATGAGCCTAAAAAATAGACAGACCTGCCTTAACGTGAGGCGGTTCTCCTGTCCTGCCGCTCTTGAAGAAATTGGCCTATCTCATAAACTTAAAATAAATCAATTGGTTAGGATTTGTCGGATGGCGGTAAGTGGATATCTGGCATGGCCCTTGCCATATAAAGACGTAGATACAGCATCGTGGTAGGGACTTTTTGAATGAGCATGGTTTCTAATTGTCCACCCATTTTAGGAGGCAAGATGTAAGATGCGTCGGGCGGTATCGGTAGCGCAAAAGGGCGAATGGCCCGGTGGCCGTTTCGTTGCGGAAGTGACACTTCCGTTTAGCGAACGCAGTAGGCCTCGTGTCGAGATGACCGACGATCAGGGCCGGACCTTTCTGCTCGATATCGAAAAAAACGTCCGCCTGAATGATGGTGATGGATTGGTCTTGGACGATGGCGGGGTGATCCGTGTCGCCGCCGCTCCTGAGGCCATCGTCGATATTAACTGTGCCGATGCTGTGGAGCTGGCCCACTTCGCCTGGCATCTCGGAAACCGCCATATACTCGTTGAGGTGCTTGATGAGGGAACTCTCCGTATCCGCGAGGAGAGCGCCGTTGTCGAAATGCTGCAAGGATTGGGGGCGACGGTTACCCGCTATATGGGGCCTTTCTCTCCCGAAGCGGGGGGCAATTCAGGAAATGGAAACGGCCAGGGCTATACTCACGATCATTGAGTGATATTCGACTTGGGGGGGTGAGGGTCAGGCATGATGGGTCTTTTCTAAAGATGATAGGGGTCTTCGATCCAACTGGTCAGCAGGGCCATGTCGCCAGGCGTCATGGAGGGGCGACCGAAGTGGGGCTCCTTTAGCTCACGGGCCAAGGCTTTGACCGTGCCGTAGGGCATGATTCCCGAAGCGACCATGAGAAAATACCAGGCCATGGGATAGTCCGCCTGCTTGTCGATTTTGGATAGAAATGGATGAATAGGCTGATCTTTGGGTAGATGGCCAAAGTCGAGGCCCTTCAGGTATTTCATGTCCGCACTTAATAGTTTGACGTCCTGGCGATGGTCGCCCATGGCGGTGAGATAGGGAATGACTTCGACGGCCCACTTGTCGCAGAACCGGGCGTAGCGGGCGGCTGCGCTACTTTTCCATTCGCTAAGAAAACGCCTGAAGCGCGGATCGCCGGTGTATTCGCCGGTTAGTTCGCCACTCAAAGCGCCGAGGTCCGTCAGCGTACGAAACACAAACTTGGGCGGCGAGAGGGGCTCCGGCTCAACCCGAATGGCGTCCATCGGATCGATGATGTCTTCCAGGGTTTCCGGGATGGTTGTCGGATCGAAAAGTTCCCGGTCCATGGTTTCACACACTTCGTCGATCTGAAGCTGAATGAAGTCGGTTGCCGCGTCGCCGGTCGGTGCGATGAGGTAGTGGGTATTGCCGGAGATGGCCGTCGCCTTATAGCCGGATTCTCCGTAACGGGCGTACAGGTCCATGGCGTCGCCATCTGCTTCGCTCTCGACCCATTCTTCCAGGTTATCCGTGATGCGGGCGCCGTTCTCATCGACAATACCGCCTAACTTGTACCAGTCGCGGTCGGAATGGATCAGGCGGAAGGCCAAGCCGTCGGACTCAGCCGTCTGATTGATTTCTTCGACCAGTTGGTCAAGCGCCCCTTCCGGTGGAAATGCGTCGCAAAGATTCTGTAGTGCCTTCGAATCCATTTTTCCCTGCCTGGATTTTTTTTACCCCATTGGGTGCTAACACCCAAAGAAGCCTGTAGTCTACCTACCCGTTGTAGGGATAGAGTATTTTGAAAATCTAATGTATGTCCAGTAGAGGATTTCAAAAAAAGGAAGGCGGCGAATTTTGGTGATGCAGCAAGCGGGCGGACAAATGGAAATGGGGGGGATGATGCGCGGAATGGCGCGGATTGAAGCCGTGAAGGACGGTCAAGTTTACGCCGCCCCCATTCCCCAGGCAGCCTGCGGTGGTTGTGCGGCGGCCAAAGGTTGTGGCGTTTCAGCCCTTTCAGGTTATTTCGGCAACCGCTCGCGGCCTTTGGTTCTGACCGATAATTTCGATGCCAGGGTCGGTGAAACCATCGAGATCGGTATTCCTCAATCGACTCTCAACCGGGTCGCCATGACGTCATATCTTCCGCCGGTCGTCGGCCTGCTGATTGGTGGCGGTGCGGCTGAATTGTTGGGGGGCGGCAACGGCCTTTCGGCCCTATCCGCCGGGGTGGGGCTGGTGGGTGGCTTCGTTCTATCGCGAATGTTGGCTACCCGTCTGAGCGGCCTAACGCCGGTATTCCTGGGCAAGGCTTCGGTCTCTGGAGGGATTTGCCATGAAGGGTAAATTATTGGCGCTCATCGCTCTTGTCATGCTTGTCGGTTGCGGCGAAAAGCCGGAATCCGAACATAAGCAGACGCTTTATGTGTTCGGCACCTTGGTTGAAGTCACCATAAAGGGGGTGGAAAAAGCCAAGGCGCAGGCCGCCGTCGCCGAATTGGGGCAGGGGTTCCAAAAAATGCATCAGGACTGGCATGCCTGGAAGTCGGGCGAGTTGGTCCGGGTCAATGAGGCCATAGCCAAAGGGCAATCCATTGAAGTTTCACCCTTCCTGCTGCCGTTAATTGAGCAAGCCAAGGCCCTCCACAAATCGAGTAAAGGCCTGTTTGACGCCGGTATCGGGGCGATTGTCGGAGCCTGGGGATTCCATGCAGACGAGCTGCCGAAAGGTAGCAAACCGCCGCTTGATGAGATTAGGGCGCTGGCAGCGAAAAAACCCTCCATGGCCGATGTGGTGATTGATGGGAATATGGTTTCAAGCGTCAATCCTGCCGTTGCCATGGACTTTGGAGGGTTCGCCAAAGGGGTGGCGCTCGACTGGGCGGTCAAACGTTTGAAAAAGCTTGGGATTAAGACGGCGATTTTAAGCGCGGGCGGTGATGTCAATACCTTGGGCGAACCCAAGAACCGACTGTGGAAAGTTGCGATCCGCCATCCGAAACATTGGGGTGTGATCGCCTCTCTTGAATTGAAGGGAGGAGAAAATCTCCACACTTCGGGAAATTATCAGCGCTTCCGTGAGCATGAAGGCATCCACTATGCTCACATCCTCGACCCGCGTAGCGGGATGCCTGTCGATCATATCGTTTCGGCCAGCGTTGTCTCTGAAAATGGCGGCTTGGCCGATGCGGCGGCGACGGCGCTTTCGGTCGCCGGGTCCAAAAACTGGCCGGAAATTGCTCAAAGTATGGGAGTGAAATACGTCCTGATGATTGATGATGAGGGGCGTGCCTACATGAACGAGGCCATGCAGAAGCGTATTGCTTTCGAGCCGGGCGAACCCAAAGGAACGACCGTTTCACCAATTCCTTGATTGCTGACGGCCAGGCTGCTCCGCGAATCGGAATTCTCTTTTTGTTTTAGCCTGCGCCCTCATGCTGCGCCGCAGCATTTTCAATAGGTATTACCACTCAAATGGGTGGGTTTTGCCCTACCCGTTGTGGGGTTGTCACCCTATTCCTTATGCCTACACTGTCGGGGAAGAAAATTTCTTCCATATTAAGGGGCTTTTTCGACAGAAATTAATCTGGTATTCTTTTACCGATTTTATATGATAAAAAACAAATGTAATATTGCGGCGCGGTAGATTGGTAGGCTGTAGAGGCTGACGACGGTAATCCCGACAAAAAAAGGGGAGCCGGGCCGCACGGGATTAGGGAAGGGCAGAAGAGCGGACGATGCAGGAATATCTCTTGCTTCTTTTAGGAACGGCGTTGGTCAACAATGTGGTGCTGGTCAAGTTTCTTGGCCTGTGCCCCTTTATGGGTGTGTCCAACAAGGTCGATACGGCCGTTGGCATGGGCTACGCCACGACCTTCGTGCTGACCCTTTCGGCTGCTTCTGCCTGGATGATTGAGCGTTGGGTGCTCGAACCGCTGGGCCTTGAGTACCTGCGCATCCTGACCTTTATCCTGGTGATTGCCGCTGTGGTGCAGTTCACTGAAATGGCGGTCCGCAAACTTTCTCCGGTGCTTTATCAGGTGCTTGGTATTTTTTTGCCGCTGATTACGACCAACTGCGCCGTGCTCGGTGTTGCGCTGCTCAATGTTCAGGAAGACAACAGCTTCGTTGAGAGCCTCCTCTATGGCTTTGGTTCGGCGGCAGGTTTTTCGCTGGTCATGGTGATGTTTGCCGGGCTGCGCGAGCGATTGGCGCTGGCCGACGTACCGAACTCGTTTGCCGGAGCGCCCATCGGGTTCATCGTGGCCGGTCTTCTTTCGCTTGCCTTCATGGGCTTCTCGGGCCTGTCGGTGCAGTAGAGGGAGGGATCATGATTACGGCGATTTCGGCTTTAACGGTTCTCGGTGTTGTTTTGGGTGGCCTGCTCGGACTGGCGGCGCGCTATTTGAGGGTGGAGGGCAATCCGCTGATCGGTGAGATCGAGGAGATGCTTCCCGGTTCCCAGTGCGGCCAGTGTGGCTATCCCGGCTGCAGCCCCGCAGCCGAAGCCCTGGCCGTAGGTGAAGCCGAGGTGACTCTCTGTCCGCCGGGTGGCCGGGCGCTGGCTGGCGCTTTGGCGGCGAAGCTCGGCATTGTCATCGATCTTTCGGCCTTGGAGGAAAAGCTCCCGGCCATTGCCTATGTCAATGAAGACCTTTGCATCGGCTGTACGCGCTGCTTCCAAAAATGCCCGACCGACGCCCTGCTCGGTGCGCCGAAACAGGTGCATACCGTGATCGCCGAAATTTGCACCGGGTGCGAAGAGTGTATGAACATCTGCCCCACTGAATGCATTGAAATGTTGCCCTTGAAGCCGACGGTAGCGACTTGGCATTGGCCCAAGCCCGAGGTTAAACCCGGCAAAGCCGAACCCCTGGCGGCGTAAGGGGCGAATGGCATGAAGCTTTTTAAAATAAGGGGCGGCGTACACCCCGAAGGCCGCAAGCGGCTTTCGGCCCACAAGGAAATCGAAATTCTCCCCGTTCCCGACCTGCTGCACATTCCGTTCCGTCAGCATGTGGGCGAGCCGGCCGAGCCGGTGGTTCAAAGGGGAGATCGGGTGCTTAAAGGGCAGGTGATCGCTAAGGCCAAAGGTCCGGTTTCAGCACCGGTCCACGCCCCGACATCGGGTCGTGTATTGGCGGTTGGGGCCTTCACTGCGCCCCACCCTTCGGGCTTGCCCGCGCGGACGATCCATATTCTGACAGATGGCAAAGATGAATGGGGAGAGCGGATGCCAGTGCTCGACCCCGATACGGCGAGCCCTGCCGAACTGGCGCAGCGGGTTGCCGATGCGGGCATTGTCGGCATGGGCGGAGCGGCTTTTCCTTCTTCGGTCAAGCTTAACCTGGGGGAGCGCTATAAGCTTCATACCCTGGTTATCAATGGGGCCGAATGCGAACCCTATCTGACCTGTGATGACCGGGTGATGCGGGAGCGTCCCGAGCAGGCCATCGACGGTTGCAGGATCATGGCTAAGGCTTTGGGGGTCGAGAAGGTGATGATCGCCATCGAAACCAACAAACCCGAAGCCATTGAAACCATGACGGCAGCTGCCCGGAATGTGGCCGGTATGACGGTAATCGGTGTCCCGACCCGCTATCCCATGGGGTCGGAGAAACATTTGGTCCAAACTCTGACCGGCAAGGAAACGCCATCCGGCTGCCTCACTGCCGATATCGGTGTCGTCGTGCATAACGTGGCGACCGCCTGCGCTGTCAATGAAGCGGTGCGCCGTGGCAAACCTCTGATTTCGCGGGTGGTGACGATTAGCGGTGGGGCGATTGCCAAGCCGCGCAACATTCAGGTGCCAATCGGCGTCTCTATCGAATCGGTTCTTGAATACTGCGGCGGAACCACCGAAAAACCTGCGCGCCTGATGATGGGCGGCCCGATGATGGGTCAGCCGGTGGCCGACCCCCGTTCGCCCATGGTTAAAGGTTGCAACGGAATTTTGGCCCTGACGCTGGAAGAAACCCGCCAGCGCCCGGCCTCGGCCTGCATTCGTTGCGGCTCCTGTGTTCAGGTTTGTCCCTGTGGTCTGGTCCCCCTCGACATGGCGGCCCGGATCAGGAATGAGGAAATCGATTCCGCTGTCGAAATTGGCCTGACGGAATGCTTGAGCTGCGGATCGTGTAACTACGTTTGCCCGGCTCATCTGCCCCTGGTTCAATACTTCAATTACGGCAAGGGCCGGATCAAGGCCATCGCGGCGGAAAAGCGCAAGCAGGAAGAAACCAAACGGCTCGCCGAAGCCCGCATCGTGCGGCTTGAGGAGCAAATGCGCGCCAAGAAAGCCATGCTGGCCAAACGCAAGGCCGAAGCCGAAGCCCGCGCCAAAGCGAAAGCAGAGGCGGAGGCCGCAGCCGCCGGGAATGAAAATGCAGAGGCCGCGCCAAAATCCGAGGCCAAACCGGCATCCAACGACAACGAGAAAGAAGAGGCTCAGGCATGACCGGCGCTCCTTTGATGGGTGGACCCTACGCCCATGACAACAGCTCGGTGCGCCGGACCATGGGATTGGTTCTGCTAGCTTTGACCCCGGCGACGGCCTATGGGCTTTATCTGTTCGGTTGGCAGGCGGTGTTTCTGTTTTCCCTGACGATTGGGGCCTGTGTTTTATTCGAGGCTTTGAGCCTGGCGATTGCCCGCAAGCCTATTTGGCCCTTCGTTAGCGACGGATCGGTTATTTTAACCGGCTGGCTTTTGGCTGTCAGTTTGCCGCCTTGGGCTCCCTGGTGGATTGGTCTGGTCGGCGGGCTCCTGGCGGTGATTGTCGGCAAGCAGATTTTCGGTGGCTTGGGGCAAAACGTGTTCAACCCGGCCATGGTGGCCCGTGTCGCCTTGTTGATTTCATTTCCCCTGGAAATGACCCGTTATACTGCCCCGCAGCCGATGTTCTCGGCAACTGACCCGGGAATTGCGGAGAGCCTGAGCCGGTTCTTCTTCGGCGGCCTCGATTTCGATGCCGTTAGCAGCGCCTCATTGCTGGGACATGTGAAAACCGAATTGAGCCGGGGTGTCGGGCTGGGAGAATCCTTAGGCTCGTCCTATGATCCACTATCCCTTTCCATCGGTTCGGTAGCCGGTAGCATGGGTGAAACCTCGGCCTTGTTGATCGTTCTTGGCGGATTGTTTCTGATTTTCAAACGGATCATCAGTTGGCATATTCCGGTCGCTATGCTGGGTACGCTGGCTCTCCTTGCCGCCTTCTTCCATCTCATCGATCCGGTTCACTATATGGGGGCCGATGTCCACCTGCTTTCAGGGGCGGCCTTGCTTGGCGCTTTCTTTATCGCCACCGATCCGGTCACCTCGCCGGTAACGCGCAAGGGGCAGATCGTTTTCGGTATCGGTTGCGGGCTGCTGGTCTATGTTATCCGCACCTGGGGAGGCTATCCGGAAGGGGTGGCTTTCGCCGTCCTTCTGATGAACGCGATGGCGCCTCTGATCGACCGCACCATGCGCCCGAGAGTCTATGGCCGGACCAAAAAAGGCGCGCCGATTGCCTTGGAGGACAAGCCATGAGGAGGCTGCGCAACTCTCCTCTTTTCCAGGCCATGTTGCTTGGCGCGTTCGCCCTCGGTGCGGCGGCGGCTCTGGCTTCAGGCAATCTTGCGACCAAGGAATCAATCGCCCAGCGCCATGCCGAAGACCTCACCGCCTCCATCGCCCAGGTGATTCCGGCTGATTTGCACGACAACGACCTGCTGACCGATCAAGTGACCTTGCAAGGCCGCACCGTTTATCAGGCCCGCCAATCGGGTGCCGTTGAGGCCGTGGCTTTTGAAGTTCGCGGTAAAGGTTATGCAGGCGATATCGTCCTGATCATGGGTGTCGATAAGGAAGGCGGCCTGCTCGGCGTACGCGTCTTGGCCCATGCTGAAACACCGGGCCTGGGTGATAAAATTGAAGTGGCTAAAAGTTCCTGGATCAAAGGTTTCGACGGCCTGTCATTCGCCAAACTTCCGTTGGAAAAATGGAAAGTGAAAAAAGACGGCGGCCACTTCGATCAGTTCAGTGGCGCGACCATTACGCCGCGCGCCGTGGTTACGGCGGTGCGCCAAGGGTTGGCATTTTTTATAGAAAATAAAAAGGCCATGCTGACGCCTGCCGCTAAAGAATCCAAGCCAAAGGAGTCCGGGAATGAGTGACGCTGCGGCCAAAGATACGCCAAAGAACGCCGCCAAGGATATCCCCGAGGTGGAGAAGGAGCGGGTCGACTATAAGCGTCTGACCATCGATGGACTTTGGTCCAATAACGTGGTGTTCGGCCAGCTCCTGGCTCTTTGCCCGCTCCTCGCGGTTACCGGCACGGCGACGAACGGCTTGGGTATGGGGCTGGCGACGACGGCGGTGATGGTGGTTTCGGGGCTGGCGGTTTCTCTGCTGAGAAATGCGGTGACGCCTGAAATTCGCATCCCGGCTTTCGTCTTGATCATCGCCGCCATCGTGACTCTGGTCGATATGGCGATGAATGCCTGGGTCCATGAGCTCTACAAGGTTTTAGGCCTGTTCATCCCGCTTATCGTCACCAACTGCGCCATTCTCGGTCGGGCGGAGGCGTTTGCTTCCAAAGAGGGAGCCATCCCTGCTCTGTTCGATGGTTTGGTGATGGGGATTGGGTTCACCTTCGTTCTTGTGTTGTTGGGGGCTGTGCGCGAAATTATCGGCAGTGGGACGCTTTTCGCCAATGCGCCGCTCTTGCTGGGCGATGCTTTCGCTTTCCTTGAAACGACGCTGATCGAAGATTACCGGGGCTTTTTGTTGTTCATTCTGCCGCCGGGAGGCTTCCTGGCGCTCGGCTTCATTCTGGCGGGTAAACGGCTGATAGAAGCGCGGTTCGATATGGACGTGGAAGAACCCATTGGCTGTGCTCCAACTGAGGGAGAAACGGCATGACCGGCTCTGAGCCTGAAACCATCAAGGTGGGGGTTGCCTATGCCATATCGGGTCAACAGCTCTGGTTGACCGTTGAGCTTGCGCCGGGGGCGACGGTGCAGGACGCGATAGAGCGTTCGGGTATTTTGGAAAAATTCCCCGAAATCAATCTTGAAGAACAAAAGGTAGGCGTCTTCGGAAAGGTTGCGATGCTGGATGCCGAGGTCAAGGAGGGTGATCGGGTGGAAATCTATCGTGCGATTACCGCCGACCCCAAAGCGGTTAAGCGCAAGAAGGCGGCTCCAGTCAAGAAACCGCTTTCCAAAAAAACGCAAGAGCAAAAAGCTTCTTAGGGTCAGGACTCATTAATCTGATGCAATTCTGTTCATTCTATTTAGCCGAGGGCAAGGAGATAGGACGCAGAATGGATCAAATTAATGGGTCCTGACCCTATCTATTCCGGTGTTAGGGGTGTTTGTTTCGGTCTATACTGCCCGCTGAATTTGCCACCCGCGGGGCCGAATGAAACGCGACACCGAAGTACGCCAAACCCAATTGATCGCCAAGCCCGAACCGCTGTCGGCTGAAAGACTTCGCCTCATTGTCTGGCTGCTCGGTTTTGTCGTTACTGCCGCCGGTTTCTCGGTGATGTTCGGCTGGTATATCCATTCTCCGGCGCTCATCCAGATTTTACCCCAGTTCGTTCCCATGCAGTTCAATACGGCCCTTTGCTTTTTGCTGAGCGGTGTTGCGCTGTTGGCTTCCGGACGGAGCCAGAGGCTAAGTGTGGCGGCTGGGGGATTGGTGGCGCTGATCGGTTTTCTGACGCTAATTCAGTATGTCTTGGATGTGAATTTTGGGATCGACCAGTTGTTGATGAAGCATGACATAACGGTCGAAACCTCCCAGCCCGGCCGTATGGCGCCTAACACAGCGCTTTGCTTTTTCCTTTATGGTCTGGCTAATGGCTTATTTGCGGCTTTCCCGGATATTTCAAAGCGTCCGGCGATCAAAGGCGTCATCAATTCTATCGTCGTTGCACTCGGCGCGGTCGCTCTTTTTGGTTACCTGTTCGGCATGGAGGGAGCTTACGGTTGGGGAACGCTGACCAGCATGGCGGTTCACACGGCGGTCTCTTTCGTTTTCTTAGGGGTTGCGGGCTGTCTTGTCGCATGGCTTGAAACTGGATTTGACGGGAGCCCTCCTAACTGGACGCCCTACGTTATTTATATCTCGGGTGTGACAATAACCCTTTGTCTTTGTCTCGCCGTCGCTGTCGAACTGTCGGTGATTGATGTTGAGACGGGACAACCCCATAACCCGCTTATCGAACTTCTCATCCTGATTGCCGGGTTGGCGCTTTCCGCGACACTCGCTCAATTGTTCGTCAAGATGCGCGATGCGACCCGCCGGGCCCAAGAGGCCGCTATTGCGCAAAAGGAAGCCGAGCGGGCGAACAAGATTAAATCCGAGTTTCTCGCCTCCATGAGCCATGAAATCAGAACCCCTATGACCAGCGTTATGGGGATGGCTGATATATTGCTTGATGAGCCTCTACCGGAGGAGGTGCGCCAGAAAATCTACAAGATCAAAGATGCGACGCGCGGCCTGTTAGAGATCATCAACGACATTCTTGATATCTCCAAGATGGAAGCGGGAAAGCTGGAATTGGAACATGTCGATTTTGATGTCGTGCAGTTGATTGATGGAACCATGGGGCTGTTTGAGGAAAAGCGGCACGGCGACAGGCGTAAGGTTATAAATTTGAAAAAAACCGTTTCGGTCCATGTGCCGCAGGTTATTAACGGAGACCCAACCCGTCTGCGCCAAGTTCTGGTCAACTTGGTGGGAAATGCGATCAAATTCACCCATGAGGGCTCTGTGGAAATCGCCGTTGATCACCTAACCGTGCAGGGAAGGGCGTATTTACGGTTTTCTGTCGAAGATACGGGTATCGGGCTTCCGGAAGGGGCGGCGAAGATTATATTCAATGATTTTACCCAGGCGGATTCTTCGATCAGTCGGCATTACGAGGGGTCGGGCTTGGGGTTGGCCATCTCAAGGCGTCTTGTCGAAACGATGGGAGGACAGATTGGCGTACAGAGTCGTGAGAGCGTTGGCTCTGTCTTTTGGTTTACGTTACCTTATTCCGCTCCGGCGGGACCCCGTAAAAATGAGAGGTTAACTTTTCCGAGGACTGTTTCAGGCCGTTATGAGGCGCAACGGCAACTGTCAATTTTGGTGGTTGAAGATAATTCTATCAACCAACAAATTATCGGATCTTACCTGAATAAGCTTGACCATCGTTTCGTCATTGTCGGTGGCGGACAGGAAGCCCTGGATGCGCAT
>Ga0070729_10001039_pt1 | contig 47100 bp, 45 predicted proteins | sample tdDd472_FD_66725 | JGI IMG/M metagenome (GOLD analysis project Ga0070729, IMG submission 66725) | Marine sediment microbial communities from the Atlantic coast under amendment with organic carbon and nitrate - tdDd47.2 | ecosystem: Environmental > Aquatic > Marine > Coastal > Sediment | place... | reverse complement strand
TCGCGCGTGCCGCCCTGGACCAGCGAGAACACGCCGGGATGGATGCCGCATACCTTGATCGCCGCGTCGATCGCCTGTGCGACAATCTCGCCGGTGCCAGGATGGGCGGAATGGCCCTTCACTACGACCGGGCATCCTGCCGCGAGCGCCGCGGCGGTGTCGCCGCCGGCAGTCGAGAAGGCAAGCGGGAAGTTCGACGCGCCAAACACGGCGACAGGCCCGATCGGGCGCTGGATCATTCTCAGTTCCGGCCGCGGCAGCGGCTGGCGGTCCGGCAGCGCCTTGTCGTGGCGGCGGTCGAGATAATCGCCCGCCAGAATGTGGCTGGCGAAGAGCCTTAGCTGGCCCGTCGTGCGGCCTCGCTCTCCTTCGAGCCGAGCTTCGGGAAGGCCCGTTTCCGAGGTGCCGATCGCGGTAATGTCTGCACCGCGCGCCTCGATCTCGTCGGCGATCGCGTTCAGGAAAGCGGCACGGTCTTCGCGGCTCGAATAGCCATAGGACCAGAACGCCTCCTCGGCCGCCGTTGCGGCGGCATCGACATGGGCGGGCGTGCCGACCGCGAAGTCATGCGCCTCGCCATGCGCCGGTTCCGACGCGAATGTCGCGTCTCCTGATACCCATTCGCCTGCGATGAGATGATTGCCTGAGAGCATGTCTTTTCCTTCGGTCATTCGGTGTTGTTTCGTGGCGGCATTGTGAATGCCGTGTCGGCCCGGCCGGCGAAACCGCCATCGATCACATAGGTGAAACCGGCGCCGGGATCGGATGCTTGCGCGGAGCGGTCGAGGCCCTGCCATGCCGTGGTGACGAGCATTCTGTCAAACGCACGTCCGACAAAAGCCGGACAGCTCGTCTGCGCCGCCGGAACCTCGTAGGTGCGCAGAATATGACCGTCCGGCGCGTAGCCGGTGACTGCCCCTCCGCCCCAGGCGGCGTTCCACAGATTGCCGTCGGCATCCGTAACGGAGCCGTCGAAGTGACCGCCAAGCGGCAGATCCTTTTCGCCGAGAAAGGGTTCGGGCTCGCCGATCGGCAATCCGGTTTTCGCATCGAGCGCGATCCGCCACAAGGTGTTAAGGCTCGTATCGGCGAAATAGCCCGTGCGGCCGTCCGGCGAAAAGCAGATCGAGTTCGGAATTGTAACCTTGCGGAAGAGCGGCCGCAGTTCCGTGCCGTCGAACCAGTAGATCGTGCCGGCTTGCCATTCGGCATTCCTGCCCATCGTGCCGATCCACAGATTGCCGGAGGGGTGTACACGTCCGTCGTTGGAGCGTGTGAGGGAATTGTCCGCCTCGAGCGGTTTCAAAAGCTGCAACGCGCCATCTGCTATTGTCCGAAGGTAGAGCCCATCCTCCATCGCCAGCAATTGCCGCCCGTCATCGATCCGGCAAATGACCGAGGCCATGCGCGGAAGATCGTGCGCGATCGTCTGGCCTGCCGCAAAACGGTGCTCGAACAGTTTCCGGCCGACGATATCGAACCACCATGCGGTGTCAGTTCCGGCATCGTAGCTCGGCCCTTCGCCGAGTTGGCACTGGTCGGCAGAAAGCTTTTGCGTTGTTGCCATGGCGATAGTCACGACCGCGCCATCCTCCCTACTTACCCCAGCTCAACGCCAGCACATCGAGCTCCCGCGCGAGATCGAGCAGGCGGTCGCGTGTTCGTTGAGACATCGGTTTCAGCGGATGCCGGACGGCATCGCTGCCGATCACGCCGCCTTCCATGAAGACGGTCTTGGCCGCGCGAAGGCCGCATTGGCGGTTTTCGTGGTTGATCAGCGGCAGGCAAAGTTTCCACTGGGCGAGCGCCGCATCGAGATTGCCCGCCCTGTATTCAGTAACAATGGAGCGGATCTTTTCGGGAAACATCGCCGAGGTCATCGTGCCGGTCGCACCGGCGTCGAGGTCGGCAAGAAGCGTTACCGCTTCCTCACCGTCGAATGGGCCTTCGATATGGTCGCCCGCGGCGTCAATCAGCGCCGCCAGCTTGTCGGCGGCGAAGGGGCACTCAATCTTGAAATAGGAGACATTCTCCAGTTCGCGGGCCATGCGGGCGAGCAGATCGACCGTCAGGTTCACGCCCGACAGTGGCGCGTCCTGGACCATGATCGGGATCGAAATCGCGTCATTGACGGCTTCAAAATGCTCGTAAATGCCCTGCGGCGCGGCTTGCAGGCCAGCACCGTGATAGGGCGGCATCATCATGACCATTGCGGCGCCCATCGCTTCCGCCTCCATCGCGCGGCGCGCGACGAGGTCGGTCCAGAAATGGCTGATCGTGACGATGACCGGGACGCGGCCGGCTGTGTGTTCGAGGCTTATGCGCATGAGCAGACCGCGTTCCTCGTCCGTCAGCAGGAACTGCTCGGAATAATTGGCGAGGATGCAAATCGCGTCGACGCCCTGATCGATCATGCAATCGATGACGCGGCGCATGCCGTCTTCGTCGACGCTGCCGTCCGCGTGAAAGGGCGTCGGCGCCACCGGCAGGATTCCGGCGAGGGGCTGCTTCATCGTCAGTTCCTTCTACTCGTTGAACGGCTCGACCGTGACGCGCCGGCCGAGCAGGAAAGCGTCGGCAACATGGGTCATCGGCGAAAGGTCCATGTCGATGCCACCGGAGCGGACCAGCGCGGCCATCCTTGCGTAGAGGCGAGGGTATTCGCCCTGCAGCGGATTATCGTCCGCATCGGTCTCGGCCCGAATTTCGCCATTGATGGAGAGTTTCGCGCCGCCGTCGGTGAGCACCAGCGTACCGGCGTCCGTTACTGCTTCGATCGTCCAGATCTGGTCGCCGTCCTGGCGCCAGTCGAACACGGCCGACATCTCGGCACCGTGCGGATGCGCGAATGTCAGCGAGGCGGCAATCGGCGTTTCGCGGTTTTCCGGGAACTCCAGCGTGGCGGCAGTCAGGTGGACCGGGTCGGGCAGAATCTTGGTGACGATGGAGAGCGCGTTGATGCCGGGATCGAATACACCCAGCCCGCCGGCCTGCCAGATCCAGTCCTGCCCGGGATGCCAACGGCGGACATCCTCCTTCCAGTTGACAGACAGGGCATGCAGGCGTTTGTCCTTCAGCCACATCCTTGCCGCGTCGACCTGTGCCGCCTCGCGCGAATGCCACGTCGCGAAGAGCGAGACGCCGGTATCGCGCGCCATGGCTTCGAGCGCGTGGCATTCGGCAAGCGTCGCGCCCGGCGGCTTTTCGAGCATGACATGCCGGCCGGCCTTAAGCGCGGCGGCGGCGTAGGCATAGCGCGGAACCGGCGGCATGCAGAGCGAGACGGTTTCGATATCCGGCCGCGCTTCGAGAAGCGCATCCAGATCCGTGAAGGATTCGACGCCATCGATGCCGCCGTGCCGCGACACGGTCGCGGCGAGCTCCCAGTCGGGTGACGCCGCGATCGACGGTACATGCTGGTCGCGCGCGATCTTGCCGATCCCGACGAGGGCGATTTTCATGCTCATCAGTGCGAATCCCTTCCCACGGGCGCGCCGCGGCTGCCTCTCAGGAAATCGAGGTCGGCTCCGGTATCCGCGCCCTGAACATGGGTCTGGTGCAGCCAGGCGTAACCGGAGGAGGGCGCCTCGACCGGCACTGTCCATTGCGCCAGGCGTTTCGCCATCTCGTCGTCGGAAATGTCGACATGGATGCGCCGGGCCGGCACGTCGATCTCGATCATGTCGCCATTGCGGATGACCGCAAGCGGACCTCCGGTCGCTGCCTCGGGCGATGTGTGCAGGATCACCGTGCCATATGCGGTGCCGGACATGCGCGCATCCGAGATCCGGATCATGTCGGTGATGCCTCTCTTCAGGATCTTCGGCGGAAGCCCCATGTTTCCAACCTCGGCCATGCCCGGATAGCCTTTCGGGCCGCAATTTTTCAACACCAGTACGCAGCTTTCGTCGACATCGAGCGCATCGTCATTGATGCGGGCCTTGTAGTCGTCGATATCCTCGAAAACGACGGCACGGCCGCGATGTTGCAGCAGATGCGGGGAGGCTGCGGACGGTTTTATGACCGCGCCGTTCGGCGCGAGATTGCCCTTGAGCACCGCAATGCCGCCCTGCTGCGTCAGCGCCTTCTCGACGGGGACGATAACGTCCTCATTGTGGTTCACGACATTCTTGACCTGGTCCCAGATCGTCTCGCCGGAAACGGTCAGCGCATCCTTGTGCAGGAGGCCGGCCTCACCGAGGCGTTTCAGCACGACAGGCAGGCCGCCGGCATAGAAGAATTCCTCCATCAGATATTCGCCCGACGGCATGAGGTTGACGATGGTCGCCACGTCGCGTCCGCAGCGGTCCCAGTCTTCCAGCGTCAGGTCGATGCCGACACGGCCGGCGATCGCGAGAAGATGGATAACCGCGTTGGTCGATCCGCCGATCGCGCCATTGGTCCGGATAGCGTTCTCGAAAGCCTGTTTCGTCATGACATCGGATGGCTTCAGATCGTCCTTGACCATCTGAACGATACGGCGCCCGGAAAGCTGCGCCATCATGCGCCGGCGACTGTCGACGGCAGGGATCGCCGCATTGCCGGACAAGGCCATGCCGAGCGCTTCGGCCATCGACGCCATGGAGGACGCCGTGCCCATCGTGTTGCACGAGCCCGGCGAGCGGGACATCGACGCTTCGGCTTCGAGGAAATCATCCGCAGTCATCTCGCCGGCTTTCACGGCTTCGGAGAATTTCCACAGATGCGTCCCCGATCCGACGCGTTCGCCGCGGAAATAGCCGTTCAGCATCGGTCCGCCGGTGACGACGATCGAGGGTAGGTCGGTCGACGCCGCGCCCATCATCAGGCTCGGCGTGGTCTTGTCGCAGCCAACGAGCAGAACAGCGCCGTCCATCGGCTGCCCACGCATCGCTTCCTCCACCGCCATGGCGGCAAGGTTGCGAAACATCATCGCGGTCGGCCGGAACGAGCTTTCCGCGGTCGAGAAGACGGGAACCTCGACCGGAAAACCGCCGGCTTCATAGATCCCGTGTTTCACGCGTTCGGCGAGATCGCGCAGATGCGCATTGCAGGGCGTCAGCTCGGACCAGGTGTTGAGGATGCCGATCACGGGGCGTCCGTCGAAAAGGTCGTGCGGGAAACCCTGGTTTTTCATCCAGCCGCGATGATAGATCTGGTCGCGACCGGTGCCACCGAACCATTCCTGCGAACGAAGCCTGCGGGGCCAATTGGCCGGCTTGAAGCTCATATCCGTGTCAGCCCTGCTTTTGTTTGTTGTAGACATCGAAAACGACCGCGGCGAGCAGCACGAGGCCCTTGATCATCTGCTGGTAGTCGATGCCGATGCCCATGATCGACATGCCATTGTTGAGGACGCCCATCAGGAACGCGCCGACCACCGCCCCGACGATAGTCCCGACACCGCCCGACATCGACGCGCCGCCGATGAAGACCGCGGCGATGACGTCAAGTTCCAGTGCGAAGCCCGCCTTCGGCGTCGCGGTGTTCAGCCGCGCGGCGAAGACAAGTCCGGCGGCGGCCGCGAGGATGCCCATATTGACGAAGGCCAGGAAGGTCAGCCGCTCGGTCTTGATGCCCGAAAGCTTCGCCGCCTTTGCGTTGCCGCCGAGCGCATAGACCCTGCGTCCGATCACCGTGTTCTGCGTCAGGAAGGCGTAGATGATCGTCAGCACACCCATCGTCAGCAGGACATTGGGCAGGCCGCGAAAGGTCGACAGCTTGTAGGTGATGAAGATGATCGCTGCGGCGACGATGGCGTTGCGCGCGATGAAGAAGCTGCGCGGCTCGTCGACGATACCGTAGGAGCGGTTGCGGGCGCGCTGGCGCAAGCCGATCCAGACCAGCGAGGCCGCCCCAACGATGCCGAAGCCGAGCGCCAGGACGTTCAGCCTGCGGACATCGAACAGGGCGGCCAGCGCTGTACCCACCCCCGCGGGAAAGATGTCGGGAACGAAGCCGTTGGCGATGACTTGGAATTCGCTCGGGAAGGGGCCGACAGACTGGCCTTCGAGAAGCCAGAGCGACAGGCCGCGGAAGACCAGCATGCCGGCAAGCGTGACGATGAAGGAGGGTATTTTCCAATAGGCGATCCAGTAACCCTGCGCCGCGCCGATCAGCGCTCCGGTGACGAGGCAGGCGATGACCGTGACGAAGACCGACTGGTCCCAATTGACGATCATCACGGCCGCGAGCGCGCCGATGAAGCCCATGACCGACCCGACCGAGAGGTCGATATTGCCGGACACGATGACGACCAGCATGCCGAGCGCCATGATGACGATATAGCTGTTCTGCAGCAGCAGGTTGGTGACATTGACCGCGCGCAGCAGGGTGCCGTCTGTGACGATCTGGAAGAACGCCATGATGGCGATCAGGGCGAAGAGGAGCCCGTATTCGCGCAGATGCGACGAAAGATAGTCGCCGATGCTCTTTGCCGGGCGGTCGGCTTTTTCGGTGATTTCCCCGCCTTGAACCAAAGTCACGCCTTCCTCCCTATTCATTGACGATGAGCGACATGATCCGCTCCTGGCTGGCTTCGGCGGCGGCGAGTTCGCCGACCAGCGCGCCTTCGTTCATCACATAGATCCGGTCGCACATGCCGATCAGTTCCGGCATTTCCGACGAGATCATCACCACGCCTTTTCCCTCGGCGGCGAGCTCGTTGATGATCGTGTAGATCTCGTATTTCGCGCCCACATCGATGCCGCGCGTCGGTTCGTCCAGGATCAGCACGTCGGGCGCGGTGTTCAGCCATTTGGCGAGCACCACCTTCTGCTGGTTGCCGCCGGACAGGTTGACGACTTTCTGAAACACGGTCGGCGTGCGGATAGCGAGCGCGTCGCGGTATTTCTCGGCGACGCGCGTTTCCTCGTTGCGGTTGAGGATGCCGCCGGACGAGACGGCGGGGAGATTGGCAAGCGTGGTGTTGAAGCGGACCGTCTCGTCCAGCACGAGACCGAGCGACTTGCGGTCCTCCGTGACATAGGAAAGGCCGGCAGCGATGGCGCGGTCGACGGTGCTGACATCGACCTGCTTGCCGCGCAGGCGGATGTCTCCGGAGATATTGCGCCCGTAGCTGCGTCCGAAGATAGACATGGCCAACTCGGTGCGGCCCGAGCCCATAAGCCCGGCGATTCCAACGACCTCGCCGGCGCGCACGGTGAAACTGGCGTCCTTTATGACGCGGCGGTCCGCGTGTTCCGGGTGCCAGACGCTCCATCCCTCGACCTCGAGCAGCGTGTCGCCGGGCGTCCGCGCATGCTCGGGAAAACGATGGGTCATGTCACGGCCCACCATGTCGCGCACGATGCGGTCCTCGCTGAGGTCCTGGCGCGCATCGAGCGTGGAAACCGTCGTGCCATCGCGGATCACGGTCACCGTGTCGGCAACGTAGCGAACCTCGCCGAGCTTGTGGGAAATGATGATGCAGGTGACGCCCTGCGCCTTCAGCTCGAGCATCAGGTCGAGCAGCTTGCGGCTGTCGTTCTCCTGCAAGGCGGCAGTCGGTTCGTCCAGGATAAGCAGCTTGACGTCTTTCGACAGCGCCTTGGCGATCTCGACGAGCTGCTGCTTGCCGACGCCAAGACTGTCGACCTTGACGGTCGGCGGCTCCCTGAGCCCGACCTTGGCGAGCAGGGCTTCGGTGCGCTTGTTGGTTTCGTGCCAATCGATCACGCCGCGGGTCGCGCGCTCATTGCCGAGAAAGATGTTTTCCGCGACGGAGAGCTGCGGCACGAGCGCCAGTTCCTGGTGAATGATGATGATGCCGCGCGCTTCGCTGTCGCGAATATCCCGGAAGGCGACCGGTTCGCCCTCATAGACGATCTCGCCTTCATAGCTGCCGGCGGGATAGACGCCCGACAGGACCTTCATCAACGTCGACTTGCCGGCGCCGTTCTCGCCGCAGATCGCGTGGATCTCGCCCTGCTTCACCGCGACGCTCACCCGATCGAGTGCCCGGACGCCCGGAAACTCCTTGGTGATCTCGCGCATTTCAAGAAGGCTGCTCATGGCGCGCGTCTGCTCGACAGGTTCGGTGGTGTGCGCTCCTCCCCGCCTTAGCGTGGCGGGAAGGAGCATGCTCGGTCGGGGAGGGATCTACTTGATCTGATCCATCGTGTAGTAACCGCTTCCCACCAGAACTTCTTCCCAGTTGGACGCATCGACCGAAACCGGCTCGAGCAGATAGGACGGCACGACCTTGACGCCGTTGTCATAGGTCTCGGTGTCGTTGATTTCCGGCTCGCCGCCCTGCAACAGGGCATCGACCATTCCCACGGTGACGCGCGCCAGTTCGCGCGTATCCTTGAAGACAGTCGAATACTGCTCGCCAGCAAGGATCGACTTCACCGACGGGACTTCGGCGTCCTGGCCAGTCACGATCGGCATTTTCTGGTCGCCGGAACCGTAGCCGACGCCTTTCAGCGAGGACAGGATACCGATCGACAGGCCGTCATAGGGCGACAGCACGCCGTGCAGCTGGGTGTCGGTGTAATGCGCGGACAGAAGATTATCCATGCGGGCCTGCGCGACAGCGCCGTCCCAGCGCAGCGTGCCGACCGTGTCCATGCCCATCTGGCCGGAGACGATGTTGATCTTGCCGTCGTCGATCAGCGGCTGCAGCACGCTCATGCCGCCATTGTAGAAGAAATAGGCGTTGTTATCGTCGGGAGACCCGCCGAACAGTTCCACATTCCACGGGCTGACATCGGGGAACCGTTCCTTGAGGCCCGCAACCAGCGAATTGGCCTGCTGCACGCCGACCTTGAAATTGTCGAAAGTGGCGTAATAGTCCACATCCGGGCTGTCGCGGATCAGCCGGTCATAGGCGATGACCGGAATGCCGAGCGCCGCGGCGTTGGCAAGCGCGTTGGACAGGGTCGTGCCGTCGATGGCGGCGATCACCAGCGCGTCGACTTCCTTGGTGATCATGTTCTCGATCTGCGCAAGCTGGTTCGGGATATCATCCTCGGCATATTGCAAATCGGCGCTATAGCCGGCCGCCTCGAACTGCTTGACCATCGAGTTGCCGTCCGAGATCCAGCGCGCGGACGATTTCGTCGGCATCGCGATGCCGATCGTGCCCTTGTCCTGTGCGAGCGCCGGAACGGCGAAAGTGCCCGCGCCAAAGGCAAGCGCGGTCAACAGGGAAACCAGTTTCCTCATAAATTCCTCCCAGAGAAGCGACGTCGCCGTCAGCAATTCCTCCTCGCTGACGATCCGGTGACAGGCGCCCGTTCAGACGCTGCCGCAACCGTAATGTGGCGCCTTGTTGCGCTTCAATTAATTAGATTGACAATCTGCCTATCAAAATTGATATGCAGATCATGCAGAACCTGGCCAACAGACTACAGTTGCGCGATTTCCGGCTGGTGCAGGCCATCGCCGATACCGGACAACTGGCGCTTGCCGCCGAGCGGCTGTCGGTTACGCAACCCGCCGCGTCTCGACTGCTGGCCCGACTGGAAAGCGTGATAGGGGCGCCGCTTTTCATCCGGCATCCGAAGGGCATGACGCCGACGCCCATCGGAGAAACGCTGGCGCGCAATGCGAACAGCCTGCTGCGAAGCCTCGATCAGACGCTGAACGAAACCGGCGCCGCGATTTCCGGCCGCGCCGGAACGGTCAGGGTCGGTTCGGTGACCGGCGGCGCGGTGGGATTCGTGGTTCCGGCCATCCAGAACCTGAAGAAGGTAACGACCGGCGCCGACATCCATGTCGATGTCGCGCCGAGCGACGTGCTGATCGACCGGCTTCTGCATGGCGAGTACGACTTCGTTCTCTCGCGCATTCCGCCGGGGACTGACCCGCGGCAGTTTTCGGTGAAGCGAGGTCGCGTCGAGGTGATCCGCATTCTGGTCCGGCGGGACCACCCGTTGACGCGTAAGGGCTTGCTGAAGCCAAGGGATATCGAAGGATGGGAATGGGTGATCCAGGCACCCCACACGCCGATGCGCCAGGCGGTCGAGGAGATCTTCTATTCGTCCGGAATTTCCCTGCCGTCCGAAATCGTCAACACCACATCCTTGCTGGTAATGATCGGATATCTGAATTCCACCGACGCTATCGCGCCAATCACGCGCGAGGTGGCCGATCTCGTCGCCCCCGCCGGGTCGGATGGCCGTTTCGTGGCGCTCGACCTTGAAGAGCCGATCATCATCAATCCCTACCACCTGATCTCGCTGAAGACCCACACTTTGAGCCCGCTCGCGATCCGGCTTCGCGATCTCATCTTCGAGGGCTTCGCGGGCTAAAATCGGTCGAACGGTGCCAAGGCCGGATTGTCAGATCATATCCTGTAACCGGAAATGCTTATCGCGGAAACAGATCCTCGATTATGATCGAAATGTGCCGGTGCATCGCCTCCGATGCGGCGTCCGAATCGCGCCCCGCGATAGCCTCGACAATTTCCTCATGATGGCCGCAATACTCGCGGCGCTTGGCCTCCGTGATCACCTTCTTCTTCAGCCGTATCCAGGGCGTCCTGTTGCGGATATCGCCGAGCAGGTCGTTCAGGCTGATCAGGAGTTCATTGCGCGTTGCCGTGTAGATGCGACTGTGCAACTCGGCATCCCACCGCTCGAAACTTGCGAGATCCTCGGCATTGACCGCATGTTCATGCGCCTCGCGGATCAGCTTGATATCGGCGCCGCTCGCGCTGGACACGACGGCAGCGGCCGCCTGCGGCTCGATGATAAGTCGAACGGCCAGAATGTCGGCCGGACTGGCGCCCGTCAGTTGCTTGAGGATGGTGATGAAATCGCGTGTCGTGCCGGCGGTCGAGACGATGTTGCGGAGTTTCGGCTGTACAGACATGGTACCAGTCTTTCTTGGGCGCAGGGCTTACTGGCCGAAATAGTTGCGGCGGCGAGACAGCAGGTGGTCGCGCATGGCACGAGCCGCTGCCTTGCCGTCCCAGTTGCGAAGCGCAGTGATGATTTCCTCATGTTGCCGACCGTAGTCGAGACGACGTTCCTCGGTGAATGAACGGCGGCGGATCTCCATCATCGGTGCCTGATAGCGGATGATCGAAAGGAGATCGAAGAAATCGGTGAGGAACGCGTTGTGCGCGGCCTGGTAGATCCTCTTGTGGAACTGGCTGTCCCAATGTTCGTATTTCACGAGATCGGTCGCCTCGGCGCATTTCGCGTCCGCCTCGACGATCGCCTCGAGTTCGGCGGAAGAGGCGTTGCGCGCCGCAGCCTCGGCGCTATGGGGCTCGATGAATATCCGCAGGTTGAGAATGTCGATCGGACTTGCGTCGAGGAAATGATCGAGGATGCCGGTGAACTGGGTATCGGGGCGGTCGAGCACGATCGTCCCACGGCCGACCTGCCGCTCGATCAGCCCGTCAGATTCCATCTGCGCGAGGATCTTGCGCACGGTGTTGCGGGCCACACCATACTCGCTCGCCAATGCCCGTTCATTCGGCATCAGGTCGCCCGGCAGCCATTCGCCGCTCTCGAGTCGGCGTTGCAGATCGGTGCTCAGCATCGGTGCTTTCTTGACAGGCATGGCAGTTTATTCCGGTGATCCAATTGTCGATTGGTTCAGATAAAGAGAACCAATCCAATCAAAATTCTACTCATTGGCGCATTATGCGCGATAAAAACCGTCTTGCAGCGGCTCATTGGTCCTAATAAACTAAACATAATAATAAGCCAATGCAAAATTGGTGCAGATGGGAGGATAAGGCATGAGGGTAGCCTCTATCAGGCATGCAGGGGAGAGGCGTGTCGGTATCGTCAGCGCGGACGGGCGGTCGATAGCCCCTGTCGCGCTATCGATGGAAGAGGCCGAAAACGGCGTTGCTGCACTGATCGGCAAAGATCCAGCGACCCTCGAAACCCTCACGCCACTCGATTTGTCCGAAGTCGAACTCGAGGCGCCATTCCCGCGGCCATGCCGTAACATTTTCTGTGTCGGCAAAAACTATCACGCCCATGCCCGCGAATTCTCTCGTAGCGGTTTCGACTCTTCGGCCGCCCAGGGAGAGGTGCCGTCGCATCCGATCATCTTTTCAAAAGTGCCGGAGACGGTGATTGCGTCGGGGGTGCCGGTCATCATCGATCCCAACGTTTCAGATGCGATCGATTACGAAGCCGAGCTTGCCGTCATCATCGGAAAGGGCGGACGTGGCATCAGGCGGGAAGACGCCATGGACCATGTCTGGGGCTACACGATCGTCAACGACGTCACCGCCCGCGACCTGCAAGGCCGGTACAGCCAGTGGCTGATCGGCAAGTCGCAAGACACGTTCTGTCCGATGGGACCGTTCGCGGTGACGGCCGACGAGATCGACATATCCGACACGACGGTGACCACTTGGGTCAATGGCGAGATGCGCCAGAATGCCAATACGCGGGACCTGATCTTCGACGTGCCGACCATCATCGCGACAATCTCCGCCGGCGTGACGCTGAAGCCCGGCGACATCATCGCGACCGGAACACCGGAAGGCGTCGGCATCGGGTTCAAGCCGCCGAAATATCTTCGTGACGGCGACGTGGTCCGGGTCGACATCTCGGGAATTGGCACACTCGAGAACCGGTTCGCGGAGCGTCGCCCATGACGACGACGATCACCGCCGGGATGAGCATAGATCAGGAGGGAGAGGGGCCGGCGATCATCCTTCTCCACGGGCTCGGCGCTACGTCGAACTCGTTCCAGCCGTTGATGCCGGCGCTTCGGGGTCGGCGGGTCGTTCGCCCGGACCTGCCGGGCGCGGGCCGTTCGCCAACGCCGAGGGGAACGCTCGACGTCTGGTCGATCGTCGATGCGATCATCCGGGCCTGTGCCGATCTCGGGATCAGAGAAGCCGACCTTGCCGGGCACTCTTTCGGATCGCTTGTCGCCCAGCATCTGGCCCAGGCGAAGCCCGAACTGGCGCGCACGTTGACGCTATTCGGCCCCATTATAGAACCGGCCGACGCCGCGCGCGAACGCCTCCGGGGCAGGGCACAACTGGCCCGCGACGAGGGTATGGCGACGGTCGCCGATCAGGTCGCGTCCAGCGGTCTGGCTTCGGGCTCGGACGAAAACAATTCGGCGGCGGTTGCATTCGTGCGCGAAAGCCATATGCGCCAGGACGCCGAGGGTTTCGCCAAATCCTGCGAGGCACTGGCAAGCGCGAGCCGGGCGGATGCCCGGGCGCTGAAAATGCCGGTGCTGATCGTGACCGGTGAAGAAGACGCCGTGGGGCCGCCCTCGGTCGCCCATCAGCTGGCAGACGAGGTGAGCCACGGCAAGGCGGTGATCCTGCCGGGCTGCGGCCACTGGACGCCTATCGAAAAGCCTGCCGATTGCAGGCGGCTAATCGCCGAATTCGTCGGGAGAACATGACCGACGCACAATAATGATTGCCGCCGCGCACGGGAGAGCCGGCGGTACAAGGGAGGAATGAATGGCTGACTATTCCAATGGCTGGAACGGGAACGGCGGATCCGTTCTGTTCACCAATGTGCGCATTCTCGATGCCACCGGAGAAGCGCCCTATTCAGGCGAGGTACTGGTCCAGGGCAACCGCATCAAACAGATCACTCGCGGTTCGTCGCGCTTCTCGCAGCCGATGACCTCGGGCGGTGCATCGGTGATCGACGGCATGGGCGCGACGCTGATGCCGGGCATGATCGACGCTCACCTGCATCTGTCCTGGAACAATGCGCCTGGCATCGACCCCATCCAGATGATGGAACTCGAAGAGCACATGCTTGTGACCATGGAGATGGCCAAGCTGGTGCTCGATGCCGGGTTCACCGCCGGGCGCGGTGCCGCCGCTGCCAAGCCCCGCCTCGATGTGGTCGCGAAACGGTTCATCAACGAAGGGCGTTTCCCCGGTCCGCGCTATCTCGCGGCTGGACCTGAGATCACCACAGTGGGCGGCCTCGGCGATGCCGCTCCCTCGCATATTCCTCACGAAGGTCTGAACCTCGGCATCGTCGTGTCGGGACCGGAAGAAGTGCGTCGCGTTGTCCGCACCCTGATCAAATACGGCGTCGACTCGATCAAGCTGAACCTCTCCGGTGAGGAAATCACCGGCATGGGCGCCGAGGAAACGCCAATGGCGGAGGAGGAGGTCGCAATGGCCGCTTCCGAGGCGCGCTGCCGCAATCGCGTACTGTCCGCCCACGCCCGTTCCTCGGGATCGGTGATGCAGTGTATCCGACACGGCATCCAGAACATCTATCACGCCTCCTTTGCCGACGAGGAGGCGCTCGACGCGCTGGAGGCTGCCCGCGACAAGCATATCGTGGCACCGGGAATCGCATGGCTAATCAACACCGCGCGCCATGCCGAGCAGTGGGGCATCAAGCCCGGATCTGAAATCTCCATGCTCTACGAGCGAGAACTGGAGATGTGCATCGACACGATGAAGAAAATGCACCGTCGCGGAATCCGCATCTGCATCGGCGGCGATTACGGCTTTGCCTGGACACCGCAGGGTACCAACGCCAAGGACATCCAGACCTTCGTCGAAATGCTCGGCTTCTCGCCGATGGAAGCGATCCAGGCCGCGACCAAATATGGCGGCGAGATCATGAACATGGAAAACGAGCTCGGCATGATCAAGGAAGGCTACCTGGCCGACCTGCTGCTGATCGACGGGGATCCGCTCGCCGATGTGCGCATCCTGCAGAACAAGGACCGGATTCTCGCCATCATGAAGGACGGCAAGTTTCACAAGGCGCCGCGCGCCAGTGAAGCACGCCGTCGCCTGACAGCCTGATCCGACATGGTCGATACGTCCGGCAGCCGCACCAATCCGCTCGCACAGGGCCAGGGCATGACCCGTCGTCAGGCCTGGGGCATCGTCGTGCTTGTGGTTGCGGCTGTCTTCGTCTGGATGGTTTTCGCGCAGTGGCCGGACTGGCTGAACGAGATCCTGATTTCCAAGAAGGCGTTCCTGTCGGCGATCCTCAACGGACTGACGCTCGCCGGTCTCTATTTCCTCGTCGCCAGCGGGTTCACTCTCGTCTTCGGCCTGATGCGCAATGTCAATCTTGCACATGGGTCGCTTTACCTTCTGGGAGCCTATATCGGCTACGAATTCGCAGAATGGACCGGCTACTGGCTGGTCGGCGTGGCCGCGGGATTCCTGATCCTGGCCGTTGTCGGGCTCGTCATGCAAATCCTCGTGTTCCGACGTCTCGAGGGAGACGATCTGCGCCAGACGCTCGTCACGATCGGCATTTCGGTGGTCGCCGCCGACCTGATGCTCGCCTATTGGGGCGGCACGACCTACCAGATACTGACGCCGGGCTGGCTGAGCGGTGCGATCAAGCTGCCGGTGGTCACTGCCGTGCGGTCGAACGGCACCGAAGTCTTTCTCGTCTATCCTTTCTACCGCCTGATCGTGCTTTTGTCGGCAATTGTCATCGGCATCGGGCTGTGGTTGCTGATCAACCGGACGCGGATCGGCGCGATGATCCGCGCCGGCGTCGATGACCGGGACATGCTGTCCGCCACGGGCGTCAACGTCCATTTCGTTTTCGCGATCGTCTTTGCGCTCGGTGCCGGCCTTGCGGGACTAGCAGGTGTTGTCGGCGGCTCGGCGCTCTCCGTCGCGCCGGGCGAGGACGTGCGCTATCTGCTCGCTTCCCTCGTCGTGGTTATTGTCGGGGGCATGGGGTCGATCACCGGCGCCGCCATCGGCGCATTGATTATCGGTCTCGCGGAGCAGATCGGCCTCGTCTACTTCCCGACCTATGGCGTGGTTCTGACCTTCGTGATCATGGTCGTCACGCTGGCGATCCGGCCCCAAGGCATCATGGGGAGGTCGCTATGACGGATGTGACCCTCAATCCCGGGGCGCGCCGCCAGCAGTCGCAGAACTGGTTCGAGAAGATCGGCGTCGGCCATGTCCTGCTCGCCTTCTTCCTGCTCATCTACCCGGCCATGGCGAGTGACTTCTTCCTAACCCAGATCGGCGGTTATTCGCTGGTCCTCGGCATGATCGCGCTGTCGCTGATGCTGCTCGCCGGTTATGGCGGCATGGTTTCGCTGGCGCAGATCACGGTGGCCGGAGCGGCCGGTTACGTGGTCGCGATTTTCGGAGAGAACAATTCCGGCGTTTACGGATTCGGCTGGCCCTGGTGGATCTACGGGCCGCTGGCGATCATGATCGCCTCGCTGATGTCGGCGGTGATTGGCTGGATCGCAGTCCGCACCGAGGGCATCTACACGATCATGATCACGCTGGCGGTTGCCACCGCGTGCTTCTATTTCGCCCAGCAGAACTATGGGCTGTTCAACGGATTTCCGGGCTATAACGGCCTTCGTGCACCGGAAGCCTTCGGCCTTTACTGGCGCGATCCCGTACCGTTCTACTATCTGTGTCTCGCCAATGCGGTCGTCGCCTATGCCGCCGTCCTTTACGGCGCGCGCTCGACGTTCGGCCTGACGCTGCAGGCCGTCCGCGACAACCAGCGGCGTATGCGCGCAATCGGCTTCAACGTCACCGCGCACAAGGTCTTTGCATGGTGGCTCGCCGGCCTGATTGCCGGTGCGGCCGGTATCCTGCTCGTTTGGTTCAATGGGCGCATATCGCCCGGAACGATCGCGGTCGGGCCCTCTATCAATATCCTCGTCATCGCAATTATCGGCGGACTGCGCCACCCGATCGGACCGTTCCTCGGCGCCGTCATCGTGGTCCTGATGCAGACATTCGCGATCGATATCGTCGGCGCGGAGCGGTTCAACACACTTATCGGTCTCGTATTTCTGGTGATCGTTTTCATCTCACCAGACGGAATTCTCGGCCTCTGGGAGCGGTTCAAGCCGCAGGAGGGCCGGGATAGTTGGCGGTCATTCAAGAAGACCGCAAGCATTGATGGAAACCAAGGGAGGAATGCATGAATATCAACAGACGGACACTGCTGGCGCTTGCTTTGGCGACAGGAATGAGTGCCCCGGCATTTGCCGTGGCGCAGGCCGAGTCAATCAAGATCGGCTTGCTCGCCACGTTCGAGGGCGCTTTCACGGTCCTCGGCGAGGACAGCGAGCGCGGCGCCTTGACTGCGGTTGACGAGTTTGGCGGTACGGTCGCCGGCAAGGACATCGAGATCGTCAAGGGCTCGTCGGACGCGTCCCCGGACAGCGCGGTGCGCGCAGCGCGCAAGCTCGTCGAACAGGACGGCGTGAAGGTTCTGATCGGACCGCTCTCCGGTGACGAGGGCATCGCCGTCAAGGACTACGCCAAGACACAGCCCGATGTGACGTTCCTGAACGGCAGCTCCGCCGCACAGGACACCACGCTTCGCGACCCGGCGGAAAATTTCTTCCGGTTCTCGACCGACGGCGCACAGTGGATGGCCGGCCTCGGTGACTATGCCTTCAACGAGAAAGGCTACCAGAAGGTAGCGACCGTGGCAGAAGACTACTCCTTCCCCTACACGCAGGTCTTCGGCTTCATGGCTGAGTTCTGCAAGGCGGGCGGAACCGTACCGTCGAAATCCTGGGTGCCGATCGGCAACAAGGACTATTCGTCGGTGATCGCTGCCATTCCGGATGACGTCGATGCGATCTATGTCGCGCTCGGCGGTGCGGACGCGGTCAACTTCCTGTCGCAGTACAACGACGCCGGCGGCCAGGCGCCGCTGATCGGCGGCTCGATCACCGTCGACCAGACCGTGCTGACGGCCAAGGGCCGCATGCGCGACGTGCTGATCGGCACGCCGGCCGCCGGCCCGACCGCCGACACCAACGATTCCGAGGCTTGGAAGGAGTTCTCCGCAGCCTACAAGAAGCAGGAAGGCGCATTCCCGTCGCCGTCGCTGTTCGCGCATGCCTATTACATCAACATGAAGGCGGCGCTGCTCGCCCTCGATGAAGTCGGCGGCGATTTGTCCGACGGCGGCAAGAAGTTCCGCGAGACGCTTTCGAATCTCGAATTCGAAACGCCGACCGGAAAGGTGTCGCTGGACGAAAACCGCAACGCGATCGCCGACATGTTCCTCACGGAAGTGTCCGAGTCCGATGACGGCACGCTCGTCAACAAGCTGATCAGTGTCACGCCGCAGGTCAATCAGACCCTCGGCATTCCGAAGGACGAGTTCCTGGCACTCGGCGCGGTCAGCCGCGAAAATCCGAGCTGCCCGTAACGGACAGAGGCTGGAGAGGGCCGAAACCATGGCAACGACGAATGTCGCCGCATCACGTCTGCAGGGAACCGGTGCGAATGCGCTGGAGCTCGATGGGGTCGGTCGGCAGTTCGGCGCCCTGACGGCCCTCTCCGGCATATCAATGAGGATCGCGGCCGGGGAGCGGCGCGCGGTCCTCGGCTCGAACGGTGCGGGAAAAACAACGCTGTTCAACACGATCACCGGCGACTTCAATCCGACCAGCGGCTCGATCCGTTTCTTCGGCGAGGACATCACTACGCTCGCTGCCCATGAACGCATCCGCCGCGGCTTGCGCCGCACCTATCAGATCTCCCAGCTTTTCACGAATTTGACGGTGCTGGAATCGGTCTATCTCGCATGCCGCGGTGTTTCGCGCCGCCGCTTTTCCCTGCTCAGGCCAAGTCCTTCCGACGGGGCCATGGCGCAGGCGGAATCGATCGTGCACGCCGTCCATCTTGACGCCGAGAAAAACTTAATGGTCGGCACGCTTTCCCACGGCCAGCAGCGGCAGCTCGAAATCGCGCTCGCGCTTGCCGGCGCGCCGCGCTTCATTCTCTTCGACGAGCCGGCGGCCGGCCTTTCGCCGACCGAGCGGCGCGATCTCATCGACATCCTCAACGCGCTGCCGAAGCACATTGGCTACATCATCATCGAGCACGACCTCGATGTGGCACTCCGCGTCTCCGAATATGTCTCGATGATGCATAACGGGAAGCTTTTCAAGGAGGGAACGCCCGAGGAGATCGAGAACGATCCGACCGTCCAGGAAATTTATCTCGGCGGGGGACACGGACATGGCTAAACGGCCGGACACCAAGCCGCGCGCGGCGCTCTCGATCGAGAACCTGCATGTCTATTACGGCGAGGCCCATGTCGTGCAGGGTGTTTCGCTTACGCTTCCGGAAGGCGTCATGAGCGTCGTCGGCCGCAATGGCATGGGCAAGACGACGCTCTGCAACACGATCACCGGCCTCAAGGAAGCGAGGTCGGGATCGATCCGCCTTCATGGGCGCGAAATTTCAAAACTCGAACCGCACCAGATCCACAACGCCGGCATCGCCTATGTGCCGCAGGGACGCCGGGTGTGGCCGAGCCTCAGTGTCGACGAGCATCTTCGGCTTGCCGCAACAGGCGGCAACGAAGCAGCCTGGACGCTGGACCGCATCTACCAGACCTTTCCGCGGCTCCATGAGCGCCGGATGAACGGCGGTTCGCAGCTTTCGGGCGGCGAACAGCAGATGCTGGCGATTTCTCGCGCGCTTCTGGCCAATCCGAAACTCCTGGTCATGGACGAACCGACCGAGGGGCTCGCGCCGGTCATCGTCGACCAGGTCGCGGACATGCTGCTACATCTTGGCCATGAAGACGAGATGGCGATCCTCGTCATCGAGCAGAATATCGGCGTGGCGACCTCCGTCTCAGATACCGTCGCGATCATGGTCAATGGCCAGATCAACAGGACGATGGATGCGAGCGTGCTCGCCGCCGATCGCGATCTCCAGCAACGCCTGCTCGGTGTCGGGCGGCATGCCGACGATGTCGCCGAACCGGAGCCCGAGTCTCTTGCGCCCGGCGAGAGCGCCGCCGAGAGGTTGGCGGAGGTCTATGTCGTCGCTCGCGGCGCGGGCGACGGTCGGGCATCGTCTTCCGGCAATATCCGCAATGTCTCGCAGTTACCCAATCGCTGGAACCTGCCGGCCGCCAGCCTTCGAGACGAACTGGTCGACCGGCGCAAGCCGGCAGCGGAGGCCGACGACCGCAAGGTTTTCCAGATTCCCTATTCGGAGCGGATCGGTAAGACGGCGTTTGTCGCCGGCACCTTCGATACGAAGGGACAGGAACTGGGCTATATGCGCGATTGCCTGAAGAAGCTGGGCATTCCGGTCCGCACGATCGATCTCTCGACGTCGCAGAAACCGTCGCGCGCCGACGTGACGCCATTGCAGGTCGCCGGTTACCATCCGCAGGGGGCTTCGGCTGTCTTCGGCGATGACCGCGGACGTTCGGTGGCAGCCATGTCGGAAGCTTTCGCCCGTTACATGTCGGCCCAGCGCGGCATTGGGGGAGTGATTTCAGCCGGGGGCTCGGGAGGAACTTCGATCGCGACCGCGGGAATGCGGGCGCTGCCGATCGGCATCCCGAAAGTGATGGTGTCCACGGTCGCGTCGGGCGACACGCGCGCCTATGTCGGGGCATCCGACATCAACATGTTCCATTCCGTCACCGATGTTCAGGGCCTCAACCTGATCTCCGAGCGGGTGCTCGCAAACGCAGCGCATGCGCTTGCCGGTATGGTCGCGCGCATGCCGAGCGGCGAGGAGATCGCCGCGCGCCAGGCCAATGCGCGCCCGACGGTCGGCATTACGATGTTCGGCGTGACCACGACATGCGTCCAGGCCGTGCAGAAATCGCTCGAGGCGGACTACGACTGTCTCGTCTTCCACGCGACCGGCACAGGCGGCAAGGCGATGGAGACGCTTGGCCATTCGGGCCTGTTGACCGGTTTCCTCGATATCACCACCACCGAGGTTGCGGACATGATCGTCGGCGGAGTGTTCCCGTGCGACCGGGATCGTTTCGGCGCGGCGATCGCGACCGGGCTGCCATGGGTTGGCTCCTGCGGCGCGCTGGACATGGTCAATTTCGGACCGCGCAACACTGTGCCCGAACGCTTCAACAGCCGGAACTTCGTCATTCACAATCCGTCGGTGACGCTAATGCGGACGACACCGGAGGAAAACCGCGCCTTCGGCGAATGGATCGGCGGAAGGATCAACGAAATGGAAGGGCCGGTGCGCTTCCTCATTCCCGAGGGCGGCGTGTCGATCCTCGACAAGCCTGGCGGGCCGTTCTTCGACCCGGCCGCCGACAAGGCGCTGTTCGACGCCATCGAGGCGACCGTGCGACAGACCGCCCGGCGCCAGGTCGTCCGTATCAACGCCAACATCAACGATCCCGCATTCTCGGATGCGCTCGTCAATGCATACACCGCGGTTGCCGGTCCGATGAGGAGGTCTGCCTAGTGCCGAGATTTGAAAGAAAAGAACTGGTTGCAAAATTCCAGCAGATGAAGCGCGACCGCGTGCCGATCGTCGGCGGCGGTGCGGGCACCGGCCTTTCCGCCAAATGCGAGGAGGCGGGCGGCATCGACCTTATCGTGATCTACAATTCGGGCCGCTACCGGATGGCCGGCCGCGGCTCCCTGTCCGGCCTTTTGGCCTATGGCAACGCCAACGACATCGTGCTGGAGATGGCGAGCGAGATCCTGCCTGTGGTCAGGAAGACGCCGGTTCTCGCGGGCGTGAACGGCACCGATCCGTTCTGCATGTTCGAACCGTTCCTTCGAAAACTGAAGGACATGGGTTTCGCCGGCATCCAGAATTTCCCGACGGTAGGCCTGATCGACGGCACGTTCCGCGCCAATCTGGAAGAGACCGGGATGTCCTACGGGCAGGAAGTCGACGTCATTCGGATGGCGCATGAACTCGATCTCCTGACGACACCCTACGTTTTCTCGACGGACGAGGCTGCCGAGATGGCGAAAGCCGGCGCCGACATCATCGTCTGCCATCTCGGCCTGACGACCGGCGGCTCCATCGGCGCCGAGACGGCGCTCAAGCTGGAGGATTGCCCGGCGCTGGTCGACGCTTGGTCGGAGGCCGCGCTGAAGGTGAACAAGGATGCGATCATCCTCGTGCATGGCGGCCCCGTGTCCTCGCCGGAAGATGCGTCCTACGTGCTCGGCCGTACAAAAAACTGCCACGGTTTCTACGGTGCGTCCTCGATGGAGAGGCTGCCGACCGAAACCGCGCTGACGGAACAGACAAAGAAGTTCAAGGCGGTGACGTTCTGAGACCGGACGGTCCGAACCATCGCGACAAGGGAGGAGAGACATGTCAGGCGAATTGTTAGGTCAGGCGCTCATCTGGCTGGTGGTGCTTGTCATCGCCATCGTGGTCGCCGTCTACATACTCAGATGGCTGTACCGGCGATCGACCAAGGAAGTGGCGTTCGTCAGAACCGGCTTCCTGGGCGAGAAGGTCGTCGTCAATGGCGGTGCCTTCGTCATCCCGGTGCTGCACGAAATCACGCCGGTGAACATGAGCGTCATGCGCATCGAGGTGCCGCGCCGCGACGAGCAGGCGCTGATCACCCGCAACCGCATGCGCGTCGACATCACCGCGGAGTTCTTTGTCCAGGTCGGTTCGTCGCGGGACGCGGTTGCCGCCGCCGCACAGACGCTGGGCAGCCGCACGATGCAGGAAGACGGACTCATCACCCTGCTCGAAGGCAAGTTCGCCTCAGCCATGCGGACAGTTGCCGCCCGGATGACGCTCGAAGACATGCATGAGCAACGCGGGGAATATGCCGACGCGGTCAAGGAACTTGCCTCCCAGGCCTTGTCCCGAAACGGGCTCGAACTCGACGCCGTGGCCATTGCCGATCTCGACCAGACCGGGCTGGAATTCTTCGACCCCTCCAACGCCTTCGACGCCGAAGGTCTGACCCAGATTACCGAGTCGATCGAGACCCGGCGCAAGATGCGCAACGAGATCGAGCAGCGCACGCTGGTGGAAATCCGCACGCAGAACCTGGCCGCGCAGAAACAGGTCTTCGATATCGACCGCGACCAGGAATATGCCCGCCTCGAACAGGAGCGCGAGCTTGAAATCCGAAGGGCGGCGCAGCGGTCCGAACTGGTACGTGAACGCGCCCTGAAGGAACAGGAGAGCGAACAGGCTCAGCTGGCTTCGCGCGAGGCGATCGAAAAGGCGCGGCTTGCGCAGGAGCGTGCGATCACCGACGAGCGAATCAAGTCCGAGGAAGAGACCCAGCGACGCGAAATCGCCCGTCGCCGGGCCATCGACGAGGCCGAAATCAAGAGCCGCGAAAAAACCGAACGCGAGCAGATTAACCTCGAACTCGAACTCGAAAAGGTCCGGATCGCCCGCGATCTCGAACGGCGCGAGAAGGAGATCGCGAGCGAAAAGGCAATTGAGATTCATGCGCTGGAGCGCCAGATCGCCATCGCCGAAAAGGCGGTGGAACTGGCCCGTGCCGAGGCCGAGAAGCAGCGCAACGAGATCGTCCAGAACCAGATGACGGAAGCCGAGCGGGTCTCGCAGGAGCGTGCGCTGGACGAGGTCCGGATCGAGAGGGAACGCCGCCTCGATGCCTTGCAAATCGCCAAGCGCCAGGCTTTCGAGGAAGCCGAACTCGCCATGACCGAAGAGGTGGAACGGGCCCGGCTCGCCACCGAACGGGCCGTGGCAGAGGCGCGCATCGTCAACGAGCGCGAAATCTCGACCGCGAAGGTCAATCGCGACCGCGCCGTAGAGATCGCCGAAATAGAAAAGGCGGTCGAACTGGCCAAGAAGTCGCAGGAGCGTTCCTCCGCGCTCGCAGCCGCAGCGGCGGTTCGGGCCAAGGCCGTCCAGGCCGAGGAACAGGCGCTCACCACGCGCGAAAAGGAGATCGCCGAGCGTCGCAGCCTGACCGAGCGGATCGCGACGGAGCGGGAAGTGGCGCGCGAAACGCTGCGCGTTACCGGCCGCGCCGATGCCGAGATGAAGGCCGCCAAGAGCCTTGCCGAGGCGCAGAAGATCGCAGCGGCAGCCAAGGCCGAAGCCGAGAAGATTGCGGCGCTCGCCGCCAGCGAACGCTACAAGGTGGACGCCGACGGCCAGCGCGCGCTCAACGAGAGCGAGAATGCGCTTTCCGAAGACGCCCGCCAGGCGCGCATTCGCGAGAAGCTGCTGGAACGGCTCGAAGGCATCGTCCGCGAGAGCGTCCGCCCCATGGAGAAGATCGAGGGCATCAAGATCCTCCATGTCGACGGCATGAACGGGCACGACGGCAACCGCAAAAACGTCACCGACGAGGTGATCGATTCGGCGCTTCGCTACCGTGTCCAAGCTCCGATGATCGACAATCTCATGAAGGAGATCGGTATCGAGGGCGGCTCCATGGGACGCATGACCGACGTGCTGCGCGACGCCAAGGACATGGCGTCGCTGGTCGACAAGGCCGAAGGCAAGACGTCCAAGGGCAAAGGCATCGCCAGTGATGATGACGACCGGGATCGCGACCGTGACCGCTAGCCGTGCAGGGAAGGGGCCTATCGGGCGGAGGAAGCCGTGACCCGCGTCTATGTTTCGAGCGTGATTCCGGCACCCGCCGCGACTGTGTGGCGGCGGGTGCGGGACTTCAACGGCCTGCCGGAGTGGACGCCCTTCGTTGCTGAAAGCCGCATCGAACAGGGCCTGCCTTCGGACAAGGTAGGGTGCATCCGCAACTTCACGCTGACCGACGGCGGCAGGATCCGCGAACAGTTGCTGGCCTTGTCCGACTACGACATGAGCTGCACTTACGCGATCCTCGAAAGCCCGATGGGCGTGGAGAACTATGTCGCGAAACTGTCGATCACCCCGGTGACCGACGGGAATGTGACCTTCGCGCAGTGGCAGGCGGATTTCGACTGCCCGCCGGAACGCGAGCAGGCGCTGATCGACCAAATCGGCAGGGGCGTGTTCCAGGCGGCGTTCGACGCGCTCAGGCAGTCCTTCGGCGGCCGATGACGGTTCCGGTCCCGCTACATCAGCTGTTGGAGGGGCATCTTGGCGCGAGTGCGTGAGAGTGGGATCGTTGACGCTCCAATCGACGAGGTCTGGCGCTGGGTGCGTGATTTCAACAGCCATCGCGATTGGCATCCGGCGATCGCCGACAGCGAGATCGAAAACGGCCTGCCGGCCGACACGGTCGGCGCGGTGCGGGCATTCACGCTGACGGATGGCGGGTTCCTGCGCGAACAGCTTCTGAGCCTCGACGACGAAGCGCATGAACTCACCTACTGCCTGATCGAGTCGCCGCTTCCGCTCAATGACTATGTCGCAACGATCCGGCTCATGCCGGTAACGGACAGGGGGGCGACTTTCTGGCAATGGGAAAGCGAGTTCAGCCCACCGCCCGACAGGGCCAGCGAACTGATGGACCTTGTCGGAAACGGCATCTACCGCGCCGGCATGCGCAGTCTCGAAAAGCATTTGCGTGCCGGGCCGGACGAGGGTGGGGTTCTGCGCGTTGCGCGAGTGTCCGACGATTTTCCATCCCCGGGTCGAGCCAAACAACGACCGGATACGCAGCGCGCGGTGCCGACTGCCGCGTCGGGCACCGACGGTATCATGAAGGCGCGCGCGGTTGTGATGGATCGGCACGGCGGTCCCGAAGTGCTCTCGCTGCGTGACGTTGATGTACCCCCGCCTGGACCAGGCGAGGTGCGGATCAGGCAAAGCCATATCGGCGTGAACTTCATCGATATCTATTCGAGGACCGGCTATTTCGACCTCATCACGCCGCCGGGCATTCCCGGGATGGAGGCGGCAGGAACGGTCGAGAGTGTCGGGCCCGGTGTCGCGCATCTCGCTGGGGGGGATCGGGTGGCCTATGCCTGCGGCCCGGCTGGATCATACATGTCGGTTCGAACGATGAATGCGGACCTTGTGGTGAAGATACCGGATTGGCTCGACGCGGCCCATGCCGCGGCCGGAATGCTCAAGGGGGTGGCTGCCGGTTTCCTGCTGCATGATGTCCACCCTGTCCGTCGAGGCGAGTGGGTGGTGGTCCATGCGGCGGCTGGCGGCGTCGGAACCTTGCTCACCCAATGGGCTTCGGCTCTCGGCGCCCGAGTCATCGCGACGGTTTCGGATATGGACAAGGCCCGGCTCGCCGAAGCGAACGGCGCCCGCGAAGTTGTCATAGGCCGTGGCCAGGAATTTATCGAAAGGGTTCAGCAACTGACCGGAGGCGGCGCGGACGTCGTCTACGACGCGATTGGCCGCGACAGTTTCGATGCATCCATGGCGGCGCTCGCCATACGCGGACATCTGGTCTCCTTCGGACAGGCATCAGGCGATATCGGGGCACGCGAAATCGGACCGATGGCAAGCAAATCGCTGACCCTGTCACGCCCGAATTACGGCCACTACATCGCCGACCGCGCCATGATGACCATGCAGGCGGAACGGCTCTTCACCGCGGTAGAGCAGGGTATGGTCACGATACCGGCGCCACAGATCGCGCCGATAGAGAACGTCGTCGAAGTGCACCACGCACTTGAATCCGGAAACACGACAGGCGCGATTGTCCTCGAAGCGTAAATTTCGTATACCTTTCAAGGAGATACGTTCGCGACGACACCCGCCTTAAGCGGCATCGCCAAGAGGTAATATGCGAATTAAATCAAATATTTGAACGCAATTCTTGGCGGAGGGGCGGACACTTTCCGTTTGAATATGGGATGATGAAGCCGGCGATCGGAGTGCCGAACTGAGAGCAGATGCCGATCCGTTCATGCTCCACTCGCGGCGAACTGCTCAACCCTGTCACGCTGCGCATCGAGACCGGGACCAGAGCGACCCTGCCTCCGGGTCGAGATCCGGTAGTAGGCTATGGCGCGCTGCAACATGGAAAGCCTCGGGTGTTCAAGCAGCAAACCACCGTTTGCACTGTGCTCGCTTGGGAAAATAAAGCAAATTCAATGGCATAAGATTGAACAAGACTGCGAAAGAAAGTGCAGATCGAATGAGAGGCGAAACAGCTGATAGCGGGCGGCCGGAGTGTGTCGCGGTCGATACTTCATTGTCCAGACGACACGGATTGTACGATCAGGTTCATGCGCCACATCAGCAAGGATGCGGCCGAAATTACGATCGGACCGAGCCCTTGGTCCCGACCATCGTTTCCAATGCATTGCGCAAATTTTCTCCATTCAGCTCTAGCAAAAGTTCGGCTTCTTTCTCGTCGCAACCGCGCGCGAGCAGTATTGCCTTTTTAATGTCGCCGCCGGCTTGTAGCAGAAATTGCTCCGAGAGGTCGGGAGGGCAGAGGCCTATCGTCTCGATCATCAGATTTGCCCGACGGCGAAGCTTGGTGCTGTTGGGCGTCATACTCACCATCATGCCGTCATGTACGCGGCCCAACCGTGTCATAACGAGGACGCTCAACAGGTTGAGCGCAGCCTTCTGGCTCGTACCCGCATTCATGCGCGTCGAGCCCGCGGGGATTTCCGGTCCCGTATCGAGAAACACGCGGTGATGCGCATTTTCCTGCAGAATGCAATCGGCGCGGTTAAACAAGGCGACAATCAGGGCGCCGCTAGAGAATGCTTCAGCGGCTAGCGCGCATGTAAAGGGAGTATCGCCACTTGCGGCGACCGCTATCACCACGTCGGCCGCCGAAATGTTCAATTTCCTTCCCGAATCCCGCGCATAATCTGAATTTTCCTCGGTGGTGCCTAGCCCGGTATCGTCCCAACCGGGAAAGACGCATAGGGCACGGTCCTTCGGCCAGCCATACGTTACCGGTATCTCTGCCGCTTCCAAGGCCGCAATCTGGCCCGATGTGCCGGCACCGACAAAAATCATCCGCCCTCCGATCTCAAGCTGATTGGTTACGTCACGCGCCGCAGCGGAGAGGACAGGAAGAACCGCTCGAACCGCGGCGACCGCTCCGGCCTGTCCCTGCCAAAGCGCCTCCAGGATGTCCTGATCATTCCAAGTGTCAAAGCCAGACACCCGCGGAGAAACAGCTTCAGTATCCATCTGATCCACCTCTTCACGGACGGCGGAAAAACCGTCAGATTGATAATGCTATAAGAAAGCTGCCAACAGATCGAAGGGCTTCATAGCATTGGACGCTTCATTATTCCTCGGCATCGATGGCGGAGCCTCGAAATGCCATGCCCGACTTGAGGATTCGACTGGGCGAATTCTCGGGGAAGGGTCCTCGGGTCCTGCTAATTTTTCGCTAGATCAAGTCCAGGCTCAAACTTCTATTCTGGAAGCAGCCAAGGTCGCGCTTCACGCAGCGGGCCTGCCTTGGGAAGACATCAAACTTTGCCAAGCGGGTATTGGTATGGCGGGCGCCGGGCCGGCGGAATTGAGGATCAAACTAATGGATGGTTGGCACCCCTTTGCCAAAGCCAACTTCGCTTCGGATGCACATGTCGCTTGGCTCGGCGCGCATGGAGGCAGCGAAGGGGCTGTTATTTGCTTAGGAACCGGCTCGATCGGCTATGGTCGGCATGAAGAGAAAACGATTGTTCTTGGCGGTTGGGGGGCGGACATTTCAGACGAAGCCAGTGCGAGTGCAATTGGCCGGGAGGCGTTGCGGCGCAGCATCTGGGCATGGGATGGGCGCGCCAAACCAACGTCACTCACAGAAAACGTACTCGCAATGTTTGGCGGCAATCCCGCCTCAATGGCCCTCGACGCCCGAAAAGCAACACCAGCGGAATATGCCGCCTTCGCGCCGCTGGTCTTTCAGTTTGGAGCGCAAAAGGACGCTATCGCAACGTCAATTTTGCAAGACGCTGCGCTGCATGTGGTTCGAATGATTGACCTTTTCTCAGAGCTTGGCATCGCGCGCATAGCACTAATGGGCGGAACCGCTGAAGCAATGAAGCGGTGGCTACCAAATGAGAAGCGTAATCGCCTTTGCACTCCGTATGGCGACGGCGTGGACGGAGCGATCCTCCTGGCTAAACGATCAATGAGTTGAATCGTACCGCAAGCAAGCGTCCCAATTACCAATTGGTCAGAACGTTACTTGCGCCTTTTCGAGTTCGTCAACGCCGGGATCTTGTCGGCGAAGGGATACGCGAACGGCAGAAAATGCGACCGGAACGAACGCCTTATTTCTCCACTAGCCTTTGTCGTACTGCTCGGCTTCACACAAACGGGGATGCGCAATGGGGCCGATCCGAAATCCGCGAAGCGGCATATGCCTTCCTCAATCAGATCAACTTCAACCAAATAGTTTCCCGGTTTCTGCGGCGCCAGAACTTTGAGCGTGAGATAGGCGCGCTCTCCCGGCGCGATCGGTCGCGGTAAAGGTAGGCGCCCATCTGAGATTGCGATGATTTCACCACGATCCGATAGCCATTGGTTTCCCAGGGTCAGGCCACTCGTTTCGAATGCGCCCCAGTTAACAGGGCTGGTATTCTTCAAGCGGACAGCGATATCGAAATACTCACTGACGTGGATTTCGAGTTCCTTCTGAGGGGAGTAGAGCCCGCACTGATACTGATCGGATGAAATAAGACTGAAGTCATTGCTAGCGCGTGCGCCTTGTAGCTCCGCCCATCCGAGAGCAGCCTCAACACCATCCGCCAGTTCCTTTATTGCCGGCGGATGCATGATCCTGGCGTAGTCCGCGGCAATTCGGTCCAAAAGGAGCCCGTGGGGCGCCAGCTTCTGTAAACCCACCTCGGGATGTCGAAAGCTCCGGTACGGATTGAATCTGCTGTAGGTCGCTGCGAACCATGCGACAGGCACAGGTGCCGGCAAACCGCCGCATATTTCCATGAAACCACAATCTGCAGCGACCAGCAGTTTTACCTCTCGTCCCTCGGAGACAAATCGTCGGGTGATGGCGAGCGCTATGATAACACCTTGGCAGGTACCGCCGAGCACCAACGGCCCGACCGGACAGATGCGCTCGATTTCGGCGATATACCGCTCTATCAGGGTGTCTGCCGCGCTAGTTCCGTAGTCAACGACAAACATGCCGGATCGCATGGCGTAAAGGGGTCGGCTCTTGTTGAAGGCTTCTTCAAAGTTTACCGCTTCTTGAGCGGTCTGCATGCACCAAAAAATCGGAGTCCCGTCGCGGGCGCCGCCCAAACGCCGTACTAGTCCCCCCGGCACCGCCGGACTGCCGGGCCAACTTCTGACAAGTTCGCCAAGGCGATCGGCTAACCAGCCGGGCATCTCCGCACCATGAGAAACGCTACAATCCTCGGAATTGGGGGTTGCGGCAAGTCCCGAGAGGGTTCGCGCGAGTTCGGCGACGCTAAGCCGCGATTCCATCTTCTCGATTCTTACCGGTACGCCAAATTCGCTCTCCAAGAGTAACGACATACGCAACGCGAGGAGCGAGTCGCCGCCCAGTTCGAAGAAATCCGCATCTCGGGCTATGTCGCCACCAGTCTTGAGCAGGTCGTGCCAAATACGCACGATCTTCCCCTCTATGTCCAAGTCTGCATCGCTTGCCATTGACGCGGCATCTTCGCGGACAAGAAAGTTTACCCGGTCGAAACCGGGCCGGCCCAGGATCTCGGCCATCGACAATCTTCTAACCTTCCCGAGCGAAGTCCGCGGCACCTCGCCGGGGGCAATCATTGCTACGGCTTGCGGCGCAAAACGAAATACCTTGGCGGTCGCACTTCGCACCGCCGCTGCATCGGGTCCGATAGGACGATTTGCTGCATCCGATACCACGATAAAGACTGCGAAATCGGCACCGGCTCCGGACGTCGCGGATATGTCGGCTTCTACCAAGGGTACAGCGTAAACTTCCATCAGCCCGGTGTGGTCGCGGATCGCGGCCTCGATCTCCTGGCACGTGAATTTGCGGGCGTTAACAACAACCATTTCCTTTTCGCGACCAACGACGGTCAGTCGGCCTTCCCGGATCAGGCCAAGATCGCCTGTACGGAGCCACCGGTCCGAAGTGAATAAATCAGCGGTCGCTGCATCGTTTCCGAGGTAGCCGAGTGTCATGGTCGGCCCGCGCACCTCGATCCTCCCGACATTACCTTCGCGGAGAAGATAGCCGTCATCCCCGACGATCCGCATAGCGTGTCCCCTTGTTGGCCGATCAAGTTCTGGAGGTGCCGTATTCTCGCCCGGTGAACTGGCTTTAAACGGCGCACCGCCGCCCACGACAGGCCCGCATTCAGACAATCCGTATCCCAGGATCAGTGCGTCTTCCCGCAGGCCCATTGGGGCGAGACGAGTAAGAAAGCTTTCGCACATGGCGCTCGAAATAGCCTCTGCACCGACACCGATTTTGCGAACGTGATCCAACCGCCAACGGCGCTCTGGAACTGAACAAAGAGCTTCTACGACCAGTTTCATGCCAAAGTTCGTCATCGTGGCATGTGTTGCGCGTGAAGCCTGGAGTGCATCGAGCCAGCTGAGAGGAGAAGCAACGAAACTGTCTGCGTCGATATGGGCCTTTAGCGGCAGATTGGGCATCGCATGTCCAAGCCCCATCACGTGGCCGTAAGACGACCACGTCAGAAAACCAGTCGCATCATTGCCGCTAGGTAACTCCGGCCACCAACGCGCCAGAGCGGCTTGCTCCGAAAGGCCGACAAATCTAGGCCGCCCTGTCGTGCCGGACGTGGGGATCGCAAAGCGCGTATCCGCCGGATTATAGCCGTGATACTCTAAAGTTTCGGTCCCAAGGCCGCGCATCAATGCTCCGAAATTGAGACCTGACAATGTCCGAAGCGGTACGCCCGCCATGTCGTCAACCAACACCCAACATTCCCTGAAGACGTCGTTCAGGAAGCCGACCGTCGCCGCGGCATTTGCTTCGGCATCACCACGCAAGCGGGGATATGGGACGACTACGAAGCTTCCGAGGGCCGCGGCCCAGATCGCAGTCACCGCATCCATTGTGTCGGCTACCGTAATGACCAGTGCGTCGCCCGGTTCCAGCCCCTCGCGCCGCAAGCCACCCAACAGCTGTCGCGCTCGGTTGAGCATCTCGCGATATGGGATCTCCCGGCTATTGCCGCTGCGGACGAAGCTCACAAAACGGCCTTCCGGGAATAGGTCTACGCCGGAGATAATGGCTTCTGCAAAGGAGGCGTATGGCGGCGGCGCTGCCGTAGCTCCGACTGCGAATGCGGGTCTCATTGTTCCTGTCCGAGCAAGTCATCGAGAGCCAGTCCATAATACCGCTCGATCTTCCCGATTTCCGTCAACACGTCGTAACGGCCTCGTTCGGTCTCATACCAGTTGCGCGATGAATAGTGGGCACTTGGATAGCTGGTCCAGGACAATTCGACGCCGGGCGGCACGTGTCGACGGGCTGCCAGAATGGCTCTACGCAGGTGATAATGAATGGTCAGAAGCATGATGGAGCTGACCTCGCTTCCACCCGGCTCATCTTGAAGAAGTCTTTGCGAGAGGACGATGTTCTCCTCGGTATTGCGCGCCTGATCCTCGATCAGAATTGCCTTGTCCGGAACGCCGAAGCCGCACGCCAGCTCAGCCATCACCTCTGCCTCGGTTCGCCTCAATCGTTCATTGTAGCCGCCGGTAAACAGCAAGCGCTCTACCAAGCCGCCGCGAAACGCTTCAACTGCATGCTCAACGGGTCGTCTCGGATCATTCATCCCGAAAACGATTGCCACTTGCGCTGTTTCACGGCGATCCGAAGGGAAAAACCACTGACCTACTCGTCCAACGTCCATGAACTGAATTCCGCTCTTACACGGCGTTTCTACGGACTTGTGAAGACACTGCCGGCCGGCCCGTGGTCGGTGCCGCCCTCAACGAAGCAGTGAATCCCTTCAGGACGTGAGGTGTGGCGACTTCTATGATTTCCTATTCTCCTCCGTGACTAAATGAACCGAAATGGGCCGATTGTCGATCTTCTTCGGAACCAATTTTCATTCCGCAAGGACAACTGGCGCAGGAGATATGGGAGACGGAGGCTTCGACGCCGTGACCTACACATTCGGTTCCCGTGCAGCCGCCTAACGACTGATTCAGGCTCTATTGAACCGCGCGGATGTCGCCCGAGAGTAGTCCGCGATCTTCGCATTGGCCTTCGTGTGGCCATGCGTCAGTTCCTCTCGGTAGCGGCATCGAAGCGTCTTGGCATCGATGCCGATCGCTGTGGCGATGCTGGCTTCCGGCACGCCGTAGCCGGACCGGCTATGCCAGGAACAACTTCGGATAATCATTCTTAAGTGCAAGGCGTCGCTGGCGTGTCGCCGCTCTCCGTGACCGAACCGAGCGGACTAGGCACCGGCATCCGTCCGGCTAAACGCGCGTGTCGGGTCTTTTGTCGCGGTATGGGCCTCAGTTGGTTGCGGCTGGCGTTTACGGCTAACGGTATTGACTATTCCGCAACCGCGTTCCTCACCAAGGAAAAATATGCTTCTCCGACGAAGCAAGTTTCCTCGCGGTCATGGTTCGGCAGAAGGTAGCGCTTCACCCATCTAACGAGGTGAGTTCCCGGTTTCCCTCAACCAAGTACATTTCAACGATGGCAACTAGGTTTCACAGGAATAGTCGCTTACATGTAGGCGCGTTTTCGTTGTTTATCAGGATGGTACTTCGGGGCCGCAAACGTCAAACCGCTTCTGTGACCTTTTCGGGGTTGAGCCGGGTGTTCAGCCAGATTGAAGCCAAAGAATAAAAAGAAAACAATAGGATTTGGCGGAGAGGGTGTCCCCGCATTCGAACTCCGAAGCGTTCCAAGACATTCCACATTATTGTGAAAAGCCCGGTATCCCGGCGATTTAGCCTCTTGTATGTTCCAAAGCGTTCCAATATATGCTAGGTATGTTTTGCACCCAATCCTGCACCTAGGAGCGAATGATGGCGCACCAAATCAACAAGCTGACCGTCGCCAAGGTCAACGCGATTACCAAGCCGGGGCAGTATGCGGACGGTCTCGGCCTTTACCTCCAGGTCGCCGCAGGCGGATCAAAAACGTGGATGTTTCGCTATATGCGCAACGGCAAGGCCCGCAAGATGAGCCTTGGATCTATTCATGTCGTCCCGCTTAAGGATGCGCGCCAGAAAGCAATCGAATTGCAGCGCGGGCTACTGGAGGGCATTGACCCGGTAGCAGAGCGCGCAGCGAAGCAGGCGGAAGTCGAGCGACAGAAACGCGAAGCCGCCAAGGTCATGACGTTCAAGGAATGCGCGGAAGCATACATAGCTTCTCACCGCGCAGGCTGGAAAAACGTTAAGCACGCGCAGCAATGGGCGAACACGCTCGAAGCCTATGCATATCCCTATTTTGGCGACAGCCCGGTTCAGGACGTGGACACGGCGCTAGTCATGAAGGCCCTCAGCGCGATCTGGACCGAGAAGCCGGAGACGGCAACGCGCGTCCGGTCCCGTATCGAGAACATTCTGTCATGGGCTACCTCGGCGGGATACCGCACTGGCGAGAACCCGGCGCGCTGGACTGGTCACCTGAAAAACCTGCTTCCGGCTCGCACCAAGGTCGCCAAGGTCAAGCACCATGCCGCGCTCGCATACGACGCCATAGGCGGCTTCATGAGCGAACTTCGCGCTATGGAGGGCGTAAGCCCCCGCGCGCTGGAATTCGCTATCCTGACGGCTGCACGGACGAATGAGGTGATAGGCGCGCAATGGTCGGAAATCGACTTGGATAACGCCTTGTGGACTATCCCCGGCGACCGGATGAAGGCGGGTAGGGAACACCGCGTTCCATTGTCGGATCGTGCCATTGAAATCCTTCGCGGCCTTCCCCGCGAAGCAGGAAACGATTTCGTATTCATTGGCGCGTCGAAGAAAGGTCTCTCGAACATGGCGCTGACAATGACGCTGCGCCGCATGAACCGCGAGGACATCACCGTTCACGGCTTCCGGTCCACATTCTCGGATTGGGCGACGGAACGCACAGCTTATCCCGGCGAGGTTCGGGAGATGGCGCTTGCGCATGTCGTCGCAAACAAGGTGGAAGCCGCCTACAGGCGCGGCGATCTGTTCGAGAAGCGCAGGCGCATCATGGATGATTGGGCCGCGTTCTGCGCCAAACCAAGCGGGCAGGGCGGCAATGTGGTAGCGATCAGGGATGCGGCACATGGCTGATCCAACTCAGACGCTACGCGAGCGCTTGCGGGCAGCTTTGATCTGTGAGGACGATGATAACGACACGCCAGAGCGTGCTCGAGTCCGCAAGAGCCTTTCGGCTGTTCTGGATCACCTACGCGATATCGGAATAGAGCGCGAACTGCGCGCCGACCTTCATCAACTTTACTGCTCGCTGGAGGACGTGAGCGTGGGCCGCAATAGTGATTTACTCAAACCGACAACGATGCAAGACGGAACTCCGAAAAAGCCCTCGTTCATAACCAGTCAAGACGCCATGGCGGCGGCGGCGGTCTCGATGCTGAAGGATGACGGCTGGACGCTGGACAATGCCCTAAGCTTTGTCGCGCGACCCCTCCAACTCGACAAGCGAAGCTTGAGAGATTTCCGAAAAAACCTGACTTCCAAGAAATCCATCGGCACCCCTCGCAGAGAGGAATACGACTACTGGATGACCGAGAGGGCAAAAGCTGCCGGCCTTTCGACGGTCGGCATCGTCAATGACATGCTTAAGATCGGCAAGAGTCTCCAGCCCGGCAGATAGTGTAACTACTCCCCTCTTATTACCCCCGCCGTGATGGCTTCTTAGGGGTGCCAATAAGAACGATTGGCACAACCTGGAGACATCACATGGTACAGACAATCCTTCGCAGGCCGGAAGTTGAAAAGGCAACCGGTCTCCCAACATCGACTCTCTATGCCAAAATCGCATCCGGCGACTTCCCGAAACCGATCCGGCTTGGCCCGCGAGCCGTTGGCTGGCTGGAAGACGATATCGCGCAATGGCAGGAATCGCGAATCGCGTCCCGTGACACGGGAGCGGCGCAATGAACCACACTCCGCAGATGCGACGGGCCGCTGAATGGTACGCGTCCCTTTCCTTCGAGAAGCGCATGAAGATCAACGGCGTTTCCGTCCTTCGAGACAAATTCGGTTTGACCGCACGTGAAGCCATTGAGGCGATGCGCGAGGCGACCCTTATGCGAGCGAGGGCGGTTTGATGACCTACTATGAAAAAGCCGCCACCGGGGATTGCGGCCCCGACAGCGGCAAGCATCCTTGGAAAAATGCTGACTTAAAATTATCACCCCAGGCGAAGTGGAACAAGGCAAATCCGCTCGCCCTATGGGCGCATGCCGCACTTCGGTCTGCGCTGAGAAAGGGATTGATCGAGAAAGAGCCGTGCGCCGTCTGCGGCGACCCGAATAGCGAAGCTCACCATGACCCGGAAGCATATGATCAGCCGCTGGCCGTCACATGGCTATGCCGCCTTCATCACAAGCGAGAACATGGTCGCTTGCGGAAGGGGGGCGCATGACAGTCAGGAAGCCATTCCACAAGGCCGCCCCGGAACTGTGGCGTTCAAAGAGATGGCAGGGAATCTTGGGGCAGTCTTCCGACGCCCCGCTTCTCTGGCACTATTATGCCTTCGGGCCGCATCAAACCAACGCGGGGTGCAGTCGCATCCCGCCCGCATATGCATGTGCTGATTTGCAATGGACCGATGAACGTTACCAAGAAGCCAAAGACGTTCTGCGTATCGCTGACCTTGTCATGACAGACGACGAGACAGACGAGGTCTACGTGTGCCGATGGTTCAAGCATTGTCCGCCCGGCAACCCGAAACATGCCGCAAGCATCGTCTCGAATATCAACAAGATGGACAGCGTCGAAATCCGGAACCGTGCGGAAGAGGATCTTGCCGAAACCAAGTGGGGGCAGGAGTTTCTGGACAATCCTAACTGTGCAGCCTGATACCCTATCCATACCGTATCGAAAGTGTCTCGATATAAGTAGATGAAGAAGCAGAATTAGAAGCAGAACCAAAAGCAAATAGAGAGACAGAGAGAGAGGCAGACGGGGCGTTTTATCGTGAACCCGGATAGCTCTACGGCTTCGCTTTCATGGGCTTGGGAATGAGGGAGTTCTACGGCAGCGTCCTGAGCCTTCCGGAATATTGCGACCAATACGCGCGAAGGTTTTGGTGAAGTCACTACGCGAGACAAAGTTTTCCAACATCATCACGCGAAGGGAGTTTTCGGACCAATACGCGCGCGCGAGGGAATTTTGTCAGGCCGTAAAAAGGGCCAGAATTACCAGACCTAGCGCGTCCACGTTTTTCTTCCGAAGCCCGCTCGTGATTCAAAAGCAGAAATCTTCGGTTCGACAGAGACTATCTCCGCCTTACTGCATTGTTATATCGTGCTAATTCGACATTTGTTGCGATTTGGGTACAAAACTGGTACAGTTTGGCTCTGATTTGAGGGCCAAACATGCCGCAAGGTAGCACGTCACAAGCCACGAAAAAGCCAACCGCTCGCAGCCGAGTCTCGAACGGTAGCAAGCTGCTGCCCGGCGTCGATGGCCGGACCAAATGGGCGCGGCGCTTGTCGGACCTGATCGACCTATATGCCGCCGACATGGGTGACGCCGTAATTTCCAACGGCAAGCAAAGCCTAATCCGTAGAGCCGCTGTCCTGACCGTCGAACTGGAACGCACTGAAGCCAGTTTTGCAGATCAGGGCGTTGCTTCGCCTGAAGCGCTCAACTCCTACCAGACCACGTGCAACAGCCTACGCCGCCTTCTGGAAACGCTCGGTGTTAAGGAAGACACCCCAGCCGCAGCCCGCAGGGCGATGGAAGCGGCAGAAACCCGCCAGTTGATGGAAGGCTACCTCAACACGCGCTCACTAGCAGACTACGGCGTTGCATTCGGTACGGAAGAAGCTCGCAGGATCGCGGCCAAGCGTGTCGCAGCCTACGCCATTGCTGCAAAGGAAGACGGCGCTTCCATTCCTCCTGAGTTAGCCGCGCTCGCCGTGGAACTGTCCATTGCCTACGCGCAGGCCGGCGACGAGCCGCCACAACTCCCACCGATCAATCCAGAAGATGAGGCCGTGCTTTGACCGCAGCATTGCAGGAACGCCGTATCGATATCGAAAGCCAATTGGAGATACTTCGCCGCAAGCGTGGCGTGGCCATGCTCGACGGCAAGCCGTTCGACGCCAAAGACATGACGAAGCTCCAGGATGAACTGGACGCCATCAATGAGGCGGAAGGCGAGCAGGCGCGCCGGGAACGCGAGGACATCGCGAGAAGGGAAGCCGCGCGTATCGAGGGCTTGAAGCAGACTCTCCGCGAAGTGAACGAACAACGCCTTGAGGCCGTGGATCGTGCGGAGAAAGCAGCACGGGAACTGGCAACGGCATTCCGCGACGTTCTGGACCGCTCGGCAGATGCAACGCACATCATCCGCTCGCTAGGCCACAACTCGCTGCATCTGGACCGGTACGAAACCGAAGGCCGCCTTTCCATGCGGCTGCGCAATGCTCTTTCCCCGGTCACGGGCAAGGGAAACCGCTTCGGGCAGATGAACCTGCCAGCCGCGCGAGATCCATTCGATGAACCTTGGCAGGCCGCAGAACAGACCATCGGCAATCCTGACATCAAGAAAGCATTGGAGTTTTGAAATGAACAAGGCAGTCGCTGAACCGCAGACTGAACCGCTGGAGCGGAAGTCTCCCGCCATTGATCCGAACCGCGTCACGCTGAACGCCGATGGCTTTTGCTGGCGTGAATTCATGGTGCGCGTGCCGGCGGAATTTGTCGCGGACGACCTGAAAGACCCGACCGTCTGGCGAAAGAACCAAGCCGCACGCAATGCGCTGCGGAAATATGACCGGGTGATGATAGTCGCCTATGACGAATCGTGGATCGCAGAGGCCATCGTCGCTTCCGCCGATTACAAGGGTGCAGTGCTGGCAAAACCCCGCCTGACGACCCTTCCGCAGCGTTACGACAAGCTCTTTGAAGACGACACCTATCGCGTGGCGTTTATCGGCCACGGCTACGTTGTCGAACGCAAGGCAGACGGCCACCGCATGACGCAACCCGTCGCAAATGCAGACCTAGCCGCGCGGGAACTGACGGCGCTCTATCCGCGCAGGACAGCGGCATAAGGAGGCGCAAATGTCGAACGATCTAGTTCCTTCCGAAAATACCGGCCCGGCTGCCACTGAGCCGGTAGGCACTTCGGGCGGCATCGCATCACCGGGGGCCGTTGCCTCTGCTTTGCCCGGCGACCTTGCCGCCCGAAAGGCCGAAATCGAGGCCATTATGAATTCCGATTTCGACCGCTACGAGCGGGAGGGATTGAACCGCGAATATCTGGAAATCCTCGAAGCTGAGATGATGGGCGCTGACCCGGATGCAGGCGTCCCGACAAGGCCAATGGACGCGGGCGAATCCCGCACCATTCTGTGCGGTTCGCAAGCCGGTCAGAAGCTGGTCTGGGAATGGGAAAGGGCGGGCGGTTTTAACGTCCATCTTCGCAACGTTCAAAAAACCGTTGGCGAGCTAGTGCGGGACATCGGCCCAAATCGGGCGCAGCGCGCATTCATGGAACGGTTCGATCGATCGACCTCGGAAGCGGCGCGTGCAGCGATCTATGACGAGATCGCGTCGGGCGCATCGTTCTATGTCGCGCCGGCCACAGACGCGCAGGTGAAGGCATTCGCTGACACACCGGCTGGTCGCATTCTGGTTCCGGAATGGGGAACGGAGGCCACTACGAGGCTCGCCACGCTCCACGCGCGAGAGAAGCGGCTGAGAGACAACATGGACGAGGATGATTGGCTCGACGTTCTCGACTGGCTTGACGGCTTGGACGCTGAAACAGCCGCGAAAATTCTCAGAAAGGTTTCCGCATGACTTCTATCGCGATTGATCGCCTAGACGGACTGTCATCTTCGACAGCCGTTAAAGGCCCATGCCGGGCAGCGACCACGGCGAATATTACCCTGTCTGGCGAACAGACCATCGACGGGGTTTCCGTGGTCTCTAACGACCGTGTTCTCGTTAAAGATCAAAGCACATCTGCGGAGAACGGCATTTATGTCGCGTCAACCTCGACGTGGCGCAGATCGTCCGATTTCGAGAGCGTCCGCGATATCAGGAAAGGAACTCTGGTCCGCGTCACTGACGGGGCGGTAAACGCCGATTCCACTTGGGCTGTTTCTACCGCTAATCCCGTGGTTGTCGGATCAAGCGCCATCACATTTGAAAACATGATTTCAGCGGTTGACGTTTCTTCCGCCATCACCGCCATGTCTGCGGCGCAAAAGGCGTCTGTTCGGGATGATATTGACGCTGCGCCCTATGTCGTATCCCGCACGGCGCTCAAGGCGCTCGACACGACGAAGGACACTACAGCCTATTTCGATGGCAATCTCTGGGATTTTGTCTCTGGCAATTATTCTGCCGAAGTCGCTGCTGACGCGCAGGAAGGCATCTACATCAAGGCCGATGATACCGCCGCGGCGTCCGGGGCATGGATCAGGCGGGCCGGTTATCATGTTGCGGGAGCGGACGCGCACTGGTTTCAGCTTTCTGCGGATGGCTCGACCAGCGACTCCGCAAAGATCCAAGATGCCGTCGATATCTGCGCGCTGATCGGCGTCAAAAAGCTTCGCTTCCGTGAATATGAATACGCGCTGACTTCGACGGTTACGGTCGGCGATGGGACGTCAACGTCCTATTCCACGATCAACGGCGTCGAGCTGGTCGGTGTAGGCGCTCCATTCCTGCGCCTTGCCAATACGGGCGGACCTCAGGAGAACAACGGGACGCGGTTCAAGTGGACGGGCGCCTCGGGCGGCACGATGATCAAGATTGCTGGCCCGTCGCAGGGCAACGGCATCAGCAATATCGCGCTGAACTGCAACAGTCTTGCAGCCAAGGGACTGGAAATTCTGTCCGGAAACCGGGGCAAGTTCCTGAACCTGACGGTTGCGTCTCCCGAAGATAATGGCGTTGCCATCGATATCAAATGCGTCGCAGCGGAGTCGATCAGTTCCGGCGGTACACAGACCGAGGCGATCTCGGCCGAAGGCAATTATTTCCGCAATACGCGCATCAATCTGACCAACACCGATACGACCGGCATCCGTCTTGACGGCTATACCGGGTCGGCATCGAACGGCAAGGATCCGCTGCGCTCGCAGTTCTTCGACACCTATATCCTCGCAACGCTGGACGGCTCTGTCGGCATCGAGTTCGGATTTACGGACCAGAACAACTTCCACGGCACCTATATGTCGACGTTCGGTGTTTCGAACGGCAACGAAGCGTCGCTGAAATTCACTCTGAGCGAGACTGTCCCCGGCGGTTACGACTTCCCGCAGACCATCAACTTTACCGGCCACACAGACCTTGGTCAGAATTTCCCGGTTGTCTGCGATGACGGCATCGGCCCTGGCATCTCCATCGACAACCGTACGTTCCTCGACCAGCAGGAATACCTCACATGGCCGGCGACAAAATATATACGGACGACCGGAGTTGAAGTCGGGGCGTTCCCAAAAGGCGGCTTCTGGGGCGAGGAAGGACTTGCCCTCCATGAGCGCGGTTTTGGCAAGAACAGGCTGATCAATCCGACCTTCCGTCACGCAGTACTTGGCACCAGCCGCTCGAACCCACCATCCGGCGGGGCCGCCACCGTGGACGGGCTGTTTACGGTCTATGATGGCACGGTAAGCAGCACGTTAAGCCGACAGGACTTCACGCACGGGCAGACAGACGTGCCCTATGAACCGAAGCATTTCATGCGCTGGGCAGTCACGTCCGCCAGTGGGCAATCGTTCACTTATCTGAGCTGGCGGATTCCGAATGCCGCGCTCTTGGAAGGGCGCAAAGCGTCACTTCAACTTTTCATGAAGACGACTTCTACGTCGCGCAGCGTTTCTCTGCGTTGCGAACAGAATTTCGGCACTGGCGGCTCACCGTCCTCTACGGTAGCGGCCACGTCTACGGCGCAAACGGTCGGCACGTCATGGGCGCATTACGTCTTCCCGATTACGCTCGCCAGCACCTCCGGCAAGACATTTGGAACGGATGGTAATGACAAGCTGATTGTCGCCCTGTCGCTCCCAATTGACACGACCGAGACGTGGGAAATTGCATTGCCAGATTTCGGCGCTGGTTGGCACGCCCGCGCCTTCGAAATCCCTCCCTATGGGTTGGAATTGCAGGAGTGTCGCGAATTCGTGCGCCTAGTAGGCGCGGGATGCTCCGGGTCGTGGTCGAGCGCATCAGCCGCCACAATTGCTATAGATGCGTCCAGTTCACCGATGCACAAAGCGCCTACCGCATCCTTGGCTGGCGCAAGCGTCACGCTCAACACACCGGGAGATGGCGATTATACCGCTACGCCGACCCTGGGCTCAACCTCGCTGACTAAGTACGGAGGCGTCGTCTCGCTATCAGGGTTTACCGGGGCGACTGCCCTGCGCCCGCTCAACATGCGAACCAACGACATCGTGTTGAGTGCCTATCCGTGAAAGCGCGGCAGACACGATATGCCAGAGGATCGAGAGGACGCGGGCATGAAAAATAGAAGCAGCTACGAATTTCTCAACTGCGGGCACTGTCTGGGCAGTCTTATCCCGGACGGCAGCTTTCTCGCCGTCGATGCAAACGCCGAAATTGAAGTCGGGGACATCGTTACCGTTGTCATCAAGCCGGTCGCGCCTTTCGTCGATCATGATGCATGGGCATCGGGTAAGGGCTGGCTTGGCGTGACAAAGATCTTCCTCGGCATCGAGGAAGGCAGGAACGGCGAACAACTCTATCTGTTCGGGCAGATCAATCCGCCTCTCATTGCCCCTGTTCCAAAATCGGCACTGGCAGCGGTTCATCTGGTCACGGGCGGGGTAACGCCGACCGGCTTGGACTCGGTAATGACGGATTCAGATCAGGCAGGAATGAACCTGCTTGCACCGTTCTTCCGGGCATGCGGCACGCAACAGCCGGTCAATCCGGACTGGAGGCCGCCGAAGGAAAACGAAGCCATGACACGATTGCTGGCGCTAGCAAACGCGGAAGGATATTGAAATGGGACTGACGGAAACCGCCATAGGGCCGGCATTCGGAGAATTCGCGGAGTTGGGCGAATTGATGCTCAAGGCGAGGGATGCAGGCTTGAGCGAGGACGAGCAATTCCGATTTGGCGAACTGTGGGATTACGGCTTTCGGAATCTGCCGTTCGCGAACTTGTTCTATGTCAGGCCGGCACTCGACTACCTGTTCCTGAATTCACTGAAAGAGGTCTCCAGTCCCGGCTACAGACGCAGATTGGAAACGCGCAGATTGAAGGATTACGGGCAGAAACGCATTGGCCCGGAACCGCTCGATCCGTTCGGCTAGTTGCACGGATGCTCCAAGCGTCGCTTCATAATTGATGCTATGGCTTGTTCTTTTCGGATTTCGAGCAACCTTTCCTCGTACTCGGTGGCTCTTTCTGGACCCCATATCCGGATGGTTTGGCTTCTTATTTTGTCGAGTTCGACCGGGCATCCCCGGACAACGGCGATTGCGATGAAATCCGCCGGTTCACATGACGATGCATACAGTTCGAGTTGCTCCAGGTAGCAGGAGTTATAGGCCGTGAAAGCATCATCAAAGTCATCAGCATGCGCGGATGACAACGCCAACTGAAGTATCACACAGCACGCAATGTAAGCGCTTCGCGGCATAGTTGCTCCAGTTACTGGCCCATTCCGAGCAAGTTCCACAAACCTAACTCTTTCATCACCGGTCCGAGAACATCAATTACGAATAACACCACGATCATATATCCCAGGATTGATAGCTCGCGATGTGTCTTACGATGGGCAGCCAATAACTCCAGATATTTAGCATCGTCCATTCTTCCCTCCCACTAGTTATCGCGTCCGTTGCCGTCGCTTTCCTCGCCGGCCTTCAGATAGCCATGCCCGATCAGCCAATCCTTGACGATCCGGCGCAGCATTTCCGGGCGTGAGGGCTTGTCGGCTTCGTGGTCGGCGGCTGCATCGATTCCGTCGATGACTTCGCGGTCTGTGCGAAATCGGAGCAGATCGCTATCCTTTGGCGGTCGCCCAACTTTCGGAGTTTTTGTGCTCATTTATTGACAATCCCGAATTGTTGAGCACATAAATACACGAGCCGGAAGGAAGCGGCAACTTCCGACCGGCCCTACCAAGCCAACCTTATAGGAGGTCGAAATGGCTAACGGCACTATATGCCAAGATCCTTACTCTTTCATTCCGCATCCCGCGATTGCCCGGCAGAAAAAGTTCACACGCGAATTTATCGAGCCGGTTTTTACGCAGGACGTTTTCGTCAACGGCATCGCCTACGGGGATTATCCGAGCGATTCCCTTTTGCGCTTCAATCTCTATCAACGGCAGACGTGCACATTCTCGCGCACGGCGGAACGGGTGATCAATTCACGCTTCCTGATCGAACGCGGTGACGTTGCCGAACTGGTGCGCGATATCATGTTTCACGCTGGCTTGAAGCCGCAAGACCTGATTACCGGACACACGATGATTGCCGGACAAAAGGTCGGCAAGGTGTAGCGCCAAATGCGCCTTGCCGTGGCTGGCGTCATGCATCAGCCCCTTGCCTGATACCGGCCTTTGAAACCCTCCCGGCGGTTCTCCATCCTGTCGGGAGGGTTTTCTATTTCCGAAATTGGCGCGACAATCCCGCGATGATCAAAGCCCCTCGACATGACGGCGACTGGCCGGATCGCGCCCTCGAATGCGAGGAAGCAATGGAGGATGCCTTCATCGCTGTCGCTGACAGGCTGCAAGCTGGCGGTATGACGCCGGAACAGGCGGCAGAGGGGTTGATCGAAGCCACAGCCAATCCGGGCCATCCGTTCGCCCATGATCTTCGCCAGATCGCAGCATGGGCAAAGCATGCCGGCTGGCGAAAGACCGAAATCGGGAACGGGATCGTCAGCCTTGCCGAGAACTACAAACTGGCCGTTGAGGCGAACCGCGAGACGGAGCGGGATATCAAGCGGGCATGGCGGGAACCGGATTAGCTTCCGGCTCGATTTCCCGGCGGCGTCTTCATCCATGGCGGATCATCGCCGGTTACGTCTCGGATTGCCTGACTGATCGCGTTAGACAGCCGGAGCACGGTTTTGTAATCGTCATGGATAGGCGAGAGGGCGAGCGTATAGGTGCGAAGCTTCTCATGCGCTTCCGTGGCTTCCCTGACGAAGCGTTCGCGTTCGGTGTCTGTCATTGATTTGTGGCGGGTATGGCGACGTACCATTCGGATCTCCTGATCAGTGGTAAGTCTCGCCGCAACTCCTGCTAATCCGAATCTATCGGAATGTGAATAGCGTCCATTATCAATGGGTCGAGATCCGTGCCGGGAAACTGTCGGAGTTCTTCGTCCAAGAGCGCTTTCTCAGTGATTAACCGCAAGCGGCGTTTTTGTTCCTCCGGTTCGAAATCCCTTAGCCCGCGAAACTCCTCAAAAGGCATATGCAGACCGTGCCCCTCAACCGTCTTTTCAGCCCACCAAATCTGAAACACCTGGGCTGGGATCGGCAGCTTTTTTGCCGCTAACATGTAGTCGTACCATGCCGCCCAAAGCGCATAGCCATTAAGCCGATCATGGAACTGCGACAGATGATTTGCGGTCTCCAATTCGGCGTTTTCTTTGTGAGTGGTCGCGTGCTTGAAGTGGCGATCAAACGCCGAGAACGTCGCCCGGATTTCTCTGCGGGTAAGCTGCGGATTGCTCTTCTCAATATAGAACGACCACGGCTCTTCGCCGACAGATCGAACCGAATGCGCCACGAGTTGAGCGGCTGCGCTCGCGAGCGTGTGAACTGAAACAGAATCCCGGTCATGGCCAAATAGCCATAACGCAGTCCCCAACTGGCGACGCGCGATCAATAACCGGGCTTTTTGATTGTCCATTTCGCTTGCTCTCAAATTTGCACCCAAATGGCAAAAAAATGCAAATAATCAAATCATATCAAAGGTTAATGGCGGAGAGGGTGGGATTCGAACCCACGGTACGGTCTCCCGCACGCCGGTTTTCAAGACCGGTGCCTTAAACCGCTCGGCCACCTCTCCGGCGCGGGCGTCATCGCATGAATCGGCAAATCGGCGCAACTGCGAAAACGCGGTCTTTCCATCCGGCATCCGTATGATCCGCCGGCGTTTCTCCTGCGTAGCAGCGGAGGTAACAAGGAGAGGACGATGAAATACGGATCCACCATCGCGCGCCTCGCCGGCGCCATGTTCCTGACTGCTACCGCTACATCGAACGTGCAAGCGGAGTGGCTGCAGAGCGAAGGCGAGATCAGGTCGCTTGTCTCGGGAAAGCGGGTCTACCTGAAGGTTCCGCTGGGCGGCGAGTTCCCGCTTTATTATGCGACGTCAGGGCAGGTGACGGGCGACGGATCGGCGCTCGGTCTCGGAAAATATTTCGCCCCGCGCGAAACAGGCCGCTGGTGGGTGAGCAACGGGCAGCTCTGCCAGAAATTTCCGAGCTGGTATGACGGCAAGACCAAATGTTTCCGTCTCGCGCCGACCGACGAGACACGGCTGCGTTGGCGCCGCGACGACGGATATAGCGGCCGGGCACGTATCGCCAATTAGGCGCCGGGGAGGGGCGATGGCGTGACGATTGTGGCGAAATCGGACAGCGCAATCCCCCGCATTTCGGGCCGCAGCATTAACGGTTTGAAAAATCCTGTCGGCTAACGTGAGGCGATCGAAGCCATAAAGTGTTGGCCCGTTGAAGGATTTTGTGTATCCCCTTTTTGCCATGCAGTTGCCGAACCCTCACAAGCGCGTCAACGCCGCTGCCGCCATCGCCCTGACGGGGCTTCTTCTGGCGGGCTGCTCGTCGACGGATTCCAGGCACGGCGCGCAAGGCATCTACGCGGCCAATGGCAAGACGTCGGGCCGCGAATATTTCTCGGCGGCCTCTCTCGGCGTGTCGGCAAGCCCGCGTGTCGCGGCCAATTCCTACATGCCGCGCGGCGGCGGAAGCGAGAAGGTCGGCAAGCCCTATACCGTGGCCGGCAAGACCTATTATCCGACCGAGACGCCGAAACAGGCCGAAGTTGGGCTCGCCTCCTGGTACGGTGCCGCTTTTCACGGCCGCCAGACCGCCAATGGCGAAGTCTACGACATGACCCACCTGACGGCGGCTCACAAGACGTTTCCGCTGCCGAGTTATGCCCGAGTGACAAATCTCGAAAACGGCCGCTCGCTGATCGTGCGGGTCAATGATCGCGGTCCCTTCGCCAATGATCGCGTGATTGACCTGTCGAAGCGCGCCGCCGATCTGCTCGACTATACGGGCAACGGCGTCGCTGAAGTGAAGGTCGAATATGCGGGGCGTGCGCCGCTCGACGGACAGGACGACGCCTTTCTGCTCGCTTCGGTCCAGGGTGTGCCCGGCTATGATCCGAACCGGCCTTGGCAGGTGGACAATGGCGTGATGGTGGCGATGAACGAACCGGCGCGCGATAGCGGTCCGGAACCGGTGCG